>Ga0207707_10004580_pt1 | contig 12145 bp, 11 predicted proteins | sample KBSC83BmetaG_FD_184336 | JGI IMG/M metagenome (GOLD analysis project Ga0207707, IMG submission 184336) | Corn rhizosphere microbial communities from Kellogg Biological Station, Michigan, USA - KBS C8-3B metaG (SPAdes) (version 2) | ecosystem: Host-associated > Plants > Roots > Rhizosphere ... | reverse complement strand
CGCCGAGCGCGTCAGGTGGCCCTGATGCTTGTCGAGCTTCGCCTCGAAGCGCTCGAACAGCGTGAACGCGTCGGCGGTGGCGCCGGCGAAGCCCGCCAGCACGCGCTCGTGATGGATCCTGCGGACCTTGCGCGCGCTCGCCTTGACGACGACGTTGCCGAGCGTGACCTGGCCGTCGCCGCCGAGCGCGACGTCGCCGCCGCGGCGCACCGACAGGATCGTCGTGCCGTGGAACGCTTCCATGTCAGCGCGCGTGTGCCGGGCGCGCCCGGCCGCGCGTTCCCGCCGCGCGCCTCATCCCGCCTTCTTGACGAAGTGCCGCGGCGAGATGCCGATGAGGAGGAGCAGCGCGCGCACGATCGGCGACACGCCGGCGAGCTGGACGGCGCGGCGCTGCGACTCGATGCGGTTGATCGCGTTGAGGAGCGCGCCGGCGCAGACGAAGTCGACGCGCTCGACGGCGGTCATGTCGATCGGCACGACGGGGCGGCCTTGCGCGAACTCGGCGAGCTGCGCGAGCTGCGGGGCCGACTGCCCCGCCATCACGCCCGTCCATCGCAGCATGTCGCCCTGCACCGCGGTCTCGGCCGGCTCGCCGTCATCGGCAGGCGCCTCCCCGCCGGCGGGCTGCAGCGCCTGCGGCGGCGGCTCGTAAGACGGCGGCGACGTCTCGAACGCGATCGCGTACTCGATCGCGCGATCGTCGAACGACGCCTGGTCGTGGAACCACTGCATCAGCTCGAGCGAGAGCAGCCACACGCCCTCGCCGGCATCGCGCCCGCGCTTGACCTCGCTCTCGATCGCCGCACGCAGCTTCTCGCCGCGCAAAAGCGCGAGCGCGAACGCGTTGCGGCGCGCGAGCGCGAGCGCGTTGGCGAGGAGCTTCGCGCCTTCGTCGTCGAAGCCCGTGACCGACGCGAGGTCGATCCTCGCCTGCGGCAGCTTGCGTTCGATCGCGCGCTTGAGCCCTTCGAGCTGCGACGCGCTCGCCGCGGTCAGCTTGCCGGTGATCGCGAGGTAGCCGCCCGCAACGCCCTTGGCCTCGGCCGCCGGGCGCGCGTCCTCGTCCCACGCCGGCGACGAGCGCTCGAACTGGACGACGTACTGCATCGCGAGCTGGTCGAACGCGACGTGGTCGCCGGCGCGCTGCAGGAGGTCGAAGAGCGCGAGCCATGCGAGCGGCGACAGACGCGTGTCGTGATCGCTGGCGACGCCCTGCTCGAGGAGCTTGCGCGCCATCTCGGCCTGCGCGCTCGCGTATAGCAGCGCGGCGTTCTCGAGAACCGCGCAAAGGCCGGGATTGGCCTGCATGACCTCGATCGCGGAGGTCGTCGGCGGCGCGCCCATCAGGCTCGCGCCCGTCACGGTGATGTCGCGCGCGGTGGGCTCCGAGCGTGCGCGCTGCATGCCCTTGCCGACCGCCTGCGCGGCGAGCTCGCGCGCCGACTGCGGCCGGACGGGCGCGGCCGCCGTGCCGCGCTTCGGCGGGGCGGGTTCGGGGCGTTTGGGCGGTTTCTGGAAAAGGGCCATCGTGCGCGTGCCGCGGGCGGGAGGTGCCGGCGTTCGACGTCGTCGCGCGGTCTTGCACCCTGGCGGGATCGCCGGGATGCGAAGCCTCGCTTCAGCCGGCCGGCGCCGAAATTATGCCGACCGGCGGACCTCCCGGCAAATGAGGCGCCGACGCCGCCGCCGCGCTGCCCCGTTCGGGGGGCGTCGCCCGGACCGTGGAAACAGTCGTCCGCGAACGCCCCCGCACCGCGAGGTCACGCCTTGGCGAGGTTCTGCGCCGCGAAATCCCAGTTGAGAAGCTTGTCGATCACCGCGTTGACGTGGTCCGGCCGGCGGTTCTGGTAGTCGAGGTAATACGCGTGCTCCCAGACGTCGATCGTCAGGAGCGCCGTCTGTCCCTTGACCATCGGGTTCTCGGCGTTCGGCGTCTTGACGAGCTTCAGCTTGCCGCCTTCGGCGACGAGCCAGCCCCAGCCCGAGCCGAACTGGGTGACGCAGGTCTGCGCGAAATCGGCCTTGAACTTGTCGTAGCCGCCGAGATCGCTGTCGATCATCTGCGCGATGCGGCCGCTGGGCTTGCCGCCGCCGTTCGGCTTGAGGCAATTCCAGTAGAAGGTGTGGTTCCACACCTGCGCCGCGTTGTTGAAGACGCCTGCCTTGTCCGCCTTGCCCGCCGTGGCCTTGATGATCGCCTCGAGCGACTGCCCTTCGAACTCCCCGCCCTTGACGAGGTTGTTGAGGTTGTCGACGTAGGCCTTGTGGTGCTTGCCGTAGTGGAATCCCAGCGTGTTGGCGGAGATGACGGGCGCGAGCGCGCCTTCGGCGAAGGGCAGTGGCGGAAGCGTGAACATGAAGAACTCCTGTTGTTTTGTGAGAAGGGACGCCGGCCGCGCGGCGTATCCACGCGCGACGCGCCGGGGACGGGCCCTGGCGCCTACTTGACGACGCCGCAGGCGATGCGGGCGCCGGAATTGCCGGTCGGCTGTGTAGTGTAGTCGTCCGCGTCGGCGTGCACGATCAGCGCCTTGCCAACGATGCTGTGGGCGCCCTCCGACACCGTGAGGCCGCGCACGACGAACGTGTCCTGCGACACACCGTTGGCGTCGGCGACGATCATCGGCAGGTCGCCGGCGTGGTGGCGGGCATCCGGCGGACCGTGCGGGTCGCTGCCCGGGTTGAAATGGCCGCCGGCGGCCATGCCATCGCCGCCGCTGCAATCGCCCTTCTCGTGGAGATGCATGCCATGGCGGCTGCCCGGCTCGAGGCCGTGGAGGTCGACCATCACGAGCATGTCGCGGCCCTGCTCGAGGAAGCGCACCGAGCCGCGCACGCGATTGCCCTTGGTGGGCGCGAGGAGGACGTTCACGGTATTGCGAGCCGGTGCAGCTTTTGCCGCCCCGGATTTCGGCGGTGACGCGGGCGGCGCGACGGTGGCGCAACCCGCCGCCGTCACGAGCGCGAGGCCGGCGAAGGCAAGCGCGACGGGGGCGAACGCGCCGCGCGGAACGGGCACGCTACGCGCGGTCAATCGCCGTACAGCTTCTGGACGCGCTCGCGGCGCTCCTGCGCCTCGAGCGAGAGCGTGGCGGTCGGGCGCGCGACGAGGCGCGCGACGCCGATGGGCTCGCCAGTCTCCTCGCAGAATCCGTACGAGCCGTCGTCGATCATGCGGATCGACTTCTCCACCTTCTTGAGGAGCTTGCGCTCGCGATCGCGGGTGCGCAGCTCGAGCGTGTACTCCTCCTCGAGCGTCGCGCGGTCGGAGGGATCGGTGGTGATCTCGTTCTCGCGCAGGTGCTCGCCGGTGTCGTCGGCATTCTGCAGGATCTGGTCGCGGATCTCGACGAGGCGCTGGCGAAAGAACGCGAGCTGCGCATCGTTCATGTAATCCTTCTCCGGTGCCTTGAGGATTTCCTCCTCGGAGAGTTCGCGGACTTTCTTCAACGCCGTAGCCGTTTTGCCTGCCATGCCTGACTCCGTAGCCTCGGGTGGCCTGCCCCGGCAGCCGCGAGGCGCCGAGAGCCGTGGTTAACATGCGATTATAGCCTGACCGGCGCCCTCGGCGCCACCGTCGCGAACGGCCGCCCGACGTCCGGCGGCGTTCCGATAATTCAGCAAAAACAACGCGCTCGCGATGACCGCCGCCCCCGCCCGCCTCCGTCTCGTACGCCCCGACGACGCCCACCTGCACCTGCGCGACGGCGTGGCGATGGCGTCCGTGCTGCCGGCCACCGCGCGCGTCTTCGCGCGAGCAATCGTCATGCCCAATCTCAAGCCGGGCGTGACCACGGTGGCCGCGGCGACGGCCTATCGCGACCGGATCCGCGCGGCGCTGCCCGACGGCGCGGACTTCACGCCGATGATGACCCTCTACCTCACCGACACGACATCGTCGGACGAGATCGCGCGCGCGAAAGCCTCCGGCTTCATCGCCGCCTGCAAGTACTACCCTGCCGGCGCGACGACGAATTCGGCGCAGGGCGTCACCGCGATCGACCGCGCGTTTGCGGCGCTTGCGGCGATGGAGCGCGAGGGACTCGTGCTGTGCGTGCACGGCGAGGTGACCGATCCCGACGTCGACGTGTTCGACCGCGAGCGCGTGTTCGTCGAGCGCCACTTGGCACGCGTCGTCGCCGCGTTTCCCGCGCTGAAGATCGTGTTCGAGCACGCGACGACGCGCGAGGCCGTGCAGTTCGTCGAGGGCGCCGGGCCGAACGTCGCGGCGACGATCACGCCGCAGCATCTTCTTTATTCGCGCAACGCGATGCTCGCGGGATTCGTGCGGCCGCACCTGTTCTGCCTGCCGATCCTGAAGCGCGAGGCGCACCGGCTCGCGCTCGTCGCGGCGGCGACGTCGGGCAGCCCGAAGTTCTTCCTCGGCACCGACAGCGCGCCGCACGCGAGAGGCGCGAAGGAGGCGGCCTGCGGCTGCGCCGGCTGCTACTCGGCGCCGGCGGCGTTGCCGCTCTACGCGCAGGCGTTCGAGGATGACGGTGCGCTCGACCGGCTCGAGGCCTTCGCGTCCCTGCACGCCGCCGCGTTCTACGGCTGGCCGCGCAACACCGGCACGGTGACGCTCGTGCGCGACGACTGGACGGTGCCGGCGTCGCTCGCGTTTGGCGACGGCGATGCGATCGTGCCGCTCGCCGGCGGCGAGTCGCTGCGCTGGCGCGTCGAGGCGCCGTAGCGGCGCGGGAACGAACTTTCAGCACCCGGTGCTATCCTAGATGTCCGAAGCCGGCCAGGCTGCCGCTGCGGTGCTTGCATCGCAGAGGAAAGTCCGGGCTCCACAGGGCAGGGTGCCGGGTAACGCCCGGCCGCCATACGCGCATCGCTCGCGCGGTGCGCCAAAGCGAGGAACAGGGCCACAGAGACGAGTCGCGTCCAGCGATGGATGCGGGTGAAACGCGGCAACCTCCACCCGGAGCAACGCCAAATAGGCGGACGACGACGCGGCCCGCCGAGTCCGCGGGTAGGCGGCACGAGCGTCGCGGCAACGCGGCGCCTCAGATGAATGGCAGTCATAGCGCGGTCCTCGCGGCCGCGCCGTAACAGAACCCGGCTTATCGGCCGGCTTCGGATTTCTTCGCGTCGCCGCGCGCCCGCGCGGCGACCATCGCGCGCACCTCCGTCTTGACGATCTTGCCGGCGTTGTTCTTCGGCAGCGCATCAGTGAGCACGTAGGCTTTCGGCCGCTTGAAGCGCGCGATCCGCGCGAGGCACAACGCGTCGCATTCGCGTGTCACCGTGCTTTCGTCCGCGCCTTCGCGCAGCACGAGGCACGCGACGAGCTCCTCGCCCCATTCGGGATGCGCGCGGCCGACGACGGCGACCTCGGCGACCGCGGGATGGGCCTGCAACACCTCCTCGACCTCGCGCGGGTAGATGTTGCTGCCGCCGCTGATGACGAGGTCCTTGCTGCGGTCGAGCAGCGTCAGGTAGCCCTCGGCGTCGAGCGTGCCGACGTCGCCGGTGTGCAGCCATCCGCCTGCGAGCGTCGCCTGCGTCGCGGCGGGATTGTTCCAGTAGCCCTGCATGACGGTCGCGCCCTGAACCAGGATCTCGCCCGGCTCGCCGGCCGCCGACTCCGACATCGCCGTGCCGATGCGCAACGCGATGCCCGACTGCGCGCGCCCGACCGATGCAAGGCGCGCGTCGTCGCTGCGCGCGATCGCGTCGGCGACCTCCTCGCGGCGCATCGCGGTGATTGTCATCGGCGACTCGCCCTGGCCGTAGATCTGCGCGAGCCTCGGACCGAGTGCTGCGAACGCCTCGCGCAGGTCGGCGACGTACATCGGTCCGCCGCCGAAGACGAGGCACTTGAAGCGCGCAAGGTCGCGCGAGGCCGGATCGCCGTCGCGCACGAGGCGCTTCACCATCGTCGGTGCGGCGAAAAAGAGCGCGCGCGGCCAGTGCGCCATCAGCATCGCCGTTTCCGCCGCGTCGAATCCACCCGATTCCGGCACTACCTGCACGGCGCCGTGCGCGACATGCGGGATCGCGTAAAGACCGGAGCCGTGCGACAGCGGTGCCGGATGCAGGATCGCGTCGCCCGGTGCGATCGTCTCGACGTTCGCCACGAACGCCTCGGTCATCGCCGCGAGGTTGCCGTGCGACAGCACGACACCTTTCGGTCGTCCGGTGGTGCCGCTCGTGTAGAAGAGCCACGCCGGCGTGTCGCGAGCAGCGGCGTCTGCTTCGCCGGGCGCGCCGCCGTCGAGCCAGCGCCGGTAGTCCGCACCGCCGAGCCCGATGAGTTGCAGGTCGCGTTGCACGCCGCCGAGCGCGCTCGCCCACGCGACGTCGACGAACGCTACGCGCACGCCGGCGTCGCCGAGCACGAAGCCGAGCTCGGCCGGATGGAGCTTCGCGTTGACCGGCACCGCGCACAGCCCGGCCCACCAGCAAGCGTACAGCGCCTCGAGGTAGTCGCCGCTGTTGCGCGACACCAGCGCGACGCGGTCGCCGCGCGCGAGTCCCGCCGATCGCATCGAATCGGCGAGCGCGGCGACACGGCGCGCGAACGTCGCGTAATCGTGGACGACGCGCGTGCCGCGCGCGATCGCCGGCGACGTCGGCCAGCGGCGAGCGGCGCTGGCGAGGCCGGCCGCGAGATTCATGTTGGACGGTCCCGCCGAAGCGTGCTTCGCCCGCCTTCCCCGGACGGGGCGACGCCTTGGGGAGTGTTGGCGACGCTCATTGCGTTCGCGCCCCGCGACGCGCCCGCCGCCGCCGCGCGTCGCGGAGGATCTCGCGCGCGGCGTTGCGCCCCGGGATGCCGGTGACGCCGCCGCCCGGATGCGCACCCGATCCGCACAGGTACAGGTTGGCGACCGGCATCCGGTAGTCGGCGTGGCCGAGCACCGGCCGCGCGGAGAAAAGCTGGTCGAGGCCGAGCGCGCCGTGGAAGATGTCGCCGCCGACGAGGCCGAACGTCCGCTCGAGGTCGAGCGGCGTCAGCGCGCGCCGCGCGATGACGCTCGCGCGGAAGTTGGGCGCCAGCCCGTCGACGGCGTCGATCATGAGATCGGCGATCGCGTCGCGCGCATCGTCGAACGAGCGGCCGGTCACCTCCGGCATGTTCGGGTGGACGTGCTGGCAGAAGAGGCTCGCGACGTGCTGCCCGGCCGGCGCGAGCGTGTCGTCGACGACCGATGGAATGAGGAGCTCGACGATCGGCGCGCGCGACACGCCCTCCGTCCTCGCGTCGAAATAGGCGCGCTCCATGTACGCGAGCGACGGTGCGATGACGATGCCGGCAGCATGGTGCGGCTGGCGGCCGGTGCCGGGCGCGCACGTGAAATCGGGCAGCGCCGACAGCGCGACGTTCATCCGGAACGTGCCGGAGCCGCAGCGATACGACTCGATGCGCGCGCGGAAGTCGGCGTCGATGGCGTCCGCGGGCACGAGCTGCTCGAACAACAGGCGCGGGTTGACGTTGGCGACGACGCGCCGCGCGCGCACCACCTCGCCGGTTTCGAGCGCGACGCCGGTCGCCGCGCCGCGCTCGACGACGACGCGCGCGACCGGCGCATCGAGGCGGATCGCCACGCCGCGCGCCGCGCACTCCTTCGCCATCGCCTGCGTGATCGAGCCCATCCCGCCGATCGCATGGCCCCACTGGCCGCGCTTGCCGTTGACCTCGCCGAACACGTGATGCAGCAGCACGTATGCCGACCCTGGCGAGTACGGGCTCTGGAAATTGCCGACGACGGCGTCGAAGCCGAACGCGGCCTTGATCGGGTCGGACTCGAACCAGCGGTCGAGGATCTCGCCGGCGCTCTTCGTGAAGAGGTCGAGCACGTCGCGCTGGCCCGCGCGATCGAGCGCGCGAAAGCGCTTCGCGACCTTCCAGCCGTCGAGGAGCGCGTGCACGCCGCCGCCGACGTTGGGCGGCGTCGCATGCAAGAGGTCGCGCAGCACGTCGGCGACGCGGTCGAGCATCGCGTAGTACGCCGGCAGGCGCTCGGCATCGCGCGCCGACCAGCGCGCGACCTCGGCTTGCGTCGCCGCGAGCCCGCCGCCGACGCGAATCGCGTCGCGGTCGGACAGCGGCAGGAAATTGGCGAACGGCCGCTCGACGATGCGCAATCCGTGCCCGACGAGGCGCAAGTCGCGGATCACCGCGGGGTCGAGCAGCGAGACCGTGTAGCTCGCCGTCGAGTTGCGGAATCCCGGATGGAACTCCTCGGTGACTGCCGCGCCGCCGACGACGCCGCGCCGCTCCAGCACACACACCGACTGGCCGGCGGCGGCGAGATACGCCGCGCAGACGAGGCCGTTATGGCCACCGCCGATGACGACGGCGTCGTAGCCTTCGCGCTCCACCGCCACGGCCGACCCGGCGCCCGCGCGCGCTACTCGTCCATTCCCGCGGCGACCGTCGAGAAGCCGCAGTCGACGAATGTCACCTCGCCGGTGATCGCGCTCGCGAGATCGGACAGGTAGAACGCGGCGACATTGCCAACCTCGTCGATCGTCACGTTGCGCTTGAGCGGCGCGTGCTTCTCGACGAAGCCGAGGATCTTCGAGAAGCCGCCGATGCCGGCCGCCGCGAGCGTCTTGATCGGCCCCGCCGACAGCGCGTTGACGCGGATTCCTTCGGGACCGAGGCACGACGCGAGGTAGCGAACGTTCGCCTCGAGGCTCGCCTTGGCGAGACCCATGACGTTGTAGTTGACGACGGTGCGCGTCGAGCCGAGGTAGGTGAGCGTGACGAGCGAGGCGTTGCGTCCCTGCATCAGCGGCCGCGCGCCCTTCGCCAGCGCCGCGAAGCTGTAGCTCGACACGTCGTGCGCGGTGGCGAACGCCTCGCGCGAGAGCCCGCCGAGGAAGTCGCCGGACAACGCCTCGCGCGGCGCGAATGCGATCGAGTGCAGCAGTCCATCGAGCGCGCCCCACTCGGACTTGACCGATGCGAACAGCGTGTCGATGTCGTCGTCGCGCGTGACGTCGCATTTCCACACGAGGCTGTCGCCGAAGTCCGCGGCGAGCTTGACCACGCGCGCCTTCAAGTCGTCGTTGACGTACGTGAACGCGATCTCGGCGCCCTCGCGCTGGCAGGCGCGAGCGACGCCGTAGGCGATCGAGCGGTTCGACAGCACGCCCGTGATCAGGATCCTGCGTCCGGCGAGGAAGCCCATCGCGCCTCCGCTAGTTGAAAAACGACCGCAGCGGGCCGATGACGCCGCAGAGCATGCGCTCGTTGCGCACGCCAGGCACGGCCTCGGTCACCGGACCCGCGTGGAGCACGACCGACTTGCCGAGCAGGCCGTCGGTCCCGGTGGCGTGCGCGGACGGGATCCGCATGGTCAGCGTGAGGTCGCCGTCCGAGTTGGTCGTGAACTCTTGCGTCAGCGCGTTGGCCGGCGTCGTACTTCCCGCGGGCGCCCACGCGGGCCCAGCGGAGAAGAAGTTCGGCGACGTGCAGTTGCCGTTGACGTGGACCAGCGCACGATACGTGCCGAGCGGCAAATTGGTCGCGAATATCGTCATGACAACGCCGTCGCCCCGGTCGACGAATCGCACGTTGACCGGGTTGCCGGTGCCGCCCGGCGCGAGCAGCACCGCCTGCACGCCGCCGCCCTTGCTGCCCGGCGACGTATCCGTCGTGCTGCAGCCCGCGATCGCGGCGGCGGCGAGCGAGACGAGGCAATGGCGAACGATGGGATGCATGAGCGGCGTGGCGATGCGAAGCGTAGGCGCCCGCCATGATACGGCAGGCCGCATTCGCGCGGCGAAGTACAATCGACGCATGTCGACCATGACGCCCGGCGAGATCGTCTCCGAGCTCGACAAGCACATCGTCGGGCAGGAAGCGGCCAAGCGCGCGGTCGCGATCGCGATGCGCAATCGCTGGCGCCGCCAGCAGGTGCCCGAGCCACTGAGGCAGGAGATCACGCCGAAGAACATCCTGATGATCGGCCCGACCGGCGTCGGCAAGACCGAGATCGCGCGGCGCCTCGCGCGGCTCGCCGACGCGCCGTTCATCAAGGTCGAGGCCACCAAGTTCACCGAGGTGGGCTACGTCGGCCGCGACGTCGACACGATCATCCGCGACCTGGCCGAAGTCGCGATCAAGCAGGCACGCGAGGCGGAGATGCGCAAGGTGCGCGACCGCGCGGCCGACGCCGCGGAGGAGCGCATCCTCGACGCGCTGCTGCCGCCGACCCGCGAGGTCAACTTCCACGACATGAAGCCGACCGACAGTGCGACGCGGCAGAAATTCCGCAAGATGCTGCGCGAGCGCCAGCTCGACGACAAGGAGATCGAGGTCGAGGTGGCGGTGCTGCCGGCGCAGATGGAGATCCTGTCGCCGCCGGGGATGGAGGACCTCACGTCGCAGCTGCAGGGGATGTTCCAGCAGTTGGGCGGCGGCCGCCGCAAGGTCACGCGGATGAAGATCCCCGACGCGCAGAAGGCGCTCACCGACGAGGAGGCGGCGAAGCTCCTCAACGACGACGAGATCAAGTCGCGCGCGCTCGCCAACGCCGAGCAGAACGGCATCGTGTTCCTGGACGAGATCGACAAGATCGCCACGCGCTCGGAAGTCTCGGGCGCCGACGTGTCGCGGCAGGGCGTGCAGCGCGACCTCCTGCCGCTCGTCGAGGGCACGGCGGTGACGACCAAGTACGGCACGATCCGCACCGACCACGTGCTGTTCATCGCGTCGGGCGCGTTCCACCTCTCGAAGCCCTCCGACCTCATTCCCGAGTTGCAGGGCCGCTTCCCGATCCGCGTCGAGCTCGACTCGCTGTCGGTCGCCGACTTCGAGAAGATCCTCACCGCGACCGACGCGTGCCTCACACGGCAATACGCGGCGCTCCTGCGCACCGAGAACGTCGACCTCGCCTTCGCCGACGATGGCATCCGCCGCATCGCCGAGATCGCGTTCGCGGTCAACGAGAAGCAGGAGAACATCGGCGCGCGACGGCTCTACACGGTGATGGAGCGGCTGCTCGACGACGTGTCGTTCCACGCGACGAAGTACGACCGGCAGACGGTCGAGATCGACGCCGCGTTCGTCGAGTCGCGCCTCGCCGGCATCGCCGGCGACGACAACCTCGCGCGCTACATCCTGTGACGCGCGCGCGGCCGGGGATGCCGCCCGCACGCGTCGGCCCGCCGGCGCGATGATCGCCCGCCTCGCCGGCATCATCCTGCCGGTGTTCCTGATCGCCGGCGTCGGTTACGCATGGGGACGCATCGCGCGGCCGGACATGCGCACCGTCAACCGCGTGTCGATCGAGCTGCTCGCGCCGGCGCTGATCTTCTACGCGCTGTCGTCGCCGCAATACGACCTGCGCGCCAGCGCGCCGCTGATGCTCGCGAGCGTCGGCGTCGTGCTGGGCTCGGGACTCCTCGCGTGGCCGGTGGCGCGCGCGGTGCGCGTCGACCTGCGCACGTTCCTGCCGACATCGATGTTCAACAACTGCGGCAACATGGGATTGCCGCTCGCGTCGCTGGCGTTCGGCACCGCGGGGTTCTCGTCGATGGTGGCGCTGTTCACGATCTCGAACCTCTTGCAGTTCACGATCGGCGTATGGATCGTCGACCGGCATGCGAACGTCGGCAAGCTCCTGCGCACGCCGATGGTGATCGCCACGTTCGCGGGATTCGCATTCGCCATCGTGCGGCCGACGTTGCCGGCGTGGTTGACGGCCGCGATCCAGATGACCGGCAACGCGCTGATCCCGCTGATGCTGATCGCCCTCGGCGTTCGTCTGACCGGACTCGGGCGCGGCGACTGGGTGCTCGGCGTCGTCGGCGGCGCGACGTGCGCGATCACGGGCCTCATCACCGCCGCAATCCTCGTCGCGGCGCTGGGCCTGCACGGCGACCAGGCCGGCCTTCTTTATCTGTTCGGTTGCCTGCCACCCGCGGTGCTGAACTTCATGGTCGCCGAGCAATTCAACCAGGAGCCCGGCAAGGTCGCGTCGATCGTGCTGGTCGGCAACCTCCTCGCCCTCGTGTTCGTGCCGATCGGGGTGTTCCTCGCGCTGCGGGCCTGATCGTCGCGTGTCGTGTGTCGTCGGGCGGGTCTTGCGCGCGTGGCGCTGGACGAGTGTCGTCGGGCGGGTCTTGCGCGCGTAGCGCTGGACGAGTGTCATCGGCCGAGGGGTATGCCCGCCTTCGC
>Ga0207707_10004577_pt1 | contig 12148 bp, 9 predicted proteins | sample KBSC83BmetaG_FD_184336 | JGI IMG/M metagenome (GOLD analysis project Ga0207707, IMG submission 184336) | Corn rhizosphere microbial communities from Kellogg Biological Station, Michigan, USA - KBS C8-3B metaG (SPAdes) (version 2) | ecosystem: Host-associated > Plants > Roots > Rhizosphere ... | reverse complement strand
CCGCGCGGCGGCGTGTCCCTCGAGGATGGCGCGCAGGTCGGAGATATCGCTGAGCTCGCTGGTGGTCCACCGCCGGACCCGGGCGCCCTTGTTCGGCAGGGTGGAGAGCAGGCCCTCCGAGCCCAGCCGGCGCAGCGCTTCCCGAACGGGGGTCCGGCTGACCCCGAGGGCATCTGCCAGGTCGGCCTCGCCGAGCCGGGCGCCGGGGGCGTAGACGCCGTCCAGGATGCCTTGCCGGAGCGTGGCGTACACCCGGTCCACCGCCTGGGTAGCCGGGGTTCCCGCTTCGCTGCCAGCTGGCCGCACGTCCCTCACCTCCCGGCGTAGAGCGTAACGCGGATCCCGCCGGGCTCAGGACGCGGCGACGGGCGGGAACGTCCCGGCCCGGCCCAGCAGGGCGGGGTTGGCGTGCCCGAGGCGCTCCTCGATGTAGGACGACGCGGCGAGCAGGGGCGTCATGTCGATCCCGGCCTCGATGCCACTGCGGCCGAGCGCGTACAGCAGGTCCTCGGTGGCGATGTTGCCGGTCGCGGCGGGGGCGAACGGGCAGCCTCCGATGCCCCCGCTGCTCGCGTCGAGCGCGGTCACACCCGCCTCAATGGCGGCGAGCGCGTTCGCGTAGCCGGTGTTCCTGGTGTTGTGGAAGTGGCAGCGCAGCGGGAGGCTGGTTTCGCTCCGCACGGCCGCGACCAGGGTCCGGACGTCGCGGGGGACCGCCACGCCGATGGTGTCGGCCAGCGCGAGCTCGGTCACGCCCGCGTCGGTGCACTGGCGCACGATGCCGGCCACACGCTCGGGCCGCACCTCGCCCTCGAACGGGCAGCCGAACGCGGCGGCGACCGTCACGGTGACCGCCAGTCCCGCGGCGCGGGCCGTCCCGGCGATGAGCGCCGTGGCCCTGATCGCCTCCGCCGTGGTCATCCCCTGGTTCTTCGCGGAGAAAGTGTCGGTGGCGACGACGACCATGTTCACCTCGTCCACGCCCGCCGTCACCGCCCGGTCAAGTCCCCGCTGGTTCAGCACCAGCCCGCTGTAGCGGACGCCTTCGGGCCTGGGGACCGCGGCCATCACCGCCTCGGCGTTCGCCATCTGCGGTACCCGCGCCGGGTTGACGAAGCTGACCGCCTCGATGCGCCGCAACCCCGTCATGGCCAGCGCCTCGATGTAGGCCACCCGGGCGGCCACGTCGAGGATCACGTCCTCGTTCTGCAGTCCGTCCCTGGGGCCGACCTCGACGACCTCGACCATCTCCGTCTCCAATCGGCCGACGTTATTTGCATGCAATATCGAATATTCAACCCTCAGATCTTGTTAGGCACAACCTTCTGTGCATAACTTGTATGCAATCAAGGCAATGGCCGAATGAGAGGGCACTCAGCGTGACGACGACAGGCGAGGACAGCAAGGTGTCACAGGAAGAGCCCGGGGCGGAGCCGCTGGCCGGTCTTCGCGTCACCGAGCTCGGGACGCTGCTCGCCGGGCCGTTCTGCGGACAGCTGCTCGGCGACTTCGGCGCCGAGGTCGTCAAGGTCGAGGATCCGGGCCGGGGCGACCCGATGCGCCAGTGGGGCCGGGAGAAGCCGCACGGCCTGTCGCTGTGGTGGCCGGTCGTGGCGCGGAACAAGAAGTCGGTCACCGCCAACCTGCGCGATTCCGAGGGGCAGGAGCTGGTCCGCCAGCTCGCGGCACGCTCTGACGTGCTGCTTGAGAACTTCCGGCCGGGAACGCTGGAGCGCTGGGGACTCGGACCCGAGCAGCTGTGGGAGATCAACCCCGGCCTTGTCATCACCCGGGTGACCGGCTACGGCCAGACCGGGCCGTACGCGCAGCGGGCCGGGTTCGGCTCGATCGGCGAGGCGATGGGCGGCATCCGCTACGTCACCGGCGACCCTGACCGGGCGCCGTCCCGGGCGGGCGTCTCGCTCGGCGACGCACTCGCCGCGACGTTCGCCGCCCTCGGCACACTGGTCGCGCTGCAGGCCAGGCAGCGCACCGGCCGCGGCCAGGTAGTCGACTCGGCCATCTACGAGGCGGTCCTCGCCCTGATGGAGTCGCTCTTGCCGGAGTGGGAGCTGGCCGGCTACCAGCGCGAGCGCACCGGGAGCGTGCTGCCGAACATCGCCCCGAGCAACGTGTACCCGACCGCCGACGGCGACCTGATCCTCATCGCGGCCAACCAGGACGGGGTGTTCCGGCGGCTGGCGGGGGTCATGGGCAAGCCCGGCCTCGCCGACGACGAACGGTACGCGACCCACGGGGCGCGCGGCACGTACATGGCCGAGCTCGACGACCTCATCGCCGCGTGGACGGCGACCGTCGACGCGGACGACCTGCTGAAGCGGCTGCACGCGGGCGGCGTGCCGGCGGGCCGCATCTACCGGGCCAAGGACATGTTCGCCGACCCGCACTTCGCGGCGCGCGAGGCCATCGTCCGGCTGGCCCATCCTCAGTTCGGCGAGCTGCCCATGCAGGGCGTGTTCCCGCGACTGACCGCCACCCCCGGGCGAGTCCGGCACGCCGGGCCGGAGCTGGGGGAACACAACGACGAGGTCTACCGCGGCCTGCTCGGCCTCGGTGACAGCGAGATGGCAAGACTGACCGCCGCGGGCGTGATCTGACCGCGGCTTCCACTTTCCCGGGAGGCTCGATGACCTATCGACTTGGCGTTGACGTCGGCGGCACCTTCACCGACGTGCTGCTGATTGACGAGCGGACGGGCGGCACCTATCGCGCCAAGACCGCCTCCACCCCGCAGGACCAGTCGGTCGGCGTCCTGCGCGGGCTCGATAAGGCCTGCGGCCTGGCCGGCATCACGCTTGCCGACATCACCCAGGTCCTGCACGGAACGACGGTCGCCACGAACGCGATCCTCGAGGGCAAGGGCGCCCGGGTCGGGCTGGTCACCACCCAGGGCTTCCGTCAGGTGCTGCAGATCGCCAGGTCGTTCGTGCCCGGCGGGCTGGCCGGCTGGATCATCTGGCCCAAGCCGGAACCGCTGGCCTCGCTGGAGCACACGGTGGAGGCGGTCGAGCGGGTCGCCTCCGACGGCGGCGTGGTGACCCCGCTCGACGAGGACGACATCCGGGCCAAGCTGCGGTCGCTGCGGGATGCGAACATTGAGGCCCTGACGATCTCGCTGATCAACTCCTACGCGAACGCGGCGCACGAGCGGCGCGTCGCGCAGATCGCGGCCGAGGAGCTGCCAGGCGTGCCGCTGTCGGTATCCAGCGAGGTGCTGCCCGAGCTGCGCGAGTACGAGCGCACGATCACCGCCGTGGCCAACGGCTACGTCCAGCCGCAGGTATCCCGGTACGTCGCCAGCCTGGCCGGCAAGCTCGCCGACGGCGGGGTGTCGGCGGGCCTGTACATCCTGCGCAGCGACGGCGGCCTGTCGAGCGCGGAGAAGGCGGCCGCCAACCCGGTTTCGCTGCTGCTGTCCGGGCCGGCCGGCGGCGTGGCCGGCGCGGCCTGGGCCGCCGAGCAGGCCGGCTACCGCGACTTCCTCACCTTCGACATGGGCGGCACCTCCACCGACGTGGCCCTCGTCCAGGACCTGCAGCCCCGCATCGGCCGGCAGACCACGGTCGGCGACCTCACGGTGCGGGCCACGTCGGTGGACGTCCGGACGGTGGGGGCCGGCGGCGGGTCGATCGCCCACGTCCCGCCCCTGACCCGCGCGCTGCGCGTGGGCCCCCAGTCGGCGGGCGCGGTGCCCGGGCCGGCCGCCTACCGCATGGGAGGAACCGAGCCCACCGTCACCGACGCCAACGTCGTGCTCGGGTACCTGCCCGCCGAGCTGGCCGGCGGCGAGATCACCCTCGACGAGCAGACCGCGCACGCCGCGGTCAAGTCGATCTCGGACTCGATGGAGCTGGGCAGCGTGGAAGCGGCGGCGGCCGGCATCGTCGACATCGTCAACGAGAACATGTTCGGCGCGCTGCGCCTGGTGTCGGTGCAGCAGGGCTTCGACCCGCGCGACTTCGCGCTGGTCGCCTTCGGCGGCGCGGGCCCGCTGCACGCGAACGCCCTCGGCAGGCTGACCGGCGCCTGGCCGGTCATCATCCCGCCCTCGCCCGGCGTCCTGTGCGCCTACGGCGACGCCACCACCATGGTCAGGGACGAGGCCGCGCGGACCACCATCCGCCGCTTCGGCGCGCTCAACGACGGCGAGCTGCGCGCGCTGCTCGGCGAGCTCGCCGAGGCCGCCGCCGCGACCGTCGAGGAGCAGGGGGTGCCGCGCGCGCAGCAGGTCACCACCTACCACGTCGACCTGCGCTACCACGGCCAGGGATTCGAGATCACCGTGCCGGCCGACATCGACGCGTTCGACGGCCCCTCCGGCGGCACTGGCGGCCGCGCCGGCCTGGACGCGCTGGCCGCCGCGTTTGACGCCGAGCACAGCCGGCTGTTCTCGTTCCTGCTCGAGGGCAACGAGCACGAGCTGGTCAGCGCCCGCGCCACGGTCACCGGCCCGCGGCCTGACGTCGGCACCGTCCACCTGCCCGCGGGCGGGCCCGACCCGTCCGCCGCGCTCCGCCGGACCACGCGAATCTGGGTGGACGGCACGCACGCTGACGCCGGCGTGTACGAGCGGACCGCCCTGGAGGCCGGGAACGTGGTCACCGGGCCTGCGATCGTCACCGAGATGGACTCCACCACCCTTGTCCTGCCTGGCCATGCCGCGACGGTGCACCCCAGTGGCAGCCTGCTTATCCGTCCCGTGGAGGGCTGAACCATGGCACAGATCATCGAACACGCCGACGGCGAGGTCGCCGCGGTCGACGTCGACCCCGTCACCCTCGACATCATCGAGAACGCCCTGCGCAACGCGCGCTACGAGATGGACGAGGTGCTGTTCCGCACGGCGCTGTCGCCGGGCATCCGCGAGCAGCACGACGAGTTCCCGCTCATCGGCGACCGCGAGGGCAAGATGGTCGTCGGCCAGTTCGGCCTGTCCGTGCCCGCGCTGCTCGACCGCTACTCCGGGACGATCGAAGAGGGCGACGTACTGCTCACGTCGGACCCCTACGCGTGCGACGCGGCGATCAGCCACGCCAACGACTGGCTGGTGGTGATGCCCATCTTCCACGACGGCCGGGTCGTCGGCTGGGCGTCGATGTTCGGCCACATGTCGGACGTGGGCGGCAAGACCCCCGCCTCGATGCCCACCGACGCCAGGACCATCTTCGAAGAGGGCGTGGTCATCCCGCCGTTCAAGCTCTACCGCAAGGGGGAGCTGAACGAGGAGGCGCTGCGCATCATCTTGAACCAGGTGCGGATGCCCGAGTGGAACCGCGCCGACCTCAACGGGATCGTGGCCGCCTGCCGCACCGCGGGCAGGCGGGTCCAGGAACTGTGCGACCGGTTCGGCCAGGCCACCTACCTGTCCGCGCTCGACGCCCTGCTGATGCGCAACTACCGGGCGATGAAGACGCTGCTGACGACGATCTTCGCCGACGGGGAGACGATCTCGTTCACGGACTACATCTGCGACGACGGGGTCGGCCACGGACCCTACGAGCTGAAGCTGTCGCTGACCCGCACCGGAGACAAGGTGGTGCTCGACTTCACCGGCAGCTCGCCGCAGGCCCAGGGGCCGGTGAACTACTACGTCAACGAGAACCTGGTCCGGATGTTCTTCGGCATCTACATGATCACCGTGGCGGACCCGCAGATCCTGTGGAACGACGGCTTCTACCCGCTGGTGGACGTGGTGATCCCGGACGACAGCTACTGGAAGCCGAGGTACCCGGCCGCGCTCAACGCGCGCAACCACGGCATCGGCCGGGTCTTCGACCTGTTCGGCGGCCTGCTCGGGCAGAAGAACCCGAGCCTGCTCAACGCCGCCGGCTTCTCCTCGTCACCGCACTTCATGTACTCGGGCAACTACACCAGCCCGGAGCGCAAGGGCGAGTGGTTCCAGCTGTACTCGATCGGCTTCGGCGGCATCCCCGGGCGGCCGATCGGCGACGGGCCGGACGGGCATTCGCTGTGGCCCTCGTTCGTGAACATCCCGTGCGAGTACCTGGAGTCCTACTACCCGATGCGGATCGAGCGGTGGGAGACCGTCGCCGACACCGGCGGGGCCGGGCTGCACCGCGGCGGCAACGGGGTGGACGTGGCCTACCGCTTCCTCGAGCCCGGCACGATCGCGATCCATGACGACCGCTGGCTCACCTACCCGTGGGGCGTGAACGGCGGCGACCCGGGCGCGCGTGGGCGCAAGTGGATCGAGCGGGCCGACGGGATCACGGAGATCCTGCCGAGCAAGTGCCACGACGTCCCGGTACGGCCCGGTGACCTGCTGCACTTCGTCACCTGGGGCGGCGGTGGCTGGGGCGACCCGCTGGCCCGCGACCCGGAACTGGTCGCCGCCGAGGTGCGACGCGGGCTGGTCTCCGCCGACGGCGCCCGCCGGTACGGCGTGGTGGTGACCTCGCAGGGCAGCCTGGACGCGGAGGCCACCGCGACGCTGCGCGCGGAGCTGGCCGCCTCACGGCCTGCCGAACTGCCGGTATTCAACATGGGCCCGCCGCTCGCCGAGATCCTTGACCGCTGCGAGGCCGAGACGGGGCTGCCGGCCCCCGCGCCACCGGTAGCGCTATGACCGAACCCCGATCCGGGCCCGACGCGCTGGCGGCGGACTACGCGCGCGCCGGGTTCGGCCAGGGCCTGCCCTGGGGAACCCGGCCCGCGCTGGTCCTCGTCGACCTGATCCGCGCCTACTTCGAGCCGGGCGCGGCGTTCTACATGGGCTCGGACGAGTGCCTGACCGCCGCCGCCCGGGTGCTCGGCGTCGCCAGGCAGGCGGCCATCCCGGTCCTGTTCACCCGGGTCGAGTACGACCGCGACGGGATCAGCGGCGGCCTGTTCGTCCGCAAGATCCCGGCGCTGCGGCGCCTGGTCGCCGGCGACCCGCTCGGCGAGATCATGCCCGGGGTCGCGCCCGGCGACCGGGAGATCGTGGTGGTCAAGCAGTACGCCAGCGCATTCTTCGGCACCTCGCTCGCGGCGACGCTCCGCACGCTGGGCGTGGACACGCTGATCATCACCGGGGTGAGCACCAGCGGGTGCGTCCGGGCGACCGCCGTCGACGCGCTGCAGCACGGGTTCGTCCCCCTGGTGGTCCGCCAGGCGGTCGGCGACCGCGACCCCGGACCGCACGAGGCGGCACTGTTCGACCTGCAGGCCAAGTACGCCGAGGTAGTCGACGAGGACGCCGTCCTTGCCTGGCTTGGCGGCACGAGGCGCGGGTGACCGATCCATGGAGTTGAGCGGGCAGTCGCAGCGGTGGCGGGGACAGCGGTCCGCCTTCACGTTTACCACCGACCGGGTCCGCCAGTGCACAACGAAACAGATCCGGCCTTCGGACAAAGCCCTGCCGGGGCCTACGACGCCTACCTGACATCCGAACGCGAATCCCGCAACCTAACACAGGACGCCCTCCGCGCTCGGAAACTGAGCGGGAGGCGCCGGCCGGCTCACCGCCTCGTTCCGCTCATGGCCGCCGGCTTCTCCGCGGTCATGGCCTACCCGCCCGCCGCCCGCTGGCCGGTCAGCCGGCGGCGCCGCGCCGGATCGGTCAGTGCCGGTGGCTTCCATGTGAGGTCCGCCAGGTCGGTGCCGGGCGGGACGATCTCGTCGATGCGGTCGAGCGCCGGATCGTCGAGTTCCAGGGAAAATCCCGCGAGCAGGTCCTCCAGCTGCGAAAACGTCCGCGGGCCGAGGATGACGGACGTGACGGCCGGGTGGGCGAGCGGGAACGCGACGGCCAGCTGCGGCAGCGTGCAGCCGAGGTCGTCCGCGAGCTGGACGAGCGACTCGACCGCGTCGAGCTTGCGCTGGTTTTCCGGCCGGGAAGGATCAAAGCGCGCGTTGTTGAGCGCGGCACGTCCGGCAGCCAGATCCACGGCAGCGCCCCGCCGGATGCGCCCGGTGAGAAACCCCCACCCGAGAGGGCTCCATGTCAGCACGCCCATCCGGTAGCGCTGGCACACCGGCAGCACCGAGCGCTCGATGCCGCGGCTCAGGATCGAGTACGGCGGCTGCTCGGTGCGGAACCGCGGCAGTCCTCGTGCCTCTGCCGCCGCATGGGCCGCGACGATGTCCTCCGCCGGGAAGGCCGAGCACCCGAACTCCCGGATCTTCCCCTCCCGCACCAGGTCCGCCAGCACCGCCAGGGTCTCCTCGATGTCGGTCGCCGGGTCCGGCCGGTGCACCTGGTACAGGTCGATCCAGTCGGTGCGCAGCCGCCGCAGGCTGCCCTCGACGGCGCGGGTGATCCACCGTCGCGAGTTGCCGCCGCTCAGCGGCCCGGGCCCCATCGGGAAGTGCACCTTGCTGGCGAGCACGACATCATCGCGCCGCCCCCGTAGCGCGGAACCCGCGATCTCCTCGGCTTCCCCGCCCTCTCCTCCGTATGCGTCGGCCGTGTCGACGAAGTTGACCCCCGCGTCGAGCGCGGCGTGGATGATGCGCGCGCACTCATCGTGGTCGGCATTGCCGACGGAGCCGAACATCATCGTGCCGAGGCAGTACGTGCTCACCTGCATTCCGGTGCCGCCGAGCGGCCGGTAGCGCAATGTCATGGCCGCGACACTAGATCCTAGAGTCGGCTCTACATCAAGTCCGGGGCCGGGCTTGTACCCTGGCCGCATGACGGACCAGCCGGACGAGCTGAGCATCGGGCAGGTCGCCGAGCGCACCGGCCTGAGCGTGCACGCGCTCCGCTTCTACGAGCGGGAAGGCATCTTCCTCAGTCCCATTCGCCGCGCGGCGGGCGGCCGCCGCGTGTACACAGAGGATGACGTGGACTGGCTGACGCTGTGCACGATCCTGCGCGGCGCGGCTATGCCGCTGGATGACATCCGGCGGTACACGGAACTCGTCCGCGCGGGCGACGGCAACGAGCCGGAACGCCTGGCCCTGCTGCGCCGGCACGAGGAACGCGTCCGCGAGCAGCAGCAGAAGCTAGACCGCTGCCTGGACCTGACCAGGTTCAAGATCGGGGTCTACGAGGACATCCTCGCGGGCGACACGGTGCCCGCGGAGGATAAAGCTTCATTACCCGCCACCGCCCTCGGTCAGTGCGGGCCAGTCGGAACGTCAGAACCGTTGCGTATTGTGCGAGCTGAGCGACATCGAAGCCTAACGAAGCACGGGGAGTACGGCGATGAGTGAGCCTCACGCCGGTCATCGTATCGACGCGGCTGGGCTGGGCTGTGTCCTTCGCGGGCGCGGGCCGACCCCGGTCCCGCGTCGGGTGCCAAAGAGGCGCAATTGGATGATTCGTACGTCGTGGGGTTCTGGGGCGGCCTTCATCGCCCACGATTAACGTGGAAACACCGCGCTATGTGGAAATTTTGCGTCGCGCGGAAATAAAACATGCGCCAGACGTGCGGAATTTCCGCCGGATGCAAAGTTTCCACCTTAAATGGTTCGCCGGCCCGACTACGGCGGAGTCGCCTAACGATCTTTACGATTTTGTTCGTGTGTTTGGGATCTGGTCCTAATTTCGTGATGTGGCCTGCCCTGCCCCTGCTGGCCGGCTTGGCGCGTACCCTGGCGCGCCGCCTATATCCGTAGTTATCGCACCCCAGCGTGAAGCGAATTTCGGTTGTGACCTCCAGCTACAGGCGGCGGTCACTGGCGGCCATGTCAGGGGCGTGCGTCGGTCTCGGCGGCCAGCCTCCGGAGTACCTTGATGTCGTCAATGTCCTTCTGCCGCCATGGCCGGCCGTTGCGCAGCCGCGGGTACTGCTCCTTCATGGCGAGCATCCCGGCGACGCTCATGGCCAGTACCGGCATCCCATCGAGCACCCCCGGCTCGCTGCCGAAGGAGCCGGGCGGGAATAGCCAGTCCGACCATCGCCCCTGGAGCTGGATGAACGCCCCGTCAGGGCGCCGGTCGAAGTAGGCGGTGCTGAAGTCGGCGCCGTCCCAGGTGAACTCGCAGGCCTCCTCTGGCGGCTGAGTCGCGAGAGCCGTGGCACCAGCTTCCACGAGCACTGTCTTCGACCGCCCGGCGTCAGTGCGCTCGACCCAGAACTCGACGTCGCCGTGCTCGCGGGTGATCCGGCCGATCCTCGCATCAAGGCCCCAGCCCCCGAACAACCATGCCGAGATGCCGGCTGCCCCCAGCGCGTTCACCACGGCCCTGATGACGTGCAGTTGCGCGGTCATCCGCTCGTTCACCGCACTATTCTGCCCGGGGCCCCGCTGCCCGGCAACCGTGGAGCCCGCCAGAGGCCGCGACCCGGCAGAGGGCCGGCGCCTGCCCTCACCAGCGGCGACACGGGTGTTTTCGTTCGCGAGAGCTGGGATCTGGCCTCTATTTCATGACGGCCTCAGCATCGGCTAGCTCTGTGCGGTGAGCAGAACGCGCTAGCGGAGCAGGGCAGGCCGACCCGGCCGAATATCTGGCGCTTGGTCATCTGATGTGGCTGACGCGCCCTTCGACGGGGCCGGAGCTCCAGCTCGCGGTCAGGCCGTTGGTGACGGCCTGACCGCGATGTGCTAGCGCAGGCCCGCTGACTCCTGGGTCACGCGCCAAGCCGGTCGAGCCTGCGGAGTTCCTCCGGGGTCAGTTCGAAGTCGAAGATGGCGAAGTTCTCCTCGATGCGCTCCCGGCGCCGCGAACGCGGGATCACCACGAAGCCGTGCTCCACGTGCCACCGGAGGATGACCTGCGCGGCCGTCTTGTCATGCGCGGCGGCGACCTCCGCCAGCACGGGATTGCCCAGATCGCTGCGCTTGAGCGGGCTGTAACCCTCAAGGACGACCTGGCGGCTGCGCAACTCGGCCACTTCCCGCTCGTCGAAAGCGAACGGGTTCCACGGGATCTGGTTAATCGCCGGCGCCTGGCCGGTAGCGCCGATGAGCTCATCGATCTGCGCGGTGCTGTAGTTGCTCACGCCGATGGCGCGGGTCTTACCCTGCTCGAGCGCCTCGGTGAACGCCTTCCAGGTGTCTGGCCCGGCTTCGCCGTTCGGCGGCCAGTGGACGAGCCACAGGTCGACGAAGTCGACACCGAGCGCCTTCAAGCTGGCGTCGAGAGTCTGTGCCTCCCGGCCGACGTTCCCCGGCGGGAGCTTGGTGGTGATGAACACACTCTCCCGGCCCGTCCCGCTGTCCCGGACCGCCGCGCCAACCTTGTCCTCGTTGTCGTAGGCGGTGGCGGTGTCGATATGCCGGTAGCCGAAGTCGAGCGCGGCGCGGACGCCGTTGTAGGCGTCGTCGCCGTCGAGCTGCCAGGTCCCGAAGCCGATCAGCGGAATGGACACCCCGTCGGAGAGCGGCACACTCTCCTGGCCGGTTGGCACTGTCATGCTCATCCTTCCTGCTAGCTTCCCTGATTGTTTCTTCGCCGCCGTAGCGGGCCGCCGACGCCGCCGTCAGCTCACAGTCATCAATCACATCAGATCGCTCAGATGCCGTGTCCTTGGGGCTCCCGCTTGGCTGGTCGGCCGACGAGCGACCGGGCCAGCCACGCCCGCCAGGCACCCTGGACGGATCAGGAACCCGTCCAGGACCTCAGGGCGGCTCGGGATCGAGCGCGGCCGACAGTCATTGGAGGCAAGACGATGGGTGGACGCGGCCACGGAGGTGAAGGACAAGGCGCTCGAGACAGGAGCGGAGGGCGTCGGTGCTCGCGAGCAGTGCGCTTCATCCGCCGAGCACTTCCCCGTCCGGAACATGACGCGGGCCGGTTACCCGTACCTCGCCCACGGCTACCACGTTCGCGCCGAAGGTGACGTCACCTTGGACCTCGAACCGGCGGCAGCGGCGCAGCGACGGCGCTCCGGCGGGGAACCGCCGCTCGAAATCGGGAAGCAGTTTGTAATAGCTCTCATCCAGTGTGACGATAGGCTCCTGGCCGTCGAAGCCGGGTCTCATCTGCCCGTCGCTGGTGAGCTCGTAGGCGTCGGAGCGCACGAGGAGCAGGTCGTCGGTGGTCTTCACCGGGGCGAACCGTGAGCGGGGGACATAGATCGCCCGGGCGCCGGGGATTGAGCCAATTGCCGCGCCCATCGCTGACTCGAGCTGGATCACTGAGGTGCTTTCCGGGTCGCGCGGGTCGACGGTCTTGCGATTGACGATCAGCGGCAGGTCCGGCGCCGCCGGATCGGCGGCTTGCAGGTCCTTGAGC
>Ga0207707_10004576_pt1 | contig 12154 bp, 10 predicted proteins | sample KBSC83BmetaG_FD_184336 | JGI IMG/M metagenome (GOLD analysis project Ga0207707, IMG submission 184336) | Corn rhizosphere microbial communities from Kellogg Biological Station, Michigan, USA - KBS C8-3B metaG (SPAdes) (version 2) | ecosystem: Host-associated > Plants > Roots > Rhizosphere ... | reverse complement strand
CGATCGAGGAAGAAGCTTCCCCCGGGCTTGCTGATATCGAGCAATCCGATCCTTTTGCCTTGGAGGGTGTCCAGTCGTCGAGGAGGCGGGGCGGCCTCAGGCTTGGTTTCGTTTCCCGGATGAACAAGGGTTATGGGCATATTCCACCTTCCTCTTCACGGAATGGGGTACGTCACAAGCTGGCTTCCTGCCGGTCCGACTGCCCAGCTTCCGAGTACCGACGAAAATTTTCCCGCAGTACCGCCCGCAACGGCAATAAAGATCGACTCCGGGCTGCGGAATTTCTGATAACAGGGCTCGCCCAGGATCGTGATCTCGCGATAATGAGCGGTGAACTGCGTGCCCTCGCCGCCGTCCGGCTCGGAGTAGTAGCGCAACGGGATACCGGTATTCTCAAACAGGAACCGGCGCACATCGTTCTTGCCAAAGCCGTCGCGATGCAGCGTCCTCGCGTGCTCGGGACAGAGCAACACCATGGCTTCATTGTTCATGCATACCCGGTAGCTCCACACGGTCGCGAGGGCGGAGCAGACGGCGCGCAGCAGCACGTCACCGCGTTGCGCCTTGTGCTCGCTGACGCCGCGCGGCGGCTCGGCGGCAAACAGCGTAACTGCGCTCTCGTCGCGCTGGAACCCGCGGTCAACGTGGAACGGCTCCCATGGATTTTCTTCCTCATTTTCCGCTATGCACTGCGAGAACTTGCCTGCGTTGCCCTGGGCGGACATGTCGATGCCATCTGGCCGGGCGCCGCCGATATTCAGCAGAATAAGCTGCAAAGCACGTCCGACCGAACTGTTGGCCCGCACCACGTTGCTGAACAGGTTCTGCTTTGACCAGAAGCCAAGTTCGTTGCGCACCGGCCCGTTGATGAGTACCAGTGGGGCGGCGAAGTGTGTTGTCGCCTGCACGCCATGCGCGTTGAATTTCTCATCGCATACAGCGCGAACCAGGGGTATGAGCACGCGCATCATTTCCGGCCTGCAACCGGCCATCACCGCATTGGCGGCAATCTTCTCGACCGTGGCTTCACCATAAACCGGAGGCACACGGGCGATGACGGTCTGAGGCGCCAGATCGGTACCTTTCAGCATTGCGCTCACGCGTTCTTCATTTGGAGGAACCACGGGAAGGGCGTCGCCGAACAGTCGGAAACACTGCTCAACAACATCTTCCAAATCGCTGAACGTGATCCGGCTAGCGCGGTCGCCCAGACGACGCAGAAGGGGAGCTGACAAGTCAGCCGAATGTCCGTTCGCTGCAGGCTCAAGGTGACGAGATCCGCAGCCCGGCTTCCACGCCGGAGCGCCGTCGCTGGCGGGCGCGATCGGCGTATGCCCGAGCGCCTGCGCAATTTCATTCAGCGCCGCTTTATCGAACCCGACAAGCGTCTGCGCAATTCTGCCGCTTTCGTCCAACAGGTAGAACGTAGGAACCGACTGCGGATCAAAAGCCCGGCTCAGCTTCAGCCCCCGATCCAGTTCCACCGGATAGTGAATACCCATTTGCCGGATGAATGTGTCTGTTGCGGCTTCATCATCCTGGGAAATGCCGATCACCTGTACTTGGCCATTCGCCAGAGCATTGAGGTAGGGCAGCGCGAGCTGGCAGGTGGGGCAATCGGTCTCAAAAAAGACCAGCAAAGCTTTGCTGCCCGGCCGGTAAGTTGCCAAGGATTGCAAATCGTGACGCGCGGGTGTTTGCGTTTGCGTCATTCAAAAACAAGATAGTCGCCAGATCAGCCTATGACAAGCCGCAGCAGACTGCCAGGAATGTCATATCGTCAGTGTGGGCGGCTGCAACAGACCACAAGCAATGGAGGCCGCCGCATTTGCATCCAACCACTCATGTCCAAACGAGACCAGGCATGCGAGCTCCTGCGCCAGGGCAACAGTCCGACGCAAATCGCCGCCAAGCTGCGGCTGCGCCCTTCTGAAGTAATGAACTTTCTGTGGACCAAAATCGGCGAAGGCGAGCTGCGTCGCTCTGATATTGCCTTCTCAGTAAAGCGCAATATCAGGAGAGCCATTGAGACCGTGGTCGCGGAAACCGGATCGCAGTCCGCAGGGCGCATTTGCCGCGAGCTCGAAAAGAAGGGAATCCGCTGCAGCCGCTTTGACGTTCGCATGTATCTCGAATACCGCCGCGCTCCGGTGGTGTTGGGCGATATGTACGAGGCCGTGCGGAACATAGAAGTACGGCTGCATCGATTTATCAAGCGCGTGTTCATCTCTGAATTCGGAGAAGAAGAGTGGTGGCGCGGCGGCGTGCCGGACAATATCCGAGCTGAATGCGCGGCGTTGCGGGAAAAGGACCCGGAGCCCGCTCCGGAGCCCTACAACTACACTCATCTGATGGGGCTGCGCGAGATACTGGACCGGAAGTGGGGCGTGCTCAGCAAATATCTGGCGCCTGAAGTCACACAGAACAAGAAAGAGCTCATGGAACGCCTGGTGCAGCTCAACCGCATTCGCAACAATGTAATGCATCCAGTGCGCGGCGGCATGCTGACAGAAGAAGAGTTCGAGTTTGTGTACAACCTGGAAGCGGACCTCGGCCCGCTCAGCGCTCCGGAAATCGCGAATCAGCAACCGAAGCAGGAAGTGGTTGCAAATGGATCTGAGACAGGAATTCAGGAATCGCCGGAACTTGTTTCAAAGCTGGAGCCGGTGAACGATTTCGCCGCGCCGAAGGAAGATGCCTCTACGGCCGAGCAAGCTTCCACCAGCGACTTTATTCCCAGCGTGAAGGCTAGTTGATCCACTCTGAGGATGATAATCCGAGTCTTACGCACATAGCTTTTCCTGAGAACTTACAAATCGTGCTCTCATGAGCTGCAGTTCTGCATCCAACCTTTTTGCCCCGATTCATAGATTTGTTTTAACACCGGCCTAAGGTGATAAGAGGCCTTGAGGCCAGAATTTTTAGGAAGCAAGAGATGAATGCACAAGAAATCATCCACGCCTGGGGCAGGATACTGCAAGGCAGGCGACCATCACTATCCATTGAAATCACGCGCGAGTGCCCGTTGCGCTGTCCGGGCTGTTACGCCTATGAGCCAGGCCATCCTGGAGAAGGCTTAAATCTGCGGCAGCTTTCGGATTTTCGTGGAGGCGATCTGGTATTGCGTGTCCTCGCGCTAGTGGACCAGCTTCGTCCTCTGCACCTTTCCATTGTCGGCGGCGATCCTCTGGTACGCTACCGCGAACTGGAAGCTATCCTGCCGCAGCTCGCCGTCAGAGGAATTCACACCCAAATCGTCACCAGCGCGTTCCGCGAAATTCCCGCAAGCTGGGCGCAACTTCCGCGGCTTTATCTGGTGGTCTCGATTGACGGTCTCCAGCCTGAACATGACCTGCGTCGCAGGCCCGCCACTTACGACCGAATTCTGAAGAACATCTCCGGTCACAAAGTTACGGTTCATTGCACGCTGACGGCCCAGATGATGCAGCGCCGGGGCTACCTGCAGGAGTTTCTCGACTTCTGGACGCCCCGCCAGGAAATCAAGAAGGTATGGTTCAGCATGTTCACTCCGCAAATCGGCGCCAGTGGGCCGGAGATACTTTCGCCCATGGAGCGGCGTCAAGCGGTAGATGAAATGCTGCGGCTGCGAGAGCTCTATCCCAAGCTGGACATGGGTGAAGGCATGATCCGAGAGTTCCTTTCTCCTCCAGCTTCGCCCCGCGAGTGCATTTTTGCCCGGACAACGGAAGTAATCTCGGCTGATCTCAAGTCCCACGTTGCTCCCTGCCAGTTCGGCGGCAATCCTGATTGCTCACAGTGCGGCTGTGTTGCCTCCATGGGCATGGCCGCCGTTGGCCATTACAAGCTGGGACGCATTGCCAGCCTGGGATCCATCTACAATGCGTCCTGCGCCATCGGTGAGAAAGTGCGGGGTTTCAGGACCAGGGCCGCCGGAAAGAACGCAGCGAAGGCCGCTCGCGCGCAGGAGTCAAGCACCGTCGCATGAAGCGAACAGGCCAGGCTCCTCGCCTGGCCTGAAAATCACAGCTCAAGATTATTCAGTACTTCGGCATTTTGGGATCGATGCGGTCCGCCCAGGCCAGTATGCCTCCGGCCAGATTCGTGACGTTGGTGAAGCCGGCCTGGCGCAGGAAACCCACCGCCCTGGCGCTGCGCGCGCCGGAACGGCAATGCACGACCGTCTCTTTCGAAGGATCGAGTTCGTTGATCCGCTTGGGAAGATCATTCAACGGGATCAGGTGGCCATTGATGTTGCAGATCTTGTATTCGTGTGGTTCACGGACATCAAGGACGAAAACGTCCTCTTTTGCGTCCAGCTTTTTCTTAAGATCTTCCACGCTGATTTCGGGCACGCCGGGCTGGTTCACAGGCTTCTCCTGTCCGCGCAATCCGCAGAACTCTTCGTAGTCGATCAGTTTAGTGACAGAAGGGTTGGTTCCGCAAACCACGCAGTCAGGATTTTTGCGCAGCTTGAGCTCGCGAAACTTCATTCCGAGCGCATCGACGAGCAGCAGACGGCCGATCAGCGGACTCCCGCTGCCGAGAATCAGCTTGATGGCTTCTGTGGCCTGAATCAGCCCAACCAATCCGGGCAGAATGCCCAGAACACCACCCTCCGCGCATGACGGAACCAATCCGGGCGGCGGCGGTTCAGGATAAAGGCAGCGATAGCATGGACCTTCTTTCGTGGCGAAAACGCTGGCCTGCCCCTCAAAACGGAAGATGGAGCCATATACGTTGGGCTTGCCGGTAAAAACACACGCATCATTGACAAGGAAACGTGTGGGGAAATTGTCAGTTCCATCTACAATGATGTCGAAGTCGGAGAAAATCTCCAGCGCGTTCTGGCTGGTGAGCTTGGTCGCAAAGGTCTTAACATTGACGAACGGATTGATGGCCGCAACCTTCTGCCGTGCGGATTCCAGCTTGGGACGGCCAACGTCGCTGGTGAAGTGGATTACCTGGCGCTGCAGGTTGGTGAAGTCCACCACGTCAAAGTCCACCAGCCCAAGCGTACCCACGCCGGCAGCGGCAAGGTAGAGCGCCAGCGGGGACCCCAGCCCCCCAGTGCCGATGCACAGGACGCGCGCCGCTTTCAGCTTCTGCTGCCCTTCCATACCGACCTCGGGCATGATCAGGTGGCGCGAATAGCGCAGGACTTCGTCATTGCTTAGTTCGGGTAATTGTTGGGGCGCCAGGATTGTGGCCATAAATCGCATCTCCTGATTGAAAGTGAAGGCAGTAGGAAGCCTGAAAAACGGGCGGAAAGCGGCGTCAACAACAACAAGGAAGGGAGCGCATTCGGCGTCGCGGGGCCATACCGCTATTATATGCCTGCTCGAGAGGGCAGGCATAGCGACTAGAGGGCGATCGGCATCCGCTGATACGCTGTGATCTGAATTTCCTCCAGCGCAAAGGCCTTGTTATCCTCGGACCCGGTCAGAACAAAGGAGTTCGTCGGGCCCGCGCGGCCCCCTTCCACGGTAGTAATGACGTACGAGCAATCGAACCAATGGGCCTCGTCCAGATCAGTTCCGGAGTACCGCGCCGGCTGATCGGGATGTGAATGGTAGAACCCGACAATCGTTTCCGCGCGGCTGCGTGCCAGCTTCAGTGCGGCAATCACTTTTTCCGGTTCGATGCTGTAGCGAGTAGCGGCTGACTCATGGCGCGTGTTCTCGCAGGTGATGGTAAGCGTAACCGTGCGGCGTCCGCCTTCAACCTTGCCCAACAGAATGCCGCAGCATTCTTGAGGATAACTTCTTTGGGCTTCCCAGCGGATCAGGTCGTAATCCGCCTTGCTGATTTGCAGCATGAGGCACTCCTCGGGAAGTGGCGCCAAGATTTTCAGCCCGCTCGGAAGAGCTCAGGCCTCGTACCGCGTACAGGGGCGTTCGACGAAGGTGTGCAATGTTAGACGATTCTTAGGAGAATTGCATCAGAAGCGCGGCAACTTTTTATACTTAGACCACAGTTGCACAACGATTGGAGCAATCATGGAGGAAAACCGTGCTTGATGACGGAAGCACGCGAATGATCGCGGATCATTCAGAGATCTAGAACCTTGGGCCGTCAACTTCAACCTACGTCGCGGCGTGCACGACATTTAAATAGGCGAAGCTTTGTCGTACGAAAACCATTTCTTCGGTCTTGATCCGTGTGCATCCGCGGTAAGTTCGCCTTCCCCTGCCGCTCCCGCGTAAAACCGCATACAATAAAGGGTTTATTCCTATTCTCTGAGGAGAACACTTTTGGCGAATCTTGTACGGGCAAAAATATCCGCTCTTGGCACTTACGTTCCACCGCGGCTGCTGACCAATGCTGACCTGGAGAAAATGGTGGAGACTTCAGATGAATGGATCCGGGAGCGGACCGGGATTCGCCAGAGACATATCGTAGACAAGGGTGTAGCCACCTCGGAGCTGGCCGTGCAAGCAGCCTGCCGGGCGCTGAGCCAGCGGGGCATCTCCGGCGCCGACATCGAAGCAATTTTCCTCGGAACCGTGACACCGGACATGTCTTTCCCGGCGACGGCCTGCCTCATTCAGGACCGGATCGGCGCCAAGTCGGCCTGGGGATTTGATATTTCTGCCGCCTGCTCAGGGTTTGTGTATGCGCTGCAGACAGGTGTGAAATTTGTGGAATCCGGCGCGCACAAGCGCGTCATGGTGATTGGTGCGGACGTGATGTCGTCAATCATCGATTACACCGATCGGGCCACCTGCGTAATCCTTGGCGACGGCGCTGGCGCGGTGATCATCGAGCCCGCCACAGATGACAACTACATCATGGACTTTCACCATGAAGTGGATGGGGCCGGCGGCAGCTTCCTGAACATGCCGGCAGGCGGCAGCCTGCATCCGGCAAGCCATGAGACCGTAGACAAAAAGATGCATTTCGTTCATCAGGACGGACAGCAGGTGTTCAAGTACGCCGTGCGCAAGATGGCGGAAGCGTCTGAAAAGGTCCTCTCCCGCAACGGCTTCAAAGGCTCGGACGTGGCGCTTTTTGTCCCGCACCAGGCCAACAAAAGGATTATCGCCTCCGCAGCTGACCGGCTCGGCCTGAAGGACGAGCAGATCATCATCAACATTGATGAGTTCGGCAACACGACTGCAGGAACCATTCCACTGGCCATGGAGTCAGCGCGCCAGCAGGGGCGGCTCAAAAAAGGCGATCTGGTGCTGATTACCGCCGTGGGCGCGGGCTTTACCGTGGGTGCGACGCTGCTGCGGTGGGCATGCTGAAACAAGCAATTGGCAGCTAGCAATTGGCGGCTAGCAAAAGCCTCTACTAAGAGCTGGGCGTCGCCAGTGGCTGCCCGATGTCGCTGGTGATTACTGTTTCCCGCGCGGGCCACGTCCCTGACAAACAGGCGAACAGGTAAACGACACCCACCATGCCGAATCCGTAAACCAGCCCCATGCGGTGCGCGGCCGTGCCGACTGCGAATGAAAGCCCAAGTTGCAACGCGGTGGCGGCGAAATAAAACGTGTTCTGAACGCGTCCCATGAAGTGCTTGGGAACCATCTCCATCATGCCGGTCGTGATGGCTACGCCGCCCAGGGCACGGCTGCATCCCATGACAAAGTAAATGGCGACGGCAGCGATCAATCCGGTGCTTACCATGACCGCGATCAGATAGAACTGATGCGGCAGGTGTGCGCCGACAAAGGGCAGAGAGAAAAGACAAGCAGCCAGAGTTGCCATGGCAATTCCGATCGCGCGGCGATGTCCCGTCCCGCGCAGCACGCGCGGCGCCAGCAAGGCGCTCATACACGCCCCGACCGCCCATCCCGCGTTGAGCCATCCATATCCAACGGCACCCGCCTTCAGCAGACGGTCACTAAGCGGGGCTGTAATGATTCCTTGAGAAAGCATGCCGCCCATAAACAGTGCCCAGCAGCTTCCCAACAGCAGCAATCGGGGACGCAGCCGGATGTATGCGATGCCTTCGCGCAGCTCGTGCACAAAACGCGCGACTTCGCTTTCATGCTGCTGTGTGCTCTGCGGAGTTACCACGTGGCGGCCCTTCCGGACGAACAGATAACAGGTGAACGATAAGACGTAGGTAGTGAAATCAATCATCAGGATCCCGCCCAGGCCGATGTGGTTGTAAACAAATCCCACTATGGCGCCGGCGATCAGCCATCCGCCCTGGAAGCCGGCAAGAATGAAGCTGTTGGCGCGGGCAAATTCTGACTCCGGCGTGAGTTCCTGGATCAGAGCGTTCATGGTAGGCCAGAACATCCAGAAGCCCGCCGCCACCAGCACACTCATTGCGTACACCTGCCAGAGCCGCGCTGAGCCGCTCAGGGCCAGCAGCGCCACGGTGAGCACCACCAGGCCACGGGAGGCGTCCAGAATCATCACCAGGCGGCGCCGGTCTTCACGGTCGATGATCACCCCGCTGAAAGGCAGAAGCAGCATGGCGGGAATCGTCTGAAGCATTAGCATCAGGCCCAGCGCGGTCTCTGAGTGGGTGGCCTGGAGAATGTACCAGGTCACGGCTGCAGAGTTTAAGCCGCTGCCCATCATAGAGATAACGTTGGCCGTCAAAATCAGGCGCAGTCCGCGATGCTGCAGGAGGTTACTCATGTGTATTCACTTTAGCATCTGTCCAAGACCCACCTGCGAGCTTGCCTGAAAGTAGATGAGTTGCCATAATCTCTGGCCTGTGTTCATCCGACCCATCAGTGCATGGGCGTGGCCCAAGGTTACGCTGGTTGCCGCCGGATTGGCCTTTGCCGCTCCGTCGCCCACGCCAGTGAAGCCGTTCGCCGCCTATCACGACGGCGATGCCATTGTGTTCACGCCGGAGATGACTGGCACGCGGCGTCTGGCCACATTCGGTCCCTGGAATATTGGCGAGCGCCTGACGAATGGCGGGCTCGTGGACAAGCGCCTGAATCTCTACCTTGTGGTTCCTGGCACACAATACCGCTCGCCGCAGCACCCGCAATACGACCACAACCGCATAGTGAACAAGTACACGGCTGATGGAAAGGTGCACGACTGGGACATTTTTTACTGCTTTATTATTGATCCCAAACTGGCGGACGACTTTCGCAGCGAAAGCGACCTGCTGATAGCGGCGCACCAGACCTTCCGTCCGGCGGGGCTGTTCGAGCTGAAAGATATACCTTCAGGCAAAATGATGCAGGAGAAGCTGGGCGTACGCTCCCTGGGCGACGTTTGGAAGTATCATCGAAAGAACCACTCCTTGCCGCGCATGCTGATTGTTCCAGCGCACCTGGCGGTACGGGGTACCGCAGAATTGCCGGACGTAACCATTACCCATCCTGCCGCTCTACCAGAAAGATGAAGTCGTTTCTCCACGATTTATACTGAATCAGAGATTCCGCTCTGAGGACAACCACTGCTTCCTTATATTCCAATTGGCCCATTTCAGCTGCCGACCTTCGGGCTGCTCATGTGTCTGGCGTTCATCGCCTCGTACCTTGTGCTGGCGGCTGAGATAAAGCGCCGCAACGTTTCGGTGGATCCCTATACCGTCGTGGCGTACGTAGCCATCGCCGGTATTCTCGGCGCCAAAATCTGGCACATCATTGATACGCCGGTTGACCGGCTGAATGCTGAAATCCTGACCAGCCCAGCCGCGCTGCTGGCGTGGTTTCGTGGTGGCTTTGCCTGGTTCGGCGGATTTGTGGCCGGTATTGCAACTTTATTGTTAATGGCCCGCAGGTACCGTATGAACCTGCTCAGCATGCTGGATGTTGCCAGCCCTGCCGCGGCGATTGGTTACGCCGTAGGACGGATCGGCTGCCTGATCTCGGGCGACGGCGATTATGGCAAGCCTACACATCTGCCCTGGGGAATGGCGTTTCCCAACGGGCTGGTTCCCACCACCACGACTTGTCCGCAGTGGGGAGCGCCTCCCAACTGTACCGTTCATCCCACGCCGATTTACGAATTCATCGTGATGATGCTGATCTTCTGGTACATCTGGCGACGCGGCAAGCGCGCGCTGCAGCATCCCCTGGCGCCGGGAGTGATCACGGGCGAGTTCCTGATCCTGAGCGGACTGGAGCGCTTCTTTGTTGAATTTCTGCGCATTAACCCGCGCGTGATCTTCGGGATGAGCAATGCCCAGTTCACGGCGGTTCTGTCAGCCCTAGCCGGCGGCGTGCTGCTGGTGTTTGCGAGGCGTCGATTTCGCAAAGTTGACCCGGTACGCAAGGTCTTCAATCACGTGATTCAGCATGGGAACGATCCCAAGCCGGAATATCACCGCCCTACTCCCGAGTGCCCGCACCCGGAACGCTGGAGGATGTTTGACACCATGACCGCTGAAGTTGAGGTGCTGGAGTTTCTCCGCTGCCTGATGACTACCATGAAGCCGCGCCTGGTGGTAGAGACGGGAACGTTTCTGGCCGTGAGCACACTTTACATGGCCGAAGGGCTGAAGCAGAACGGCTCGGGCAAGATCATCACCTGCGAACCCGACAAAGAGGTCTTCGCCAAGGCTAAAGAGAAGATCGACGGCTCAGGATTGAAGAAATGGATCGAGTACCGCTGCGAATCCAGCCTGGACGTGAAAGTTCCCGGCCAGATCGACGTGCTGTTCTGCGATTCTCTTCCTGAATTGCGCGAGCCCGAGGTGCGGCACTTTCTTCCTAATATCAACCCCAACGGCCTGATTCTGATGCATGATGCCAGCTCGCACCTGAAGACCGTGCGCGAAGCCGCGTTGAGAATGGAAGCAGAAGGGTTAATCTCCGTAGTGCTCCTGCCGACGCCGAGAGGGCTGGTGATTGCACAGAAGAGAGAGGGAAGAAAATAAGGGCCCATGTGGCGAATGACATCCAACAAAGCTCACGCTAATTACATTGCCTTTATTTTTACCAGGTAAGCGGCAATGGGCACGAGCCCGCCGTTCTCAGCCACAGCCGGAGATGGCTGCGATCCACAATTCCGACCATCTGTTTAGAAGCTGAACGCCAGTCCGCCGCGCAGGCAGCGGGCCGACTGGAGGATGTAGACGGGGCGGCCGTCCGGACCCACAGCAGGGACGTAGCCCTGAGCCAGCAGATTCCGGATGTCGAGCAGCGCATCCATCTTGGCCGGTATGAAGGACGTGCCAGGAATCGGCTGGCGGATGAAAATGCTCAGATAGGGATCAGCCTGGCCGGGTGATGCATTGAAGGCGTCCACCCCGGAAACGCTGTTTCCGCTGGTCCACTTGTAAGAGGCAATCCAGTGAGTGCCCGAGCCGGGAACGTAGCCGGAAACTTTTGCTGCGACCGCATGCTCACGGCTGGTAGCAAGACGCTCGGCAAGAGTCTGCCATGGGCCAGGATCCGCCGTAACCGCGCCGCCGGTCGAGTAGTCAAACGTAGCGCTGAGATCATCGGAAATCTTGCGCTCCACCACCAGGCGCGCTCCGCTGGTATTCAAATTCCCGGCGTAAGCATACGAGAAGGTGCCGGAATAGATGTCCGGCAAAACGTCATCAGAGTAGCTGGTGGGATCGCCTGCTCCGGTCAGCATCATATTGCCAACGTGATCGGCAAACGCTGCCAACTGAACGCTGGTCTTCCCCATGCGGCGTGAAACCGAGAGCTCCTGATGCCGGGCGCGCTCAACCTCGGGAGAGCCATTGAGCAGGGCCATACGCGGCCCGGATTCGCTCAGGTCTGCGGGAGCGCTGTCAAAGCCTTTGGCCGCGCGCATATCCGGCTCGGAGGTGGCATAGCGATACTCAACCACAAGATCAGGAGAGAGGTGCACCTGAACTGAGCCATAGGGCCGGGCAGCAGTGACACGTCGCGCAAATTGGAGTGATTGCAGATCGGCGCCATATTGCAGGTCAACAATGCCTGCAACGGTCATTGTGTCTGAAGTGTTTACAGCGATGGCTGAGTAGGGCGAGTTTTCCACGGCAGTGCCGGGAGCAGCGAAGTGCCGGTAAGTGACGGTGAAAGTGGGCCGCGAGGAATCGCCGAAATCGTGCGCATAAGAGGCGCGCAGTATGCCGGTGGGATCGCCGGAATTGGCGCCAATGTTTCCGTTCAGGGAAAGCGTCCCGGAGGAAAACATGGATTTCTGCAGGGCAAACGCGGTGGTCATGTCACCGGCGCTGCCAAAACCATCCGCTTCAGCCCCGGCAAGGAAAGCCACATGACCGGTGAGGTCACGGTCCTGAGGATGT
>Ga0207707_10004574_pt1 | contig 12157 bp, 7 predicted proteins | sample KBSC83BmetaG_FD_184336 | JGI IMG/M metagenome (GOLD analysis project Ga0207707, IMG submission 184336) | Corn rhizosphere microbial communities from Kellogg Biological Station, Michigan, USA - KBS C8-3B metaG (SPAdes) (version 2) | ecosystem: Host-associated > Plants > Roots > Rhizosphere ... | reverse complement strand
GCTGTTGCGGGCAGATTGCCGTACGCAGGCACCAGAATCGTCACCCGCGGCTGGTGAAACGACGGAAACGCGAGATCGGCGACCTGCTCTGCGGGCGGCAAGTTCTGCACTTCGTCGAGCAGCGCCCCGAGATACGCCGATCCAGCTGCCGATGCAAACGCATCGGCCTCTGGAGGCCGAGAAAACAGCGCACGCAACGCGCCCCACTCGCCATGCAGCATCTTGGTGAGAATACGCAACGGCCGCGTCAGCTTCCACGAGCGAGAGTTGACCACCAGTGCGTAGTATTCCTGCAGCCGTGCCAGCTCGCCAGCCAGCAGCTGCGCGCGCGCGCTCAATTTCTTCTGGCGCTTGCGCAGGAGGGCGATGGTCGCATCGCGGTCGGCGAGCCCTGCTTCCAGATCATGCGTCCGCATGGCCGGGTCGACCGCTCCCGCGGTTCCAGCCACGCTGACATGAGGGCACTTGCCCGTTCCACCCATGTTTGGCTTGGGCCCATCCAGTGCGTTCGTCACGCCATGCTCTCTGCTGATTGTTCCCGGCTGCCGGGGCTGGAAGCCATGCCGTACGGGAAGGAAATCATACAAGTGCCGCCGGATACGATGCACGCCGTGCAGGGCGACTTGGCGTATTTGACGGCAACAGGGCACCCCGCACGCACGGCTGGCCCAGCTGTTCCCGGGTATTCCGGACTTCTCGCGGGATCGTGTGAAGGAGACCGGCCACCCGCGCGCCCGGTCGCTTGGCACGTGTCAGGCAATATTTGACACTAGGCGATGATCAGCAGTTTCAGATCTGACTCCACCTATTCCGAGGAACGACCATCATCTGGCGATAAAAAACCAACCGAACTCAGTTTTACCGACAACTCTCTCGAGTCCAGTGATTTCGAGAAGCGGCTCGGCACGAACGATGCGTTCGAAGCAATCGTTAAAAAAAGTAGGCCATTGGTTTGCTTGGTACTCGGCAATGCCGATCGATCGATGCTGATGTGCATCACCGAGCCCCGAGCAATGGTTCTCACTGCCACAGCAGCGCCATTCGCAGTAATCGTATAGGTGATGGGCGCGGACCTCCCCGCTTCACCATAGAGGCTCCACGGCAGCCATCCATCGACAACAATACCCGACTCCCCTGGCGGTTCCTTGAGCACAAGGGAAACCTCGGAGCCACACCAGCTCGATTTAACATTGTCGGGACCGTCAGACGGCCAACACCCTTGCAGTACCAAAGGAACGGCACTGGATGGCAAGCTGTTTACATCAATCCGAGACTCGGGCCATCGCTCGTATTTTTTTGAGAAAATGGCCCGAATCCTGCCATAACGCCGCTCCGGTAACGACGCCGGATCGTGCTCGCGCATGGCAGAAAGAAGGTTTACACGGTCAGCTGGCGCAAGACCGGACATCGCAGGCACCAGAAGCGGGTGCGCCAGAACCACGCTTCCAGAGAAAATCCCTAAACGCTCTTTTCTAACCAAGCCAACCATGTCGCTCCGTTCAGCAAGCGGCATTAGGCAAAGGAAAAGCTGTGGATTGCAGTCGTCCAGCACACGGCGATCCTTTGGATTACCGGAAAGCGCATACGTCTGCCGCGCTTGATCCTGATAATACTTTTGTATGTACGGCACCTTCCCCCACGCAGTAACGGAAAGAGGTATCTGTACGGCCAAAAACACGAGACACGCCGCCGCACCAAGCCATTGCCGCCAAGCCGCCCGCCGATACCCACCAGACGTGGATGCCGAACTCATCCACATCAACACCAGCGCGATCACACCAAACTCATAAAGTCGCACATAGCGGGGCTGGCTGAACGCGTCAACCCCAAATACCGGCGCACGATACAGAAGAATACCGCTATACCATCCATATGTTACAAGCATTAAGCAGACGGCCACAAAGGCCAGCATGTTCCACTTTACGCGAAATGCCCTCATCCAGAACCACACTTGAAGCAACAACATGACCACGAATAACAAAATATTGATTGTCGATGACAGCAGCGCATAACTGGCCGGCACTACTGGCCGTGAAATAACACCCCAAACCAAGGGCGGCCCCAACCATGAGCGCCAATGCCCCGCCTCAAGCTGTCCATAAATGCCTTTTAGGCTATCGAGAAGGGGGATCGAAGACCCACCCACGCGCGGCGCAAAGTGATACCCTAACCTTACGATGAGCATGACTATTGCGACCTGACTGGCGACGATCATCAATCCGCGCTTGCTCAGGCCGCTATCGCGAAGCGCCAGAAACCCCAGCCCAACGAATGTGGCAACTACGCATATCAAGGCGTTGTCATCACCTACGACCGCCATCGCGAACGCAACAATCGGCAATAGAACATACTTTCCCGATGTGCATGCCCGCCACACCGCCCACAAAAAAACCGGTATCAATAGGTCGCTGGAATACTGCATGGAGTTCTCCGCCCAACTCCACAGCTCCGTGCTGTTGAGCGACAGCAGGGCTGCCGTGATCGTGAGCCAAGCCAAGTGCTTTGTCCATGCGGCGCCTTTGCTCCTGTCAGCAAAGATCAGAAGGCGAAAGATAAGTGCGTACCCGAGTGCGACGAACGTGCCCACGATCGCTTCAACCGATAAATCTAGGTTGAAACTTCGGAGGCACCACAGAACCACCAGCTTGATCAAAGGCTCGGAATGGTCGGAACCCGCTCTGCGTACGAAGAAATCACCGAAGGTCAAGGTGTGGTCAATCGCCTTCCTTCCGAACACATCCAGAAAATACCAGTCATCCGCCATCAATGTAGGGTTGGCTGCGCGCATCGCAAATGCCACTACATTGACGAAAATAATGGCAGCCACGCACCATATGGCGACATTTAGAAGTCTGTTCAGCGCCGAATGACCGTTTGCTGTAACCCGCACCATATCTATTCACCTATGGATGGCTTGGTGTTGCTCCCGCGGCGACGCATGTCCATTCGCAGCACGCGCTCCATCGACTGGGCATCGACCTGAAGGGCCGCCTGTGTCACTCCGTTAAATACACGGGATGTAGTTCGACCTGCGTGTGCAGGCTTGCGTCGGCTCAATGACGCTGCCCGCCCTCCAATGCCGGCGGCTCCCGACGAAGAGGATAGCGAAAGCAAAGCGCTATCGTGTGCCTCAACCGCACGAAACCGTTCCTGTACACCCCGCCATCACATTACGCTGGGCTAACGGGCGACACATCCGCGACACCTGCAGCGCTCCACGCGATTCTCACCCCGCACGGGCATCACACCTAAGCCGTGCCGAGGCGGATGCGGCTTACGTGCTACCGCACCCCCCGATGGCCCGAGAAACCACGCGCTTGATGTAGAACGTTAGCAAGAACGTCGCCGCTACACCAATTCCGACGATCAGCCACTGCAAGTAACCAGCCAAACCACCCGGCTGGATACTGTCGCGCGCTAGCCACCCAATGCATACGTAGCCAAAAAGCGCAGGCACGGATGCCAGCGTGCCCACCATATAGTCACGCAGTCGTATAGACGATAAGCCGAGGGCATAGCTGGTCAAAGCGAATGGCATTACCGGAGACATGCGCAAAAGGCAAACGAGCCGCCATCGCTCCTTTACCAACTCCTCGCTCACTCTGCGCATGCCCTGACGGCGGGCAATCAAACGCTCGAAAGTGCCTCTGAAAAGGCTTCTACTGGCAGCAAAAGTCAACATCGCCCCTAAAAGGACGGCGCACGCAGCCACGACAAAACCATCTACCAGTCCATAAATCGCGCCACTCGCAACCCCTATCAATGACGCCGGCAAAAACCCGATACTCGCAACAAGCACCATGAACATCATGACGACGACAACCCCTCCAGGGCCACTCGCCGAAACGGCCCCCAGAAAACGCTCCACCTTAGCGGCGCCAATAGACAAGTCAGAAACGTGACCCGCGATCACGCCAAACAGCGAAACCGTACATATCACGCAAACGACCACAATCAAGCCAACGACCCTTGCATTCGTCCATTGCCTTGTTGGTGAATCGGGCGTCAATTCGATCATGCCGTCCGCGCCGAGCTCAAACGATGGGTTGGATCACCCTTAAACAACTGCGATTTGATCAGCCCGACCTTACTCAGCCTAAACTTCAAGGACGTCTCAAGAACACCAAACCCATAACGCACGCTGCGCGCAAAATTTATGGACGATGCCTCGTCGAAATACTTTGTTGGGCAGGATATCTCACCGATCTCGAAACCGAAGTATGCTGCTTGTGCAACCATCTGATTGTCAAATACGAAGTCATCAGAGCAGGACAACAACGGCAATTTATCCAAGGCAGACCTACTCCACGCTCGGTAACCGGTGTGGTATTCACTCAACTTTTGTCCAATCAAAATATTTTCTACAAACGTAAGCACGCGATTGGCAACGTATTTATACAAGGGCATTCCACCCGCGAGCGCACCCTTTCCGAGTATGCGGGACGCCAATACCACATCATAGTGCCCAGAAACAATCATTGATGCCATCGCGGTCACGAGCTTCGGACTGTACTGATAATCGGGATGAAGCATGATCACAACATCAGCGCCACGCTCAAGCGCACTTGCATAGCATGTTTTCTGATTGCCACCATATCCAAGATTCGCGCGGTGTTGAATCGTGTAAAGGCCAAGTGACCTCGCGACATCAACGGTATCATCGTGACTAGCGTCATCAGTCAAAATAATGTCGTCGACGACGTCCCGAGGAATTTCGGCTACGGTCCGCGATAGTGTTTTGGCCGCATTGTACGCAGGCATAACCACTGCTATTTGCTTGCCACCAAGCATCATTTCACTCCCAAAACGTTGGCATTTTACCACGTCGAGCCAACAGCCTGAAAAGATCAGCTTGCCCAAGTCCCGTAGTTACAAAAACTTACAACAAGCGGCGTTAGTTAATCGAACGCCTGCTCTGAAGGTGCCGACGAGCTGGGGCACAATCTACGGAACTTTCCCAAGATGGTCCTTTGAGGGCCCATTCGATAACGCGGGTAGGTGTCAGCCACACTTGGTCGCCGTTACCGTGCGCGTAGCTAACTGTTTGGCGGTACCTGCATCGACGAGTATGAAAGTCGTGCCCGCGACAACCCACGTCCCAGTTTTTGCCGATCCAGCATAACCGCTCTCGGAAAACAGCTGAGGCGTACTTTGAGCTGGCGCCGCTACCATGACTTTCACCTTCGAAACGTTAGAATGCCAGCTCACAGTCGCGACGATGGGTTCGTTAGGCTTGCAACCATCCACGGTTGCAGGCTCCACCGTCAGCGTGGCCCCTGAATTCGCATCCGCCACGGGCGGTACACCGGATGACTGGCCGGGCGATTGAGAGGAACTGCACGCGGCGATGGACAAACCCACCAGCACCGAACTCGCCACCTGCACCACACGTTGTATCAACATGTTTTCACCTTTAAGGACTGACCGTACCGGGCACGCAAACCATGGGCTAGCTGGACAACCATTACCAAGGACTACGCTGTCACGCAGTACGTGCGTGCGCCATAAACTCTTCGATTTTTTGCGACAGTCGAATCTCGCTACTCTGGATCATCGCGACCATGCTGTCATTTTGCACGCCCCATAGGGTGGAGTGCAGCTCGCTCTTGTGGCCGACAAGGAACGGGCAACAAGCCACTACCGATAGACGGGTCCGCTCCAGGTAACGATCGATAGTGTTCTTTTCAACATTTCTTTCTCTTTCGTCCCACAGGGAACAACGGTCGAATACCCGGCGATGGTAGATATTGAAAACTGTGCTAATCAGGCGGTCGGTTGTCACGAACTTCCTACCACGAAAGTCATCCACCTTTATGACATTGGCATTCGCATGCAGATCGCCCAGCAGGCCTGAGAACACGCCCCACGTGTCGCGCCGTGTACCAAGTTCCTGCAGCACGGCCTCGTAATCTTCCATGAAAGCAGGTTTGAATTCAACATCGTCTTCGCAAATCGTGACCTGCTGCATCTTCTGCTTGCGCGCCAGCATGATCATCAGCTTATAACTCATGCCGCAGCCGATCCAACCTTCCCGATGTCGCAATCCCGGAAATACTTGGAAACCGTAGTGATTGTCCTTGTCGAAGCTGCGTCTCCGCCGTGACCATTCGGGCAAGTTCAGGCACAACTTGTCGCCCGTCAACGTGAGCCTGCTGCCAGCCAGCTCCCAGAATCGATGGAAGGTAATATTGTCGAACGCAAGCAGGAAACGGTAAAAGTAGTACTCGAACCGGTTGGGCAGCTTGCGTGCCAGCGCATGATTCGCCCTGATCCTGGCGACCCTCTCCCGGTCATGGCTCAACCAGTAACGCACACGCTGCACCATTCCATCCACGTCGTTCAACTCGACAAAATCGACAAGCTGTTCCAGGTCGCCGTTCTCCGACATGTTTACGGCACGCTCGGATACGACGAGCTTGTCCAAAGACACACACTCCCAAAGGCGCGTGGTTTCCAGTAGTGCGCCTTCGTAGTAATGAATGTTGATGACCAGTTTGGCCCTGGCAATCTCGGCATGGAGAGCATCGCCGAAAAGGTCGTTGATCACTTTTACCCGGCACACGTCCTCCAAGGCCACAATGAAAGCACGGCGTCGATCATTATTGATGTCACCGTAGAACAGGACGTCGTATTCAGGGCCCGTAGCGCGCACCCCGTTGCGATAATCGGGTAAATAACCAAGCGGGAGGTAGAAAAAAAGTTTCCGGTGCAACCCTTTTTCCACCAATGCATCAATATTGGCAATGGAGTAATCGAGCACAGCAAATGAGCTGTCTAGCCGTTTGATGTACTCGATCGTGAACCAGCGCGTACTGACCGATTGTTCCATCTGGAAGGCCACGTACAAACCGGGCAATTGCTCGAACATCTGCGGGCAAATAACGAAGTGAGGCAGGTCCTCGTATCCGCCGTCGGGGCACGCATGGATAATGTTCGATTCGACACCGATTTTCTTCAGCGCGTGCCGGATGGAACACGCAACAAAATCGCAGTGTGGCGTCGTGAGGATCACCGCTCGCCGCCCCAAGCCCGGACGGAGGTCAAAAACGGGCGTTGGGATGGGCGCACGAGGGCGCGGGCCGCCTCGACGCAGATAGGCAACCGTGTGGTGTACGGCGGCGCGAGGTCCGAGCACCCGTGCCAGAGTCAGGTAGCGCTGACGCCGTTCCGGATCCCTCAGGGTCGAGCGTAAAGTTTGAGCGACATGCCTTGTTTTGCAAACCGGTCGTAGCAGCACTGCCACCATCCGATTCCGCGCAAAAGCCGAACCAAGATGCCGCACCGCGCGCAGCGGGCGTGTGAAGCGCCAGGAGATCGTGGACTGGATAGCGGAAATCGCTTGTGCGCGCGCAGCAAGTTCGGAGGCTTGGGCCTCCAACTGTTGGTGCATGGTGTCGACGCGTTGAGCCAGGCTGGCTAAATCGGCGCTATTGGCTGATAGGATTTGGACCAAGCCGGCAATTTGTGCGTCCTTTTCGCGGAGCGCCTGCCGCAATGCGGCCGTTCGCTTTTCAGCGGACGAAGAAGATTCGACGAACTTTTGAAGCAAGTCTTCCTTGTTGCCCAGCCGCAACTCCAGCGCCTCGACCTGATGCTCCCGATCCAGCAACAGTTGTGTTGCCGCCAGGAGCTTGGCTGAAATCTCGTCGGAGAGCTCATTACGACGCAGGATGTCCGCCTCCTTGCTCCGCACGATCTCGTCGCGGTTCTGGATCTGGATATCTTTGCCGTGCACGGTCTCCAGCAGCCCGAAGATCTGCCGGTCCTTGTCGCGCAACTGATCGCCAAGCGACTGAAATTGGGCCTCCTTGGCGGCCAATAGTTGGTCGCGGCGCTGGATTTCCGCATCCTTGCCGTGAATGATCGCGTCGCGGTTCTGAATCTGGACGTCCTTGCCCTGCACCGTTTCCAGCAAGCCGAAAATACGCCGGTCACCCTCGCGCTGCCGCTCGTCGCGGTCGCGCACTACCCTTTCGAACTCCATCCCCAAGGCTCCCTTGGCCTGTTCCACACTTGCTAAATCGCCCTCTGCGACAGACAAATTACGCGCCAATTTTGCATTGGCGTACGATGCCAGCCGCGCCACTCCCATCAATGCAACTCCCGCGCCAACCGGCTTAATGGCATAGATTTCATCCACCGGCAGCCGGATGCGCCCTATTTCCTCCCAAGTCGCCGCGTCCAGCGCCACCACGGCAGCACTCGACATGTTTTCCGTGTCGATGTTGCGTGATTTGCTCAACCCGACATACAGCACACCCTCCCGAAGCGCCAGACCCCGCGTGTAACCATCCAGGTACCGTTTCCGCAGCAAGGCGCCGGACCGATTATAGGCGCGTATTTCGGATTCGCCGGAATTGGCGAGCAGCAAATCCTCGCCATCCGCCACCAAACTGTGGGGTTGGGACAATCTGGTGATCGGCCGCTCCCCCGACTCCAGATCCTGCACAAACCCCACGTCGAAAGGCGGCTCTTTGTACGCCCGGTGCTTCGGTCTATCGGCAAACGCCGAGAAAACTAGCCGACCGTTCCATCGCGCCAGACAGTTGATGTGCCAAGCATCCCGTTCCCCAGGGAAGGTCCACCGATGCTGCTCAACGCCCTCAGAATCGAATTTTACAACTTCATTGCCGTGCGTGCTGATGACATAGTACGCCCCGCCGTCAATCAAGGCATCATGCAAGTCATCGATTCCGGCGCCTTCACCCGGAAGCTCAAACGGAGAGGCATCGAGCATGACCAGGGTGGAGGGCTGGATCGCCCTCACTACACGACTTTCGCGTACGTCCAGACCGGTGGTGTCCAGAGGGTCCAGCTTGACGGCTTCCCCTTCATGCAGGAGGAACAGCCCACCACCGTTCGGACACGACACCAGCAGATGGTCAAACAAGTCAGTCACTGAACTGCACCTGCGACTCACAATTGAAGTCGACCAATTCCGTCGACACATTGTCCGTTATCGGAAGCACCCGAAAAGCGGTGGCATCGGCGATGCGGTGTAACAGAGTCTCCTCCTGCCCGAGCTGTTCGACACCAAACACGCCCGCGTTCATGAAGTAGATGCCCGGATTCAGCATGCAGTCGAACCAGAATTCGACACCGGCAGATTGCCCCGCGGCGGCTTCCGCTTTGCCATCCAGCAGCCGCGCCTCGGACATCGTGCCGCAGATCGGCAGGCCGGTGATGCCCTTGATCAACATGCCGAAACGCACGTAGTGAAGCGGTTTCGAAAACCGAACCTCGAACCGATAACAGTATCGCCTGCCCCGGATCAGCCCATTGACTTGCCTGTCGCCCAAGGTCCAGAGCGCAGGCGATTGGATTTGTGCGCCCTTGGAAACGAAATAGATGGTACTAGTTGGCACCAGATCTGGATCAAAGGTTTCGGCGTCACGCCCGGAAATGAGGCCGGACGTACTACCCGCTGCCTCTGCCTTGGCGGAACCACCCAGTGCGATCAGGTGGGAATCGTCACACCTGATTTCTTCGCGAATCGTCGCAGTCTCGGCAGGCGGCGCATACAACAACTTGTGGTAGCAGCCAACGATACGCTTGGGCTGCCCTATTGTCAGCAATTCGCCGGAATCGACCAGCAAGGCACGATCGCACAGGTCGATGACCGTTCCCGCGGCATGCGATACAAACAGGATCGTCGCTCCATTTTGGCGAATGGTCTCGATCCGGGCGAAACACTTGCGCTGGAACAGCTCATCACCCACCGACAAGGCTTCGTCGATCACCAGGATCTCCGGGTTCACGTTGATCGCAACCGAGAACGCGAGTCGAACCTGCATGCCGCTGGAATAGGTCTTGACCGGCTGGTCGATGAACTCGCCGATGCCAGCAAAATCGCATATGGCATCGTAACGCTCGCGCAATTCGTGCTCGGAAATCCCGTACAGCAGGCTGCTAAGAAAAACGTTCTCCCGCCCCGTGAATTCCGGGTTGAATCCTGCGCCTAGCTCCAGCAACGCGGCAATGCGCCCCCGTGTTTGCACGCTGCCCAACGTCGGGTGCAGCGTGCCGCAAATGATCTGCAGTAGCGTCGATTTTCCCGAGCCGTTGCGGCCAACGATACCTACCGTCTCGCCGCGATACACATCGAAACTGATGCCCCTGAGTGCCCAGAACTCCTTGAAGTACTCCCGGTTGCCGCGACGTGTCAGCCGACGAACCTTGGGCAATACCATCTGTTTCAGGCGATCAGCGGGCCGCGCGTACATTTCGTAGCGCTTGCCTAGCTCCCGCACCTGGATGCTGGGTTCCTCAGAGGACATCGGCAAATCCCTTCTTGGTGCGTTCGAACCACATGAACGCAAGCCAGGCAAACAGGCTCGACCCAAGCAAATACCATCCGAGGTGTACCCAATTCGGTTGCTGCCCTAGGACCAGCGTGTTTTGCGACGCCATGGCTATGACCGTCAACGGGTTCGCATACATGAAACCACGCCAACGTTCCGGAATCACCGTCATCGGATACAGGATCGGTGCAAGGAACATGAGCGCCGTCGTGATGATAGAAATGGCCTGCTGCAGATCCCGCAGGAATACGCCAAGGGAGGCGAGCAACCACACCGTCCCCGCCACGAAGGGCAGGAAGCACAGGACGACAACCGGGAACAGCAACAACGTCCAGGGAATCGTGTGATTCGCGAATGCCGAGATGATCAACAACACGATGGTCGAAACCATCAGATGGAACAGCGCGGCACCCAGTGTGCTCCATGACAGCGTTTCGAGAGGAAAAACAATCTTCTTGACGAAGTTGGTGTTCTGGATGATCAGCGAAGGGGCCTTGTTCGCGCATTCCGAAAACATTTGATTGATGTTCAACCCGGCAAACAACATCACCGCGTACTGGAAATGACCGGTGACCTGCGCGTTCCACTTTGCCTTGAAGATCACGCCGAACACGAACGTGTAGATCGCCAGCATCAACAACGGATTGAAGAAGGACCAGAACAACCCCATGAACGAGCCGCGATAGCGACCCGCGACATCGCGCTTGGCCATTTGCACCACCAGTGCGAAATGACGCTTCAACGCGATGTAGGGCGAAAGCGGATGGATCAGGCGGTAGGCGGATGTCGTCATGACAGGTGTGCGCTCCGTGCCGCGTGGCGCGGGCTGAAAGGTGCCGGATTATCGTGGGGCCTGGCTGACTGGCGATTGTACCGGCAGGCTGCCAACCCTACGCCAGCGCGAGCTCGAGTTCATCGCGCAGATCGCGCACGTCCTCGACCCCCACCGACAGCCGGATCAACCCGTCGCTGATGCCGAGCCGCTTGCGGTTGGCGGGCGGCACCGAGGCGTGGGTCATGATGGCCGGGTGCTCTATGAGGCTTTCGACGCCGCCCAGCGATTCGGCCAGCGCGAACAGGTGGCAGCGTTCCAGCATCCGGCGTGCCTTTTTCAGGCCGCCCTTCACTTCGATGGTGACGATGCCGCCACCGCCGTGCATCTGGCGGCGCGCCAGCGCATGCTGCGGGTGCGATTTCAGGCCGGGGTAGATCACCCGCTCGACGGCCGGGTGTTTCTCCAGCCACCTGGCCAGTTCCAGCGCGCCGGCGCAGTGCGCCTGCATGCGCAGCGCCAGCGTCTTCACGCCACGCAATGCGAGGAACGCGTCGAACGGGCCGGCGACCGCGCCGACCGAGTTCTGCAGGAACGCCATGCGTTCGGCCAGTTCCTTGTTCGAGACGATGGCGATGCCACCGACCATGTCGGAGTGGCCGTTCAAGTATTTGGTCGCCGAATGCACCACGATGTCGGCGCCGAATTCCAGCGGGCGCTGCACCATCGGCGAGCAGAAGGTGTTGTCCACCACCAGCAGCAGGCCGTGCTGCTTGGCGAACTTCGCAACCTTCGCCAGATCGACCAGTTTCAACATCGGATTGGTCGGCGTCTCGGCCCAGATCATCCGCGTGTTGGGCTTCAACGCGGCTTTCAGCGCGGCCGCGTCGTTCAAGTCGATGAAGCTGAAATCCAGACCGGCGCTGCGTCGGCGCACGCGCTCGAACAGGCGATAGCTGCCGCCGTACAGGTCGTCCATCGCGATCACGTGGCTGCCGGAATCGTTCAACTCCAGCACCGTCGCGGTCGCCGCCATGCCGGAGGCGAACGCAAAACCGGCAACCCCGCCTTCGAGATCGGCCAC
>Ga0207707_10004572_pt1 | contig 12161 bp, 10 predicted proteins | sample KBSC83BmetaG_FD_184336 | JGI IMG/M metagenome (GOLD analysis project Ga0207707, IMG submission 184336) | Corn rhizosphere microbial communities from Kellogg Biological Station, Michigan, USA - KBS C8-3B metaG (SPAdes) (version 2) | ecosystem: Host-associated > Plants > Roots > Rhizosphere ... | reverse complement strand
CGAAGCTGCGATAACGCCGCCTTGACCGCGTCGACCGGTTTGAAACCCTGGCCGAGCAGGTCATCGACCAGATGCAAAACGATCTCGGTGTCGGTTTCGGTCTTGAAAACCGTGCCTTTTTTCTGCAAGCCTTCGCGCAATTCGCGAAAATTCTCGATGATGCCATTGTGAACGACGGCGACGCGATCAGTCGCGTGCGGATGCGCGTTGTTCTCGGTCGGCTTGCCATGGGTGGCCCAGCGGGTGTGTCCGATGCCGGTATGGCCGGCGAGCGGTTTGGCTCTCAGCCGCGCTTCAAGGTTCTTGAGCTTGCCCTCGGCGCGGCGGCGCTCGAGAAGACCGCCTTCCAGCGTGGCGACGCCTGCGGAATCATAGCCGCGATATTCAAGGCGCTTGAGCGAATCGACCAACTGCTCCGCGACCGGACCGCGCCCGAGAATGCCGACAATACCGCACATGCGGATCAATATCTCCAAATCGTCGAAAAACAGCCAAAACAGCGGCAGGCATCTCTTAACGAGAATCGCCAACCTTCAGATACTCAATAATTATTGCGGATTGAGACAGCGTTAAGCGGAGGGATGGATGGTCGAGGCATTCTACTTTGCATGGGGTTGTTTTCGCGATTTTTGTAGAGGCCCCGCGCTAAGGGGCTGCGCCGCGTCCGGGGCGCTCGAACGTTGGTGCTTCACGCATACGGCGGATCGATTCAACTCCACCCATCATGCCTGGCCACCTTTCGGCGGCTTGGGCTTCGTTTTCATCTCGCGGTATCGCGCCGCTCCGCCCTCGCGGTTGGTCTGCTGGCTGCGCTCCACCGCCAACGCGTCGTCGGGCACATCTTTCGTGATCACCGATCCCGAACCGACATAGGCGCCGTTGCCGATTTTCACCGGCGCCACCAGCGACGAATTCGAACCGACGAATGCGCCTTTCCCGATTGTGGTGCGGTGTTTGCCAAAACCGTCATAGTTGCAGGTGATGGTGCCGGCGCCGATGTTGGAATGAGCTCCGACATGCGTATCGCCGATATAGCTGAGATGATTGACCTTGACGCCCGCCTCCAGCGTCGCCGCTTTGGTCTCGACGAAATTGCCGATTTTGGCCCCGTCGCCGAGCGAAGTCCCCGGGCGTAGCCGCGCATAGGGGCCAACGGATGCATTCTTGCCGATCGATGACTGCACGATATGGGAAAACGAATGGATCACGGCGCCGTCGGATATCGAGACGCCGGGGCCGATCACCACGAACGGTTCGATGGTCACGTCGTTGCCGAAGCTGGTATCCGCGGCGAGATAGACCGTCTCGGGCGCGATCATGGTCACGCCGGCATCGAGCGCCGCCTGGCGCAACCGCGTTTGCATGACCTGCTCGGCTTCCGCGAGTTGGGCCTTGGTGTTGATGCCGCGCACTTCATCCTCGCTGGTCTCGATCACAACGGCCTCCCATCCCAGGTCTCGAACGATGGCAACCGCATCGCCGAGATAATACTCGCTCTTGGCGTTGGCATTACCGATCTTTTCGATGATTTCCAGCGCCGTGCGCCCAGCGAATGCCATCACGCCGGCGTTGCTTAGCTTGATGGCGCGTTCCGCAGGGCTAGCGTCGGCCTGCTCGCGGATCGCCACCAACCGGTCGCCCTCGACCAGCAGCCGGCCGTATCCGGTGGGATCGGCGGCGCGAAAGCCAAGCACGGCCAGCGCCGCGCCGTTTTTCAAGGGCGCGCACAACCGCGCAAATGTCGCGGCCGAAATCAGCGGCGTATCGCCGAACACGACCAGCAGATCGTCGGCGCCGCGGGCAATGGCATCGCGCGCCGCGAGCACCGCGTGCGCGGTGCCGAGACGCTGGCGTTGTATGAACGGCACAGCATCGGGACGGATGCGTTTGGCCTCTATCGCGACCGCCTCATGGTCGGGCCCGATGACCACCGCGAGCGCGGCGCCGGTTCCCTTTGGCGCGGCGGCGAGCACATGCGCCAGCAGCGATTGGCCAGCCACCGGATGCAGGACCTTCGGCATCGAGGATCGCATCCGCGTGCCCTCTCCGGCCGCAAGCACGACGGTCAGGCTGGTTCGAGCGGTCATCCGAATCCTTTGTTGCTGCGGGCGACGTTGCGGCCGCCGTCGTCATAAAGCCTTTTGGGCTGGAGTGGAAACCGGGAAAACGGCCCGGATTCAGGAACAAGACGCATTTCCTGTTAATGTTTGCCGTCTGATTCGGCGGGCCTCAGGGGGGCCGGAAGCGTCTTATGGCAAGGCATCCCGACCATCTGGCTGGCGGCTTCGAGACCGAAAATGCCGGCGGCTTGCTGAGCGGGTTTTTGGCCGAGGAGGATGACTTCGACCGGCGCGCGCTGTGGCGGCTGGGATCGTGGGGCGTGGCCTCGGTCGGCGCGGTCATCGTCGCGGTGCTTGCCAACCAGTCCTCGTTCGGATGGCGGCGCGACCAGGTCGCGGCCGCCGATCTGGCACGCCAGTCGCAGCAAATCCATTCGGTTGCCAAGGAAAGCCTGAACGAGACGCGGCGGCTGGCGTCCGCCATCGATACCCTAAACGGCGATCGTGACCGGCTGTACGCCCGCGTCACGGTGCTGGAACAGGGGCTGGATTCCGTGACCGGCGCGATCGCGCGGCAAAATTTGGCCGCGGCACCGGCGAAACCCGTTGCCCCCTCTTCCCCAACTTCCCAAACGGCGGAGTCGCCACCGGCTGTGCAAAATCCGCCCCCTGCTCCGGTATCCCCGGTGGCGACGACACCAGCGAAAACAGCCGAAAAGCCGGCCACGGACGTTGCTGTCGCCACCGACGTTGTCGTCCCCGAGTCAGGACCGGCAGCGGTCTCATCGCTCGGCCCAGGAACCTCAAACGCGCCGGCCGCGACGCCGGCAACGCCGCTGACGGCGCCGAAGTCGATGATGGCCCCACCCGATCCCTCAGCTGCAAAACTGGTCGAACCCGACAAAACCGAGAAGCCGGCGAAAACCATCACCGCGGCGCCGATGCCGGAAGTGGTCGCGGCGGCTTCGTCCGCCGAGGATGCGGAGGCGGATACGTCGCAAGCGGCAACACCCAAACTCGCGGTTCAGCGAACCGAATTTGGCGTTGATGTCGGCAGTGCGAATTCGATCGGTGGTCTGCGCGCGCTGTGGCGCGGGCTGCTGAAGTCGAGATCGAATGCGCCGCTGGCGACGTTGCGCCCGATCATCGTGATCAGGGAAGGCACCACCGGGCTCGGCATGCAGCTGCGGCTGGTCGCAGGACCGCTTGGCGATGCCGCCGCGGCGGCAAAAATCTGCGCCGTCTTGATCGAGAACAAGCGGCCTTGCGAAACCGCTGTGTTCGAGGGCCAGCGCCTTGCCATGAACGCTGACGAGCAGCCGGCGGCTACCACTATCAAACCTGCCAAGCCCGTCGCGCGCCGGCGCAGCATTCCCAAGCGCGTGCTGATTGACGAGGCACCGAAAAAGCCCGACAGCCCCTCCACGCTCTCATCGCTGTTCGGCCGACGCTAGCCACGGAACTGATTAAAGTTCATGATTGCAATATCTTGCGGCCGGATTCTCATGCGCTATCGAAGCGGCGTAGCCAAGCCATCCCCGTCATCCTGAGGAGGCCGCAAAGCGGCCGTCTCGAAGGATGAAAGCCCGGGTCGCCCATCCTTCGAGGCTCGCTGCGCTCGCGCCTCAGGATGACGGACTCCATTGGGGCGCCGCCCCGGGTTGTCCCGCCGCGCATTCCCGACCATATTCGACTTGTTCGGTTGGACGCATTTTCTCGCGGCTAACCGGCTTTCACTTAGCCGGAAATTGCTCTGATGAAAAAAACTCCGTTCCGGCTGACGCCCTACCAGGTGCAATGGCTGTTGGTCGTCGGCTTCCTGACCGTCGGCTATGCGCTCTATTTGCGCTATCTCGCGATCGAGTTCTCGACCGTGGGGCTGGCGTGCGATGCCGGTCTGCAGACCATGATGTGCAAGACCCGCCTGTTGGCGACCTACCTGTTTCGCAATTCGGTGTTCGGCGTGGTCGCGCTCATCATTGCGACGCTTCACGTGATCCGGCCGTCGATCGTTTTGCTGACCGGCGGGCTGATTGCTGCCGGATTCGGGATAGTGCTCTACAATATCGGCCTGTCCGGTATCGCGATCGGCCTGCTTATTTTAGGATTTGCACGACCCGCGCCCGCCACAGCGTAACCGCGAGCAGGAAATACATCGCGCAGGTCCACAGCGATTGCCAGTTGTCCGGGCCTTCATTAAACACGGTGTAGAGTACCGACCCCGTCAGCAGACCGGCAAACACCGCCTCAGCGATCGGGCGAACGCCCTCCTGCGGGCGATTGAGCAGCATCAGGGCCGAAAACGGCACCACCGCCATGGTCAGCGCAGCGAACGGAAAATCGCGATAGCGCGCGTCGAACGCGAAGCCGAGCGCGGTCTCGGCTCCGATCAGCGTGGTCACGAGCAGCGCTGCGCCCAGCATCAGCGTCAGGACCGAGCGGGACCTTGCATCGCGGGGGCCCAGCAATTCCAGAAACGTCGGCAGCGGGCGCCCGGACATCAGCGCGTTGGCGCACAGCAAGGGCGAGGCGATGGCGGCTGTCAGCAGAGCGCCCCATCCGAGCCAGCCACCGATGCCGTAGCTTTCGTAGAACATCTTGTCGGCGGCAATGCCTAACAGAATGCCGGCCGTGGTCGCGGAGAGCGCGACCGCGATCCACGACGTGAGGCGTGGCCTCCAGGGCCGGCGGCGCAGGGTCAAAAAGGCCACTCCGAATATGAAAACGCTTAACGCCATGCCGCAGCCCATCTGCAGTTTCCAGGACGGATAGTTGCTGATGGCTTGGCCCGGCGGGTATTTCACCGCGCGCTGCACGGAATCGAGCAGGCCCCAATATCCGCCGACCGTGCCCTCGAGCTGGCGCTTCCAGGGCTGGTCGTAGGCTTCGATCAGATTGACGCGGAAGTTTTCCTGCTTTGCGAGGCCGAGGATTTCCGAGACAACCCGCGCCTGATTGGTGCGCGACGGCAGCGCGCCCTCGCGCATCCGGCCCTCGCTCGGCCAGCCCGTCTCCCCGATCAGGATTTCCTTGCCGGGAAACGCCACCGCCATCCGCTTGCGAATGGCGTCGACATGGGCAGCGGCATATTTCGCGCGGATCGGGAAGTCTTCCCAGTACGGCAGAATGTGAATCGTGACAAAATCCACCGCTTCATAAATTTCCCGATTGCGAAGCCAATACTCCCACACATCGGCATAGGTGATGGGAACGCTGACTTGCGACTTGACCGAACGGATGGTGGCGGCGAGGTCGGATGTCGTCATCTCTCCGCGCAGCAATACCTCGTTGCCGACGACCACGGCGGTGATGACGCCAGGGTAGTCCTTGGTCAGGCGCACCACGGTTGAAATCTGCGCCAGGTTCTTCAGCCGGTTGCTGCCAAGCCATATCCCCTGGATGACTTTCAGTCCCACCTTGGCAGCGAGCGCGGGAACCTGATCTAGGCCGTTTTCGATCGAATAGGTGCGCACGCAGTCGGATATTTTGGCGAGTTGCGCCAGATCCTGGGCGATCTGTTCCGGCGCGATATGGGTGGTCTGCACCAGCGGCGTCTGGGTGTCGCGGAACGGCGCATAGGACACGCACAGCAGTTTGGCGTTGGGATCGATCGGCGCGCGCGCCAGCGTGATAGGCGTGGCCAGCCACCACCACACGGCAGCAATCGAACCCAGGGACATCAGTAAAAGCGCCAGCGGCGTACGAAGAGAAATCGGTTGCATCCTCCGGGCGGGGGACCGTCGATTAACCGGTCGACGGCCGTCTGCCAAGAGCAGGATACAGGCAATCCCGCCCTGTTCATGCCGCGGCTTTACCACAACGCGATAAAGTTGTGACTTTGCTGGACAAAATCCGAAATGTCCGTCATGGGAATCCGGAAACCGTCTCCGCCGCATTGGGGACCTATTTAAACGGCATCAAACCAGGGCGTCCGAGCGGGCCACCGGCAGGAACAAATCGGGGAATTTATGGGTCGACGGGTGCTCCAGGTACAAAGTGCGGTTTTGCGTCACCTCGCCGTTCCCGGGCTTGCACTCCTGCTCGGTATCGGCAGCGCTTTGGCCCAAAGTGGCGACCTTCGCGCCCAGGATCAGTCAGGCAAACCGGCGGCAGCCACTGCGGCGCCGTCGGCCGATGCGGCCAAGGAAAGTCAGCGCAAAACCGACGAATTTGTTGAAGCATCGCAGGCCATCAGCGGTCCGGCCGGAAACCCGGAATGCGTCTGGCTTGGCCGCCGGGTGGTGGTTTTGATGTGGCGCGACGACCTCGACACCGCGTTTCGCCATCTCGACCTTTACGACCGGTTTGGCTGTCCGGGCGGCCACGTCCAGGCGACCTTTCGCTGCCTGGTACGCTTCTTCAGCGCGATCGATCCCAAGGTGCCCGATAGCCTGAGCGGACGAGTCCACGCCTGCTGGATCAATCCGGCGGCCCAGCCGCAAGCGGCCACCGCTGCCCAACCTGCCGCGCCGTCGACCGCCGGCAGTTCGGCGCCGCCATCCGCTGCCGCGCCAGCGCCTGCCGCCGCTCCCGCCGCGGCGCCAGCCAAATAATCCCGACCGCCATCGGAACGATCCGAAATGTTCGATGTTTTGGGATATTCGCGCCCTCAAATCGCCACGGCGTCATTAGAGTTTGTTAAATCGCGTGGCAGAGATATGCTCGATTTGCCGCTGACTTGGTCGGATCTCGGGGACGGATCCGCTTCCCTGCCATACTGGCCCCGTTTGGTTTAGTCGCGATGCGCGCCGTCGTCGCCGTTCTGTTGGTTGTGGCCGCCGTTCACGCTGCCATGTGGGGAGTGCTGCGGGAGAAGCAGCAGGCGCCAGACTTCAAGGGCATCCTGCCGAGCGTGTCCTATGCGCCGTTCGAGGGAACGGCCCATCCCGACGTCGACAACATTCCGAACGCGGAGAAAATCCGCGCCGACCTCAAGACATTGGCGCCGCTGACGCGGGCGATCCGACTTTACTCCTCGACCGGCGGCGTCGAACTGGTGCCGCCGATCGCCAACGAGGTCGGCCTCAAGGTCACGGTCGGTGCCTGGATCGACAAGAATGTCGACCGCAACGAACGCGAGATGCTGTCGGCGATCGAACTCGCCAGGCGCAACGGCAACGTCAACGGCATCGTCGTCGGCAACGAAACCATCTACCGCGGCGAGCAGAAGATCGAGGACCTGATCAAGCTGATCCAGCGCGTCAAGGGATCGGTAAACGTTCCCGTGACCACCGGTGAAATCTGGAATATCTGGCTCGAGCACCCCGAACTTGCGTCCTCCGTCGATTTCATCGCCGCGCACATCCTTCCCTACTGGGAAGGCTTTTCCGACAAGCAGGCGGTGGACCAGGCGCTGATCATCTACCAGAAACTGCGCGATGCCTTTCCCGGAAAGCGCATCGTGATCGCCGAATTCGGCTGGCCGAGCGCCGGCTATAATCTGAAAAACGCCAACCCCGGCCCGTTCGAGCAGGCGGTGACGCTGCGCAATTTCGTCAGCCGCGCCGAGGCCATCGGCATGGAATACAACATCGTCGAGGCGATCGATCAACCCTGGAAGTACTTCGAGGGCGGCGTCGGCCCGTATTGGGGGATTCTCAACGCGGCACGTGAGCCGAAATTCGCATGGTCGGGTCCGGTCGTCGACGAAGCCTACTGGAAACTGGCCACCATTGCCCTGCTGGTCGGCGTGTTGATGTCGCTGCCGATCCTGCGCCTCGGTGAGCCCACCGTGATGCAGTCGCTGATGCTGTCGACGGCGGCGAACGGCGTCGGCGCCTGGGTCGCCACCGTATTCGCGTACTGGACCGGCCACTACTTCGTGTTCGGTTCGGCCTTTGCGTTGACGCTGGGATTGATCCTCCTGGTTCCGCTGGTGCTGATCGCGATGGCGCGGATCGAGGAAATCGCCGCCGTCGCCTTCGGCCGCAACCCGCGGCGGCTGATCGTCAAGGGAGCGCCGGTGGCGCCGGCAACCATCGGCGAGGCCATCGCCTTCCCAAAAGTTTCGGTCCATGTGCCCGCCTATTTCGAGCCGCCCGAGATGCTCAAGCAGACGCTCGATGCGGTCTCGCGGCTGGATTATCCGAATTTCGAATGCGTGGTGATCATCAACAATACCCCCGATCCGGAATTCTGGCAGCCGATCCAAGATCACTGCCGCGCGCTCGGCGAACGGTTCAAGTTCATCAACGCCGAGAAGGTCGAAGGCTTCAAGGCCGGCGCCTTGCGCATCGCCATGGCCCGCACCGCCGCCGATGCAGAAATCATCGGCATCATCGACGCCGACTATGTGGTGCAGCCGGATTGGCTGAAGGATCTGGTGCCGGTTTTCGCCGATCCCCGCGTCGGCCTGGTGCAGGCGCCGCAAGACCATCGCGACGGCAACCGCTCGCTGATGCACTACGTCATGAACGGCGAATATGCCGGGTTTTTCGACGTCGGCATGGTCCAGCGCAACGAGGCCAACGCCATCATCGTTCACGGCACCATGTGCCTGATCCGTCGCGCGGCGATGGAGATGGCCGGCGGCTGGGCCGGCGACACCATTTGCGAGGACACCGATCTCGGCCTGGCGATCATCGAGCACGGCTGGCTGACGCATTACACCAACCACCGCTACGGCCATGGCCTGTTGCCCGACACCTATGAGGCCTTCAAGAAGCAGCGCCATCGCTGGGCCTATGGCGGATTCCAGATCGTCAAAAAACACTGGCGGCGGTTTCTTCCCGGCGCCAGCCGGCTGTCGCCCGATCAACGGCGCGAATTTGCACTGGGCTGGCTGAACTGGCTCGGCGCCGAAAGTCTCGGCGTGCTCGTCGCCATCCTCAACCTGATCTGGGTGCCGATCGTCGCCTTTGCCGACATCGCCATTCCCGACAAGATCCTGACGCTGCCGATCATTGCTGCTTTCGTGGTCTCACTGGTGCATTTCGTGGCGCTGTACCGCCTGCGCGTGCCGGTGAAATGGGGCCAGATGCTGGGCGCCATGGTCACCGCGATGTCGGTGCAATGGACGGTGTCGCGCGCGGTGGCCAACGGACTGATCACCGACCATCTGGCGTTTGCGCGAACCTCGAAAGGCGGATTTTCGCTTGTCTCGATCGAGTTCCAGGCGTTCTGGGAAGCCGTCATTGGCATCCTGCTGCTGGTCGGTGCGGCGGTGTTGGTCGTCACCAACAATTTCAAGGAAGTCCGCGAGATCTATGTGTTCGCGGCGGTGCTGGTGCTGGAAAGCCTGCCGTTCCTGTCGGCGGTCGCGATCGCCATTCTGGAAAACTCGCGGCTCAACGCGTTTTCGTTCTGGCGCAACAGCGCGATCCGGACCGCGGAGCTGATCGGCCTTCGCCCGGTGGCGATGCCGACGGTGGCCGGCACCTCGCAGCCGGTGGCCTCCGAGATTCGCCGGGAAGCCAATTGACCGGACACAGGTTTTCGCCGCGCGGTTTGCTTGAAGAATCCCGGCTAACAGCCGGTGTTGCCGTGGAAATCGGCGTTCTCCCGGGAGGGTTTTGCAGGTAGCCGCGCTATTGACCCACACCAAGCCGCCCCCTACACAGCGCGGCAAGTGAGCGCGTAGCTCAGGTGGTAGAGCACGTGACTTTTAATCATGGGGTCGAGGGTTCGAGTCCCTCCGCGCTCACCATAATATCAATCAGTTAGCAGATGTCCGCCGCGTCATTCCGACATGCGATCACTTGCTCATTCCGACTTTTGCCCACCTTTCGTTCTAGCGTTTCGTCTAAGTCGCGCTCCAACGCGGCGCTGCTGGGTCGAGCCTTGCGCGTATATCAGCAGAGCAGCAGTGGTCTTGTGTCCGCTCAGCGCGCGCATCTGCGCATCGCTCAGGTTGGCGTCAGCGCCTTCGGTATTGCCGCCGTGACGCAGGCCCATGAATTTGATTTCCGGATCGATCCCGGCGGCAGTTCTGATCTTCGCGACATTCCGCAGGAAGTGCCGCTTTTTCCAAGGTAACCGGATGCCCTTGAACCTGTCCGCAGTGTTGCGGGTGACGATCAGCGTCCCATGCCGATCGCTGGCGTCGAGACGATGCATGATGTCGGGCCAGAGTTCGGTCCCGTCGTCATCATACAACGGCAAGTCGACCAGCTCGCCGGTCTTGTGGTGGATGATCCGGGCTACGTGTGGCGCGTCGGCCGGGCGATAGTGAGACCACGCCAGTCGGCCGATGATGTCGATCTCTCGTTGCAGCCAAAAGAACGCGATCATTGCCGCGGTGCCGATCGACGGCTCGCCCGCAGCGTCCGCCGCAGCAACGAATTTCTGCAGGTCGTTGTACTGGAATAGCCGGGTCGTCTTCGCCTTATAGGCCAGATCCATTTTTCTAAACGGATTGTCCAGTGGCACCGCTTTTGGTTCGGAGCGGCGCGCCACGTTCCAGGCGCGCTTGCACACGGTCATCGCAAGCACCGCGGTCCGGATTCTCTCTCCGCCTTTCGGGTTCACCTTAATCCGCTCGTACACCTTGTCGGCGGCGCCGGGCGTGATCGATGGCAGCATTAACGAGCCAAATGTTCTGCCATCCTTCAACTGCAACTCAGACACCATCCGCAGCTTGTGATCATAGCTTGATCGAGTGTCCGCTGGCCGCTTGGTATATTTCGGAGAAACCTTGTAGACCGCGACCATCCAATCGAATGTCCCTGGCATCGCGCGTTCGGTTCCCGGCTCGCCCTCGCCCTTTTTCAACCAAGACCGGTAATGCCGGTTGAGAACGTCATCGCAGCGTTGTTTGGCAGCGCCGTAGTCGGTCCCGAGCGCTTCAGGAAGCACCGGACAGTCCGCCTTGCGCGCGCGTGTCGGCGGCGCCCAATAGTATGCTATGGCGCCTGTCGATAGGCGCTTCGCTGTCATTAGATCGGGCCAGCCTTGGGGCTTGCGCTTTGGCATCAGAGCAGTCCCGCCGCATCTTCGACCAGCTGCGGCCCCTGCGCCTGCAGCCCGTGTCGGCGGGCAATGTCACGATCGAGTTTGGCTCGGTGCCATTTTGGCAGTGACCCTTTCGACCGTGCGGGTTCGGAATAGACGTGCGGCACCTTTTTCAGGAACGCTTCAACGCTTGGCTCGTCGCAATAGGCTGCGGCAGTCTCGGCTCGCATTTCGAGCGGCCAAGAACCACTGGGAATTGCGACGGCGCGTGTCATCAGCCGGTCGCCCTCTCCCGCTGCACGTTGTCCATCCGAGCGCGAATGCTCCTTATGATTTCGGAATTCTGAGAAGCGAAAGTGCGCGCCGCTTCTTTTTCGATCCAGGCTTTAACGTCTGCTGGAAGGCGCAACAAAATCGCTCGCTTTTCTTCTTTGCTAATCATGACTTCCTCCCTTTCAATATCGCTAGAGTACTACGCAGCAAGCGCGAATGTTAGGCGAACATTTCGGAACATCGACACTTCCCCACACGTCGTGAAATGAGAACAAATCGAAACATCGCCGTCGACTCCATCTCCACGGCCTGCTATCAATCATATATCCCAAGTGCCATACTGGCTCAAGGGGAAATATGGCACTGGGGAAACCATGGCAGCGCGGGTCAAAAAACGTACCGATACGGCGACCAACAGGGAATCCGACAAAATCATTGTCAGGCTACCTGAAGGCATGCGGGACATGCTCGCGAAGATCGCGGCTTATCACGGGCGGTCAATGAGCGCAGAGGTGGCCTTTGCGCTCGCGATACACTTTGCTCAATGGGATGGGCCTGAAACCGAAGCATCGCCAGCGGAATTGCAGCGCAACGTCAATAAACTGAACCACGAGGTCAAACGGCTGATTAAAAGGCTTGAGTTGCTACGGCCTGAAGGCAAGAAGTCGCCCGAGCGAAAATGACGATGCCTCAAGACCCCTTCATGCCGTTTAGAAGCCGGTTGGTTGAAGCGCGCAGGCGTCGCCGACCATGAAACGAACAAGCCCGCCGGCGTGAACCGGCGGGCTCGCAGCAAACTGTCCGCACCGGTAGTTTGCTATTCCACCTTCTCGATTTTCCACTCCGCGCCCAATATCGGCGTTGCGGATCGAGGCGGCTTGGGCTCTTGCCGGATTGATCCGTGGTTCTGCACCTCCGTATCGTTGCCGACGTTCCAGC
>Ga0207707_10004571_pt1 | contig 12161 bp, 10 predicted proteins | sample KBSC83BmetaG_FD_184336 | JGI IMG/M metagenome (GOLD analysis project Ga0207707, IMG submission 184336) | Corn rhizosphere microbial communities from Kellogg Biological Station, Michigan, USA - KBS C8-3B metaG (SPAdes) (version 2) | ecosystem: Host-associated > Plants > Roots > Rhizosphere ... | reverse complement strand
TCGACGAGCGTGCGCTTGCGACTCATGTCGCCTTCGTACATGCCGCCGATCTGCGGCACCGTGACGTGCGACTCGTCGATGACGAGCAGGAAGTCGTCGGGGAAGTAGTCGAGCAGCGTGTGCGGCGGGGTGCCCGGCCCGCGGCCGTCGATGTGGCGCGAGTAGTTCTCGATGCCGGAGCAGAAACCGACCTGGCGCATCATCTCGATGTCGTAGGTCGTGCGCATGCGCAGCCGCTGTGCCTCGAGCAGCTTGCCCTGCCGCTCCTGCGCGGCGAGCTGCTCCTCGAGCTCGGCCTCGATGCCGGCGATCGCCCGCTCCATGCGCTCCGGCCCGGCGACGTAGTGGGTGGCCGGGAAGATCATGGCGCTGTCGTCCTCGCTGACGACCTCGCCGGTGAGCGGGTGCAGGGTGGTCAGGCGCTCGATCTCGTCACCGAACATCTCGATGCGGACGGCGAGCTCCTGGTAGACCGGGAAGACCTCGATCGTGTCGCCCCGCACCCGGAACGTGCCGCGGGTGAACGACAGGTCGTTGCGGTTGTAGTGCACGTCGACGAGCCGGCGCAGCAGCACGTCGCGCTCGATCTCCTCGCCGACCCGCAGCCGCACGCACCGGTCGACGTACTCCTGCGGGGTGCCGAGCCCGTAGATGCAGGAGACCGACGCGACGACGACGACGTCGCGCCGGGTGAGCAACGACATCGTCGCCGAGTGGCGCAGCCGCTCGACCTCCTCGTTGATCGAGGAGTCTTTCTCGATGTAGGTGTCGGTCTGCGGAACGTAGGCCTCGGGCTGGTAGTAGTCGTAGTAGCTGACGAAGTACTCGACCGCGTTGTGCGGCAGCATGTCGCGCAGCTCGTTGGCGAGCTGGGCGGCCAGCGTCTTGTTGGGCGCCATGACCAGTGTCGGCCGCTGCAGCCGCTCGATCAGCCACGCGGTCGTCGCCGACTTGCCGGTGCCGGTGGCGCCGAGCAGCACGATGTCGCGCTCACCCGCCCGGATGCGCCGCTCGAGCGCGTCGATCGCCTCGGGCTGGTCGCCCGACGGCGCGAACTCCGACACCACCTCGAAGCGACCGTCGCGGCGCGGCAGCTCGAGCTTCGGCTTCTGCGGCGTCACGGTCACGACATCGACGGTACGCCGGACCGCCGACAGTCCGGGAACGCGAGAACCCGCCGCGAGCGCTACGTGGCGACGCCGGCGTTCTGCGCGACCAGGGCGCGCCACACCTCGTCGACCTGTGCGTCCAGCTCGTCCAGCGCGACGTCGTTCCAGATCACGTGCGTGGCCACGGCCAGCCGGTCCTCGAGCGACGCCTGGGCCGCCATCCGGGCCCTCGCGTCGGCCTCGGTCATGCCGCGCAGGGCGACCAGCCGGTGCAGCTGGGTCTCGGGGCGGGCGGCGACGACCACCACCGCGTCGTAGGCCCGGCCGAGCCCGGACTCGACGAGCAGCGGTACGTCGTGGACCACGATCGCGGCGGGGTCGGCGGCCAGCGCCGCCTCGAAGCGGGCCGTCGTGGCCGCGCCGACGAGCGGGTGCACGATCGCGTTGAGCCGCTTGCGCTGCTCGGGGTCGGCGAAGACGATCCGGCCGAGCGCCTCCCGGTCGAGCGCCCCGTCGGCGAGCAGCACCTCCCGGCCGAACGCCTCGACGATCGCGGCGAGGCCGGGGGTGCCCGGCTCGACGACCTCGCGGGCGAGCAGGTCGGCGTCGATCAGGACGGCCCCCCGCGCGACGAGGCGCCGGGACACCTCGCTCTTGCCGGACCCGATCCCGCCCGTCAGGCCTACGCGCAGCACGGCGCGCAGTCTGCCATCCGCGGCCGGTCAGGTCGGGCTCGGAGGAGGGCTACTCCTCCGAGCCGCCGCCGGTCAGCTTCTCGCGCAGCGCAGCGAGCGCCTCGTCGGAGGCCAGCGCACCGGTTGCCTCCTCGCCCTCGGAGCTGTAGCTCGAGGACTGGGCGGCCTCGGCCTCGGCCTGCTGCGCCTCGGTGACCTGCTTCTGGTGGGCCTCCCAGCGGGCGTGCGCCTCGGCGTACTGCCGCTCCCACTCGGCCTGCTGCTCCTCGTAGCCCGGCAACCACTGCTGGCTGTCGGAGTCGAAGCCCTCCGGGTAGAGGTAGTTGCCGGCCTCGTCGTACTGCGCCGGCATGCCGTACTGCGTCGGGTCGAAGGAGCCCGCGACGGCCTCGCCGATGGTGCCCTCGTTGGCCTGCTTCAGCGACAGCGAGATGCGCCGGCGCTCCAGGTCGATGTCGATGACCTTCACGAAGATCTCGTTGCCGACCTGCACGACCTGCTCGGGGATCTCGACGTGGCGCTCGGCCAGCTCCGAGATGTGCACCAGGCCCTCGATGCCCTCGTCGACGCGGACGAACGCGCCGAACGGCACCAGCTTGGTGACCCGGCCGGGCACGACCTGCCCGATGGCGTGGGTGCGGGCGAACTGCTGCCAGGGGTCCTCCTGCGTCGCCTTCAGCGACAGGGAGACCCGCTCGCGGTCCATGTCGACGTCGAGGACCTCGACGGTGACCTCCTGGCCGACCTCGACGATCTCCGACGGGTGGTCGATGTGCTTCCACGACAGCTCGGAGACGTGCACGAGACCGTCGACGCCGCCGAGGTCGACGAACGCGCCGAAGTTGACGATCGACGAGACCACGCCGTTGCGGATCTGGCCCTTCTGCAGCGTGGTGAGGAACGTCTGGCGCACCTCGGACTGCGTCTGCTCGAGCCAGGCGCGGCGGGAGAGCACGACGTTGTTGCGGTTCTTGTCGAGCTCGATGATCTTGGCCTCGAGCTCCTTGCCGACGTAGGGCTGCAGGTCGCGGACCCGGCGCATCTCGACGAGGGAGGCGGGCAGGAAGCCGCGCAGGCCGATGTCGAGGATCAGGCCGCCCTTGACGACCTCGATGACCGTGCCGGTGACGATGCCGTCCTCGTCCTTGATCTTCTCGATCGTGCCCCAGGCGCGCTCGTACTGCGCGCGCTTCTTGGACAGGATGAGGCGCCCTTCCTTGTCCTCCTTCTGGAGGACGAGGGCCTCGATGTGGTCACCCAGGGTGACGACCTCGTTGGGGTCGACGTCGTGCTTGATCGACAGCTCGCGCGAGGGGATGACGCCCTCGGTCTTGTAGCCGATGTCGAGCAGCACCTCGTCGCGGTCGACCTTGACGATGACCCCGTCGACGATGTCGCCGTCGTTGAAGTACTTGATGGTCAAGTCGACGGCGGCGAGGAAGTCCTCGGCCGAGCCCACGTCGTTGATGGCGACCTGCGCGAGGGCGTGTGCGGGCTGGGAAGAGTCGGGACGTGCGTCGGTGGCAGTCGTCATGGAGTGGGTCGGTCTCCGGCTGGATGGTGGCTCGGGCGGACGCGCGGGGGGCCCTTTCGTTGCGGCTGCCGAGACCAGATTTCCGAAGACTTCGATATCGACACAACGAGCGCGAGCCTGCTCCGTCCGAGGTCGCGGCGAAGGCCCACAGCGCTCCGATCAGGATAGGGGCACGCCTCCGCACAGGTCAACGCGGGCATAGCGTGTGCCGCCGTGGACGATCGCGACGACAGCGCGCCCGGCACCGCGGCGGTCGTACGCCGGCCCGTGAGCCGTCCGGAGACCACCAGGGCCAACCTGCGCTGGTGGGACGGGGCCGCGGACGACTACCAGGCGGAGCACGGCGAGTTCCTCGGCGACGCCGACTTTCTCTGGTGCCCCGAAGGGCTGCGCGAGAGCGAGGCCCGGCTGCTCGGCGACGTCCGCGGCCGGCGGGTTCTGGAGGTCGGCTGCGGCGCGGCGCAGTGCGCGCGCTGGCTCTCCGGCGCCGGGGCGCGGGTGGTCGGCGTCGACCTGTCGGCCGGGCAGCTGGAGCACGCCCGGCGCTTGGCCGGGCGCACCGGGGTCGTCGTACCTCTGGTGCAGGCCGACGCGCAGCTGCTGCCGTTCGCGGACGGGGTGTTCGACCTGGCGTGCTCGGCGTTCGGCGCGGTGCCCTTCGTGGCCGACTCGGCGGCGGTGATGCGCGAGGTCGCGCGGGTGCTGGCCCCCGGCGGCCGGTGGGTGTTCGCCGTGACCCACCCGATCCGATGGTGCTTCCCTGACGACCCCGGGCCCCGCGGGCTGACCGTCGAGACGTCGTACTTCGACCGCACCCCCTACGTCGAGGTCGACGGCACGGGGGCGGCCACCTACGTCGAGCACCACCGCACGATGGGTGACCGCGTGCGTGAGATCACCGACGCCGGGTTCGACCTCGTCGACCTCGTCGAGCCGGAGTGGCCGGCAGATCACGACCGGCCGTGGGGGCACTGGAGCCCGCTGCGCGGGCGGCTCCTACCCGGTACCGCCATCTTCCTCTGTCGGCGGCGCGCGGAACCGGCCACATCCGTGCGATGAGCCGGATGAGGACGTAGCCTCTCCGCTTGCCGGCGGCCGCGCGTCCGGGTTCGGCCGGCATCCCCCTTCGCAAACCCCTCACCGCCCCATCGCGAGGACCACGTGCTTCGTCCCGTTACGCGTAAGCATCGCCGTTTCCTACGCCCCCGTGTCGTCGTGCCCGTTGTCGCGGTCGGCGTGGTCGCGGCCGCCGTCCCGGTCACCGTGCAGCTGAGCCGGGTCTCGTTGCGGGTCGACGGGCCCCGCGACGGCGCGCTCGTCGGTGCGTCCGAGCTGAAGACGGCGTCCTTTCACGTGGTCGCCGACGGCAACTCGAGCGACCGCGTGACGATGCGGCTCGACGGCAAGCCGGTGACCGGCGAGCACGAGGGCAAGGCCGTGGTGGTCCCACTTGCCGGCCTCGCCGACGGCGCCCACCGGCTGGTGGTCGAGCTGCCCGGCAAGTTCCCGGGTGCCGGCGCGACCGTGCGCCGCTCGTTCACGGTCGACACGACCCCGCCGACGCTGCGCGTCGACGTGCCGAAGGCCACGTCACTGAAGCAGGCGGTGACCGTGACCGGCACCGCGGCGGGCGCGTCGTCGGTGCTGGCCGACGGCAAGAAGGTCGCGGTCGACGCCGGCACGTTCTCCGTGCACTACGCCACTCCCCCGGTCGCCGCGAAGATCGTGGCCCGCGACGCCGCCGGCAACACGACCGAGCAGACGATCGACGTGCCCGTGCGCTACCCCAACAAGATCCGCGCTATCCACGAGACCGGCCTGTCGTGGACGTTCGACCGCGACCGCAACGAGGCGCTGCAGCTGGCTCGGCAGCACAAGATCAACGCGGTGCAGCTCGACATCAAGGACGAGGACGGCATCGTCAACTTCGACCCGGGCGTGGCGCTCGCGTCGCAGGTGGGCGCGGTGCGCAAGTACTACGACCCGGCGAAGGTCGCCGCGCAGCTGCACGCGCTCGGGGTGCGGCTGATCGGCCGCATCGTGGCGTTCCGCGACCCGGCCCTCGCCGGCTGGGCCTGGAACCACGGCCACAAGGAGTGGGTCATCCAGACCCCGACCGGTCAGCCGTGGGGCAACGGCGGCTACGGCAAGGCGTCGTTCACGAACTTCTCCGACCAGCACGTGCGCGACTACAACATCGCGATCGCGAAGGCGGCTGCGAAGGCCGGCTTCGACGACGTCATCTTCGACTACATCCGCCGGCCCGACGGCAACTGGAACGCCATGCGGGTGCCGAAACTGCCGCACACCAACGCCGCCGCCTACCAGGCGATCAACCAGTTCGCGGAGCAGTCGCGGGCGGCGCTGCGGCCGCTCGGGGCCTTCGTCGGAGCGGCGCTGTTCGCCCAGGCCGTCAACGCCCCGCAGGACACCGCGCAGAACGTCCCGCAGCTGGCGAGGTACCTCGACGTCGTCACGCCGATGGACTACCCGTCGCACTGGTTGCACGGGGAGTACGGCGTACCGGATCCGAACGCCGGCCCGCAGGCGACCTACGACATCGTGCACCGCTCACTGACCGACTGGGCCAAGGCGGTGAAGGGCACCAACTGCGAGGTCGTCCCGTGGCTGCAGGCCGAGGACTTCCGCGGCAACTACACGCCAGCGATGATCGCGTCGCAGATCAAGGGCGCCCGTGACAGCGGCATGCCGGGGTTCATCCTCTGGAATGCCAACGCCTACTACCTGAAGTGGGAACCGGCCCTGACGGCCGACGCACCGCGCGTCATCGGCTGACCGCACCGTCGGGCTGCAGCGCGTGATGGGATGCGGTGTCGTGACGACATCCTCCGAACATCCGCTGGCCGCCGAGGGGTTCTCGCCGCCGGGGACCGGTCTCGACCACACCTTCGGGGTGGAGTACGTCGAGGTGACCGGCGACCGCGTGGTGCTGCGCTGCGAGGTGAAGCCGACCATGCTGCAGCCCTACGGGATCGTGCACGGCGGCGCCTACTGCGCGCTGGTCGAGTCGGCGGCGAGCATCGCGGCCGGCACGTGGTTCCGTGGCCGCGGCCAGGTCGTCGGGGTGGCCAACCACACGAACTTCGTCCGGGCCACCCGGGCGGGCACGCTGACCGCCACCGCGACCCCGGTGCAGCGCGGCCGCACCCAGCAGCTCTGGCAGGTCGACATCGTCGACGACACCGACCGGCTCGTCGCCAAGGGCGAGGTGCGCCTCGCCAACGTCACCGACGCGGACCGCCTGGGCCGCTAGGCCACCCGACATCGACGCCGGGCGGGGCGGCCTAGTGGCCGGCGTCGTCCCAGGTGGTGCCGAAGCCGACCGAGACGTCGAGCGGGACGTCGAGCCGGTAGGCGTTGCCCATCTCGCGGCGTACGAGCGCCTCGACCTCGTCACGCTCCCCCGGCGCGACCTCGAGCACGAGCTCGTCGTGCACCTGCAGGAGCAGCCGGCTGCGTAGGCCGGCGTCCTTCAGCGCCACGGCCACGTGGAGCATCGCGATCTTGATGATGTCGGCCGCGGAGCCCTGGATCGGAGCGTTGAGCGCCATCCGCTCGGCCATGGCCCGGCGCTGACCGTTGTCGCTGGTGAGGTCGGGCAGGTAGCGCCGCCGCCCGAGGATCGTCTCCGTGTAGCCGTCGCGCCGCGCCTGGTCGACCACTCCGGTGAGGTAGTCGCGGACGCCGCCGAAGCGCGAGAAGTAGGCGTCCATCTGCCCGCGCGCCTCGTCGGGACTGATGCCGAGCTGCTGGGCGAGGCCGAACGCGGACAGCCCGTAGGCCAGGCCGTAGGACATCGCCTTGATCCGCCGGCGCAGCTCGGGGTCGACCTCGCCGAGGGGCAGGTCGAAGGCCTTCGACGCGACGTAGGCGTGCAGGTCCTCGCCGGAGTTGAAGGCCTCGATGAGCCCGGCGTCGCACGACAGGTGGGCCATGATGCGCATCTCGATCTGGCTGTAGTCGGCGGTCATCAGCTCGTCGAAGCCCGCGCCGACGACGAACCCCTGCCGGATCTCGCGGCCCTCGGCCGTGCGGATCGGGATGTTCTGCAGGTTGGGATCGGTGCTCGACAGCCGGCCGGTCGCCGCGATCGTCTGGTTGAAGGTGGTGTGGATGCGGCCGTGGTCGTCGACCATCGGCATCAGCGAGTCGACGACGGTCTTGAGTCGCGACACGTCGCGGTGGCGCAGCAGCAGCGGGATCAGCGGGTGGTCGGTCTGCGTCGCCAACCAGGCGAGTGCGTCAGCGTCGGTGGTGTAGCCGGTCTTGATCTTCTTGGTCTTCGGCAGGCCGAGCTCGTCGAAGAGGATCTGCTGCAGCTGCTTGGGCGACCCGAGGTTGAACTCCCGGCCGACGCAGCCGTAGGCGTCGTCGGTGACGCGCTTGACCTGGTCGCCGAACCGGTCGGACAGCGTGGCGAAGTGCTCGAGGTCGGCGGCGATGCCGGTCTGCTCCATCTCGGCGAGCAGGAACAGCAGCGGCAGCTCGACGTCCTGCAGCAGGCGCGCGCCCCCGCGACGGTCGAGGTCGGCGTCGAGCGCGTCGGCGAGGTCGACGACAGCCCGGGCCCGCACGACCTCGGCCTGCGCCGTGTCGGCCTCGTCACCGCCGTCGAGGGAGAGCTGACCGTCGCTGGGGGCCTCCGCGCGCAGCTCGCGGCGCAGATAGCGCAGGGACAGGTCGGCGAGGTCGAAAGCCCGCTGCCCGGGCAGCACGAGGTAGGCGGCCAGCGCGGTGTCGCTGCTGATGCCTGCCACGGTCCAGCCGCGCTCGGCCAGCGCGTGCAGCGGTCCCTTCACGTCGTGGGCGGCCTTGGGTACGCCGGGATCCGCGAGCCACCCGGCCAGGGCCCGCTCGTCGTCGTCGGTCAGCTGCGTCGGGTCGATCCAGGCGCCGCTGCCGTCGGCGGCCGCCAGCGCGAGGCCGGTGACGACGCCGGTGCCGCGCCCCCAGGTGCCGTGCACCGACAGCCCGACGCGACCCGCGCCGCGGGCGTGCGCGTCGAGCCACTGCGCGACGTCGCCGGGCCCGAGGACCGCGCCGTCGACGTCGAACCCCTCGTCGGCCTCGGGCTCGACGGCCTGGAGGGTCTGGTAGAGCCGCTCCCGCAGCACGCGGAACTGCAGGGTGTCGAAGAGCTGGTGCACCTCTTCCCGGTCCCACTGGCCGAGGTGCAGGTCGTGCGGGCCGACCGGGAGCGCCACGTCGCGGGCGAGCTCGGTGAGCTGCCGGTTGCGCAGCACACCGGCCAGCCCGGCGCGCAGCGCGTCGCCCGTCTTGCCGGTGACCTCGTCGACGCGGTCGACCAGCGCGGCGAGCGAGCCGAACTCGCGGACCCACTTGGCCGCGGTCTTCTCCCCCACCCCGGGGATGCCGGGCAGGTTGTCGGACGGGTCTCCGCGCAGGGCGGCGAAGTCGGGGTACTGCGCCGGGGTCAGGCCGTACTTGTCCTGCACCTCGTCGGGCGTGAACCGCGTCATGTCGCTGATGCCCTTGCGCGTCATCAGCACGGTGACCTGGTCGTCGACGAGCTGGAGCGCGTCGCGGTCGCCGGTGACGATCAGCACCTGCATGCCGTCGCGCTCCGCCTGCGTGGCCAGCGTCGCGATGACGTCGTCGGCCTCGTAACCCTCGGCGCTCACGATCGGGATCGCCAGCGCGGTCAACACCTCCTGGATGAGGCTGACCTGGCCACGGAAGTCGGCGGGAGTCTCGGACCGACCCGCTTTGTACTCGGCGTAGACCTCGCTGCGGAAGGTCTGCCGCGACACGTCGAACGCGACGGCGACGTGGGTCGGCGCCTCGTCGCGCAGGACGTTGATGAGCATCGAGGTGAAGCCATAGACCGCATTGGTCGGCTGCCCGGTCGTCGTCGCGAAGTTCTCGACCGGCAGGGCGAAGAACGCCCGGTAGGCCAACGAGTGCCCGTCGAGCAGCAACAGCCGCTCGCCCTGCGCGTCCACCACGCCGCCATCGTAGGTGCGTGGGCCGACAGCCCCGCGGCCCGCCGAAACCTCACGGTCCGTCGAAACGGCGCGGGCCGCCGGCCTTCGCCGAGCCCGACGGTCAGCTGCGGCCGGCGCGCGTCAGCCGCCGGCGGGAGATGTCGTCGATGAGCGAACGCTGCCGGGGGGCGGCCAGCCTGCGGCGCAGCGTGGACACGTGAGCGACCCGCCGTACGCTCAGCGGCGCGAACCCGAGCCGCGCGTAGAAGCGGTTCGCCTCGCGCAGCGCGGGATAGGCGCCGACGAGGACATGGTCGAGCCCGATCTCGTCGGCGTAGGCCGCCGCCGCCGCGAGCAGGGCGTGGCCGATGCCGCGCCGGCGGAAGCGGTGGCGTACGACGAGGTGGCTGACCGTCAGGGCGCGCTCGTCGGTCAACGGCCCGAGCGAGGCGGTCGCGAGCACGGCCATCCCGGCCGGGACCTCGTCCTCGGTCGCGACGACGACGCGGTAGCCCGGGTCGGCGAGCGCGCGGTACAACCGGCCCTCGACGTCGTCGGCAGGCCACCCGGGATCAACGGCGAGGGACTCGCGGCCCTCGACCGCGCGCAGCTCGCCGAGCAGCTCGACGAGCTGGGGCACGTCGACCGGTAAGGCGACGCGCGTGACCACCGGCGAACGGCTCACGGAAGCACCCCTCGACACCCGGCCGACTCGAGGTCGGACCACGCAAGTAGGAAGCAGGCTTCCCCGCAAGCCCGACGGAGCGTACGCCGTCTGTCACTCACTGTGCAGGCGACGTCCGCAACGTCCGCATGTGAGCGGTCTGCCCGCTGACGCCCCTACCCGCGCCGGGTGTGGTCGAACTCCCTTGATACGCAAGGAAAATATGACGAGGTCGAGTGCCCCGGAGCGTTGACCGGAGGCCGCGGACCTCGCTACCTTGCGCTAAGCGACGGGGCCCGGACTCTGAGTAGACAACGTCTACGCGCGGGGAAGGCGCAGACGGCACCAAAGGACCGGGCCCCGCTGCGCGCTCGAGGCCCTCGTGCCTCGCCGCCCGTTACGCGCCGGGCACGAAGGTGCCGTCGACGACACCCTGGGCGACTTCGCGCATCGAGCGCCGCCCGTCCATCGAGACCTTCTGGATCCAGCGGAACGCCGCCGGCTCGGTCATGCCGTGCTCGGTCTGCAGCACACCCTTGGCCCGGTCGATGATCTTGCGGGTGGCGAGCCGCTCCTGCAGGTCGGAGACCTCGGACTCCAGCGCGGCGATCTGGGCGTAGCGGCTCAGCGCGATCTCGATCGCGGGCAGCAGGTCGGACTTGGAGAACGGCTTGACCAGGTAGGCCATCGCGCCGGCCTCGCGAGCCCGCTCCACGAGGTCTCGTTGCGAGAACGCCGTGAGCATGACGACCGGCGCGATGCGGTCGCGGGCGATCTGCTCGGCGGCGGTGATGCCGTCCATCACCGGCATCTTCACGTCGAGGATGACGAGGTCGGGCTTTGTCTGCTGCGTGAGCGAAACCGCCGTCTCGCCGTCGCCCGCCTCGCCGACGACCTCGAAGCCCTCCTCCTCGAGCATCTCCTTGAGATCGAGGCGGATCAGCGCCTCGTCCTCGGCGATGACGACCCGCCGACCCTCCTGCTCGGTCACACGTCCGACCCTACCGAGCGGCGCCGGGGCCGGAGTCGAGCGCCACGATCACCCGGCGGACCGGCGTACGGCGCAGGTCCTCGGCAGCGCGCGGCGGGTGACGTGAGGCGTCAGTCGTCGCCCTCCCAGCGGCGGTCCTCCGCCTCCCATGCAGCGTTGCGTTGCTCGACCCGCTCGCGCCAGTGCTCGGCCTCGTCCCGGGAGTCGTAGGGACCGAGCCGGTCCCACATGCGGCAGGCCTCGCTCTCGGGCTCAGCCCGGCCGTGGCGCATGCACCAGAACCACCGCTCGTCCGCCATCCGCGCAGCGTACGCAGGCTCGGCCGACGCGGCCGCGGTAGCCGGAGAGCACGGGGCCGGCTGTGCAGCAACCCGGTAAACTGTCGGTGTGCCATGAGAAATCAAAAGTATTGCCCCGGTATCCCAACGGCAGAGGAAATGGATTCAAAACCCATCAAGTGTCGGTTCGAATCCGACCCGGGGCACTGAGCCGGTCATTTTGTCGATGGCGTCGTCGACAATGCCGCAATGTACGACGCTCACGTCCGTCGGCACGCCCTCGCACTGCTCGGCAGCGGCCTGTCAATCGCGGCCGTCAGTCGCCTCACCGGCGTCAGCCGAGTCGTGATCGCCGACTGGCGAAGAGATCCGCGACGCGATGAAGGCTTGTCTGCCGAACCATGTGTGTGCCGTCCACTCGCAGGGCTGCACGGCTCTCACGGCGTACTCGCAGCGTTGGCCGTGCCTTTTCCCGCAACACGGGCCGGCCCTGAAGCACGAGAGGCCGATTGTCGTGGACGAGTGGCAGGTCCTGCTCGTGAAGGCGCAGCCGCAGCAATTTCTTCGGGGCTTGATCCATTCCGACGGAAGTCGGTGCCTGAACACGGTGATGGTCAAGGGCCGACGCTACGCGTACCCACGCTGTTTCTTCACCAACAGGCCTCGCAACATCCTCGATCTCTTCGTGTGGGCGTGCGGGCTCATCGGCGTACAGGCCCGGCAGAACAACCGCTGCAACGTCAACGTGGCGCGGCGAGCAGACGTAGCGCTACTCGACACGTTCATCGGACCGAAGGCCTGAACCCCGTTCGGCCGCAGCGCGCGGCAAGATGTGACCGGTGAGCACTGACAGGTACGTCGAGCCGGGTTGGTTCACCCGCAACGTGTTCAACCGAGCCGTTGCGATGGCGACGCGGGCGGGGC
>Ga0207707_10004570_pt1 | contig 12164 bp, 9 predicted proteins | sample KBSC83BmetaG_FD_184336 | JGI IMG/M metagenome (GOLD analysis project Ga0207707, IMG submission 184336) | Corn rhizosphere microbial communities from Kellogg Biological Station, Michigan, USA - KBS C8-3B metaG (SPAdes) (version 2) | ecosystem: Host-associated > Plants > Roots > Rhizosphere ... | reverse complement strand
ATGGTCCAGAAGCGCGACCTGACGGAACGCCAGGTTGAGCAGGCATTCGGCATCCTGATCGCTGCCAACCTGCTCATCTATGCGCTGGTGTTCGCCATCGCCCCGCTGCTCGCGCACTTCTTCGGCGATCCGCGCCTCACCAATATCGTGCGCGTGCTGGGTATCCAGTTTCCCTTGGCGTCGGTCGGCGTGGTCCAGGATGCGATGCTCAGCCGCAGCATGCGCTTCAAGCAAAAGTCGCTCGCGAATCTTGCCAATGTGCTGGGCAACGGATTGGTAACCCTGGGTTTTGCGCTGGCGGGAGCAGGCGTGTGGGCGCTGGTGTTCGGCAGCCTCGCCGGCGCGGTGATACGCCCCATTGCCCTGACCTTGGCAGCCCGGCATTGGTGCCGACCGAGGTTTTCGCGCGAAGGCATGACGGAAATGCTGCATTTCGGCGGTCAGGTCACGGCCAACCGGTTGCTCTGGTACGTGTATTCCAACTCCGATGTCTTGATCATCGGCAAGATTCTGGGCAAGGAACTGCTCGGCTTCTACTCGATTGCCATGCAGTTGGCGTCGCTGCCCATGCAAAAAGTCTCCGAAATGCTGGATCAGGTCGGGTTTGCCGCCTTTTCATCAGTCCAGCACGACATGGCCGCGATTCGCTCGCATTTTCTCAAGGCCATACGCATGCTCAGCTTTCTCGCCTTTCCGATTTTCTGGGGCATCTCCTGCATATCACCCGATCTGGTCACTGTGGTGTTGGGGCACCGATGGGAAATGGCGATCTTGCCCCTGCAACTACTGAGCCTTGTAATGCCCATCCGGATGATTGGTCACGGCACCGGCTCGCCATTGCTGGCGATAGGCAAGCCGCAGATCGCCACGCTGAACACCCTTCAAGCACTGGTGATCATGTTGCCGGCTTTTTTCATCGGAACCTATTTCGGGGGACTGATCGGCGCCTCGCTGGCATGGGTCATTGGATATCCGATACTGGTCGTGGCGCGCCTGCGCTATTCACTACCGCCATTGGGATTGACCAAATTGAGTTATTTCGGGGCCATGGCGGGGCCAGCCATGGGCGGCACCATCATGTATCTTGCGGTGATATTGGTTCGCCAGACGATTACCATGCCATTTCTCGGCCCCAAGACCGGCATGATTCTCCTTATCCTTGTTGGTGCGCTCGTCTATTCGTCTTTCATGTGGCTATTCTTTAGACGCTATTTCCTGGAAGTCATTGCCTTGGTAATAAAGAAAGACAATGGATGAAAATGGCCTCAGATTGGCGTTTGTCGGCGATGTGTGCCTCAGTTTCCTGGGCAACGCGCCAACAGGTGCATTCGAATTTCCGGAATGGCCCGCGATCAAGCGCGAGATCGGCGAGTACGGTTTTCTGGTCGGGAATCTGGAGTGCTGCCTGGTCGATGCGCAATGCAGTGAACAAGCGCGGCAGCAAACCATGGCGGTGCCGGCAACAGCGGCGGGCCCGTTTCTTGGCGCGATAGGCTTTTCCGACCTGACCATGGCGAACAACCATTCGCTGGACTGCGGGCCGGAGGCGGTGCCGGTTACCCGCGCCTCTCTTTCCGCGTACGGCATGCGCGGATTCGGTGCCGGATTGGACAAGCATGAAGCGGAAGAGATCGCTTTCGCCGAGCGTAACGGACACAGGGTTGCCTTCGTCGGTGCCTGCGACAAGAGCGAGTTCTATGCAAAGAGCGATCGTGCCGGGATCGCCCCGCTGGAAAAGTCGCGACTGGGCCAACGGGTGCGTGCCGCGGCGGCGCAGGCGGATCTTGTGGTCGTGGCGCTGCACGCGGATCTCGAGTTTTCGGACGTGCCGGGCAGATGGCGCCAGCGTTTGTCCCGCTGGCTCATTGACCAGGGTGCGCACCTGGTCATCCAGCATCACCCGCATGTGTTGCAAGGTATCGAGACCTACAACGGAGGTGTGATCGCCTACTCGTTGGGAAATTTCATCTTCAAGCTGCGTGGAAACCGCTACCAGGAACGTCGCGCCGGCGTGTTCGACAGTATGGTGCTGGTCGTGGATGCCAACTTGCGCGGTTCGCAGCCGACACTCGCTTACCGCATCGTCCCGCTAAGCATTGGCGATCAGCATTTGCCCCGCTGTGTCTCAGGCCACGAAGGTGAGGAAGCGATACGCAGAGTGCAGGCACTTTCGAGCATGGTTGCCGACAAACGCGTGCATCGACGCCTCTGGTTGCGCCGATGCAAATCGGAAGCCGTTTCGCGTATGCGCATCATCTTCTATGCGTTCGCACGCGGGCACTTTGCGCGGGGTGGTCGAGCGCTATGGACCGTGCTGTCTTGCCGAGAGGATCGCCGGTGGATCATCGGGTTGGTTTCATTGGGTTATTTGTGAAGTCGGCAAAAGACGACACCATGCCCAATGACTTGCGTCCCGATGTGGCAGTTGAAATCCCATTTTTCCGCGTGGACAGGCGTGGCGAAGCCATCGAGACGCGTGGGCAAAGCCGTGCCGTGTTTGGCCATCGAATACCTTCTGGCACGCAGTCCATGGACGATGGCATTTTCGCGAGCTGGTTCTGGGACGGCACGCGGCTCGCGGTCGACAACGACCGTTACGGATTCTTTCCTCTGTTCTGGTTTCGCACGCCCAATGGCGGGGTGTGCATCTCGTCGTCGCTCGTCACGCTGATCGAACAGGGAGCCTCGACTGATCTGGACATCGAAGCCCTTGCGGTCTTCTTCCGTCTTGGCTTTTTCGTCGGCGATGACACACCGCTTTCCGCGATCAAGGTCGTCCCTCCGAATGCCGTCTTCGAATGGCAAGTATCCGGGTTCGAGTGTCGCGCAAGATACCCGTCCACGCCGAAAGCCTCGTCCATTTCGCGCAACGACGCCATTGACCAATACATCGATCTGTTCGCCAAGGCGATGGCCAAGCGCGCGCCGGGAGTTCACGCATGCGCCGTTCCCATTAGCGGCGGCCGCGACTCCAGGCACATCTTGTTGGAACTGCATCGCACCGGTTACGAGCCAGCCGTCTGCGTCTCCGCGCTTGACAATCCACCGGACCCCAACGAGGACCCAAAGATAGCGGCGGTTCTTTGCAGGGAACTTGGATTCAACTTTGCCGTTGTCGACCAGCAACTGTCGCCATTCGAAGCTCAACTGCGCAAGAACCGGGAGACGCATTTCTGCGCGGCGGCGCATGGTTGGTATCTTGCGTTGGCGGATTTTATGAATGGGCGATTCGAGTGCACCTACGACGGCATTGCAGGAGACGTGCTGTCGCAGAGCAAGTTCCTGAGTCCGGAGCTCGATGCGGCATTCCACACCCGCGATGTCGCCACGATTTGCAATGCACTGCTGTCGATGCGCACGGCCAGCAACTCGGGACTGGACGAATTGCTGAAGGGAAACCTGAAAGCCGCCCTTGATCGGGATCTGGCAAACAACCGGCTCGCGCGGGAAGTGGAGAAACACCTCGATCATCCGAACCCGGTCGGGTCATTCGTCCTGTGGAATCGCACGCGGCGCGAGATCGCGCTTGCGCCGTACGCCCTGCTTTCAGGCGTTCCCCGTGTCCACGCGCCATTCCTGGATCACGACCTGTTCGATTTCCTGGTTACCTTGCCGTCCAGCATGTTGATGGATCACCGTTTCCATGATGACACCATCGCCCGCGCCTATCCGGACTTTGCACATATCCCCTACGTGGATGCGGCCGCGCCGCTGCCCGACGACACCAAGGTGCGTGCAGGCTTTCTCGCTGAAGCCGCGCGCAGGTTCCTGCTGAAGAAGCCGTCGCGCTTGACGAAGAATTGGCTTCCAAGGGGCAAGATGCTGGCCAGTGCTTTGTCCGGCGGCCGCATCAATCCATGGATTTCGCCCTTCATCCTCTATCTTGATCAAATAGAATCCATCATGGACGAGCAGCGCTGACGGTGCTCTCACGAAGCGGCTCGCCAAATGCTTGAGCGACAGCGAACCGTCGCCGGGCCAATTTGCAGGGGTAGAGATGAAGACACTGATCGCGCGGTACGGCATTGAATGGATGATGGCCCGCGCGGAGCGCGTTTTTTTCGTTCACGGGATGCGGCGCGCGGGCAATCACGCATGCGTGGGATGGCTGACCAATGCACTGGAAGGCGATGCGGTAACGCTGATCGAAAGCCCGCTTATCAAGAATTTCAATTACTCGAGCAGTGGCAAGACTTTTTTCATCAATGACGTTTCGACCCTGGACAACCGCTCGTATCTCAAACATCTGCACCGCGATTTGAAGCCTGTACGGCAAGCACGCTTTATCATTATCTCAGCCGAAGACGTGGATGCGACTTATGGGGATAGCTGGCGTATCCCCGGGCGCAACGAGACGATATTGGTCCGGCGCAGCACGCTCAATCTCGTGGCCAGCCGGTTCCAGAATCTCAACAGACGAGCACGCGAAGGCCTGGGGGCACGCATGCAAAGCATGGGGCCGAAATTCTTCGCGACCTTGAGAGCCAATCTTGCATCGTCACGGGGTTCGACCTGGGACTTCGAGCACTGGCACGACGACGAGTCGTGGCGACGCCGATTTCTGGCAGATCTGCGATTGCAGCATGACCTCCTGCCTCCCATGGTGGGTTTGGGCTCCTCGTTTACGAACAGCAGGGCGCTGCCAACTGCCGATCTGCTCCGCAAGCGTTTCATGGTGGTCGAACCGCGCGACGCATGGGTATGCTTCATCAGAAAGGTCGCCTCGGAATTTCCTGATGTATTCAGCGCCGAAGAGCTCGCGCTGATCCACACGATTGACGCATGATGGTGGTGTGCTTGTTGCAGGTTTGCGCGCGCGAAATTGCGCCTGCGCGCACGAAAATCTGTTCGTACTGATCGATCACGGGTGGATGATGATCCTGCTGGTACAAATACTGATACTCGCCGGCGCGTTGCTGCTGGTCATTGCCTGGGCGCTCCGGTTTCCCTACCCGGCTGCGTGGTTGCGCCCGTTCCTGCGCCCCAGGCAACGCTGGCCCGAGCAGCAGATACGCGGGTGGCTGCGAAGCGGAAACTTTCACCCGGGTTTTCTCGGGTTCTTCAATCGTGATCCGGAGCGTTCGCCACCGCCCGAGGACGGCCTCATTGCGCCGGCGGATGGCGTGGTGACAAGCGCCGAAGTACGGGATGGAACCCGTTACCTGGTCATCGCCTTGAGTTTCTGGGACATGCACGTGCAACGCAGCCCTGCCGCTGGGCGGGTTGTTGCCATAGAACCCCACGGCGACCAGTTCATGGACGGAGAAGGTCGCGAGTTTTCATTCCTGCGCGAAAAACATTGTCCGGTGCAAACGCGAGTCGTGCTGGAAAGCAGGGAATACGGGCAATTGGCGGTGCGCTTGATCACGAGCGTGGCCGCGCGGCGGATCGAAGTCTGGCCGCGCACGGGCGACATGCTCGAGCGCGGGCAACGGCTCGGGCGCATCCTGCTCGGAAGCACGGTGGTTCTGGAGTTGCCGGAATCCTTTCCGTTGTGCGTGAAGCCCGGTCAGCGCGTGAGCGCCGGAGAAACCCTGGTCACGAGTGGGGTGGCGCCATGACGCTCTTCTTTTGGTCCGGGGGACACATCGGGTGGCCGCTGTTCGGCCTTATTGTTTTTTCCGTCTGCTGCCTGATCGTGGCCGATATCGTCTGGCGCGTAGCCCGGTTCCCGTTTAGCCGATTGCTGCTGGCGGCTGGAATGGTATGGGCAATTGGTGTGGCCGCGGTGGTCGCGCTCTGTTGCTTTTGATCCCGATGTCGCAAACCGCGGTCCGGACGCCTCGCATTGCGTTGCTTGCACTCAACGGCCAAGGTGATCGATGACGCCCGTACCCACGGCTTGCCGAGCCAAGAAGCTCGCGATCCACATCGGCGCCGACGCGCCACGTCGGGTTGGCGCGATGTTGCAACGCCAAAACCTCAGCCACTTGACGGCGAGGCAGCGAGATTTCCCCGCAGGCTCGATCGGTTGCTTGGGCGACGTGGTGCTTCCAGCGCAGGGAAACATCCGATTTTTCACCGGGCTGCCAATCCATGGCGCCGATGTCGAAGACATGGTAGATGCCGACAGCGCGGAACGCTTGTTCCCGAGCTATGACGGGGCCTTTACGGGTGTTTTCTGGGATGCGCAAAGAAACATCCTTGTCATCGTCACCGACTGCCTCGGCATGCAGCCGCTTTACATGCGCCACGTCGACGGCGAGTTGACGCTGGCAACGGAAACCAAGGCGATGGGCGACGATCCCGACCCTGCTGCATGGGGCGCGTTCATCTCGATCGGCCATCCCATCGGCGAGCGCAGCCTTTTGAATGGCGTGCGCCGCGTGCCGCCTGCAAGCGTATTGACCTGGGACTGCACCGACCACCGGCTGACCATCCGCCGCTACTGGCAGTGGCCTGATCCGTCAGATGCATGGCGATCCTACAATTTCCTGGCTGCACTTGAACAAGATCTGTGCACGTATGCTGCGTTCGGCAGTGCAGGCACGATGCTTCTGAGCGGCGGGTTCGATTCGCGATTGCTGCTGTTTCTGCTGCAACGCGCACGCGTTCCGGTCGACGCGCTGATCGTCGCGCACGAGGACGAGTACGATGATGCCGACGGCCGGCTGGCGGAAGCCGTCGCGACGATGGTTGGCGTGCCGTACCGGAAAGTGCAGCCGTCGCCTGACTTCTTCTCGTCCCAAGCCTATATTGATTACATCAACGCCAGTGATGCTGGTTTCCCGAGTCTGGATTTGTTCATATCCAAGGTGGCCTCGCAGATCGACAGCGTTGCCGTGTGGGATGGCTTGGCGCCCGGATTCCTGTTCATGCCGCTGCACCAGCCCGAGGGCGGATTTCGCGCGTATTTGCGGCAGGAGATCCGAGGCGCGGATAGCGCGATCTGGCGCGCGGCACGGGAACTGTTCAGACCCGAGATCGCACAGGCCATGTTCGAGGGGTTCTCGCAGGACATGGAAACCGAGGTGGCGCGCCTGCCGCAGGACGCCTACGGGCTCGCACGCTTCGTGATCGAGAACCGCAGCCGCAACCGGCCGGCCATGAACCCGTTGAAGGTGTTCGCGAACCGGGCCGATGCTTTCACGCCCGGACTGTCCAGGGACTTTCTTGCCCATGCGCTGGTGATTCCTTTCCAGGAGAAACAGCACGCCGGGTTCTATCGGGGCTTGTTCGCAAACCTGGACAAACGGGCGTTGACGGTACCATTCCTGAGCGGTGGAGAGCTGTTGCAAGGCGCGTCAGCCAGCCTCACCTACCACCGCGAGCGGATGCGCATCGAATGGCTGCGTTTCCGCGCGCAGCACCTAGGTTGGCTTGGCCGCAGGCTAAACCCCCGACCTCGGTATTCCGCTTTCCTCGACGAGCACTTGTTCGAGGGTGACGATGCATGGCTGGCCCCACATGCCCGCGATAAATTGAAGTCGCTCGATGGAAGCAACTACCTCATGTGGAAGTTGTTGTTTCACTGGAAAGCATGGCAATGGGTTCACGAAGGCCGGCCGGAAATGCTGCGCGGTACTCGGCAGTCCTGACCAACGCGCGTTGGGCACTCACTTAAGCAGTTCGCGCCAGGCCACTTCCACCGCAAGCGCACGGGCGAAAGCCGTGTTGTCGGGCAACCGCGCCAAGTCGAGTACGGGATCGAGTCGCCACTCTCCCGGCAGCAACGCGCGGCAATCCGCGATCATTTGAGGCGCCACCCGCAGCTTGTACAAATGGCGCCGAGCCGCATTGATATACGGGCGCGCAGGTACCGGGCGCATGCAGGTGATCCATTCGGCCAGGTGCGCGCGACGATCCGGACCGTCGCTGAACCGGAATCCATAGGTGGAAGGTTGACCCGCGATTCCAGGATGGAGCTTGGCAATCAGGCGGCTTTCCAAGCCGCCGGCGTTCTTCCAGGCCAGTGGCAATGGGCTGGCAAGTCGAACTGTTTTCAGATCCACGAGCGGCGTCGCGTAATAGCCATGGCGCACGCCCACACTGTTGTTGACGCCCATCCAGTAGTGACAGCGGAACAACGGGTACAACAATTCCGCCTGTTGGCGCCCGAGCGTTTGACGGGCTGTGGCGTTCTGTATGCCCAGCGTGCGCCCGATCGAAGACACCATGCCGTCTTCGTAGGAAACCAGTCCGCGCGGACGTCGGAATACCTTGGGATCGAAACCCCGGTAGAAGGCCCGCACGATATCCACGACATGCAGCACGCGATCCGGCAGGTGGAAGAAGTTGCGGAATATTTCACCGCCGCCGCCATTCAATGCAATACATCCGCCCGCGTTCTGCTCGAGGCGCGCCTGTTGATCCGCGCCCGGATCGTAGATGCCATCGTTCGGCAGTCCGTCGAAAAACAAGGCGCTGTTGACCAGTCGTTCGAGGTCCGGTGGCGGCATGCGTCGGTTGAGGACGCCTTTGTCGATGACCTTCAAGGCGCTGCCTACGCTGCCGGCGACCCCGCGCGCGATCGGGATATCTTCGGACGCCGAATCGCCGTAGACGAACAACTCCGGGCGGTTGCCGGAAGCGAGCAGGGCGGCAACGATCAATCGCGAATCGAAACCGCCGGAGAGCGCCGCACGTGTGTGTCCGGGAAAGGCTGCCGCGACTTCCCCGCAAACGGTCCGCAAATGATCGCCGATTTCCTCGACTGCGGTATCGAACGATGCCGGAGTTCGGGCATCTTCCCAAACACTCACGGGAAGTCGCGACTGGACGTGCCTTCCAGCTAGATCGAAGGCATGCCCGAGCGGCAACGTCGTGATGCCACGCGCCACGGTCCTGTCCGAATGCGCGGCCCCCAGCAGCACGTATTCGGCGGCGGCGCTTTCATCCAGTTCCACGCCCCCTGCGTAAGCACAGGTTGCGAGCCAACTGGTGCTGTAGAAGAGTCCATCGGAGCTGGTGTACAACCGCACGAAACCCAATGCGTCATTCATCAACAGGCACTGGCCTTGCGCATGGAGGAACAGCGCGAAGTTGCCGCGCAATTCCATCTCATCAATCCGGCTGGCCGCATTGGCATCATCAAGCAACAATTCCAGCGCCGCGTTGCCGAAGCGGCCCCGGTACCACATCGGCCCTACACAGCACGCGGACCCGCCAGGGGATCCGACATCGAAATTTTCCACGGCCTGCTGGTTGGGATGGGTCCAGGCATTCCATACACCACCGTCCCACTCGAGGCCGGACGCGGGCAAGAATCCCTGCCGTTCCATGGAACGTACTGCGCGCAGCCAACCGCTCCGGTTCGCGCCACGCAGCATGACGGATAGCGTATTCAGCATGACTTCGATGTTTGCGAGTTGGTGCGCTTGGCTTTTGCGATCAATCCGTCACCTTCTTGAGGCAAAAATTCGTCCACGGTGCCAGCAATTGGCGTAGCGGCGTACGGTGTGGCTTCAGCACGTGTGGAAGGGCCAGGCGCTTCACTTCCCACATGCTGCTTCCAACCATGCGTGCCTTGAGCAGGCGCGGCAAATAATTCCATCCGAGCTTCCGGCTGTGCAGCTCAACGGGATAAAGTCGATTGGGCACCGTCATGAAGAGCAGCCCGCCGAGGACGAGCGACCGCGCCATTTCTTGCACGCACAATTTCCGCACATCGCTGTCCGTCACGTATTCCAACACCGAGCAACAGACGCACAAGTCAAACACTCCGCCGGGAACGGGCAATGCCTGCCCGGGTTGGATGCATTCGAAATGGCACCTGTCGCCCACCCCGTACAACTGCGCCCGCGCGCGGCCAATCGCCACTTCGGATGGACTTATATCCACACCATGGCAACGAATTTCCGGGAATATCATCGCCAGGGCGATTGAACCACTTCCCGAGCCGCAGCCGAAATCGAACAGCGTACGAACGTCGCCATCCAGGCAAGCCAGAACCTTCGGGGCGAAGTTCAGCAAATGATGGTCGACGTTGCGGAGATAACGTTCCAATTCCTTCGGGCCATTGAACCGCCACGGTGATTCGCTTCGAACCACCTCCACGAATTCACCGTATGCCTTGGTCTCGGCAAGGGCCTCGGCTCGGTCACGTGCAGCCTGCAACGCTCCACCCATCGGATTCATCGAACCTCCACGGATCTGCATGCCCATCTCCATGCCACTGTCGTCCGACTGATTTGCCTGCCTTGATTCAAGCGTTCGAGGCGCGCCGAATCGCTGGCGCGCGCTAGGGTTTCACCAAGACAAGCACGAGATAGACCAGGGTGAGGATTAATACGGCCATGCAAGCCACGCCTGCAAAAGCTACCGCCAAATTCTTCCAGCCGTCGTTCCACGAGGAAACCGCCCGCCCCCAGGTGAACCAAATACCAGTAGCAGGTATGGCGGCCGGCGGCTGGGGCAACGACCCCGCTTCCAGTTGCCGGCAGACCTGCTCGATCGTGCCGATCTCGATGTCGTCCTGCTTGCGAAGCCACGTAAGCAGCGCGGTCAATCGTCGCACGACTCGGTGGTTCGGTTTGTTTTGCCGGGACAAGCTGAAGCTGTGCATCAGGATGCATACCGTCGGCAGCCCGTTCCGAACGGCCCAGCGCGTAACGCGTTTGATCTCGGGTAGTGAACATCCCTCGATGTCGAGGATGCGCCGCGAATGCCAAGGGCCGAAACGGACCTGATCGAAACAGGTCATCGGAATTTCCCAGGCATCGTCTATACGTTGCACTGAATTGGTGGCGCCCAATTCCGCAACCAGCGGAACCGAAACATGGCTGCCCGCCGAAAGCGAGCAATCGGCTCGCAGCCCCGCCGCCGCAACCGCACGCACGGTATCGGTGTTCGCCGCGAATGCGCCGGCACGATGTGCAACCACTTTTTTTCCGGTCCAGCCCTCAAGCAGTGCGACGCCCTTTTCGAGTATCGTCTTTTGCTCATCGAACGATGCCTGACTCATTCCATAGAACCTGAACATCGGGCGCGGATGGGTATGCAGTTCCAGATCATGGCCCCGGTTGTGAATCAGCCGCGCCGCCGAACGAACCACGTCCTCCCCACGTTTCGCAATCTCATAGACGTTCAAAAAGAAGGTGCCGCGTGCCCGGTGCTCCTCCAGCACGTCCATGATCTTGTCGATACCGAAGTTTCCTTCGTATCCGGGTATCACACCCGATATGTCCTGGCTGGAATCACGGTGAGTCCTGGTCTCGACATCCACGGTGAGTATGAATTTTGTCTTCATGACCTTGGCAAATTGTGGGTCAACTGGTCGGGATTCGAAGGCGCAAGCAAATTGTCATTGTTCCTACCACAGCCCCGAGACTCATTTGCGTTCGGGTATGCCCTTGAACAGCTTGCGCAAAACATTCCATCCTTCCCGGGTCACCCTGTCATGAACCACATATCCGGCCCTCGAGATCAGCGACGGCTTCCGAGCCAATCCGGCAAGCGGGTAACCACAGCTTTCTAGAGCATCCCCTGCCACGGATTCGAAAATGGCCTGGGCACTCGCCGGCATGTCCGTGCGCCACCGGCTTGTCCTTTCGGTCTTCCGCACGGCCTTGTCCTCGACAAAGCGCTTCGTGATGGGATAGTCGCAACTGTCGCTAATGAAATGTTCCAAGATATGCATGGTCGCTTCCGGTTCCAGCAGCAGATCCTCGTACCTGAGTTCCAGATACCTGCCGCGCATGGCTTCTGAACCACGCCTTGCCGCTTGGATATAGGCGCGCCAATGGATGGCCGCCGAATAGGCGTTCTGGTGTCCCCAGGTCATCTGTCTGTGCGAGAGGGCACAATCCCGTCCGTCACGCACCACATGGATGACCCGGCCATCCGGAAAGAGGGCGTTCAACAAGCCCAGATAACGCCCGAACACAGGATATTTCGATCCGATCCTGCGCTTGCCCATTTGCTCGGCGATTTGCTGCAACACATCCTTGACGATCGCGGAAAATGATGACCCGGCATCCGCCACTCTGCCCCAGTCCATCTCGACCGAGTAATTCTTCCTCAAGGTCGAGAAGAAGCCATCCTTCGACAAGTCTTCAATCAGTCTCTCGTGATTGACGGCGAGACGAAGATCCCCGTAACGCCCAAGCCGCTTGCCGAAAGCGATGATGAATTGGCCCTCATTGACAAAGCCCGCATCAAAATAGTCCCTCATCAACTGATTCAGCCAAGTGGTCCCGGAACGGGCGAACCCGGTAACAAAAATC
>Ga0207707_10004568_pt1 | contig 12166 bp, 14 predicted proteins | sample KBSC83BmetaG_FD_184336 | JGI IMG/M metagenome (GOLD analysis project Ga0207707, IMG submission 184336) | Corn rhizosphere microbial communities from Kellogg Biological Station, Michigan, USA - KBS C8-3B metaG (SPAdes) (version 2) | ecosystem: Host-associated > Plants > Roots > Rhizosphere ... | reverse complement strand
CGCTGTGACAATCACCTTTTTAGCACCGGCATCAAGATGGGCGCGCACCTGCGCAACGTCGGTAAAGATGCCGGTGGCTTCGATCACAATGTCGACTCCGAGCTGTCGCCAGGGCAATCGGAGCGGCTCCCTCTGATTGAGCACGAGGATTTTTTTGTCGTTTACATACATCAATCCCTCGCCCAGCTCTACCGCGCCGGGAAAAATGCCGTAGGTCGTATCGTAGCGAAACAGATGCGCGTTGGTCTTGAGGTCGGCCATGTCGTTGATCGCGACCACATTCAATTCTTCGGCGTGCCGCGCCGCAATCGTGCGTAACACCAATCGGCCGATTCGGCCAAATCCGTTAATGGCGACTGTTGCAGTCATTGGATGTTCCTTTTCTCATGATCAATTGATGCCATTCTCTAATGAACGGCGGAGACCTATTCACAAACCCTAACAGAATGGGGTGCGATTTCTATGCCGGAGTTTTTCGGCCGATTGAAGTAGGCTGCTTTGCAGCCTTGCAAAGAACTGCTCCCGAACTCTCGCAATCTTGAGAAGGTTCAAGCCGGAACAGGCTTAAAATCCGGCTTTTACTGTGGCACAGCCATTGCGCACACGCTTTGTCAAACGGGAAAGGAGACTCAATCATGGAAATCAAATCAGTTCAGATCAAAGAACCCAAGCTTGCCACGTTCCTTTTCAGCGACAAACGTGCGGCGTGGCTGTGGCTGCCGCTTCGGCTTTACCTCGGCTATATGTGGTTTGAGGCAGGGTGGCATAAGTTCACCGATCCGAAATGGATGGGCTCCGGTGAAGCGCTGCTGGAATTCTGGAAGCGCGGGTTAAAAACGACACCCAAGCCGGCAATCTCCTACGACTGGTACCGGGGCTTCATCGAGTATCTGGTGAGCAGCGAAGCGCACACCTGGTTCTCTAAAGTGATTATCTTTGGCGAACTCGCGATCGCGGCGGGATTGATTTTGGGAGCGTTTGTCGGAGTGGCCGCATTTTTTGGCGGGCTAATGAACTGGAGTTTTATCATGGCGGGATCGTCCTCGACCAATGGGATGCTGTTCGCGATCGCGACCTGGCTGGTGTTGGCGTGGCGCAATGCGGGGTGGATCGGTATGGATCGCTGGCTGCTGCCAACGATCGGCACACCATGGAAACGCGGTGGACTCTTCGTCACTAACCGAACAGTCAGCGCAGGTTAAACAGTGACATAATCAACGGGCAGGAGCGGGAGCGATACCGCTTCAAGCATAGGAGGATGCCATGGAAGAATTCGCAGACATGAACGCCATCTTCAATTTGACGAACGTTCCGGAGGGCACGTCGCCAGTCGAGAAGCTGCTGAATGCCTTCGAAGCGCACGAGTCGCAGGAAGAAAAGACCCTCGAGTACTACCGCAGCCTGATCGACCGGATGCCAAATCCTGCAACCCGCTTCTTGATGCAGTTGATTATTTCCGACGAGGAAAAACATCGCGCCGTGATTCACGCAATGGTGGCAACGTTGAGAGGAAGCTTGACATGGACGAAACCCGTGGGCTTCCTCGAGGGAAGCGATTTGGCAGGCGTCAATGGCAGGCTTCGTGAGAAGACCGAGGAATTTATTCGGCTGGAGAAGGAAGGAATCACAGAATACAAAACCCTCGCGAAAGAAAGCAGTGGGTATTACCACGGCCTTTTCAAAATTCTCCTGGATTCAATGATCCGGGACTCTGAAAAGCATGTGGAGCTGCTGAAATTTCTCAAGGAGAGTACAAAGGCTTGATAAACGCGCAAGAGCCGTTCGATCCGCTACTTAGTTTGCGGCGATCGAACGGCTGGTCTCCAAGATATACTACCGATTTTCTCATCTATTTCTGTTCCACGCGGTCCTGCGGGACTTTTGGTGGGGAATGGCTCGAGAAGAGGAGCAGCACGCATGCATTCTCAACGCCTGCCGAGCCATAATCGTAAATTATGAACAAGAGACTCTTGATCCAATGATCAGTGCCGATAGGCGCGGGAGCCTCATGAGCGTCTGGAGGCCTTCCTTCATCGTGGAACGCCGACGTTACACGGGTTCACCGCCGGAAACCCTGGCGACCAGTGCGAAAGCTTTTTGCTCTCGCGTTTGGCTCACTGAATGGGATTGCTGCCTCAGAAAATGACCCAATCAAGCAGAAGTACTTGCGGGGTGCGACGGCCGCGTCAGCTATCGCCGAGATTGGCGGTGGAGACTAGGCACTTCATTCGATATCGGCAACCTTGCGCACCCCGTCGCCCCAATCCTCGACTCTAAAATCTGCAAACCGCAAAACGAGAGGCGCCTTTTCCTCGATTACGATCATTCGATCCTTGTGTTGAAGAAGAAAGGAAATCTTCATCAGGAGGGAATCGTCCCGGACCTCCAGCAATGTGACTTTCTCTTCCAGATAGGAATATTCCTTGTTACGGAATATTTCCTTGACCCGATCCCGAGTCAAAACTTCTTTGGCATCTAGAAACCCGCCCATGACACCTCCTGATAGCCTGACCTCTCCACATAGCGCAAAATGTCCGTCGTGGTCACGAGTCCGACCAACGCCCCTTCACTCATTACCGGCAAGCAGCCGATTTTCTTTGTCGCCATAAGACGCGCGGCCTCTCTGATTTTGGTGTCCGGTTCCACTGTGCGTATGCGTTTTTTCATAATGTCTTTGATCAAAAGCGTCTTGAGCAGTGCCGATCTCGTTTTCTGTTTAAGACCAAAGATTCGATTGGCAGCTGTGCCGATCAAATCGCGCTCACTCAAAACGCCGACCAGCCTGCCGTCGTCCACTATTGGGATATGGCGGACACGGCCGAGCGAAATCACATCGTTGGCTAATTTCAGCGTGTCATCGGGCTTCAAAGTAACCGGCGAACCCATCATAATCTCGCGCACCGTACGTTCTCTCGATCTTTTCATGCTAATCTTCCTCCAGCCGGTTGAGAAAACAGCGCAACAGATCAATGTAAGTAACGATGCCGACCAACCCCTCCGATGCATCGACTACCGGCACCCCACCGATCTTCTCCTCAACCAAGAGTTCCACCGCATCCTGCAATTTGTCATCCGGCGCCAAGGTCAAAGGTTCGGTCGTCATCACGTCACCGATGCTAGTATTAAGTGCCCGCTCCCGCTCCGCGGGTGTCGATAGCAGTGGGCCGCTCAGAAAAGATCGGAGATCGCGGTCGGTAACGATGCCGACGAGGGTACGATCCCCTACCACCGGGAGCTGCCGGATTCTATTTTCCGCCATCAGCTCTTCGGCTTGGGCAACGGTTTCGGATGGCGAAATGCTCAGCGGATTTTTTGTCATTACGTCGATGACTTTTATCCAATTATAAGGTCCCATGGTTTTCCTCCGTACCCCTTGAGATGTACCAGCATGGCCTGTGCCAATGTGGTTGCGCCATGACGTAGGAAAGTCGCTAGCTTATGTTGCCGTCCACGTTTTACTTTTGCGTGTTTGGGAATTTCTCCACGAGTGTCTGCACAAATGAGAAATTTTCGCCTGTTTGCTCGGCCTTATTAGTGTATTGCGGGTCTAGCGCGCTTCCATGTCTCCAAGGCGCTGGACAATTTGGTGGCCTGATCGGACCAGGTAATGTTCTTAAGGGTGCCTTGGCATTGAAGATGCGTCGTTAGATTAACGTGCATTCGAGGAGGTAAAGTCATGGAGAATGAAAAAGACCGCTTTGGAGAGAAGATGCGTCTAGTCGAGCGGGCCAAAGAAGATATTTATTTCGCGGAGCGCGATCGTGAGCTTCTAGAAAAATTGCGAAGAGATCTCCGCCGAGTCGAGACGTCTGAAGAGACTCCCTGCCCGAAGTGTTCCGGCAATCTTGAGGGCTATACGTTTCAAGGGATCGCTCTGGATCGCTGCCATACCTGTGATGGTATCTGGTTGGATAAGGGCGAGCTTGAGATGATCGTAAGAAAGATCAACCGTGGTCCGCTTGGTGCCTGGATCGATACGCTGACCGCCAAGACGTGAATCGAAGGGAGCGCGAATGAGATCGTCGACTTTCTTCTTGTAAACCGTATTCGCCTGTCGTCGATCGCCATGCGTTTTTACCGCGCCGCTCGCTCAGCGAGGTGCTTCGTTGCGGCGGATACGGCGCTTTTTACGACCGGCGCCGTCTCGGCCAGCGGCGAGACGTTGCTGGCATGGCGGGCGCCGCCGAGATCTGCGGGCTGAGTACTTTCAGAGTTCCAGGAAAACCTATTTCTGCAGCGTACTGATATATTCCGCGATAATTTTGGTTTTGAGAAGCGAGGTCAGCTCCGTATATTTTTCTTTTTCGTGTTCCGTTCTAAAGATCTCACCCCAGACTGGCATCGTTCGCGTGCCATGCCCGCGTACCGCCTGGCTGCCGTCGATCGAAGACACCACTCGATCCAGCGGGTAAATGCCTTTATTCTTGGCTCGCAGCAGAGTCAGATCAGGAACGTTCATCTTCAAATCGCGGCTCACCGGACCGTCTCCTTTGCCGGCACTGCCGTGACAAGAAGCGCAGTACTTCAAGTACATCTGCTTGCCGCCATTCTCGTCACCGAGGGCCTGCGCCAACGGCACCAGCGCGCAGATTGCCAGTGCGATCGACGTAAAGTGGCTGATTCCCATCTTCTACCTCGCAGTTTTCAACGCTGTTATCATCCTCGAACAGCGAAGCCGTTACGTTAGCACGAACTCGGAACGGTTGCATGGCCCGACGGAGCGAAAAGTAATCCCTGCGTCAGTGCGCGATTTCAAGGCGACATCCGCCCGGCGCGACGGAAGGACTTGGTCACTTCAAAAAGAAAGGAGGCGCAGCCGCTGGTCGCAATAGGAATTAACAACTCCGGGTATTCCAATTTGACGAAACGAAATATCTCTCGTGCTTGAGGGATGTAAATTACCGCAGCAAGCAAGCTTAACGCTACTCCAACCACCCACCAGACAGCGGGTTCGGCGAGCGCTGCGCTCGCCACAGGTTTTGCGAGCGCTGGGCGAGGACCAGTCCTAGCATCGTGATCACCAGGGTCGCGAAGGTAAGAGTACGCACCTTAGCTGCACCGTAATCGTTGTAAAAGGAGAAGTCGAAAACCAAGAGTATCGTCATCAAGGTGATAAATCCCGCGAACAGGCTAAAAACGACTTGGGGCATGCCAAAAATTGGGGTTCGAGAAATAGGGTCGCATCTTGACTTTTTCTTTCGGGCGAGGCGAGACCCGAGTGTGGTCGTATTCCGGACCTAACGACGGGGTGAATTACATAAATCGATCACCGATGAATAGCTGAAAGTAATTTTGATCAAGCTCTACATTTCAGGAGGGACGACAGCATGTTTTCTAACCACAACAGAACCGAAGCGGAGTTCTTGGAGGACTGATCGCGGCGCTCGTTCTCGGATTCGCCGCGAACGTCCACGCCCAGTCCCCGCTCACCGTCCAACCCTCTACCGGCCGGGTCGGAATCGGCAACACCAATCCGGGAGAGCCCCTGGACGTCAGTGGGAACATCAAGAATACCGGCGCTCTTTCGATCGGCGCGACGGCTCAGACGGGAACGGCAAATTGATTTGGACACTGAGGAATTAGCTAATCATTGATTTGATTCCTTCTGTGCATATCCCCGGCCGGTAGTTTTTGCTTCCGCCGTCCTCTAACGGGAAATTGTCTCCTGATCCTGCGTGCTACGATGCGTTGGCCGCTTGTAAAGGGCAACATTCAATGCGCGTATTTATTTCGCCGCTGAGTTGTGCCTTTGTAAGGCGCTAGCGAGGATAATTTTTTTAAGAGAGGAACTGATGAGGTGGAGTCTACCAGGTGTGATTTTAATGATGACTTGGATGGTAGCGGCGTGCTCGAAGGAACGAATGGCTAGTCCGAGTGAGATCGAACGCGGGAAATATCTGGTCACTCTCGGTGGCTGTCACGACTGCCATACGCCGAAGATTTCGGGGTCGAACGGGGTACCGGTTCTGGATACGACCAAGTTGCTGGCGGGGCATCCGGAGAATTTACCGGTGCCGTCGTGGTCGCCGGAGGAGGTCGAGCGAAAAGGAGTGCTGGCTTCGACGAACAGTTCGCTCACTGCCTGGGCGGGGCCGTGGGGTGTGAGTTTCGCGATCAATCTGACGCCCGATAAGGCGACGGGCATCGGCGAGTGGAGCGAAAGCAATTTCATTCAGATGGCACGGACCGGGAAGCATCAGGGCCAGCCGAACGGGCGCGATATCTTGCCGCCCATGCCGTGGTTCAACATGAAGGATCTCACGGATGCAGACCTGAAGACGGTGTGGGCTTATTTGCGGAGTCTGCCGCCGGTGAAAAACCAGGTGCCGCTGCCGATCGCGCCGGCGGGTAAATAGCGGGTCGAGCCATGCCATGCGTAGCGCGGCGGGCCGCTATTTTTTTTCCTCGGTCATTTTCTTTTCGAGATTCTCCGCACCCTTCTGCATGCCTTCCACCATCGACTTCTCTTTCTGCATGCCTTCCTGCAGAACCTTCTGCGCTTCCTGATCGCGCGCGGCGTTGTCTTTCTTGTCGCCGCAGGCCGAAAAGCCGCCGAGCAGGCCGGCGAGAATCATCACGTAGACGTAGCGGTTCATGGTTGTTTCCTCCTGTGAACAAAAAGTATCAGTAAAAGAGCCGGGCCTGCAAGCAACGGGCTGCCGGTGCGGCGGTTTTCGGTTTTGCTTTTCGCGACCATTTGTTATTTTCGACTCAGAGATGGTTTCGAATAGGCTTTTCACCGCCAGTCTGGTTTCGATCCTGCTCCTGTGCGCGGCGCGCGCGGGCTCTCAGGTGCCGGCACCGGTTCCGGCAACTGCGCCCATCGCGGTGCGTAATGCGGGGCAGTGGCGCACGCTGCAACGCGGTCTCGCGCTCCGCACCCTCTCGCTGGAGCGCGCGGAGCCAAGTTACACCCTCGAACTCACACTGGCGCGCTTGGACAGCCGGTTGATCGTGCCGCGGGTGCTCCATGCCGGCCAGTGGCAGCTAAAAAGCGCCAGCGCCAAAACTTTCGCGGAAAAAAGCAACGCGATCGCCGCGATCAACGCCAGTTACTTCGATGAAAAAGGCCGTCCGCTCGCCTATCTCAAGACCGCGGCGCAGGAGATCAACCGCACGATTTCCAAGCACCGGCTTTACACCGGAATTTTCGGCGTCGGTGATGCCGGCCCGTTCGTAACCCATCGGGACGAGTTTCAGCCGGCCCAGGCGAGCGAAGCGCTGCAATGCGGTCCGCTCTTGCTGCACCACGGTGCGCCGGTGGAAATCACGACGGGCCTGGGGCGTTACGCTCGCCGCGCGGTGATCGGCATCGACAAGCAGGGACAGATGATCATCGGCGTCACCGATGCGGTGATCGGCGGCTTGAGCTTCGCCGAGCTGCAGGAGCTGTTCAGCAATCCTAAATGGCAGTTAGAAACGGTGGAGCTTTTAAATCTCGACGGCGGCGGCTCGGCGCAGCTTTACGTCAGGTCGGGCAAATTCGAGGACTGGCTGCCGGGCACGACCGAAGTGCCGGTCAGCGTCGGGTTTTTTGCCAAAACGAAATAAGCTAGAAGAAATTTAACCACAAAAAACGCGGGCTGCGCGCATATGCGAAATCGTAACGGATTGAGAATCGGAAATTAACCGCAAAGAGCGCAAAGGGCGCAAAAATAGGATCGCGAATGCCGCGCCCGCATTTGGCGCGACTGCCGCGGAACTACCGCATTCTAAGCGTTACACGGGACGAATGTAGGGGCGACCGGCGGTCGCACTCTTTGTGCGGGTGATTTGCCACGCCACGGTGCGTCGCCAGTCAATCGGGGAAAAGATTTCTCCCTGCGGTCGAAATGACAGGGGTGAGATACGGATTTATTTTTGCGCCTTTGCGCTCTTTGCGGTAAGTCTCCGGTGACATTATTCGAGCGCGGCGAAGGCGGCGCGGCTCCAGTCGAGCGGCGTGGCCGGTAAAACGCCGAGGTAGATCGTGCCGATGACCGCCAGCGCGATGGCGATGTAGACGTAGGGCGCCTGGGTGAAGCTTTTGCCCGCGGTGCCGCCTTCCTCCATGTACATGGCGACGATCACGCGCAGATAATAAATCACCGATAGTAAGCTATTCAGCACGCCGATGATCGCCAGGCCGATGTGCCCCGAAAGCACGGCACCGCGAAAGACGTAAAATTTTCCGGTAAAGCCGGCGAGCGGCGGGAAACCGGCCAATGACAACATGAAGAGCGACATAGCCATGCCGAGGAACGGCCGCTTGAAGCCCAGTCCGGCGAAATCGCGATAGGTCTCGTTGCTTGCTTCTTCGTCCGCCACACAGGTGAGGACGGCGAACGCGCCCACCGTCATCAGACCGTAGGCCGCCAGATAAAAGACCAGCGGCAACCCGCCCCACTCCGCGCCAGCGACAATGGCGATCAGCAGATAGCCGGCATGCGCGATGCTCGAGTAGGCGAGCATGCGCTTCACGCTGTTCTGCGTGAGCGCCAGCAAATTCCCCAGGGTCATGGTGAGGATCGCGATTACCCAGAGAGGAAGAATCCAGTCGGCGTCGAGGGGCGAAAGTTTCTGCAGCAGAATGCGCGCCCAGGCGGCGAAAGCGGCGGCTTTGACCGCGACGGCCATGAATCCCGTCACCGGCGTCGGCGCGCCGTCGTAGACGTCCGGCACCCAGAAATGAAACGGCACGGCGCCGACTTTGAACGCGAAACCGACCAGCAGAAGGAATCCGCCGCCGACCAGATAGAGCGGCCAGTCGCTCGGCTGCTCGACCAAGAATTCCGCGATGCGGTTGAGGTTGGTCGCGCCGGTGGCGCCGTAGATCAGGGCGATGCCGTAAAGCAGAAAACCCGTGGCGAAAGCGCCCATGATGAAGTATTTCATGCTCGCTTCGCTGGACCGATCGCTCGCGCGCCACATGCCGGTCAGGACGTAGACTGCGATCGACATGGTTTCCAGGCCGAGAAAGAAAACCAGCAGATCGTTGGCGGCGGCCATGAGCATCATGCCGGCGGTGGCGAAAAGAATCAGCGCGTAGAATTCGCCTTCGTGGATCGCCCGCTGGCGCAGGTATTGAATCGCCGAGAGGATGGTCAGCGCAGCGGAGACCAGAAAGATCAAAGCGAAATAAAGCGCGAAATTGTCGAGCACGAGGCTTTCGCCGAAGGCGCTCTGCTGGTCGCCCCAGAGGGCGACGCACTCGGCGCCAGCGAGGCCGAGACCGATCAAACTGATAAAGGCGAGAAATCCCTTGGGCTCGCGGTCATCGATAAATAAATCGCGCACGATCACGACCAGCGCCGTCAGCAGCACCTGCACGACGGGAAGAAGCGGCATTAGATTAACGTCCATTGCCTTGCGTCTCTTCCGTGGCGTCGTGATCGGCGACCACCGGCGTGGTGCTCACCGCCGCCATGCGCTTCAAGGTCAATTCGACCGCCGGTTGCATGCGCCGCAAAAACGGCTGCGGGTAAACGCCGAGCAACACGATCAAGAACAGAATCGGCGCGATCAGACAAATTTCCCGGCCGTTTAAATCCGCCAATTTTTCGTTTGCCGGATCGGTCAGCGGGCCGTAAATCACCCGGCGAAACACCCAGAGCATGTAGATCGCGCCCAGGATCACTCCGGTCGCCGCCGCGGCGGTTCCATACGGCGAGACGCCGAACGAACCCAGCAGAATGAGAAACTCGCCGACAAAACCGTTCAGGCCGGGCAGGCCGATGGAAGACAAAGTCACCATCAGCAGGATCGCCGAAAATACCGGTATCTGTTTCCACAGGCCGCCGAATTCAGAGATCATCCGGGTGTGGCGCCGCTCGTAAATCATGCCGACCAGCAGAAACAGCGCGCCGGTGGACAGGCCGTGACTGACCATCTGATAGATGCCGCCCTGAACGCCTTGCATGTTGAGCGCGAATAAACCGAGCATGACGAAACCGAGATGGCTGACCGAGGAGTAAGCGACCAGCTTTTTGATATCGGCTTGCATCATGGCCACCACCGCGCCGTAGATGATGCCGATCACGGCCAAAGCCGTAATGATCGGCCCGATGAGCATGGCCGCGTCGGGAAAAAGCGGCATCGCGAAGCGGAGGAAGCCATAGGTGCCGAGTTTGAGCAGCACGCCGGCGAGGATGACCGAGCCCGCCGTCGGCGCTTCCACGTGAGCGTCGGGCAGCCAGGTGTGAAAAGGAAACAGCGGCACCTTGATCGCAAACGATAAAGCGAAGGCAAGAAAAAGCCAGATTTGCTGTTCCAGCGGCAGGTGCAGCCCATAAAGTTTTAGCAAATCGAAAGTAAGCGCCTGATCGGTCTGCGCGTGGCGCGTCGCCAGATAAATAATCGCCACCAGCATCAGCAGACTGCCGGTCATGGTGTAAACGACGAATTTCAGCGCGGCATAAATACGCCGGGGCCCGCCCCAGACACCGATCAGGAAATACATCGGCACCAGCATGACTTCCCAAAAAACATAAAAGAGAAAAAGATCGAGCGCCACGAAGGCGCCGAGCATGCCGGTCTCCAGGAGCAGCATGAAGATCAAATATTCTTTGAGTTTGTCCTGCACCGACCAGGACGCCAGGATCGCGATCGGCGTAAGCAAGGTAGTCAACAGCACGAGAAACAGGCTGATGCCGTCGATGCCGACGATATAGTTAATGCCGAAGGCGGGTATCCAGCGGAGCCGTTCGACGAGCTGCATATCGCCGTTGGCGGCGTCGAACAGCGTGAAAATTTTGACCGACCAGAGAAAGTCGAGCCCGCTCGCGATCAGGGCGATGGTGAACAGCGTGTGCCTTTGCCGCGGCGCAAAGATCAGCAAGACCGCGCCGAGCACGGGAACCGCCAGCAAAACGCTCAAATGACCGATTGCAAGTCCAAACATAACTAAGACTGAGTGAGATAATACGCGAGCAACGCCAAAGTGCCGAGGAGCAGGCCCGCAGCGTAGTGTTGCACGTTGCCGGTCTGGAGGCCGCGCCAGACCTGGCTTAAACCGCGCGTGAGAGCGACGGCGCCGTTGACCGCGCCGTCGATCACCCAGGGATCGATAATCTCGGCAAAAAACCGGGAGCCGGCGGTAAACGGCCGGACGAAAACTAAATCGTAAATCTCATCGACGTAATATTTGTCGAAGGAAAGGCGATAGAGTAAACCGCCGGCCTCGTCTTGCTGCGCGATCCGGGCGCGGCCATATTTGAGATAGGCGAGATAAATTCCAATCGCCACCACGCCGAGCGTCAGCAGGGTCACGACGATTTCTGAAGTGACCGAATCGTGGTGCGCTTCGGGAACGGCGAAGATCGCCGACAGCCAGGCCTCCCAGCGGCTGCCCCAGAGATACTCCGGCGCGCCCAACCAACCGGAGAAGATCGAGCCGATGGCCAGGACGATCAGCGGCAACGTCATCACGGCCGGCGACTCGTGCAGATGCGCCTGCGCGTGCGCATCGGCGCGGCATTCGCCGTGGAAAACCATGAAGACCTGGCGGAACATGTAAAAGGCGGTCATGCCCGCGGTGATCACGCCGATCGCCCAGAGCGCCATCGCGCCATGGCTGAAGGCCTGCCACAGGATCAGGTCCTTGGAAAAAAATCCCGCCGTCAGCGGCGCGCCGGCGATGGCCAGAGTCGCGATCAGATAAGTCCAATAGGTCGTCGGCATGTGCGCCTTGAGGCCGCCCATCTTGCGCATGTCCTGCTCGCCGTCCATAGCGTGGATCACACTACCCGACCCAAGGAATAAACAGGCTTTGAAAAACGCATGGGTGAAGACGTGAAAGATCGCCGCGCCGAAAGCGCCCAGGCCGACGGCCAGGAACATGTAGCCGAGCTGGCTCACCGTCGAGTAGGCCAGGACTTTCTTGATGTCGTTTTGCGTGAGGGCGATGGTCGCGGCGAAAAAAGCGGTGGCGGCGCCGATCCAGGCGATAAGACTCAAGGTCGCCGGCGCGAGCGAAAAAAGAAAATGGAGGCGCGCGGTCATATAGACACCGGCGGTGACCATGGTGGCGGCATGGATCAGCGCGCTCACCGGCGTAGGGCCGGCCATGGCATCGGGCAGCCAGACAAACAGCGGGATCTGCGCCGATTTGCCGGTGGCGCCCATGAAAAGCAGCAAGGTAATGACGCCGATGATATACGGACTGAGCATCGACGCATGCTTTTGCAAC
>Ga0207707_10004566_pt1 | contig 12169 bp, 10 predicted proteins | sample KBSC83BmetaG_FD_184336 | JGI IMG/M metagenome (GOLD analysis project Ga0207707, IMG submission 184336) | Corn rhizosphere microbial communities from Kellogg Biological Station, Michigan, USA - KBS C8-3B metaG (SPAdes) (version 2) | ecosystem: Host-associated > Plants > Roots > Rhizosphere ... | reverse complement strand
TGTCACGACGATAACCCGCGCCGGCGCGCCGGAGTTCCGCTCGCGAGGACGGAACTGCAATTGCAAGCCGGCGTTGAAGCCATGGGCGTCCGGCAAGAGCACGCGGCGTCTCGAGTCCGTTGCACTTTGATTTGATCGCCGAAGGAGCGCAGGCGCGGTCGCCTGCGCGCCGCTATCGCCCCGACGCCCGGGGCCGCATCGATGGGAGCGAAAGGAATGGCCCAAAAGGTCGCCGATTTCATGCTCGATCGCCTTGAGCGCTGGGGCATTCGCCGCATCTATGGCTATCCCGGCGACGGCATCAACGGAATGCTGGGCGCGCTCGGGCGGGCCGGCGACCGCTTCGAATTCGTGCAGACCGCGCATGAGGAGATCGCCGCCTTCGCCGCTTGCGCGCATGCCAAATGGACGGGCGAGGCGGGCGTCTGCATGGCCACGTCGGGCCCCGGCGCGATCCATCTCCTTAATGGTCTCTACGATGCGAAGAAGGATCACGCGCCGGTCGTCGCGCTCGTTGGCCAGCAAAAGCGCATGTCGCTGGGCGGCGATTTCCAGCAGGAAGTCGATCTCATCTCGCTGTTCAAAGACGTCGCCAGCGAATACGTGCAGATGTGCGTCGAGCCGAGCCAGATGCGCCATCTGGTCGACCGCGCCGTGCGCATCGCCCTCGCCGAGCGCACGGTCACCTGCATCATCGTCCCGGAGGATGTGCAGGAAATGCCCGCCGAGCCCAATCCACCGCGCAAGCACGGCGCCGTGTTTTCGGGGCCGGGTTATGCCGCGCCGCGCGTGGTGCCGCCCGACTCCGAGATCAAGCACGCAGCCGAGATCCTCAACGCCGGTAAGCGCGTCGCGATCCTCATTGGCGCCGGCGCAATCCACGCCGCCGACGAGGTGAGCGAAGTCGCCGATCTGCTCGGCGCCGGTGTCGCCAAGGCGCTGCTCGGGCGCGCCGCCCTGCCCGACGATCTGCCGTTCGTTACCGGCTCGATCGGCCTGTTGGGAACACGGCCGAGCTGGGAGCTGATGATGGGCTGCGACACCTTGCTCATGATCGGCTCGGGCTTTCCCTATTCCGAGTATCTGCCGGCGGAAGGCCGCGCGCGCGGCGTCCAGATCGATATCGACGCGCGGATGCTGAGCGTGCGCTATCCGATGGAGGCCGGCCTTGTCGGCGACAGCAAGGCGACGCTGCAAGCGCTTTTGCCGCATCTGAAACGCAAGCAGGATCGCTCGTGGCGCGAGGAGGTCGAAAAGAGCATCAAAACCTGGTGGAAAGTGATGGAGGAGCGGGCGATGAGCGCCGCCGATCCGATCAATCCGCAACGGGTGATCTGGGAACTGTCCTCGCGGCTGCCCGACAATTGCATTATCAGCGCCGATTCGGGAAGCGTCGCCAATTGGTTCGCGCGCGATTTGAAGATTCGCCGTGGCATGAAAGCCTCGCTCTCGGGCGGGCTCGCGACCATGTGTCCGGGCGTTCCCTATGCCTTGGCGGCGAAATTCGCTTATCCCGAGCGTGTCGCGATCGCACTGGTGGGCGATGGCGCGATGCAGATGCTCGGCAACAACAGCCTCATCACCGTCGCGAAATACTGGCAGCGGTGGCGCGACCCGCGGCTCGTGGTGCTGGTGCTCAACAATGGCGACCTCAACCAGGTGACCTGGGAGCAGCGCGTGCTCGCCGGCGATCCGAAATATCCGGCCTCGCAGGATGTGCAGGAATTCAACTATGCGCGCTATGCCGAGCTTCTCGGCTTCCGCGGCATTCGCGTCGAGACGCCCGAGGCGGTCGGGCCTGCTTGGGAGGAAGCGCTGCATGCCGACCGGCCCTGCGTCATCGACGCGCTGACCGACCCCAAAGTGCCGCCGCTGCCGCCGCATATCGAATACACGCAGATGAAGAAATATGCCGAGGCCCTGCTGAAGGGCGATCGCGACGCGCTCGGCATTGTATGGCAGTCGATCAAGCAGGCAGCCGACGGGATCCTGCCGGTCGGGGCGTAAGGATCGCGCGGGGGCGATGAAGCGGATCGCAATCGAGCGGATCGAGGCCGCCGCCTATACGGTTCCGGCCGATGGTCCGGAGGCCGACGGCACGCTGAGCTGGGATTCGACCACGATCGTCGTCGCCCATGCCTATGCAGGCGGCGAGCATGGACTCGGCTACACCTACAGCCACGCCGCCGCGGCGAAGCTCATCGAAACGAAGCTCGCCGCCGCCGTGCACGGCGGCGATGCGATGGCGGTTGCCGCCGCCAGCGCGGCGATGATCAAAGAGGTTCGCAATCTCGGCCGGCCCGGGCTTGCCTCCTATGCGATCTCGGCCGTCGACACGGCGCTCTGGGATTTGAAGGCAAGGCTGCTCGGCGTGCCGCTGCTCGGCTTGCTGGGCGCGGTGCGCGATGCCGTTCCGGTCTATGGCAGCGGCGGCTTCACCTCCTATTCCATCGAGCGGCTGCAGCGGCAGCTCGGCGATTGGGTAGCCGCTGGAATTTCGCGCGCCAAAATGAAAATCGGCAGCCAGCCGACGGAGGATGTCGGCCGCGTGCGGGCCGCGCGCGCGGCGATCGGTCCGGAGGCGGAGCTCTTCGTCGATGCCAATGGCGCTTATGACCGCAAAGAGGCCTTGGCGCTGGCCGAGGCGTTCCGCGAGCATGGCGTCACCTGGTTCGAAGAGCCGGTCTCCTCCGACGACCTTAAGGGCTTGCGGCTGCTGCGCGATCGCGCGCCCGCCGGCATGGACATTGCCGCCGGCGAATACGGCAATGATGCGTTTTATTTTCGCCGCATGCTCGAGGCGGGAGCGGTCGATGTGCTGCAGGCGGATGCGACGCGCTGCGGCGGCGTCACCGGCTTTCTCCAAGCCGCCGCCGTGAGCGCGGCCTTCGGCGTGCCGCTGTCGGCGCATACCGCGCCCTCGATCCACGCGGCGTTGTGCTGCGCCGTGCCCAAGGCCCGGCATATCGAATATTTCCACGACCATGCGCGCATCGAGCAAATGCTGTTCGATGGCGCCCAGGCGCCGATCGACGGCGTGTTGCGGCCCGATCTGTCTCGCGTCGGGCTCGGCCTCGCGCTGCGCGAAGCGGAAGCCCGGCGCTATGCCGCCGCGTGAAAGTTCTTACCGCGAAGGAGAGCAACGTGACCCACATTCGCCGCGAAGCGCCCCGCTTTTCCGCCAAGGCCGCGGCCGCGCTTGCCACCGATCTCCGCCGGCGATTGCGCGGCGAGGTGCGCTTCGGCACCGAGGATCGCGCGCTTTATGCGACGGATTCGTCGAACTACCGCCAGGTGCCGATCGGCGTTGTGATCCCGCGCGATGCGGACGATGTCGTCGAGACGGTCGCGCTCTGCCGCGACTACGGTGCTCCGGTCCTGCCGCGCGGCTGCGGCACCAGCTTATCGGGTGAGACCTGCAACGTCGCCGTGGTGATCGATTTCACCAAGCATGTCAACGGCATTTTGCATGTCGACTATGCGAAGAAGCAGGCCCGCGTCCAACCCGGTGTGATCTTCGACGATCTGCGCAAAACCGTCGAACGCCATGGGCTGACTGTCGCTTTCGACACCTCGACCCATGCCTATGCGACGATCGGCGGCATGACCGGCAACAATTCCTGCGGTGTTCATTCGGTGCTGGCGCAAAAGCAGGGCGCAGGCTCGGGCCGCACGGAAGACAATATCCACGAGCTCGAGATTCTGACCTATGACGGGCTGCGCATGCGCGTCGGACCGACGAGCGAGGACGAGCTCGCGCAGATCATCGCCGGCGGCGGGCGGCGCGGCGAAATCTACGGCAAGCTCAAGACGCTGCGCGACCGCTATGCGGATTTGATCCGCACGCGCTATCCGAAAATTCCGCGGCGCGTCTCCGGCTACAGCCTGCCGCAGCTCCTGCCCGAGCATAATTTCAATGTGGCGCGCGCGCTGGTCGGGACCGAGGGAACTTGCGTCACGCTGCTTGAGGCGACGGTCGGCCTGGTCGACAGCCCGCCGGCGCGCGTGCTGCTGCTGCTCGGCTATCCCGATGTCTATTCGAGCGGCGATCATGTGACCGAGGTGATGGCGAGCGGGCCGGTCGGGCTCGAAGCGCTGGACGAGTTCCTGATCGAGAATATGCGGCGCAAGGGCATGCGCACCCGCGATCTGGGACTCTTGCCGAAGGGCGGGGGCTGGCTCATGGCCGAGTTCGGCGGCGAGAACGAAGCCGACGCCACGGCGCAAGCACGCAAGCTGATGGCCAAGCTCGAGGGCAAGGGCGATGCGCCGAATATGCGGCTTTTCACCAGCGCCGAAGAGCAGGAGAAGATCTGGAAAATCCGCGAAGCGGGGCTCGGCGCCACCGCTTTCGTGCCGGGGCGCCAGGATACTTGGCCGGGCTGGGAGGATTCGGCCGTGCCGCCCGAGAAGGTCGGCCCCTATCTGCGCGATCTCCATGCCCTCTTCCAGCGCTACGGCTACGAGGCAGCGCTTTACGGGCATTTCGGCCAGGGCTGCATCCATTGCCGCGTCAGTTTCGACATCCGCACCGAGGCGGGCGTCAAAGCATGGCGCGCCTTTCTCGACGATTCGGCCGATCTCGTCGCGCGCTATGGCGGATCGCTTTCGGGTGAGCATGGCGACGGCCAAGCGCGCGCGGCGCTGCTGCCGAAAATCTTCGGCGAAGAGCTGGTCGCGGCCTTCGGCGAGTTCAAGCGCATCTGGGACCCCGAAGGAAAGATGAATCCGGGAAAGGTGGTCGATCCTTACCCGATCACCTCCAATCTCCGCCTCGGCCCCGATTACCATCCGCCCAAGCTCGACACGCATTTCGCCTATCCCGAGGATGACGGAAACTTCGCGCGCGCGGTGATGCGCTGTGTCGGCGTCAGCCAGTGCCGCAAGCATGATGGGCAGGTGATGTGCCCGAGCTTCATGGCGACGCATGACGAGAAGGATACGACGCGCGGCCGGGCGCGCAGCCTCTTCGAGATGCTGCATGGCGGCGTGATCGACAAGGGCTGGCGCAGCGAGGAGGTGCGCGAATCGCTCGATCTCTGCCTCTCCTGCAAAGGATGCAAGAGCGATTGCCCGGTCAATGTCGACATGGCGACCTACAAGGCCGAGTTCATGGCGCATCACTATGCCGGCCGGCTGCGGCCGCGGCATATGTACAGCATGGGACTCATCTATTGGTGGGCGCGTCTCGCCTCGGCCGCGCCCGGCGTCGTCAATTTCCTGACGCATGCCGAGCCCTTCGCCGCGCTCTTGAAGCGCATCGGCCGGATCGCGCCCGAGCGCGACATCCCGCCCTTCGCCGCGGAAACCTTGCGCGACTGGTTCCGCCGTCGAAACCGCCAGCGCGCCCGCGCGCCGTGGTCGCGGGGCGGCGCGGTCGCCACGCCCTATCGCGGCCGCGTGATGCTGTGGCCCGACACCTTCACCAATTTCCTCATTCCAGGACCCGGACAGGCAGCGGTCGAAGTGCTGGAGGCGGCGGGCTACGAGGTGGTGATGCCGACGCGCCCGCTGTGCTGCGGGCGGCCGCTTTACGCCGCCGGCATGCTACCGACCGCGAAGAAGCTGTGGCGGCAGATTCTCGACAGCCTCGCTCCGGCGATCCGCGAGGGCGTGCCGTTGGTCGGCGTCGAGCCGAGCTGCGTTGCGGCGTTCCGCGACGAGCTCGTGAATTTATTTCCCAAGGATGAGGACGCGCGGCGTCTCGCCAAGCAGACCTTCATGCTCAGCGAATTCCTCGTCAAGGAAGGCTATGAGCCGCCGCGACTCTCGCGCAAGGCGCTGGTGCATTTCCACTGCAATCACCACGCGGTAATGGGGAAAGAAGCCGAGAACACTTTGCTGAAAAAGCTCGGCCTCGATTTCCATGACCTGAATGCCGGGTGTTGCGGCATGGCTGGGCCGTTCGGATTCGAGGACGAGCATTACGCGCTCTCCGTCCAATGCGGCGAGCGCGTGCTGCTGCCGGCGGTGCGTGAAGCGAGCCGCGACACGCTGATCATCGCCGACGGATTCAGCTGCCGCGAGCAGATCGCGCAGGAAACGAACCGCGAAGCCCTGAATGTCGCGCAGGTGCTGCGGCTCGCTTTGCGCGAGGACGGTGCCATTCCGCCCGAGGTGGAGCCCGCGGCGCGCCCCGCCTCCGCCGTCTCCGCGCGCACCGCGACGACTGTCGCCTGCGGCCTCGGCGCCGGCCTCATCGCGGGGTCCTGGTGGCTCAGCACGCACCGGCGTAGCTGACGCCGCGCGCTCAGCTGGGAAAGCCCGCGCGGGTCAGATAGTCGATCACGCCGATTCCGAAAAGAAAGAGCAACCAGAAGAATCCGGCGCCGGCGAACACCCATTTGATTGCCGGCGGGTCCTTGAGCCGCATGAAGATCGCCAGCACGATCGCCGCCTGGACAACCGCGATCCCGAAATTGGCCAGCGGATGGAAATGGCCGAGCGGCAGATAGGCGGTGAAAATGCTGAGGCCGAGGAGACCGATCAGAACGACCCAAGCGATGAGATAGGGAATCAGCATCGCGCTCTCCAGCCTATCCGGCGCGGCCGATCGGGTAGATGGCGGCAAAAAGGAACAGCCAGACCACGTCGACGAAGCTCCAATAGAGGCCCAAGACCTCGATCGGCGAGTGATAGGCGGCGGAATAGCGGCCGCTCCGCGTGTGCGCGGCAAGGATCAGCACCGCGACGATGCCGATCGTCAGATGAAGCGCGTGAAGCCCGGTCGCGACGAAATAGAACAGCCAGAACAGCTCCACGGGCGGCTGCTGATGCGGCTTCAGGACGAAGTCCAGCACCGGAACCGTGTGGTCGTAATAGTCTTGCAGATATTCGTAGCCCTTGACCCCAAGGAAGGCGATGCCGAGCAGAGCAGTGAGATAGAGTGCGGTCGCGGCGCGGCGCGCCTCGTTGCGCTTGATGAGCTCGATCGCGGCGACCATGGTGACGCTGCTGGTCAAGAGCAGCGCCGTGTTGATCGAGCCGAGCACGAGCTTGGCATCGTGCCCGGCCAGGATGAACTGGTCGGTATAGGCGATGCGATAGATGTAGTAGCCGAAGATCAGCGCGCCGAAGAACAGAACCTCGGTGGCGAGGAAGGCCCACATGCCGAGCTGCGCCGTCTCCGTCTGCTGCTCGAGCGTCGCATATTGCGCTTCCGGACGGATGCTAGCCATTGGCCGCGCCGTCCTGCGTGACATAGCTGCCGTCTTCGGGGTTGTAGCGGTAGGGCGCATCGGTCACGACCGGCGTGCGCGGAAAATTGTGCTCGGGCGGCGGCGAGCTCGTGCGCCATTCGAGGCCGGTCGCGTGCCACGGATTGGCGCTCGCTTGTTTACCGCGAAGCAACGACCAGCCGAGATAGACGAGCGGCATCACATAGGCGATCGCCAGGATGGACGCGCCGGCGGAGGAGAGGACGTTCCACACCTGGAATTCCGGCGGATAGGCGTAGTAGCGCCGCGGCATGCCGAGATAGCCGAGGATGAATTGCGGGAAGAAGGTCACGTTGAAGCCAAGGAAGGTCAGGATAGCCGCGGCGCGCGCCCACATCTCGGGATAAAGCCGTCCGGTGATCTTCGGCCACCAGTAATGCAGCCCGCCGAAGAACGCGCTGACCGTGCCGCCGACCATGATGTAGTGGAAATGTGCGATGACGAAATAAGTATCGGTCACATGGATGTCGATCGGCAAGGTCGCGAGATTGAGGCCTGTCAATCCGCCGATGGTGAACAGCCCGACGAAGCTCAGCGCATAGAGCATCGGTGCGTCGAATGAGATGCGGCCGCGGTGGAGGGTCGCCGTCCAGTTGAACACCTTGATTGCCGAGGGCACCGCGACGACGAAGCTCATGAAGGAGAAGACGATCCCGGAGAAGAGCGAAATCCCCGCCGTGAACATGTGATGTCCCCAGACGAAGAAACCGATGATGGCGATGGCCATTACGGCATAGGCCATGCCGCGATAGCCGAAGACCGGCCGGCGCGCGAAGCAGGGAATGAGCTCGCTCGCGACGCCCATCGCCGGCAGGATCATGATGTAGACGGCGGGATGCGAGTAGAACCAGAACATGTGCTGGAACAGCAGCGGGTCGCCGCCGAGCGCAGGATCGAAGATGCCGATGCCGAAGCCGTGCTCGAGAGCGATGAGAAGCAGCGTCATGGCCAGCACGGGCGTCGCCAGCAGCATGACGACGCTCGTCGCGTAAATCCCCCAGATGAAGAGCGGCAAGCGAAACCACGTCATGCCGGGCGCGCGCAGCCGATGAATGGTGACGACGAAATTGAGCGCCGTCATGATCGTCGAAAAGCCATTGACGAACACGGCAACCGCGGCGGCGATGACATGGCCATTCGAAAACAGAGTTGAATAGGGCGCATAGAAGGTCCAGCCGGTGTCGTTGCCGCCGGCGATGATGAAATAGAGCGCCAGGATCCCCGAGATGTTGAAGACGTACCAGCTGGCGAGATTGAGGCGCGGGAAGGCGAGGTCGCGCGCGCCGATCATCAACGGCACGAGGAAATTTCCCAAGGTCGCGGGGATCGACGGAATGAGGAAGAACCACACCATGACGATGCCGTGCATGGTGAACATGCGGTTGTAGAGATCGGGCCCGAGCAGCGTGCCCGCCGGCTCGATGAGATTCAGGCGAATGAGCGCCGCGGCGAACCCTCCGACGAAAAAGAACGCGGTAACCGAGGCGAAGAACAGCAGCGCGATGCGCTTGTGATCTTTGGTCAAAAGCCAGGACGCGATGGTCGATTCCGCGGTGAGGTAGGTGGAGCCGGGTTCCGACGCAATGGCAGTCATGGCGTCTCCTTGGCGGCGCCGATCGATTGAACGTAAGCGATGAGTTTCATCAGCCCGTCCTCGGGAATTTGGCCGGTAAAGGACGGCATGACCGGCGGATAGCCCGCGACCCGCTGGCTCGCAGGCAGCAGAATGCAGTCGCGGATATAGCGTTCGTCGGCGAAGACGGTGCGGCCGTCCGCGAGGTGGACGTAGCTTCCATAAACCCCCTCGAGCAGCGGCGCGTGGATGGTGCTGCGTGCGCTGTGGCAGCCGCTGCAGCCATAGCGTCGGAACAGCGCCTCACCCTGCTGCGCGAGGGTCTGCCCGGCATTCTGGCTCGAGAGCCAGCGCGTGTAGTCCGCAGGGGTGAGCACATGGACGGTGCCGATCATGTTTGCGTGTCCCGTCCCGCAGAATTCGGAGCATTCGAGCCTGAAGGAGCCGAGCTCGGTCGGCTTGAACCAGAATGTCTCATAAGTGCCCGGGACGACGTCGTGCTTCACCCGGAATGCCGGGATGTAAAAGCTGTGGATCACGTCCTCGGAGCCGAGCAGGACGCGCACCGTCTTGCCGAGCGGCAGGTGGAGCGAATCGATCTCGCGCTGCCCGCCCGGATATTGCACCTTCCACATCCATTGCTTGCCGACGACATAAAGCTCGAGATCGGCTTTGGGTGGTTGGTAGAGAAAGAGATAAGCACGCGCACCGAAGGCGAAGAGCACCAGAAAGGCCAGAAGCGTCGCGCTGGTCCAGCCGATTTCAAACCACCAGGTCTTCCTTACGAGGTGACTTCGATCGGCCTTGCTGCCCTGGCGGTATTTGATGACGAAGGTGAACATCATGCCGAAGACGAGGAGCAGGACGAGGCCGATCAGGATGAACTCGCTCACCGCGATGGCGTCGACGGTGGCGGCCGTGGTCGATGCGTCGCGGGGCCAAAACGGAAGCCAAGCCATGGATCAGCCCCGCCGCAGACGGACGCCGGAGAGGCGGAGGATCATCGCGCCCAGGCCGAGAACCGTCGCGCCGCCAAGAAGACGCATGGCGAAGGTGATCTGCGCGCTGTAGCGTCCGGTCGCGGGATCGTAGCAATAGCACAGCAGCAGCAGATCGGCGGCCGGCGTGGAGATCGCGCCGCGCGCCGCTTCGGTGAGCGCCAGTCTCAGATCGAGCGGCCGATAATCAAGTCCGAGGATGTAGCGCGCGACCGTTCCGTTGGGGGCGACGATGGTAATGCCGGCAGGATGCGCGTATTGCCCGGCGCTCGCATTATAGAGATAGGGAAATCCCACCGCGGCGGCGATGCGATGAACCGCCGCGTCGCTACCGGTGAGAAAGTGCCAGCCGCCGGCACCGTTGCTGCGCGCGAGGTATTTCGCCCGCGCCGCGCGCGAATCGGCAGGCGTGTCGTGCGGATCGATGCTGATGGCGAGAACCTCGAAGTCCTTGCCGGCAACGAGCGGCACCTTGCCGAGGGTGCGCGCGAGGCCGGACAGAACGAAGCCGCACAGGCTTTTGCAATGGAGATAGTCGAGCACCAGGATGACCGGGCGCGCTTTGAAATAAGCACCGAGCCGGACGGTCTCTCCCGCTTCATCGATAAGCGGCGCATCGAGCGGTAAGCTCGCGCCGGGATGCTGGTGAAAGGAGAGCGCATCGAGTTGGCTGGTGGTGAACGGCGATGGCGATGGCGCCGCGAAAGCCGGCGCGGCGCCGGCGAGGAAAAGCAGCAGCAGCGTCATGCGATGAAGTTTCATGGCTGGGCCTTGCCGAAATCGGGAATGCCGCGCGCGGCGAGGTCCTTCATCGCCGCGTCGATCGGGATATGGGCGATGCCTCCGCCGCGATCGACCCAGCCATAGCTGTCGAGCCGCGTCTTCTCCTTCGCTCGGAAGTCTTGGAGATCGGCTTGCGGATCGAGCTGCAGCACCGGCGCCGGCGGCTTGATGTGCAGCACGCGGCCGACATCGCTCAGCGCGCTGGGATAAAGCCCCGTCAGAATGAACGGCGCGAGGCACACATAAAGCAGCGTGACGATGGCGATCAGCGCCACCGCCGCGACATTCATGTCGGACCGCTCAAACTCGGTCCCGGGATTTGCCCGCTCGTCGCGATCCGTCATGGCTTTGCTCGTCTCAGGCGCGGGCTGGCCGCCGCGGGAAGCCAGCGCCCGTGCTCCAGCCGCCAGAGGAAGAGCCACAGCCACAGCCCACCGAGCGTGATCATCGCGGCCGGTGCGATCCAGAAGAGCGAAGGGTCGGCGAAGGGCGGCAGGATCAGCCACCAAAACTGCAGCATGCTGCCGATCAGCAGCGCAAAGCAGACCGCGCGCACGAGGCCGGGCCGGCGCTTTGCCGGCGTCCAGACGAGCGAGAACAGCGGCACAACGAGGTTGAGGGCAATGATCGCCAGCACGAGATCGCGCCAGAACGGCCGTAGGCGCAGCAGGTACCACGGAATCTCGCTTCTGAGATTCTCCTCCCAGATGATCAGCCATTGGCTGTAGGCGGTGTAAGCCCAGAAAATATCGACGGCGAGCAGGATGGTCGCGAGGTTGGCGAGATGGCTAGCGAAGGCGTCGTCGCTCGGCCCGCGCAGCGCGACGATCGCGATGAGCATAACGGCGAGCGCCAACACGAACTCGCCCGAGCCGACCATCATGCCGTAAACGCTCGAGAACCAGCGCGGCTCGATCGACATGATCCAATCGATCGCGGCCCAGGTGACGGAACAGCCAAGGAGGATAAGGCCGATGCCGCTGAGCGCCTGCGATCTCAGGGCGCCGGCCGGCCGGCGAAGCTGCCAGGCCGCGAGGAGATTCCAAACGATAAAATAAATCGCGGCGCGAATGCCGAAGAAGTCGAGATTGAGATACCACGCGTTCGGCAGCGGCGCGGCGAGCGGCCGAACCCATGCATAGAGGCTGCTCAAGCCGGCGAGGATCGGCAGAAACGCCAGGATGAACAGCGGCATTGTCGCCGCACCGGCCTCGAGCGGCCGGCGCGCCGCCTCCTCCCATTTGCCGCCGGTGAGGTTATGGATGAGGAGAAGCGCCAGCGCGCCGAGCGGGATGCTCAGCCAATAAGAGAAGGCGGCGAGCCAAGCGGCGAAAAACGCGGCCGGCGCGATCGCGCCGCCGATCGCCGTGGCGATGCCGCCGCAGAGGATGCAGGCGAAGCCGACGAGCCGCGCGCGGCGAAAGGCGTCGGCGCGCGTCACGGCAGGTTGGCTTTCTCGGCGGGCGAAAGCGCCGTGACCGCGGCATGCTGGCTCGCCTGCAATGCGCGAATATAGGCGACGATCGCCCAGCGATCGGCCGGACTCACGCGATCCGCATAGGAATACATGACCCCGTAGCCGTTCGTGATTACGTCGT
>Ga0207707_10004565_pt1 | contig 12170 bp, 4 predicted proteins | sample KBSC83BmetaG_FD_184336 | JGI IMG/M metagenome (GOLD analysis project Ga0207707, IMG submission 184336) | Corn rhizosphere microbial communities from Kellogg Biological Station, Michigan, USA - KBS C8-3B metaG (SPAdes) (version 2) | ecosystem: Host-associated > Plants > Roots > Rhizosphere ... | reverse complement strand
GAAGGATCGTGAAGAGCGTCTCCACTTCCGATTCAGTTAGCGCCGCGGTCGGCTCGTCAAGCACGAGGATCCGCGCGTTTTTCGACAGAGCCTTTGCGATCTCAACCAACTGCTGCTGTCCGATGCCGAGATCGCCGACCGGTGTTCGCGGATCGATATTCAGGTGAAGGTCTCGGAGCAGTTTGCCCGCGCGATGATACAGAGCCGACCAGTCGACTACGCCGAGTTTTGAGGGCGCCTGGCCAAGAAAAATGTTCTCGCCGACTGTGAGTTCTTTAACGAGCGATAACTCCTGAAAGATGATCGCGATTCCGGCATTTTCCGCATCTCGAATGCCGCTAAAATGACGAACCTCATCGTCGATCAGAATGTCACCCTCATACGTGCCGTATGGGTAGACGCCCGAGAGCACCTTCATTAGTGTCGATTTTCCGGCACCATTTTCGCCAACGAGCGAGTGAAACTGCCCGGCCTCGAGCGTGAATGAAACACCGTCAAGCGCACGTACGCCGGGAAACTCTTTGACGATGTTTCGCATTTCGAGTAGCGGCATATTCGATTATGTCCGTTGAAGTTGGGTGAGGTCCATCGCCTTTCGTATTTCGGGATTAAGCATAAACCAATACCAGACTTTTCCCGACTGCAAGTTCTCGGCGCTCAATAGCGTGATGCCGAGATCGATGCCGATAACATCCGAGTTGACCCATCCGTTTTGAGGATTGAAGGTATCCGTAAACCCATAGCGCCCGTAGATCGTCGTGCCAAATCGCCGCTTCATCTCCTTCAGCGCCGCGAGTGAAATATCCGGCGTAAACATCAGCGAACCGGCGGGAGCACACGGTACGACGGTTCCGTCCGTTGCCGGGTCTTGCGGTGGCGCGCCCCACGCGATGTAGCCGCCCTGATAGTCCGACGCCGTCAAACCCCAGATATTGGCTGAATACATCGGAAACTGCTTACTCAAAACGTCGATAAAAAACTGTCGCTGTGCCCGCGTCGCGTCGATCGAGTTTTGATAGTAATCGATATTCGGCGCGCGTGCCTCTCGCCGTCCGCGAAAATCTACCCACGCGTGTGAAAATTGATGGATGAACAGCGGCGAGACCGCGGCAAGATAGCGGTACTGTGCGTAAGAAATATAAGTGCGTTCCCACGCATACCATGCATCGGCCGGGATCGGGTGCGTAGGCGAGCCGATCGCCAGAAGGTACAGGATCATTTCTTCGCTGTAGTCGTGCCATCGGTTTGGTATCCAGCCGCTTTCGGGGCGCCAACCATGCGACAAAAGATATTTATCGCCGTTGAGCATCCATCGGAAATCCACTCGCTGATATATCTTGTCCGCCAGCACGGCGATCTCTTTGTCACCGCCAAAACAATTCTTGACACTTAAAACGCCGCCCAAAAGCAGCGCCGTGTCGATCGAAGAAATTTCGCTGTTCCATCGCCGCTCGCCCGTGACGGCGTCCATCCAATGATAAAACCAGCCGTTCTGCTGAACGGCCCGATTTGCAAAAAAATCGAGCGTGTTTCGCGCGCGTTGCACCGCGGCGCCATGCGTGATCCAACCGCGATCGGCGGCAACGCACAATCCTGTCAAACCAAATCCGGTGGCCGCAATACTCGCCACGCGGTAATGCGATTCGCCCGGCTGCGGCGGCGTGCCGTCCGTTTTCGCGCGGTCAAGCGTGAGTCCCGTGTTCGGATCTGACTGCTCCCAGAAAAATTGAAACGTCCGCTTTTCGAGATCGTTGAGAAACAATTGATCGACCAACCGCACATTGGCCGCCGGAACCGGTTTGAGTTCGCCGACAGGGTCCGCCGCCCGACGCGAAACGCTCGAAACCCGACCTGCCGCGCCGACCGTAAAGCTGGTCTGCAGCGTAGCGTCTGAGCTGTCACCGACATAGACGCGAAACTCACCCGGCTCGACCGCAAACTTCAGGTTGCGATCGAGAGCTCCGATTTCTTTTGGTGTGAGCATGAAATCGATCTGCCGCTTCTCGCCCGCGGCCAGAGTAACGCGTCGAAATCCTTTCAGCTCGCGAACCGGCCGCGTCACGCTTGACGCAACGTCCTGAATGTAAAGCTGCACGACCTCGTCGCCACCGCGCCTTCCAGTGTTCTGGACATCGACGCTCGCTTTTATCGACCCCGTCACGGGAATATCCGATCGATCAAGCCTGAGATCGCTGATTTGAAACTGTGTATAGCTCAGCCCATATCCGAACGGATACAGGGGTGTGTTCGGGACATCGACATATTTCGACGTGTAACGATTTTCCGGGTCGATCGGGCGCCCGGTCGATTTGTGGTCGTAGTAAAGAGGTATCTGTCCGACAGAACGCGGAAATGTTACGGGCAATTTCCCGCCCGGGTTTGCGTCGCCAAACAGCACGTCGGCAACAGCCGATCCGCCCATCGTTCCCGCGTGCCAGGTCTCCAATATTGCCGGTGCATTATCGGCCAGCCAATTGATCGTCAGCGGACGACCGTTCTTCAACACCACCGCGTAAGGTTTGCCCGTCGCGTGGATCGCTCTGACGAGATCGAGCTGGCGACCCGGCAGATCGATGTTAGATCGCGACGCCGCCTCGCCGCTGATATCGCGAATCTCGCCGGCGACGATGATCGTGAAATCAGAATTCTTTGCCGCATCAACCGCCTTCCCAAAATCAGCGTCGCTCTCACACGTAAGGTCGCAGCCTTTTTCAAAATGTACTTTACCAGCGCCGATCTTTTGCTGGATACCTTCGAGGATCGTGACCGAATCCTCCGGCTTGCCGTCGCCCGCCCACCAGTCGAGCGTGTTTGCCTTGTCTGCCGCAAGCGCGCCGATCACCGCAACGCGTCCGACAGTCTTGCTGATCGGAAGGGTGTCGTGATCATTTTTCAGCAGCACGAATGACTTTACTGCCGCGGCACGAGCAGCCTGCATAAATTCAGGCTTCTTCAGCGTCTTTTGCTCGAGACTTTCATCAACGAACGGATGATCGAAAAGCCCGAGGCGAAACTTTGCCCTGAGCACATTTCTGACCGCGTCGTCGATGGCTTTTATCGAGACCTTGCCGCTCTTTACCAAACCAGCGCCGTTCTCGTTGTACGTGCGACTGACCATTTCCATGTCAGTGCCCGCGTTGAGCGCGTACATCGCCGCTTCGCTGTCATTAGCCGCAAGGCCGTGCGCGATCAGTTCCTTAACCGAGGTGTAATCGCTTACTACAAGACCGTCAAAGCCCCACTCGGAACGCAAGATTTGCCGCAATAAAAATGGATTTGCAGTCGACGGAATGCCGTTCAGATCGTCAAAGGCCGTCATAAAACTTCCGACGCCCGCGTCCTTTGCAGCCTTAAAAGGAACTAGGTAAACGCCGCGAAGCGTCCGCTCGCTCATGTCGACCGTGTTGTACTCGCGTCCGGCCTCGGCCGCACCGTACGCCGCGAAATGCTTGGCGCAGGCCATCACCTTGTCCGGTCGGCTGTAATCGTTACCCTGAAAGCCACGAACACGCGCAGCTGCAAAAATTGACCCTAAGAAAGGGTCCTCGCCCGAGCCCTCCATGATGCGGCCCCAGCGCGGGTCGCGCGTGATGTCAACCATCGGCGCAAATGTCCAATCGACACCCACGCTGCGCGCCTCGGCCGCCGCGATCGCCGCATCTCGCTCTGCCATCTGCGGGTCCCAACTCGCCGCTTCCGCAAGCGGTATCGGAAAGATCGTCCGATAGCCGTGAATGACATCAAAGCCGAACAGTATCGGTATCTTCAGACGCGACTCCAACGCCGCCCGCTGCAGCTCGTTCGTATACTTCGCCCCGCGAACGCCCAGCGTCGAGCCCAACAGTCCTTTCCGCGCCATCTCAAATTCCTCAGGCCTTGCATTCCCTGCGCCTTCCCCATCAAGCTGTTGCAACTGCCCAAGCTTTTCCGCTAAAGTCATCCGTGCCAACAGCGCATTTATCCGACTCTCGATCGCGGCATTTTTCTGCGCAGGAACGTTGCTCGTGAGGATGGAAAATGAAAGTAGGACTGCGGTAATGAAAAAGGTTTGTGCGGTAATTCTGAATCTGTTTCTTACGATTTTCATTTTCGGTTCTGTCGCGTTTTGCCAGCAGTCGACGATTTCAGAAAAGCTCGGCACTGCAGCTTATCTTCTACAAAACGAACGCCTCGACGATGCTGAAACGGTCCTTCGTGAACTTGTCAGGACTTCGCCGTCAAATGTCGACGCTCATAATCTGCTCGCCGTCGTTCTCGATCAGAAAGGGAACGCCGTTGAGGCCGAACACGAATACCGCAACGCGATACGGCTTGACCCAAAAGCAGCTTCGCCGCTGGCAAATCTCGGCATTCTGCTTGCAAAATCGAAGCGCGAAACCGAGGCGATCCGTCTCTTTGAATCTGTGCTGCGGCTAAAGCCCGACCATCAACAGGCTATCGTCAATCTCGGTTTTCTTTATCGTTCGATCGGCCAATTTGAAAAAGCCATTCCATTTTTGGAAAAGGCAGCCGCGATTCAACCAAACGACTACGAAATTGCTTATGATCTCGGCACTTCGCTGCTTGAGATAAAAAAATATGACGAAGCGTCCGCTTACCTAACTCGTGCCGCCGAGATCTCACCTGCCAATCCCGAACCTATATACGCGCTCGGCTCGATAGCATTTCAACGTGGCGACGACGACGCGGCCCGCGACCTGTTTGAGAAAGCTCGTTCCATCAAGCCCGACTACGCGGCGGCAGATTTTATGCTCGGCGAGCTCTATGCCAAACATAAGAACTATCTCGATGCCGAAAAATACTACGAGGCCGCCGTTAAGCACGGCCCGTCGCAGGCCGTCTATTTTGTGCGATACGGCGGTATGTTCATTCTCACCTCGCGATTCGCACTCGCCCTCGATGTTTTCAAAGATGTCGCCGCACGCTTTCCAAAAAACGCGCCGATTCAATACTTCCTAGCCCTCTCGGCCCGCGGGGTTGGCGACTTTGAAACAGCCCATGTAGCCATCGACCGAGCCCTCGCGCTTGATCAAAATTATGTCGACGCGCTCGCTCTCTCAGGCGCCCTGCTTCTCGACCACGGCGATCTCGGACCCGCCGAAAGATCACTTCGCCGAGCGGTCTCGATCGATAGCAAACATTACAATGCCAACTACGATCTCGGCCGCCTGCTCTTCAAGACAAACCGCACCGCCGAGGCCGTAAACTATTTTCAAACAGCCGCGAAATTAAATGCCGACAATCCGGATGTTCACTACCAACTCTTTCTCGCCTATACCCGCCTCAAACGTAGATCAGACGCCGATAAGGAGTTTACGCTCTTTAAAGAGCTCACTGATCGGATCGGCAAAAAATGAAGGAGACAGAAGCTGCCGTCTCCTTCATTCTCTCGAGTTTAGAAACTGAACCGTATCTGAAATTCGCCCACGCGGCCGGCCAATGCAGTAGTTGCCCTGCCAAATCCCTGTGACGCGATACGTGTCGGATCGCTGTTAGAGAAAAACGGCGCCAGATTCAGGTTGTTAAAGATATTGAAAAAGTTAAATCGGAGGTCAAGGCTTGAACCTTCACTCAAAAAACCCCAGCTTCCAAGTCCAAAGCTCTTAATGAACGACATGTCCTCGTCAAAGTAGCGCGGGCCGCGGAAAACATTGCGGCCGATCCCGGGCCGGTTGGCGAACGGGTTCGCATTGAACGGTATCACCGTATCGAAAACAGTGTTGCATCCGGGAGCGACATTGCAGTCAATACCCGGACCGGAAATGAACGCCCCAGGGAAGAGACCGCCGTGCAGAAAGTTATAGTTTGTATTATCTATCGGCTGTTGTCCGCTATAAGCCAATGGCCGCGGGTCGCAGAAATTTCCAGGCGTATCGGCCTGCTGCAAACAACCAAACGCCTTCGGCGTCCACGGAAATCCGCTATTCCAAGTCGTGATCGAGCTGATCTGCCATCCACCCAGTACCTTGCCGGCCCAGCTCTTGCGATCACGAAAGATGGGAACGTCCCAAACCGCGGACGCCACCCAGCTATGCCTGACATCAAAATCCGACGGACCGCGCTCCTCCTTCTGATCGACGGGAAAGCTCTGATTTGTACACGCACAAGGCGATTCAAATGAGGCGGTGTCGATGCTCTTCGCCCAGCGATAATTCGTGTCAAAGCTAAGCTGTCTGAAAAATCGTCCTTGGAGGCGAGCGATCATTGCGTTGTAGTTGCTGTTGACATCAGGGCTCGCAAAATACGCTGCGAAAATATTCGGGTTTGATCCGGCGGTGGTGATATGGAGCGGTAGGATCCTCACTACATGCCTCCCCTGACTTCCCTGATACCCAAGCGTCGCGACCATGTCGTGAGGCAATTGATACTGACCTTCAAGTGAGTAACGATAGACGACCGCATCCGGCAGATCACGCGGCGCTCCATATATCTCGACGGAGCCGGAATTAGGAAGACCTGTAGCCGGATTTAGTCCCTGGCCCAATAGTGGGTTTGCCGGGTAACCTAAGATCGTGCCATCACCGCTCTGCACGTACGTGATAAGTCCGCCGTCGAATGGTGTACCGAAGCCGTCGGTTGTTCCATTCGTTCCACAGCAGATCCCGAATAGACTTCCGTTTGGCGGATTTCGGCGAGCGTTTGCAAGCAGAGCGTTAGGCAGCCGATCATACCCAACGCCGCCGCCGCCCCGAATAACAAGCTTGTTCTCACCGAGCCAGTTCGGCGTCCAGGCAAATCCTAGCTGCGGAGCAAAATTCTTAAAATTGTTGTTCGTAAAATTTCTGCGTGTCGAAATGGTCGCACCAGCCAAACTGCCGGTCGGCCCGGGGTTCAGATTGCCGATCACGCCCTGATCCGCCGTTATCGGCGAGAACCACTCCCAACGCAGGCCGAGGTTCAAGGTCAAATTTGGCCGGAATTTCCAATCGTCCTGAACAAAGAGTCCAAGGTCGCCGGTATGAAACTTCGCATTGTTTGCGGATGGCTTTCCATTTGCGTCGGCGACGATCTGTTCGAAGATCGGAGTACCATTCGCAAAATTCCATAATCCTTTGAATGAGTACAGCGGCCGCGCGCCCCCGACCTCACCGTTGCTATTCAGGTCGCGACGATACTCGCCGCCGATCTTCACTGCATGATTTCCAAATACGCGGGTGTAGATATCACGGAATTCAAACTGCCGTTCGTTGATCACACCGGGAGTATTAGGGCCATACTGCGCGCCGAATCGTATCCGGTCACCGAAAAGGTTTTCGATCTCAATTCGCGGAAGTCCGAAGTTTGTATCCGGGTTAGATTTCGTTTCATCGAAGCCCCAGCGGGTTACATTGAATCGGGCTTCGTTCACAGACGTCGAGGACATTATGCGTCTATACACAAAACCTAAAGCATAACTAAGACGTTGCGAGATAATATCCGCCATCGGGCGGCTGGCCGCCGCTGTATCCGCCGTCGTGGCGGTGTTCGGAACTATGTAGGTCGACGCTGTGAACGTATCTTTAGAAGTCAGGTTCCAATCGATACGAGTGTTGTACTGATTGCCGCTGAATTTCTGTAAATTTTCCAACAAGACCTTTTGAAGGTCTGCCACGCCATCCAAACCGCCGCCCACGGGAGCGCGGTTAGCGTTAAAAAACTGAACATATGTGCCGTAGGTTCCAGTTATGCTTCCGATATCGAGGCCATTTCCAACGACCTGGCAACCGACGCTGCTGCCGCCGGTGCCGTCGCCGTTTACGTCACCGCTAAGATCCGCACAACTCGGTGTAAGGACCGAGACTACGCGCGGTGCAGCGCCAGGATCGCCTACGATTTTTGCCGTCAAAGTATTCGGCCTCAGGCTGAGCACTGCCTGACGGAACGCGTCAGTTTCGACATACGATGAGTAGGTATTGGAGGAGTTGTTTCTCAGGCCTTCGTATGCAAAGAAAAAGAATAGCTTGTCCCTTATGATCCTGCCGCCAAAACTGCCTCCGAATGTCTTATATTTTTGCAAGACCTTCTGTGGCCCTCCGGTGTCGATCGGGCCCACGAATCGCGGCATTCTGTTAAAAGCGTTAAGACTTGGATCATCGATCTTAAAAAATGCGCTTCCATGCCAATCGTTTGTCCCATTTTGGGAAACTACTTTGACCTGCGCTCCGCTATTGCGGCCGTCTTCCGCAGAGTACGTGCTCGATAGCACCTGCACTTCCTTAACGCTTTCTTGGCTCGGAGTTATGACCGCGCCGCCGCCCCAGGTCTGGCTGTTTACGCTTGAACCGTCGATCGTATAGTTATTGGACGAAACTCGCTGTCCATTTGCCGAGATCGGCTGACGATCTTCCGTGGCAAATATGCCAACGTTCGATCCCGGAGGGCCGCTTGTATTGGGAAGCAGGGTGCCGCCACCATCGGCGCCTCTTGCACCGGTACCAAAAACGCCGGGCGTCAAACGGACAAGCTCGTATGGGTCGCGTCCGATCTGAGGAAGCTTCAAAACTTCTTCATTCGTGAGCGTTTTTCTGACATTCGCGTCCTCAGTTTGCAGAGCGAGCGGCTCCGCCGTGACGGTCACAGTCTCATTGACACCGCCCGGGGGCAGCACTACGTCGACGCCACGGGTGGCCTCGGCCTCGACGTTGACATTATCGACGATCGTTTTCTTAAAATTCTGTTTCTCGGCCGTGACGGAATAGTTGCCGGGCGCGAGACCCGTAAAACTGTAAAACCCGGCGTCGCTACTGGTCGTCGTTTGGCTTTGGTTCGTTTCCTTATTGGTGAGCGTCACGGTTGCCCCACCTACGACGCCTCCGGCGCTGTCGGTGACGGTGCCCTGGACGCCGGCCCGGAATTGGGCGGAGCCGGAGCCTGCAAAAAACAAAATGATGGCTAGTCCGGTCAGAAGATATGAAAATTTCGCTGCGTTTCTCGGCATGGTTCCTCCAGGTTCGAGCCTTGGCTCCGGGTTGACCTTAACAATTTCAAAAGTGAGAGATATGTGAAAAGCCGTGTTCGACTTTCACAATGGCAAGAAATATAAACGGACGTAAATCGTTTTACTAAATCGTTTTAGTAACTTTTTTATAGCGCCTTCATAACTTTCCTGTCAAGACTTTTGTAGATCTGAACCTCGAAACGAAATGACCGTAAACACTTGTGCCGCTAAAACTTCCGAGCGTTGACGATCATAATTGGTAAGACCAATTATGTCCAGAGGACCCGCACAAGGCATTTTGCGATTTTTGCGACATGCGGAACCTTATGCGAAGATGGCCGCATGTCCGGTAAAGGCAGCGGCAAAAGCAAAAGATCTGTGCCCGCGAGGGTTGACGGCGAGGCCGTTAGCTTAAAACAACTCGCCTCGCATCTCGGGCTTTCGACCACGACTTTATCGCTCGTCCTCAACGACGCGCCGTCTGCCGCTTCGATTCCGCAGGAGACCAAGGACCGCATCTTTAAGGCGGCCAAAGAGCTTAAATATCGCCCGAACTATCTTGCTCGCTCGCTGCGCGTGCAGAGGACGCACACCCTTGGCGTTATCGTGCCCGAGCTGAGCGACGGGTATTCGGCAATGGTCCTAAATGGTGTCGAGGTCGAGCTCGCCAAGGAAGGCTACTTTTATCTTACTGCCAGCCACCTGCATCGCGACGATCTGCTCGAAGAAAACCCGCGAATGCTCATCGAGCGCCGAGTCGAAGGCATTATCGCAGTCGATACGCCGATCCGATTCGAGCCCGTTTTGCCCGTCGTAAATGTCTCGGGCCATCAGGCGATCGACGGTGTCACAAACGTCGTCCTAAACCATCAACACGCGGCTGAGCTCGGCGTAGGTCATCTCTTCAACCTCGGTCATCGCCGGATCGCGGTCATAAAAGGTCAGGAGTTCAGCTCAGATACCGAAGAGCGTTGGCAGACGATCAATGAAGCTGCGCGAAAACGTGACAGCGAGATCGATCCGCTATTAACGGTCCAGCTTATAAAAGATTCGCCTTCGCCCGAGGTTGGCTATGAGGCGACAAAAACACTGCTTGCCCGCGGCGAACGCTTTACGGCCGTATTTGCGTTCAACGACATTTCGGCCATCGGCGCGATCAGGGCGCTTGAGGAAATGGGCCTTCGCGTGCCGCATGACGTGTCTGTCCTGGGCTTTGACGATATCTATGCCGCCGCGTTTCACAATCCCGCGCTGACGACGATCAGACAGCCGCTCTTCGAAATGGGCCGTCTCGCCGCCCGCACCCTGCTTGACCGCTTAAATGTCGACGGCAATGTAGAGATCGCACCGACACTTAGCGTCGAGCCGACGCTTATCGTGCGTCAGTCGACCGCAAGGGTTCTCGACCAATGAAAAATTCCTTGACAAATGTGTCTGAATATGATACGGTTGTTTGGAAGTGGTTATTTGAAAATTGGGGCGCAAAAGTTTTTTCGAAAATTCGCGAAACAGGGTGATTTTTCAACCACAAGGTATTTGTTCTCAATAGTTTCTGGGCTTTAGCAACGCGTGGGACAGGGCCGAGACAGAGACGAGACAAAAGCTGTCAGCGGGTCATAGTGATCTCGCCTACACCCTCCGGAAGATCGGTCCGCAAACGTCGACCTGCCGGGTCGTACTTAAACTTTAACTTGACGCCATCTGCCCGCATCTCCCGCGGCGCGGCCGTCAGTCCAACAACCTCGAGGCTGCGGATTGGCTGACCCGGGTAGTTTCCGGTACGGCTGATCCTCAGTGATCCTTGCCTGTGTTCGATCCTGATCTCCCGCCTGTCGCTCTGTCGATAGCCATACCCATCGCCGCCATCCTGAAACAGCGCTGACGTTTCGGTCTTGCCGGCCGAGATTCCGGCGCCGACTATCAGCGTAACAGGCACCGACGACATCTCGCCCGTGTTTTGGATCACAGGCTCTGTTGGGACGATTGCGCCGACGCGGATAAATAGCGGCAGGCGTTCGAGCGGAGCTTTGATGGTTGCGGGCTTGCCGCCTTCGTACCGCTCGCCGGTCCAATAATCGATCCAACTGTCTCCAGCGGGAAAATAGACTTCGCGCTCGCGCATGCCTTCCTTCACCACCGGCGCGACGAGCAGGTCCGACCCGACGAGGTATTCATCGGCGATCAAATACGTCCGCTTGTCCGACGGATATTCGAACCAGAGCGGCCGCATGATCGGCATGCCCGTTTTCTCATGTTCGCGGAATAGAATGTAGATATACGGCAAAAACCGATAGCGAAGCTCGATGGTCGCGCGATTGATGGCCGTAAACTGGTCGCCGTATTCCCATGGTTCTTTGTTGCCCGCCCAGCCGACAGAATGCGACCGCAGAAACGGCGTAAAGATAGCGGCCTCGAGCCATCGGGCATAAAGCTCCGGGCTCGGCCGGTCGTTAAATCCGCCGACGTCGCAGCCGATAAACGGCACGCCGGAAACACTCAGGTTTGAAAGCATCGAGAGCGACAACGCGAGATGGTCCCAGCTCGCGTAGTTGTCTCCGGTCCAAACAGCAGAGTAGCGTTGGACTCCGGCAAAACCCGCTCGTGTCAGAACAAATGGCCGCTTCTCAGGACGCAAATTTTTCACACCCTCAAACGTCGCACGCGCCATCTGCATGCCGTAAACGTTGTGATATCGGCGATGCCTTCCCGGCAGCCCGTCGCCGGCGTGCGGCGTATCGAGTGGAAACGTTTTCGCAGGATGATGAAGTATCTCGGGCTTTTCGGTTTTGTCGTTCATGAAGACACCCGGCTCATTCATGTCGTTCCAAAAACCGGCGACGCCGTCGACAATGTCGCCCTTGAACTGCAAGCCCCACCAGGAACGCGCCTTCAGGTCGGTAAAATCCGGAAACGCTGCCGCTCCCGGCCAGACATCGCGGTGCAGCTCCGAACCGTCGGGATTCTTAACAAAGATTCCCGCCCGTTGACCGTCTTTGTAGACGCTGAAATTCTCATCGACCTTTATGCCGGGGTCGACGATCAGGACGGTTTGAAAACCCTGGGCCTTGAGATCTGAGATCAGTTTTGGAGGGTCTGGAAACCGCGTCTTGTCCCACGAAAAGACGCGGTAGCCGTTCATGTAATCGATGTCCAGATAGATCACATCGGCCGGAATGCGATATCGACGAAACGCGTCGGCGATCTCTCTGACGCGCGACTCAGGGTAGTAAGACCATCGCGACTGCTGATAACC
>Ga0207707_10004564_pt1 | contig 12173 bp, 10 predicted proteins | sample KBSC83BmetaG_FD_184336 | JGI IMG/M metagenome (GOLD analysis project Ga0207707, IMG submission 184336) | Corn rhizosphere microbial communities from Kellogg Biological Station, Michigan, USA - KBS C8-3B metaG (SPAdes) (version 2) | ecosystem: Host-associated > Plants > Roots > Rhizosphere ... | reverse complement strand
GTTGAAAATCGTCGAATGCGACAATGGTCCCATCCGCAAGTTTCGTCTGACCGCCCCGCGGGACCTGAACGTTGATCGCGTTACCACCATTTTCCGGCGTCAACGCGAGCGTTATATTCCGCGCGCTACCCATTGCTATCGCCTGGGACTGGAAGAAGCGATAGCCGCGATAGCTCAGCGGCTTGTTGAGGCTTATTTCGTATGTATTTGTACCGTATCCCGGGTCGGCGATCTTGACCTCAGTCCGCCAGTCCATCGTATTCGATATATCGATGTCGCCCTCGGGGTTGATAAGCTTTTGCTGTATGTCGGTGCATTCGATCGTGAAGGGAATCGTCACGTCGAAATTCAGCTTCTTATCGAGATCGAATGTCTGCATCTCGATGTGATTTGTCTTCTGGCCCGGAGCCAGCCGCAGGACCGCATTAAAGCCGGTTTGCAGCGCGACGAAATAGCCGAGAAACAACGTCAGCAGCGCAACGTGAACGATGTAGGCGCCGACACGGTTCCATCTGCCGGTTTGGCCGAAAATAAAGAACGCGTTTCCTTTCTCAGTGATCTTGGTTGAGAAGCCCTGCTTCTTGAAAACCCCCTCGATCGCATTTGCGACCGAAGCGGCGTCGCCCGCATCCGCCTTCATTTCGAAATGCCTCCGCCGATTTAATAACCAGCCTCTGGTCGCATCGAGCTTTGGCTTGACGATATATGACCACGCGGAAGGGAACCGATCGATGGACGCCAGGACGATATTCAGCGACAGAAACAGCAGCATCGCCAGGTAATACCAGCTGTGGTAAATGTCGAAAAGCCCGAGGTGCCCGAAAACAAGTTTTTCCGCAGGGGTGAGCGAGACGTGGTATGCGTCAAATCCTTCGACATCCTGCTGCATGATCAGCATGCCGATCATCGATAGGACGACCAGGATGCATAGCACGACGACGCCCAAGCGCACCGAGCTAATGTAATCAAGGAAGCGATTGAGTACGGGCACGCGTGGGACGGCTGAAACGCGTTCAGAGTTTATTACTTCTTCTGCGGCGGACATTACTTAAAAAATAAAGGATATAACAGGGCCGGTGCTTTGTCACACAACCAAATATTAGCTAAAACCATATTTTGCACGATTCGCGATGATCTACCAGAAGTTTGGAAATTATTGTCTTAGACGCTATTCTTGAAGGATAAGGCACTCACTTTTTTGCCGTCTTAATGGATACAATCACAGCTAATCTCGACGAGGCTCGTTCGGTCGGGGCACGCGAACGCCTGTTGGCATTTCTCGAGCTTACAAAACCCCGCATCGCATTCCTTCTTGTCCTCACATCGGCGGCTGGTTTTTACATGGCGTCGAACGGCAACTTTGACGTCATCCGATTCGTCCACGCGATGGTGGCAATAACGCTGCTTGCCTTTGGTGTCTCTACGCTAAATCAATACATAGAAAGAGAGATCGACGTGTTTATGAAGCGGACAGCCGCCCGCCCGCTGCCGACCAAAAAGATCACGCCGACCGAGGCATTGGTGTTTGGCATCGTGCAATGCGTGGCGGCTGAGATCTATCTTCTGGCCTTGGTGAATGTGCTAACGGCGTTTTTAGGATTGCTGGTAATTATTGGCTATGTCCTTCTTTACACGCCGCTCAAAAGAAAGACGTCACTATCTACGGTCGTCGGAGCATTTCCCGGCGCGATGCCTCCGTTAATGGGTTGGACGGCGGCGACGGGCGACATCACGCTAACGGCCTGGATGCTCTTTGCAACCCAGTTTTTGTGGCAGTTTCCGCATTTTCTCTCCATCGCATGGCTATATCGCGACCAGTATGCAAAGGCGGGCATTTTAATGCTGCCCGTCGTCGAACCAACCGGAAAACTGACCGCAAGACAGATCGTGTTGTTCACGATCATGCTCGTGCCGGTCAGTTTGGCGCCCTTTTTCTTTCATGCCTCAGGCATCTTATTTCTGATCGGGGGCATATTGGTCGGAATTTGGTTCTTGTGGGCTGCAGTTAAAGCGGCCCGGGCGCGAACTGATGAGACTGCAAGAATGCTCCTGCTCGTTTCGGTGGTGTATCTGCCGGTCCTCTTTTTGCTAATGGTAATCGATAAGATCTAGATCGATATGAATATCGGCACCGTCGACACGGTCGTAGAAAGAGATCAGAGGGATCGACACCGCTTAGGTTCGGCATCGGGTTCAGGCAGCGGCGGGCCCGGCAATCGAGGCAACGGCGGCGATCCCCACGAAGACGGTCTTGACGGTGGATTATCGATACCCAACAAGGCCCGCGTCTTCACGACGTTTTTGCTTGTCGTTGTTCTGATGACGTTCGGCGGCCTGAGCGCGGCTTATATCATGACTGCGTCAAACGGCAAGGTCGAGTGGCGGCCATTCGCATTACCGGTCCAGGTTTGGATTAGCACGGTCATAATTATCGTCAGCAGCTTTGTCTACCATCGTGGGAAGGTTGCTCTCGACCGATTTGACCGGCCCGCCGCGAAAACATGGCTCGTCGCGACAACTGTTTTAGGGGCCGCGTTCATCTCTTCGCAGCTTCTCGCATGGATCGAGCTGAGCGAGAAGGGGCTATATTTTGCCGGCAACCCGTTTGCAGGTTTTTTTTATATACTGACGGCGGTCCATGCCCTCCACGTTTTGGGTGGCGTTATCGCGTTGGGCTCGGTCGTGCTCGGTACCTGGAACGGAATTTATTCCGATGAGCGATGGGAAAGGCTCCAGACCCTCGGCCAAGCTGTCGGCTGGTACTGGCACTTTATGGCCGGTGTCTGGATCGTTTTGTTTCTCCTGTTGGGCTTTTGGCAGTAGCAGATGGACGCCCTGTCGATCTTTCCCCATCTAAATGCCACGCTTAACGGCCTGAGTGCCATTTTTCTGATCGCGGGATTCTATTTCATCATGCGGACCGACGTGCACAGGCACCGCGCCTGTATGCTTACTGCAAGCTGCCTATCTGCCTTGTTTCTAGTTAGTTACCTCACTTATCATTCGCTGCGGACGTACTATTTCGGCATCGGTCCGACTAGGTTTACGGGAGACGGGCTGTCTCGGCCGGTTTACTTTACGATCCTGACCTCGCACACGATTTTGGCGACCGGCATCGCTCCATTCGTGGTGTGGACGTTGTGGCGGGCGCTAAAGGGAAAGTTCGATAAACACCGTCGTCTCGCAAGGTTAGTCTTCCCAATTTGGGTCTATGTATCCGTGACCGGCGTGATCGTCTACCTGATGTTGTACCAGATCTATCCAACTCGCTAAAATTCCTCAATTTCTCTCGATTTTTCTTGAAGTAGAACCATATTGCTGATATCATTAAACCGTTGAAAAGTTGATCACCGAGGGACATTCGTCGTGAATGTCCGCGGGGGAACCAAACGTCCTAGGCGATGAGCCGACAGACACGGGGGCGAAGCGTTCGGCCAAATGAACGCGGGGATAATCTTTCGTTCCTAGCCCGGCAGCTAACCTCGTAGGTGTGGCAAAGAAGTTACTGCAATAGTTCAAGCCTTACTGGCGCGGCGATGTATGTGCTTCGCGCTCTGCTTCTTCAACATACAAGCAGACATCCGGTCTTCTCAAAGAGAAAAGTTCCGCGCGTTCTGATCAGGACGCGCGGAACTTTTTTGTTTGCAATACTTAGCCGATCAAGCGGCCGCTTCGGCTTTTGTGAAGCTGTTAACGGCAGCCTTTTCGTCGTCAAAAATGTCGAAAACCGTATAGAGCTTTGTGATCGTCATAAGCTCTGTGGCCCGTTCGGTCAGATTAACAAGCTTTAGGTCCGCGTCGGCCTTTTCGGCCGTCGTGTACCCTGCTACAAGCGTTCCGAGTCCGCTTGAATCGATCGTCGTCACATCCTTTAGATTCAATAAAATCTTAGATTTACCATTGTTTATCAGGTCGCGTAGCTCTTGATGCAGCTTTGCACTCGTCTCGCCCAATGCGATCTTTCCGGCCAGATCGACTACGATAACGCCGCCATTCTCACGCGTTGAAACATTTAGATCACTCACCGCTTTGCCCTCCAGTAATTTTTTCCGATGCTAACTTATACATCCAAACGAGTTTTTCTACAACAAAGTTTCGCGGAACATTCCTTGCAGACAATCGAGTAACGGACATTTTGGATGTCCGAAAGCCGTACAAAAAAGGGGGTCAAGATAATGGCGATCATTAACAATGACGAGATAAAAGGTAAATTTGAAAAGGGCAAAGGTACGATAAAGGATAAACTTGGCGAGATGACGGGCAACCGCCGGATGGAAGCCGAAGGCGAGGCGGAACACGCCAAAGGCGAGACCCGCGAAACCTGGGGCAAATTCAAACGCGGTGTTTCGAACACCGTGGATGCGGCCGGGGACGCGTTGAATAATGCTGCTGACGATATAAACGACTAAATGAAGAAGGCTGGCATGGACTTTTCAGAGCTCATGCCAGCCCTAATTTCCTCCTATCATGCCTCAGGGTTAACGCGACGGCGGACGCGCCAAATGACAATGAGCAGAATGACGCCAATAATGAGCAAGATCGTACCTGTTCGTCCGACCCAGGCGACAAGCAGCGGCAGGCTCTGACCAAACAGGTATCCGAGCGTCGTGATCACGATCGACCACAAAACTGCGCCGGCGACATTGTAAATAAAGAAGATGCGCCACCGCATCATCGACGCCCCGGCAAGCAAAGCTGCAAAGACACGCAGACCGGTGATAAATCTAGCGATGAGGATGGTCTTATTGCCGTGGCTCTTGAAATAATTCTCCATGTGCTCGAGACGCTTTGGCGTCAGGAACACAAAGCGTCCGAACCTGAGCAGGATAGCGCGGCCATAATGATGACCGATCGCAAAACCAATATTATCGCCGACCACTGCACCGCACGCAGCGACAAGCATCACAAATTCAAGGTGGAAATCTCCGGTGGAGCAGAAATAGCCGGCGACGAGCAGAATAGTTTCGCCCGGAATAGGCAAGCCCGCGTTCTCGAGCATCACTCCAAAGAAAACGGCCCAGTAGCCGTAGAGGAGCATGTAATACTCGATCAGCTCAAGCGAGTTGTGGATCAGCTCCATCTATCGGTAATTCGAGAACAAAATTCAGATTGATATCGACTCGGGTCGCTCTTATTTTATCTTGACCGTCTTAAGGATCACTTTTTCCTGACGGTCAATTACAAGTCCCACAGGTGTCGCGGGCAACTTGATATTAAACGACTCGGAACGCTTTGAGATCTGCAGTGTTTGCGTCACAGGACCATTTGATGTGCCGACCTCGACATCCAGCGGAAAGCTGAAGGCTGCCGGCGTCCCGCCGTCTTCGGTCTGCACCTGATCGATCGTCAGGTGCAGCGTGCCCGCGCTTGGATCATAGCTTTTCGTGATCTCGAGCTTCGGATATCCAGCGGCATAGACCCACTGGTCGAAGAACCACTTTAGATTCTGACCCGATGCTTCTTCCATCGCTGATTCGAGATCGGACGAGACCACATTGTCGAATTTATGTTTTTCGAGATAGAGATTCACGCCTTTCCAAAACGCCTCGGTTCCGACTGTCTCGCGAAGCATATGGAGCACCACTCCCCCTTTTTGATAGGTGGTCACATCAAATAACGACTGGTCGGGCTTCGCGGTTCGATTTTGCAGCGGATGCTTGTTTCGGCTGATGCCTTCGGAGGCGATATATTCGTCGCGATCTTGCTGCAGCTTATTTATATAGATGTCGCGTCCGTGAAGGGCTTCGGCAGCTGCCGCTTCCATATACGTTGCAAACCCCTCGTTCAACCACAGCTCCGACCAGTTCTTGCAGGTCACAAGATCGCCGAACCACGAATGCGCCAATTCATGCGAGACGAGGTCCTCGACCAGTGGCATGCCGAATGGGTAATCCGCAAACAGGATCTGGCTGTCGGCAAGCGTAGTCGCGGTGATATTCTCCATTCCATCGAACTCCTGAAAGCCCGAGACCATGATCTGATCATATTTCTTGTACGGAAACGCAATGCCCGTCAGTTTCTCGTACGCCGCCATCATGTCCTTTGTCGGCGCGAATGCGAGGCCGGCAACTCGTGTGCGATCTTTATATGCGTAAAAGCTCAATGGAATATTGCCGTGCTCGTCCTTTAGCTGAACAAAATCGCCGACGACGAACGAGATGAGATATGTCGAATGCGGTACGTCCATTCGGTAATGCCAGACGCTCGTTCCGTTCGGATCATCCGTCTTGTCAATGAACTCGCCATTGCCTATGACCGTCTGACCTTTTGCGGCCGTGATAAATTCTTCGCTCGTCGCTTTGTCGCTGGGGAAGTCGAACGAGGGAAACCAGTAACGTCCGTCTTCGGGCTCGTTTTGCGTCCAGATCTGTGCCGAATGGGCGAGCTTGCCGATGCCGCTTTCGGCCGGGATGAAGTAAATGCCTTTCTTTGGCTGTATGATGCGATATTTGAAACGGATGGCCGCGGTCTCCCCCGGCTTATAAGCATGATCGAGCGTGACGATGACCTTTCCGCGAACAGCCCGATATCGAAGCGGCTTGGCCGCGCCATCGATCGTCACCGACGAAAAGACCAGATCTACCGCGTCAAGTTCGACCTCTCTCAGCGGCATATTCAGCGGAGTCAGCGAGACCGTCGTGTCGCCGAAAGCGACCTTCTTCGGAACGTCAAAACGGATGCGGATCGTGTAGCTTTTTACGTCGTATGTTCGTGGCCGGTCGAGAGAACCTGTTTGTGCAAACGGGGAAAAGGCGCAAAAGAACAGGCACGCGATAACGGACACCGAGTGAGGCACAAAAAAAACCGGCCGCCCGAGCAGGCGTCCGGCGCTTCTAAAAAACTTCATCGGGAAATTATAGCTTAAATACTTTTACGGGTTCAGATATTTCCCAAACCAATCAAGAACATTGGTGTACCAGAATTCCGAATTCTGCGGCTTTAATATCCAGTGGCCTTCATCCGGAAAAACGATCAGTTTTGACGGGATGCCGCGAAGCTGCAAGGCAGTATAAAGTTGAAAGCTCTGATCGTTCGGCACGCGAAAGTCGAGCTCACCGCAAGACACGAGAGTCGGCGTGTTGAAATTCTTGACAAATTTATTCGGTGACCAGCGCTGATAGTTGACCGGGTTCTGCCACGGCATGCCCTTGAACTCCCAGTTAACAAACCAGAGTTCCTCGGTCGCTCCAGCCATGCTTTCGAGATTAAAAACACCGGCGTGCGAAACAAACGCCTTGATCTTGAATCGCGGATCGTTGTTGTGACCCAATAGCCAGTCGACCATATAACCGCCGTAGCTTGCTCCCGCAGCCCCGATGCGGCTGCGGTCAACGTATGGCTTTTGGATAACGGATGCGATGCCGTTTGTGATGTCCGTCGGTGCGCGGCCACCCCAATCGCCTGAAACTTCGTTCAGAAACTGTTGTCCATATCCGCTCGAACCGCGCGGGTTCGGCATAAAGACAACATAGCCGCGATTTGCAAATACCTGCGGATTCCAGCGGTAGCCCCAGTTATCGTCCCACGCGCCCTGCGGGCCGCCATGGATCAGGACAAGCAGCGGATACTTTTTGGACGGGTCAAATCGCGACGGCTTGAGTAAAAAGCCGTGAACGGTCGCGTTCATCGCGCCTTTCCATTGAACATCTTCGACTGGCTGCAAGTGAAAGGCTTTCAGAGCGTCGGCATTGAAATGTGTCAAAGCCGTCACGCCGGAGCCGTCAGGATTTGCCCGAAAGACCTCGGTTGGATTGGAGGTCGTGCTTGCCGCGAAGATGAGTGAGCCGTCAGGGCCGACGTTGAGATTCGACGTCGATACATTTGGCACCACGACCTTTACGTGTGTGGCGATCCGCTGACGCAGATCGGGTTCGACCGGCACGCTGAAGATGGGATGTCGTCCATCAAGATCGGCGTTGAAGTACACCGTGTGGCCGTCGGCCGAAAGCAGTATCTCATCGGCCTGCTGATCAAACCCTCGCGTCAGCTCGACCGCCTGGCCCGTTGACCGGTCGTAACGCATGATCCGCCATCGATCGGCCTCAAAACCCGGCGTGGCTTCAGATCGATAAATGAGGTATTTCCCGTCCGGCGTGTAGATCGGCGTGGCGTCGTAGCCGTGATTTGTCACGGTAATATCTTTGGGCGCTCCGCCGTTCAGCGGCATGACGTAGATATCGCTATTCGTCGAGATCGCCTCGATCTTGTCGGGATTTCGCAGGTAAGCGATCTCGCTTGAGTCCGGCGAAAATGCGTAATCAATGCTCGAAGACGCAGCATACGGTGGCGAGTCGAAATCGCCGGGAGTGATCTCTCTCGCTACGCCGCCGCGCGCATCAACCACGAATACATGCGTTCGTTTGTTCTCACGCCACTCGACCCAGTGTCGGTATAGGAGGCGGTCGGTCACGTGAGCCTTAACCTTGCTTGCGGCGGCCTTGTCATCTGCTGCCTTGTTACATTCATCGGTGGCGCATTGCGGATAAACGTCTGAAACAAACGCGATCGATCGTCCGTTCGGCGACCAAACGGGGCCGCTTGCGCCGGTCGATATTTTTGTCACCTGTTCGCGGTCGCCTCCGTCGGCGCGCATCGTCCAGATCTGATCTTCGGAAACATACGCAATGCGTTTTCCGTCAGGCGACCAGCGCGGTTGACTGCTCGAGCCGGTGCCTCGAGACAACTGCCGCTGGTTGCTGCCGTCGGCATTCATCGTATAGATCTGATTGATGACGCGGTTCGCAGTCTTGTCCACAGTTCCCACGGTAAAGGCGATAGTTCGACCGTCAGGCGAAAGTTGTGGGTCGCTGACTCTTTTTACAGTAAGTAGATCGGCGATCGTAAACGAAGGCTGCGAGTATGTCAGCGTACAAAGGCAGAGGAGGAAGAAAAACGCGAAGTAGGTCCGTTTCATATGCTGCATTGAAAATGTGGAGTTTAGAAGGTCTCGCGCACATTATCGCATAAGAAGCAGGTTTTTCTTACCGGCTTGACAGTCGACGCGTCAACTCGGAAACTGACTTTATGAATCGACCGCCGCCCTATTTTCCTCAAAATCAGCTTTCACCGCCCGACGAAAACCGCTATAAGAAATTTAAGCTTGTAGTTGGCGGGCTGGTCTTTCTTGCGACGCTCATCCTGATCGGGGCAGGCATCGGCATCTATTACCTGATCAAGTGGCTGGTCTAAGAGCAAGTTAAATCAGAAAAGGCCGTCCGAAAGGACGGCCTTTTAAATCTAAAGTCTCATATATAACTAGCGATTAGCTGTCCGGTTCCTTGCCGCGGCCGCAGCATTTGCTCTCGCACCTGCCATCGCTAACTGTTTCGCCTGCGGAAGCAACTGGATCGCCTTCTGCAACTGGTTATCGTATTCGTTCGTAACCTGGAATGATGTCTGCGTTCCGTAAGCTGCGGTAACGAGTTCCGTCCGGAGAGTTCGCTCAACGAATTCGCGCTCCTTATCGATGATCGCCGGATTGTATTTGTATTTCTCGACGGCGTATTTTTTGAATGCCTGGTAGACCGCGTCGTTGACCGTAAAATCCGTTGCCTTGATGTCGTAATCGAAGACGAGCGGTTTGTTCGCCGTCAAGGTGGGAAAGCTGCTGGTCTTCGCGTATGCAAGATCCAAGGCAAATGCGAAGATCGGGCTGATCAATTTTGCCTGCGTCCTGGCACGCTCATTCGTGATCGTGTCCGGTTTTACGACGACATCAGGATTAATCCCGCCGCCGCTGTATACATCGCGACCCGAGTCGGTCTTGCTTGCCGGTCCGCGGGTCGTATCAGGCGCTGACGTATCGTCGCTGCCTATACCGCCATTGGTGTAATAGTCGTAAAGATTGCCGTTCGAGTAATCGCGTTGAATGAGGCGCCCCGAAGGCGTCTCGTACTTGGCTATCGTCAGCAAAAGCATCGTGCCGTAATCAAGTAAAAAGGGATTCTGAACCAGACCCTTTCCAAAGGTATTCTCGCCGACGATCAGCGCACGGTCATGGTCCTGCAGAGCGCCTGTCAATATCTCCGATGCCGATGCCGTCCCACGATTAACGAGGACGACCACCGGGGTTTTATCCGGATTCTCATTATCGGCACGATAGCTTTCGGTTGTGCCTCCGATCCGGCCCTTCTGAGTAAACACTGTCTGACCAGCCGAGAGAAACGTATTCGCGACACGATATGCCTGCCCGACGAGACCGCCACCATTATTTCGAAGGTCGACCACGAGCTGCTGCATGCCCTGGGCCTTCAGCGTCTTCATCGCTTCGGCAAATTCGGCATAGGTCGTCTGGTTAAATCCGCCGCTCATATTGATGTAACCGACACCGGGGCGGATCATATATATCTCGGAGATCGACGGTTGCGGCACCGCGTCGCGGATGATATCAACCGTCTCTTTCTGGCCGGTCCCATAATGCTCTACGGTTATCCGGGCAAGCGTGCCGCGCGGCCCGCGGAGCAGGTTTCGGACCTCGGTAAAAGGTTTGCCAAGGACATTTGTGCCGTTGATGTCGACGATCTTGTCGCCATAACGCAGACCGGCACGATTTGCCGGAGCATTTTCGAAGGTGGCCTTGATGTAGGTGGCGATGACATTGTCTTTATCGTCGCTGAGGTCGCCGATCGTCGCGCCGATGCCGTAATATCGTGAGCTCTGGTCGGTCCGAAACTGCTCAAACTCTTTTGCGTCAAAGTAGTTCGAGTGCGGATCGAGCGTGTGAAGCATCGAGTCGATCGAGTCCTTCACCACCTCGTTGTAATCCAGTTTTTTACCGCCGATGTAGTTGTTCTCGATGACGGTCAGCGCCTCGGTCATGTCCTGCTCGATCTGTTCGGAGGACACTGTCTTTGTCGGCTTGGCGGGCGCCGCAGCAACGGAACCGTCCCCCTTCTTATTTATCAGCGTTGTGCTTATTGTTTGCTGTCCGAACGCGGTGAAAACGAGTAAAGATCCTACAAGTGCGGCGGATAAAACGGAAATACGTGTCGTCACTGATCGAATTTCTCCTGCTAAGGCTTTTGGACCGTTAAAATACCGTGAAATGATAACACCCATTGGAGTAAATTGCGACGAAAATAGTTGCTTCGAAAACTTGCGCTTTGGGCCAAGTCCTTTTGTATAAATGCCCTTTTTGGATAAGATATTTACGTTCTACCCCGGCAATTCTTCGGAGGAAATTAATGCCCATTAAGTCGCTATTTTCGGTCCTGTTACTCCTGTGTCTTGCGACATTTTGTTTTACGCAGACGAAACTCCTTCGGTTTCCCGATATTTATGGTGATCACGTCGTGTTTACCTATGGCGGCGACCTGTGGACGGCGTCGGCAAGCGGCGGCAGCGCGATCCGGCTGACGGCGCATCCGGGAATGGAGACTTATCCGAAATTCTCTCCGGACGGTAAATGGATCGCCTTTACCGGCCAGTATGACGGCGACGAGCAGGTTTATGTGATACCGGCCGGCGGCGGCGAGCCAAAGCAGTTGACCTTTTATCCCTCACGCGGGCCGCTCGCGCCGCGATGGGGCTTGGATAATCAGGTCGAAGGCTGGACGAAGGATGGACGCGTTGTTTTTAGAAGCGAAAGAGATTCGTGGACGCTGCCTGTTGCGCGTTTGTACACGGTCTCGGTAAATGGCGGCCCGGCTGAGCCGCTGCCGATGCCTGAGGCCGGTTCGGGCTCGTTTTCGCCCGATGGACGGCAAATGGTCTATTCGCCGCGGTTCCGCGATTTTCGTCCCGAAAAGCGCTATCAGGGCGGCCAGGCAAATACTCTTTACATCTATGATCTGGCAACAAACGACGCGAAAAAGATCTCAGACGATCCGCACGCCGCGCGCGACGCGATGTGGATCGGGGGCACGATCTTTTACAACTCTGACCGCGACGGGAAGTTTAATCTCTGGGCATACGACACCCGCACCGGCAAGACCGCCGAGGTCACACAGAATCGCGACTGGGACATTCGATGGCCTTCGTCCGATGACCAGGGCCGCATCGTGTATGAAAAGAACGGCGAGCTCGAGATCTACGACGTCAACAGTAAGAAGGCCGAGCACATCTCAATAGACGTTCCCGACGACGGGGTCAATCGACGCAAGCGACAGGTCAACGTCGCAAACCTGATCCAGAATTATGGTCTGAGTCCAAAGGGGGAGCGTGCTGTGTTTGAG
>Ga0207707_10004562_pt1 | contig 12176 bp, 11 predicted proteins | sample KBSC83BmetaG_FD_184336 | JGI IMG/M metagenome (GOLD analysis project Ga0207707, IMG submission 184336) | Corn rhizosphere microbial communities from Kellogg Biological Station, Michigan, USA - KBS C8-3B metaG (SPAdes) (version 2) | ecosystem: Host-associated > Plants > Roots > Rhizosphere ... | reverse complement strand
GACGGTCGGCATATCCTCATAGCCGCTCGGTAGCGCAGGCAACGTGTCGAGCGCCGGGCGGAACGCCGCTTTTTGTGGAGCGCCCTTCGTCCAGAGGAAGGTGACCTTCACCCAGTCGGAGTCGGTCATGCCGAGGTCGGCGAAGGTGCCGTCGCCGATGTCGATGCCGCCGGGGCTACCGACTTTCCGGCCGGAGCCGTCGAGCCCGTTGTTGTAATTGTCCTCATAGGCGGCCTGCGCTTCGGGCACGCCCTGCGGGAGGTCGGAGTACGTCCGCTTTGCCGACGGGTCCCAGTAGTTGTCGTGGGTATTCCAGGGGCCAACGTCCCAGACGGGTGCGGTGACCGTCTTCCCGTTATACTCGATCTGGACCTGGAATTCGTTGCCGTCCTTGCTGGAGAGCGCACAGGCACAGGGAAGCGCGACAAAATGGTCGTTCGGTTGTATAACGTGGCCGTTGGCGGTGGTGCCGCCGACGAGTCCCTCGCGATAGCCAAAGACGCGGAAGGTGAGTGCGCCGGTGGCGTCAGGTGTCGCCGCGGCGGCGGCTGGTGCGGAGACCAGCAGGGGTAGAACCGAGAGTGCGAGCGCAAGACTGAGGATGAGACGTCCTGGGACAAGTCGTCCCTGCTCCATGCGTACCTCCTCCGGCAGCTTTTCGGATGTCACACGTTTATACCACGGGTCTGGGAACCTGGTACTGAGAGCAAGCCGTGGCCTCCGTGAAAAAACGTGTCAGAGCGGAATTGGTTCCACGTGTGCGGCGGCGGGCGGTCCGGTCGATCATCACTTTGGGGCGTCAGGACGCGCCGATTCGGGATCTGGTCACCGTCTGGCGGCAACGGTTTTGCGACGCCGCACTGGGTAACACACCATCCATTCATTGGAAGGACGAAATATGGGAGATCAGCAGACTGAACGGGCGAACGGACCAGCGGCCTTCGATACGGCGAAGCTGACCGATCTGGCGCGTACGCTGCGTCGCGACGTGCTCAAGATGACCACCGAGGCCGGTTCGGGCCACCCGAGCAGTTCGTTTTCCATCGTCGAAATCATGGCGACGCTCTACTTCGGCGGCATCTTGCAGTACGACCCGAAGAAGCCGCACTGGCCGGAGCGTGATCGCTTCATCCTCTCGAAGGGCCACGCCGCGCCGATTCTCTACGCCATCCTGGCCGAGGCAGGCTACTTCCCGAAAGATGAGCTGATGACGCTGCGCAAGTACGGCAGCCCGCTCGAAGGGCATCCGAATATGCGCCGCCTGCCGGGTGTCGAAGCCTCGACCGGCAGTCTCGGCCAGGGGCTGTCGATCGGGCTGGGACAGGCGCTGGCTGCCCGCTCGGCCGACCGGCTCTACAACGTCTACGTCATCACCGGTGACGGTGAGCTGGAAGAGGGCCAGATCTGGGAAGCGGCGATGGCCGCCGCTAATCTGAAAGCCGGTAATCTAACCGTCATCGTCGATAACAACAAGTTCCAGCAGACGACGGCCGTCTCGAATCTGACCGATCCATCGGAATATCCTGCCAGATGGCGCGCCTTCGGTTGGAAGACGGTCGAAATAAATGGCCACGATCTGAACGAAGTGCATCAGGCACTGACCGAGGCGACGAACTATAGCGACGGTCCCTTCGCCATCATTGCTCACACGATTAAAGGGAAGGGCCTGCACTTCATGGAAATCGACTACACCTGGCATGGGAAGGCTGTGCCGAAGGATCAGCTTGCAGCGGCATTGGAGGAGATCGGATGAACCTCGGAGCGGCAGTCGGTCTCAAGATGGGCAAAGCAACGCGCGATGCCTTCGGCGAAGCGTTACGCGATCTCGGTGCCGAGCACCCCGAACTCTTCGTGGTCGACGGCGACGTCAACAACTCGACGCGTACCGAATGGTTCGCCAAAGATCATCCCGAGCGCTTTTTCAATGTCGGCATCGCCGAATCGAACCTGGTGAGCGTTGCCTCCGGTCTGGCGGCGACCGGCAAGACGGTTGTCGCGGCGAGCTTCGCCGTCTTCCTGATGTGCAACGCCTACGACCAGATCCGCATGGGCGTCGCCTTTCCACATCTGAACGTCAAACTGGTCGGCAGTCATGCCGGGATCAGCATCGGCGAGGACGGCCCTTCGCAGATGGGTATCGAGGATGTGGCACTTGCCTGTGCCTTGCCGGGCATGACGGTCATCGTGCCGTCGGACGAGCACCAGACGCGGGCCGCCACGCGCGCCCTGATGAGCCACGACGGACCGGCCTACCTGCGTGTTGGGCGACCCGGCGTGCCGATCATCTACGACGACCAAGTGTCGTTTGAAATCGGTAAAGCGATTACCCTGCGCGAGGGGAGCGATATGACGCTCATCGCCAACGGTCTGATGGTTGCTGCCGCACTCGAAGCGGCCGAGCAGTTGGCGAAACAGAACATCAGCGCCCGCGTGCTCGATATGCCGACGGTGAAGCCGATCGATGAAGACGCCATCGTGGCCGCCTCGCGCGAAACAGGCGCTATCGTGGTGGCCGAAGAGCACCTGCATCACGGCGGGCTTGGGAGCGTCGTCGCGATGGTGCTGGCGCGCACGGAGCCGTGTCGCACGCGTTTCGTCGATCTGAAAGATACATTCGCGACGTCGGGCAGCGAGGACGATCTGCTGGAGCACTTCGGCCTAACCGGACAGGATATCGTCAACGCGGCCCACGAATTGGTGAGCCGGTAGCGCAAAAGTCCCTCGGTAGGGGCAGCCACACCCGCGAGCGGGTGTGGCTGCCCCTACGACGCTCGCGTTGCCGTGCTCTCGATTGTCGAACGCCTCTGAAGGGGTAACGGTTTGGCCGACAGGATCGAAGCGGAAAAGCGGGCGGCGGCTGAGGCTGCCGCTCTGCGTGTGACTGATGGCATGGTGGTTGGGCTTGGCACCGGCTCGACGGCCGATTTCGCCATTCGCAAGTTAAGTGAGCGGGTCGCGGCAGGCCTCAGGATCAGCGGCGTGCCGACCTCGCGTCGTTCTGAAGACCTGGCTCGCCGGCTCGGCATTCCGATGGTCAGGTTGCAGGACGTCGAACGGATCGACCTGACCATCGACGGGGCCGACGAAATCGACCCTGAGTCACTGGCGCTCATCAAGGGCCAGGGCGGCGCGCTGGTGCGCGAAAAGCTGGTCGCCGTCGCGTCGAGCGCCGTCATTATCGTCGCCGACGCCACCAAGATCGTCGAGCGACTCGGTGGGCGGCATCCGGTGCCGGTCGAGGTGCTCCCCTACGGCTGGCGCGTGCCGCTGACGGGGATAAGCGCGCTCGGTGGGCTGTCGACCTTGCGTACGAACGCGGACGGCACACCGGTCGTGACGGACAACGGCAACTACATCCTTGATGTGATGTTTGGCTCGATCGAGGCGCCCGATCGCCTGGCTTATGCGCTGAAAGCGTTGACCGGCGTCGTCGATCATGGCCTCTTCATTGACATCGCCGACTACGCGCTTGTTGCGACGAACGGCGATGTTCGCGAATACCGCAGCCGGCGCCCGCGTTAGCCACCTGTTGCCTCTGAGACACGGCCATGCTAGACTCGATGTACGTACAGCCCGTACGTTCCAGGCACTTGACTACACGCAAATGGGGGTTCGCGATGTCGGAGGAGCAGAGCCGAGCCAGGGACGGCCTTGTCGCGCTCTATGCGGAGCGTCTGCAATATCGAAACGAGCGTCGTCGCGCGGAGCAACTGACGAGCGTTGTGCCGGTTCCGGCGTTGCATCAATTCGGCCGCCATGCGCAGGTCGGACGGCGCGCGCAGACCGGCTGGCGGCTCACGAAGGGGCATGGCGCAACGGCTTCGGCGGTTGTCGTGGGCGCGCTGCTCCTCGGCACGCAGGCCGCAGCGGCGGCGAACCACCAGGTTCAGTCGGGCGAGACGCTGGGGCAAATCGCGGCCACCTATAACACGACCGTCGCTGATCTGGCGCAGGCGAATCAGTTGTCAAATCCCAACCTTATCGTCGCCGGCACCACCTTGATCGTGCCGGATAACGATACGCCGCCTCCGGCTCCCGCAAGCGGCGGCACCGATGTGCGCATCTACGTCGTGCAGGCGGGCGATACGCTGTTCGAGATCGCCCAGAACTTTGGCATGACGGTTGAGGCCCTGGCGCAGGCGAATAATCTCGTCAACCCCAACGTGATCGTCGTCGGCACGCAATTGAAGATCCCGGCGGTCTCGTCGAATGCGACCGACCAGGCGCAGGTGCCTTCTGGCTCGGAGAACACGAAGCTGCATCTTGTCACGGCCGGCGATACGCTCGGCGAGATCGCGAAAACATATGGCGTGAAGGTCTCGGCGCTCGTCGAGGTCAACGGCATCACCGACCCGAATGTGCTCGAAGTCGGTGATCTGTTGCAGATTCCTGATGGTGGTGCCACAACGCAAAATGGCGCGACCACCCTACGGGCGATGCCGGTGATGCATCAATCGCTGCCGCTCAGTTGTGAGGCAGCGGCGGTCAGCATGGCGACCGCCTACTGGGGCAGCCAGGTATCCGAGTGGGTCTTCATCGAGAATCTGCCGCAGAACCCGAATCCCCACCTCGGCTTTCGCGGGAATATCACCGGTGCGTTCGGCAGTACCGACAACTACGGCGTCTACGCCGAGCCGTTCGTACCGATTCTGAGCAACTACGGCTTTACCGGCAACGTCTTCTACGCTGACGGCAACAAAGAGATGTTGACCGATCAGATCGATCAGGGGCGTCCGGTCGTGGTATGGGTGACAAACCTCGCCTCGGCGCAGACGCGAACGTACGACACGGTCGATGGTAATCGCTTCGCGTTGGTGCCGCAGGAGCACGCAGTCGTTGTCTACGGCTACGACGCAAACGGCGTTTACGTCGCCGATCCGGGCGATGGCAACTACCGCCAGTTCTCCTGGGATGATTTCATGCGATCCTGGGGTTACTTCGACGGCATGTCGCTCGTCGTCTATCCGAGTTCGTAAGCGCGAGTGTTCGCGCCATGTGGCGAAGCAGCCCACGTCTCCTCGGGGACGTGGGCTTAATCCATCCATCGACAGTTAGCGTAAAATCAGTGAAATGAATGCGGTGGGCGTCTCCAGAGTTCTTGGGATCTGAGGTAAACGAAAGTGGAACCGAAGCCGCGTCCCCGGTCGACTTCGCTCGCGTGCGACGAAGTTCGCCCGTTGTTGAGCGCGGTCGCGATTGGTGCGCTTGATGCGGACGAGGCTGCCGGAGTGGCGCAACATTTGCTCGAATGTCGTGAATGCCGTCAGGAGCTCGATCGCCTGAGCGATACGGTCGACCTGATCGGCTATGGTGCACCCCAAATCGAGCCGCCCGCGAGCCTTCGTGACTCATTCCTGCGCCAACTCGGCGACGAAGCGGTCGACGTATCGACTCCGGCGCCGGTGACGCGCGTCGTGCCCTGGCGCTGGATCGCGTCGATTGCGGCGGCGCTCATCGTCGTGCTCCTGGCTGGGAACATCGCGCTGCAACTACGCGATTCGAACGGTGCAGCTCCTGCTGCGTCGCAGGCGTCGGGTACGCGAGCGGCAGTGCCGCTCGTCTGGTACGACCTGGCGGCGGCTGGCCCGCAGGCTGGAAACGCGACCGGCTTTCTCTGTGCGCAGGAGACCGGCCGGCTCGCCTGGCTTATCGTGCAGGATCTCCCTGCGTTGCCCGCCGGTAAAACGTATCAGGCGTGGCTCACCAGCGGAGATGAGCGGATCAACGCTGGCACGTTCACCGTGGATGACAAAGGACGAGGATTCCTCACGATCCGCTTCAGCAGCGGTGAGCCGCTTGAGCATTTCACCACACTCGGTGTAACTGAGGAGCCGAGCGGCGGCAGCCCCACCCCGAGCGGTCAGCGTTATCTCATCGCCTCGCTCTGAACACCTGCGGTCGGGTTGCCGCGTGCGCTCAAAGCAAGTACGCTCTGAGCTATGGACATCGTTATAAAACTGCTGGTTGTCCTGGCCCTGGTCATCACCAACGGCTTCTTCGTCGCGACCGAGTTCGCGCTCGTTTCGGTGCGGCGGAGCCGGATCGAATCGCTGGTCGATGAAGGCGTCTCGCGCGCTCGGCCGGTCCTGAATGCGCTGCACGATCTCGATGGATTCGTGGCCGCGACCCAGCTCGGCATAACGATCGCCAGTATCGGGCTCGGCTGGGTCGGCGAGCCAGCCATCGCCGCCTTTCTCGATCCGGTGCTTGAGACAATCCTGCCCGCGTCGGTGGCCGACGCCAGCGCGCATACCATCTCCTTCATCATCGCCTTCTCGCTCATCACCTTCTTCCATGTCGTCTTCGGCGAACTGGCGCCGAAATCACTCGCACTGCAATATCCCGAGCGGACGGCCTTCATGGTCGCACCGCCAGTGCGCATCTTCCTGACGACCTTCCGTCCGATCATCTTCACTATGAACTGGGTCGGCCAGTCGTTCCTGCGTCTGATCGGCGTGCAACCGGCCGTTGGCCACAGTCTTATCTACACCGAGGAGGAGTTGCGGCTGATCGTGGCCGCCAGCACCGAAAGTGGTGAGTTGTTCGAGACCGAAGAAGAGATCATCCGGCGCGCGTTCGTCTTTCATGATTTCACGGCCGATGACATCATGGTGCCACGCACGGAATTGATCGCGGCACCGGCCGGCGCGACGCTCGATTACGTGACCGAATTGATCCGCGAGCACAAGTTCGGGCAGTATCCGGTCTTCGGTCATGATCTGGACGATATCCTCGGCGTCTTCTACGTCAAGGACCTGATCGGCTTCGTGCTCGGCAGTGAGCCTGAGCGCAGCGTCTTCGACCTGCGTCGCGTGTTGCGGCCCGCGCTGACGGTGCCCGAATCGCTGCCGATCGATTCCTTGCTCGACGAGATGAAACTGCACCGGACACATCTGGCGATCGCTGTTGATGAATACGGCGGCACGGCCGGTATGGTGACGCTCGACGACATCATGGAGCGCGTCGTCGGTGAAGTGCCGGACGAGTTCGATCTGCCGGGCGCCGACATCATCGACGAGCCGGACGGGAGCGCGAAGGTCAACGGTCTGACGCATCTCTCCGACATTCGCGAGCATTTCGGGCTCGATCTCGAAGCGGACGAAAGCAGCACGATCGGTGGCTTCGTCTTCTCCGCGCTCGGCCAGCGGCCGGAGCTTGGGGACGACGTCGTCGTCGGGCCGTACGTCATCGAGGTCACCGCTCTCGACGGCCTGCGCATCGCCGAAGTCCGCTTCCGCAAACGCTCGGCCGAAGAAGTTACAACCCACGAAAAGTAGGGGAGGAACCTGTGTCCTCCCGCCGGTCGCCGCGGTTCCGGCGACCGCGTCTTCCCCGTTCACCCGCCACTGACGATTCTCCGAGGGCCACCAATGTCGCCTACGTGCGTTCCCATTGCCGTGCATCCGGGACACGGTGCCGGGTCAACATCGATCTGTTCCATGAACGATGCGGTGTGGAAACCACGGGGCAGTTGCCTGCACGGCGACTGCGGGAGGACCCAGGTTCCTCCCCTACGGACGAGAGACGCGAGTGATTACGCCACGAGCGCAGCCGCCAGTAGGACGACGATCAGGTTGAGGAGCAGGTTAAGGCCGGAGAGGACGCCGGAGAAAATCTGCAAGCGGCGCCGTTCCGCAGCGATTTTCGGGTCGTCGTAACCGATCGTGGCCGAGCGTTCGGCCAGTTCAGTGATGCGGCGCCCGAAGTAGAGGGCGTGCACCAGCGTCACCACGATGATGACGGCGACGAAGATCAGTTTGGTGAAGAGAATCTGGCCGTAACCGCTGTCGGTCAGATGTTCCCAGGCAACGCTGCGGCGCTGCCCATTGAGGAAGCCAGTGACGATCAGAAGCGTCAGTGCGACCCACGAGACGACGGCGTAGCGTCTGCCGACCTGGGCGAAGACGAGGATCCGTTCGTTGCGCGGCAGCACGCTGCGCATAATCGGGAGAAGAATCAGAAGGATGAAGAGTTGACCGCCGATCCAGGCGATCGCTGAGACGATGTGGATCCAGCGGATCCACGACCAGACCGAAAAGATGGCGTCCATCGACTGCGTTTCCCCCAGAACTCCGCCGCGCGAGTCCCCCTCCAGGCGCGGTCTCAAAGCCAGTATTTATCCCTCGCGAGACATCACTCTGCCCATTTTCCGCATCACGCCTTGCTGCAGCGCGTGGATCTCATCCACGCCGAGCAGACGCAGCCCGAACGTGTAGATCGCGATGCCGATGCCGATCGGAACGATGACCGAGAAGACCTCCTTCGGCAACGCCGAGACGTGCGCTGCTCCATGCACCGAGGCGAACGATGTCATCTGCATGCCGCGATAGACGGCGTAGACGACGATCGCCATCACACCACCGGCCAGGAGCGAGCGCCAGAACGTGCGCGCGACGGTCGCGTCGCCGACATGCCCGAGTGAGCGCCGGACCAGCACCCACATGACGATCGCATGGAAGGTGAACTGCGCCGAATTGGCGAGCACCAGGCCGATCATGCCGAGCGGATGCACGAGCGTCAGCGCGAAGAGGAAGTAGATGCCAACCGCCAGGACGCCGACGATCACCGGCGTGCGCGTGTTCTGCCGCGAGTAGTAGGTGAAGATGAGCACCTGATCGAAGGCGGCAAAGAAGGTGCCGGGCAGGTAGGCCAGGAGCGCAATGAAGATCGCGTGCGCGCCGTCCGCGCCGGTGGCGCCGTGGTAGAAGAGGAGTCGCACCGAGGGCCAGGCGATGGCTGCCAGCCCGAGCGTCGCCGGCACGACCATAATCGTCACCATCTTCAGGCCGTTCGACAGCGTGCGCTCGAAGGAGCGATCATCACCTGCCGCGAAATGACGCGAGAGCGCCGGTAGCGCCGCGATCGAGGTGGCGGTGGCGACCAGCCCGAGAATCATCTGATTGAGCGTGGTGGCATAGCGCATAGCGCCGAGCGCGTTTTCGCCGACACCCCAGGCGAGGTTGCGGTCGACGACCAGCGCCACGCCGTTGCTGATGAGGCCGATGGCGATCGGAATGTAAAGCGCCAGGATGCGCCGGATGGCCGGATGCCGGATATGGAAATTCGGCCGCGGCATCGCGTCGCGCAGCGCCGGAGCCTGGATGGCGATCATCAGCACCGCGCCGAGCAGGATGCCGAGTTGCAGGCTCTTGATGCCGAGCCAGGTGCGCCCCAGGAGCAACCCCAGAACGATGATGGCCGCGTTGCGCACGGCAATCGAGATAGACGGCCGGGTGAAACGCTGCAGCGAATAGAGGGCTGACATCATAATTGCCGAGATGGCCAGCAAGAAGACGGCCGGCAGGATGAGGCGCACGAGTTGGATTGTGAGTTGCACGGTCGCTTCACCGCGCGCGTTGGCGCCGCCGCCGAAGACGGTCATGACGGTCACGACTTGCGGTGCCAAGATTTCCATGATGATGACGGCGCCGCCGACGAAGATGAGCGCCATCATCAGGAGCGCGCCGGTGATGCGCCGGAACTCCTCGCGCAGCTCGGGTGAGGCGTAGACGCTCAGCACCGGCACGATGGCGGCCTGAATCATGCCGCTGATGACCAGATCGTAGAGCATCGTGTAGACGTTGTCGGCGATGGTGTAAGCGGCGACCGTATCACCGGTGCCGAAGAGCCAGGAGGTAATCTGTTCACGACCGAGGCCGAGGATCCGGCTGAGTAGTGTGCCGATCATGATGACGACGGCCGCGCGGGCGATCTGCGAGCGATCCGACTGTTCGATCGTCTCGATCTCGGCGGCGGCTTCAATCGGTTCGAGTTCGGTCGAGGCCATCGCCTCAGTCCCTCGCCTGACAGATGCGCTCGACAATCCGGCGCTCAATCCCGGTCGTCGACTGACCCGCGATCAGCGGCACGGTTTGTACCACACCGCCGTACTCGGCGACGACGGCTGCTTCCGGCAACGGCAATTTCCCGGCCGCGATCTCCTCGGGCGTAATCCCGTAATCGCCGCCTTTGACATAGATATTGGGCTGTAACTCGCGAATGGCCGCTTCGGCCGTCGGTTGCGAGAAGATGACGACGTAGTCGACGCAGGCGAGTCCGGCGACCAGCTCGGCGCGCTCATTCTGCGGCACGATCGGCCGGGTAGGGCCTTTGCGCCGAGTGGTGGTGTGGTCGTCGTTAATGCCGACGACGAGACAATCGCCGAGCGCACGCGCCGCCTGCAAATAGCGCAGATGCCCAACGTGCAACAGGTCGAAGTGCCCGTTGGTAAAGACGACCCGCCTGCCCTCCAGGCGCAAACGCTCGCCTAGACACTGCAAATTGGCGAACTCGACCCGTTGACCCATAAATCCCTCGTTCTCTGGCGGCATGGGCGTCGATCCCGTCGCGAATTTTACCCCGTGGGGTTAGGGGCGCACGGTGCTCAGTTGTTCGGCGAGCACCCGGAGATCTTCAGGGGTATCAACATCGAAGGCGGTGCCCTGAGCGTGGAACGTGTGCAGGCTGCGCTGCCGCACTGCGGCTTCGGCACGGTGCGCTTCATAGCTGCTGACGCCGAAGCCCGGTTCGATCGCGTCGAGTGGACGGAGCACCAGCGCGTTGGTTCCGGTGCCATGACGGTCAGGAGCCAGCGTGACGGCCGCACCGGCCGAGGCTTCGAGCAGATCGTCGACAACAGCGGTTGTCAGGAACGGCAGATCGGCCAGGACAACAAGGAGCTCTCCGGCGTCGTTATCGCGCGCGACCTCACGCCCCTGGCGGATCGCGGCGTTCAGACCGCCTCCCACTTGAATCAGCGGAATGGCGCCGGTCGCGGCGGCATGGTCGAGTGCTGTATGGTCGGGCGACACGACGATGGTGGCGGTCACGAGCTCTGAGCCGGCGAGTGCTGGCAGGACGGTATCGAGGAGCCGCAGGACCAGTGCGCTTCGTTCGACGGGTGACAGCACCTGTGCCAGGCGGCTCTTCGCGAGATCAAGCCGTTGAACCGGCACGATGGCGTAGAGGCTCACCGGCGCACCGCTTCGGCGAAGTCGAGGACTTCCGCGGCGAGACGCCGGCGATCGGCTTCACTCCGCATGATCGTGTCAGTGACGAGCACCGCCATGCCGAGCGCTTCGATCCGACCGGCAAGCTCGACGTCGGCATTGTCGATCACCATGCCGCTCAGGAAGGGCCGGTAGATGGTGGCGACGCCGAGCGCGGTTGCCTGATGGCCAAGCGAGGCGAGCATGCGGTCGGCCGGTCCCTTGAGCGCCTGCCCACCGATGATCGGACTGACGGCGACGATCGGCACGTCGGCATCACAGAGCATGTCATACACGTCGGGTACGGCGAGAATCGGGCCGATGCTGACGATCGGGTTCGAGGGGCAGATGACGATGACGCTCGCCTCTTTGAGCGCTGTTTCGGCTTGGGGCGCCATAAATGCATTCTCGATGTCGTCGAAGCGAACACTGAGCACGCGATCGGCGTGCTGACGACGCACGAAATAGCTCTGGAAATCGAGCAGACCGTCTTCGGTTTCGACCAACGTCTTGACCCAATCGTCGGTCATCGGGACGATTGTAGTTGATTCACGGACGCCGAGCGCGCGGGCGAATTCCTCAGTTACGTCGCTGAGCCACGCGCCCTCGCTTAAGCGCTGCGAACGCCGGATATGGGTGGCGATATCCTGATCACCGAGCCGGAACCAATCGGCGCCGCCGAGACGCGCGAGCGCGGTCATCGTCGTGAAGGTGTCTCCAGCGATGCCCCAGCCCGTTTCCGGATTGGCGATGCCCGCGAGCGTGTAGAGGACGGTGTCGAGGTCGGGCGAGATGGGCAGGCCGTGTAGATGGAAATCATCGCCCGTGTTGACGATGACGGTCAGGTCGCGCGCGTCGCCCTGCAGATACAGTCCGTGGGCGAGCTTGGCGCCGCCAACACCGCCCGCCAGGGCAACGATCGATCCGCTTCTGTTCTCCATACGAACGAGTCCACTCCCGTCGCGTGTCGAAACGAACGTCAGCTTTCGCGAATGACCGCTGCGATCTCGTCAGCGTTCGCCTGGGCGTTGCCCCATTTGCCGATCACGATACCGGCCGCCACCTGCGAGAGCTCCAGCGCCTGCAAGGGCGTCGCTCCGGCCGCCAGCGCACCGGTCATGACCGCGATGACGGTATCGCCCGCACCGGTGACGTCGAACACCTGTCGTCGCGAAAATGACGGTACCT
>Ga0207707_10004560_pt1 | contig 12178 bp, 12 predicted proteins | sample KBSC83BmetaG_FD_184336 | JGI IMG/M metagenome (GOLD analysis project Ga0207707, IMG submission 184336) | Corn rhizosphere microbial communities from Kellogg Biological Station, Michigan, USA - KBS C8-3B metaG (SPAdes) (version 2) | ecosystem: Host-associated > Plants > Roots > Rhizosphere ... | reverse complement strand
ATTTGCGATTGCCGACAGCGTGGCGAACAGCGACGCGAGCACCGCGCGACCGCCATGAACATGAAACTCGGCGACGTCTTCACCGGTCGCGCTTGCCGGCCCGGGAAACCAGAGCACGACGGCGTCGTCGATTCCCTGATCGCTCGCGTCACGCAGCAGCGCGCGCGTCGCTATCCGCGGCGCTGGAATTTTTCCGGCGAGTTTTTTCAGCGCGGTGCCGGCCCGAGGTCCGGATACCCGGACGATAGCGATCGCACTCGGCGGCCGCCCCGACGACAACGCGAAGATGGTCTGGTCCCGTGGATGCATGGCCTAATAGAGCGGCTCGTGTTGAAACGGCAATGTCCTTTGTCGTTCATGTTGCAGTGCAGCAACTTCGAATCATGGTCGTTCCCACGGTATCGGCGACCACAAAAAGAAAGGGCGCCCGAAGGCGCCCTCTCCAAATCCAGCCGAAGCCGAACGCCCGCTCAGGTGTTCATCGACTCGAAGAACTCGGCGTTGCTCTTGGTGCTGCGGAGCTTGTCGAGCAGGAAGTCGATGGCGTCCATCGTACCCATCGGATTGAGGATCCGGCGCAGCACATACATCTTCTTCAGCACCTGCGGATCGGTGATCAGCTCTTCCTTGCGCGTGCCCGAACGCGAGATGTCGATGGCCGGGAAGGTGCGCTTGTCCGAGACCTTGCGATCCAGGATGAGCTCGGAGTTACCGGTGCCCTTGAACTCTTCGAAGATGACTTCGTCCATGCGGCTCCCGGTATCGACCAGCGCGGTCGCGATAATGGTGAGCGAACCGCCTTCCTCGATGTTGCGCGCGGCACCGAAGAATCGCTTCGGCCGCTGCAACGCGTTGGCGTCGACACCGCCGGTCAGCACCTTGCCGGATGACGGCACCACCGTGTTGTAGGCGCGGCCGAGGCGCGTGATCGAGTCGAGCAGGATCACGACATCGCGGCCATGCTCGACCAGGCGCTTGGCCTTCTCGATCACCATCTCGGCGACCTGGACGTGCCGCACCGCCGGCTCGTCGAAGGTGGACGACACCACCTCGCCTTTCACCGAGCGCTGCATGTCCGTGACTTCTTCCGGACGCTCGTCGATCAGAAGCACGATCAAATAGCAGTCGGGATGATTGGCGGTGATCGAGTGCGCGATGTTCTGCATCAGCACGGTCTTGCCGGTGCGTGGCGGCGCCACGATCAGCGCGCGCTGGCCCTTGCCGATCGGTGCGACGATATCGATGACACGCGCGGAAAGGTCTTTTCGGGTGGGATCGTCGATCTCCATCCGGAACCGCTGGTTCGGGAACAGCGGCGTCAGGTTGTCGAAATTGACCTTGTGCTTGGCCTTTTCCGGATCCTCGAAATTCAGCGTGTTGACTTTCAGCAGCGCGAAATAGCGTTCGCCTTCCTTCGGGCTGCGGATGTGGCCCTCGATGGTGTCGCCGGTGCGAAGGCCGAAGCGGCGGATCTGCGACGGCGAGACGTAAATGTCGTCGGGTCCCGGCAGATAGTTCGCGTCCGGCGAGCGGAGGAACCCGAAGCCGTCGGAGAGTACCTCGACGACGCCTTCGCCGACGATATCGGTTTCTGCTGCCGCGAGGTTCTTGAGGATAGCGAACATCAGCTCCTGCTTGCGCATAGTGCTGGCATTTTCGACCCCATTCTCTTCCGCGAAGGAAACGAGTTCCGCCGGCGTCTTCGATTTGAGGTCTTGAAGTTTGATTTCCCGCATTGGGGTGGTCCTGTGGAGTAATTTTCAAGAGGAAGGGGGTGCGAGGTGGCTTCAGGAAAAGCGGGCGCAAAAAAAGAGGCCCGCAAGCTCAAAGCAAGGAAAGCGCCGGATGGCTTCAAACCTGATGTGGCGGCCGGTTTGGACCGGAACGCAACCACATCCGCCTGCGTGGGGTGGGATAAACACAATATAGAAAATCGGCCGGCATTCCGCAAGCAGCGTCAACGCCCAACCGGCCTGTTGGCTTGCCATCAAAACGGCTTAACGATCACCAGGACCACAATGCCAATCATCAGAATGGTCGGCACTTCGTTGATAATCCGATAGAATCTTTGACTATACGGATTGCGATCAGCGGCAAATACGCGCACAGCACGAACAAAAAAGCCGTGAACCGCCGACAGCACCAGCACCAGCAGAAGCTTCAAGTGAAACCAGCCGGACAGATACCAGTGTCCGGCCCAGGCGAGATACAGCCCGGCCAGCCAGGTCACGATCATCGCCGGATTGATGATCGCCTTCAGAAGCCGGCGCTCCATCACCTTGAACGTCTCGGACTGCTTTGAACCGGCCTCCGCCTCGCAATGATAGACGAACAGCCGCGGCAGATAGAGCATGCCGGCCATCCACGAGATGACGGCGATCACGTGCAGCGCTTTGATCCACTCGTACATCGTTGGGATGATCCACCGGCGGCGCCGCGTCTTCCGGACGCTCTCGAAAACTCCGATGGTCGATTTGCGCCAAGACCTGTCCGCAAGCAAGCCTTCTCTAAAATAAACTTAGATTCTTAAGGTTTGAGTCTGTAGTGGCGGTGAATTGGACTCACACAATGGCGTTCGCTCGAATTGGAGAGCTTGTTCACATCCCTCAACATTTTCGAACGAGCTGTGCCTGAGGCGAATAACGGTCACCTGTTCAGGTGCTTAGGGCCGCTCATCGGCAGCTTATGCAGAGACAAGTACACATTACCCCACTATCATGTCGAGGCACGTGCCGACTTTTCCTTTGGCGAGGTGATGTGAAGAACGTGCCGGGTTATCCAAGGATGGAAAATCCGCCTCCGATTCTCGTCACCGAACTCCACAGGGATTCACAGGACATACAGGACCGACGTGCCCACGACAGGCAACTATTTTCATCTTCATCTGGTTTCCGATTCGACCGGCGAAACCTTGATCACCGTGGCGCGCGCGGTCGCCGCGCAATACGCCAATGTGACGGCGGTGGAGCATGTCTATCCGCTGGTGCGCAGCCAGAAGCAGCTTGACCGGGTGCTGGACGAGATCGAGGAAGCGCCGGGTATCGTGCTGTTCACGCTGCTGGAGAAGGATCTGGTCCTGAAGCTCGAGGTCAAGTGCCGGGAGATCAATGTTCCGAGTCTGTCGATCATCGGTCCGGTGATGCAATTGTTCGAGGCGTATCTGGGAGCGGCGACCACGGGCCGGGTCGGCGCGCAGCACGTCCTCAATGCGGAATATTTCAAACGCATCGATGCCTTGAACTACACGATGCTGCATGACGATGGACAGCATGTCGAAGGCCTGGAAGACGCCGACGTGGTTCTGGTCGGGGTTTCCCGGACGTCGAAGACACCGACCTCGATCTATCTTGCCAACCGCGGTGTGCGCACCGCCAACGTTCCGCTCGTGCCGGGCATTCCGCTGCCGCATCAGCTTGAGCATCTGACCAAGCCGTTGGTGGTGAGCCTGCACGCGACGCCGGATCGGCTGATCCAGGTCCGGCAGAACCGGCTGCTCAGCATGGGCGCCGGTCCCAGCAACGACGAATATATCGACAAGCAGGCGGTGGCGGATGAAGTCGCCTATGCGCGACGACTGTGCGCCAAATTCAACTGGGCGCAGCTCGACGTGACGCGGCGATCGATCGAAGAGACGGCGGCTGCGGTGCTGAAGCTCTATGCCGACCGGCAGCGCGTGCGGCTTGCGGAATGATGTGCCGCCGATGACGCTCTGGCGCGGAACGAACCCGCTGATCCTGGCCTCGCAAAGCCGTGCGCGGAAAATGCTGCTCGCCAATGCCGGCCTTCAGTTCGAGACGGTGCCGGCCGACATCGACGAGCGCGAAGTCCAGCAGGCCTCGAGGCTTTCCGCGCCGGGTGAGATCGCCGGCCTGCTCGCGCGCGAGAAGGCGCGCTGGGTGTCGGATCGCAAACCCGGGCACTATGTCATCGGCGCCGACCAGACCCTGGCGCTGGGCCATCGCCTGTTCAACAAGGCTGACGGCCGTGCCGCCGCAGCCGAGCAATTGCGAATGCTGGCCGGGCAAACCCATGAGCTGCATTCGGCGATTGCCGTTGCGCGCGACGGCGAGATACTGTTTGAGACGATCGCCATCGCGCGGATGAGCATGCGGCCGATGAGCAGCGATGACATCCGCACCTATCTGGATGAAGCGGGGGAAGCAGTGACCTCAAGTGTCGGCGCCTATCAGCTCGAAGGGCTGGGCGTACATCTGTTCGAGAAGATCGACGGCGATCATTTCACCATCCTGGGCTTGCCGCTGCTGCCGTTGCTCGCCTTCCTGCGCCGCGAACGGCTGATCGGACCGTGAGCCATGCTGATCCTCGGACTGACCGGCTCGATCGGAATGGGCAAATCGACGACGGCAAAGCTGTTCGAGGAAGCCGGCGTTCCGGTCTACGACGCGGATGCCGCCGTCCATCAGCTCTACGAGGGCGAAGCGGTGCCGGCGATCGAGGCGGCGTTTCCCGGAACCACCGCCGATGGCAAGGTCGATCGCGCCAAATTGTCAGCGCGTGTGGTGCACGATCCCGCCGCGATGAAGCAGCTCGAGCAGATCGTGCATCCCATGCTCGGCGCCTCGAGACAAAGGTTCTTTGACAATGCGGAGGCAGCCGGCGCGCCGATCGCGGTCGTCGATGTGCCGCTGTTGTTCGAAACCGGTGGCGAGAAGCGTGTCGACGTGGTGGTCGTGGTGACGACTTCACCGGAGATCCAGCGCGAAAGGGTGCTGGCGCGCGGCACCATGGATGGCGCCAGGCTCGACGCCATCCTGGCGCGGCAGCTGCCCGATGCCGAAAAGCGCAAGCGCGCCGATTTCGTCGTGGATACCTCGCACGGACTTGATCCCGTGCGCGCGCGCATCCGGGACATTCTCGCCGAGGCTGTTAAGATGCCGAGGCGGCGCGCCTGATTCGCCGCTTTTTGTCTCGGAAGATCATGCGCGAAATCGTCCTCGACACTGAAACCACCGGCCTCGATCCCTTGCGCGGCGACCGCCTGGTCGAAGTCGGCTGTGTCGAGCTCATCAACCGCATGCCGACGGGGCAGACCTTTCACCGCTATATGAATCCCGAGCGGGAGATGGCGGCGGAGGCCTTCGCCGTGCACGGTCTCTCGACCACGTTCCTGGCGGACAAGCCGTTCTTCCATGAGGTGGTCGAGGACCTCCTGGCCTTCATCGGCGACGCGCCGCTGGTGATCCACAACGCGTCCTTCGACATCAGCTTCATCAATGCCGAGCTCGACCGCATCAAGCGGCCGCCGATCCCGCGCGACCGGCTGGTCGATACGCTGTTGCTCGCCCGGCGCAAGCATCCCGGCGTCTCTAACCGGCTCGACGATCTCTGCTCGCGTTATGCGATCGACAATTCCCATCGCACCAAGCACGGTGCGCTGCTCGACGCGGAGCTCCTGGCCGAAGTCTATGTCGACCTGATCGGCGCCCGTCAGTCGCAACTGATCCTGGCGTCGGAAACCCGGGAGATTCGTGTCGGGGTGGCCGGTGAAATGCCGCGGCGGCAGCGTCTCACGCCGCTCGCGCCACGGATCACCGAGGCCGACCGCGAGGCGCACCGGGCCTTTGTCGCCACGCTCGGCGACAAGTCGATCTGGATGGAATATTTGCCGGCGTGATCCCGAAAAGTGGGCACCGGTTTCCCGCCTGCGCGAAGCCCTTGTAGGCGACAGTTTGCGTGGCCTAAGGCTTCGGCGGGCGAAGGCAGGTCAGATCAGATCACGCCCAAATAAGTTTAGCTAGGCTTCACGCCTGACGCGGCCTGGGCAGCCGCTTGCCGCTGCAGGTTCTGTTGATACAGGCCGACGAAATCGACGGGATCAAGCATCAAGGGCGGGAAGCCGCCATCGCGGACGGCGGTCGCGATGATCTCGCGTGCGAACGGGAACAAGAGCCGCGGACACTCGATCATGATGAGCGGATGCAGGTTTTCCTGCGGCACGTTCAGAATCCGGAACACGCCGGCATAGGCGAGCTCGAAGCTGAAGATCATCTTGCCGTCGTTCTCGGCCTTGCCCTCGACCGACAGCGTCACCTCATATTCGTTCTGGGCCACATTGTTGGCGCCGACATTGATCTGGATGTTGATCTGGGGCGCCGAGGCTTGCGGGGCCAGCGAAGCGGGTGCGTTCGGATTCTCGAAGGAAAGGTCCTTGGTGTACTGCGCCAGCACGTTGAGCTGGGGCGGCGCGCCTGCCCCGGGAGGGCTGCCATTACCGTTGGTCATGAAATTCACTCCTGAAAGGGCCGACGTCGGGGCGAGTGGCTATCATAGCCTCGCTACCCTCCACAAGGATCGGCGGACGCCCGTCGCACGCCGCTTGCCGCCGCAAAGCTTAACAGCTTTTAGCGATTGAGGCCCTCAAACCCCCAGGCCGGTGCCCTAAACGATTGAATATGCGCGATTTCCGGCAGGATCGGATTTCCCCTCTGGCCCGAAACGCGCTACAATTCGTCACTCCGAAATGCCATTGGCCCGGCCAAGTTTCGTGCCTACATCCTGCTCACCTCAATCGGTGGTGTAGTGTTCGGCGTCTCCCCGCGAAAACGGGAACGCTGCAGCGCCGGGCCGGTTACCGGCAGAGACCAGAAAGCAGAGTACGACGTGGATATTTACACCATCATCTTCCTGGCATTGGCGGTCTTTATTTTCCTGCGGCTGCGCAATGTGCTCGGACAGCGCACCGGCTCCGAACGGCCGCCGTTCGACCGCACGGCGCGCAACACCGTGCCGGGCGCGCCGGATGCCAACGTCGTTCCTATACCGGGAAAGGTGATCGACCAGGCGCCGCTGGCGCCGGCCGCCGAACCCGTCGTCCCGACCGATCGCTGGAAGGATCTGACTGAACCGGGTACCGCGCTCGCGCAGGGGCTGGACGCTATCGTGGCGCAGGACTCGTCGTTCGACCCCCGGCATTTCCTGTCCGGCGCGCGCAGCGCCTATGAGATGATCGTGCTGGCCTTCGCCAATGGCGATCGCCGCGCGTTGCGGGACCTGCTGTCGTCGGAGGTCTATGACAGCTTCGACGTGGTCATCAAGGATCGCGAGAAGCACGAGCAGAAGACCGAGACGCGTTTCGTTTCGATCGACAAGGCCGAGCTGGTCGGCGCGGAAATGCGCGATCGCCAGGCGCAGCTCGCCGTCCGTTTTGTGTCGCAGATGATTTCCGTCACCCGCGACAAGGCCGGGACGATTGTCGACGGCAATCCGGACAAGGTGGCCGACATCACCGACGTCTGGACCTTTGCCCGCGACACCTCCTCACGCGATCCGAACTGGAAGCTGGTTGGCACGGGAAGCGCGCAGTAACGTTGGGCGCCTGAAGCAATGCATCGCGGTGCTCTCGATCGCAGCCGCCTTGCAGGCGTTGACGGCGTTCGCCGTGCTGGCGGCACATCGTTGGCGTTCCCATCCTGCCGCGGCGCCCCGAATCGCCGAACGCGCCCTGCCCTATCCCAGGCTTGAGCTGCCGCCGGAGATATCCGGCAGCCAGTATTTTCCGGTTCCCTGGTCCGAGATTCCCGGCTGGGTGGACGACGACCAGCTAGCCGCCTACCAGACCTTTCGCGCGAGCTGCAAATCGATCGCGACGCAGCATGACGCGCCGGCCGATTCGAGGGCCCTGAGCACAACTCTTAGGGAGCCCTGCCGCGCGGCGCGCGCGATCGAGATTTCCGACGGCGCCAGGGCGCGGGCGTTCTTCGAGGAGAACTTCGTGCCGCTGGAGATTTCGCGGCTCGGCCAGGATGCCGGCTTTGTCACCGGCTATTACGAGCCGATCATCGAGGGATCGCGCACCGAGAACGAGGTCTATAACGTGCCGGTCTACCGGCGCCCCTCCAACCTGTTCATGCGCGGCTATTCGCAGGCCTCGCCCGACCTGCCGAACAAGGGCCAGGTGTTCCGCAAGATCGGCCGCCGCAAGCTCGTGCCCTATTACGACCGCGGCGAGATCGAGGACGGCGTGCTCGACGGCCGCGGCATCGAAATCGTCTGGCTCAAGGACCAGACCGATCTCCTGTTCGCGCAGATCCAGGGCTCGGCGCGGATCCTCCTGCCCGACGGCTCGACCGTGCGCATCAACTACGATTCCTATAACGGCTATCCCTTCACGGCGGTCGGGCGCATCCTGGTCGAACGCGGCATCTTCTCGAAGGAGGAGATTTCGATGCAGAAGATCCGGGAATGGATGGAGGGCCATCCTGACGGCGCCAGGGAATTACGGCGCCAGAACCGCTCCTACGTGTTCTTCCGCGAGGTGCAGCTTTCCGACAAGGAAGAGGCGATCGGCGCCCAGGGCATTCCGCTGACGCCGGGCCGCTCGATCGCGGTCGACAAGTCGCTGCATGTCTATGGCACGCCGTTCTTCATCGCGGGCGAACTGCCGATCGAGTCGGAGCGGTCGAAGACGCCGTTCCGCCGGCTGATGATTGCGCAGGACACGGGTTCGGCGATCACCGGTCCTGCGCGCGCCGACCTTTATTTCGGCGCGGGCCAGGAGGCCGGCAAGGTCGCCGGCCGGCTCAAGAGCAACATGCGCTTCGTGATGCTGGTGCCGAAGAGCCTCGATCCGGTGGCGCGCGGCAAGAAGCTGCCGATACCGGATGCGCGGCCGTCGGCGCAGATCGCAAAGCTGTTTCCGCAGACCCTGCCCGCGAAGGATCAGCAGACTGCACCGGGAGCGTCTCCAACCATCGGTCAGACCGCAAATGCCGCGGCCGCAACGACCGTGCCGCTGCCCGCGGAGCGTCCGAAGAGCGCGCCGCCGCCGGAAGTGCAGCATCGCCGTGAACCGCGGCATGACCGCCATCCATGAAACGGCCGTCGTCGTTCTCGATGCCGGAAATCCCGGCCTCTCTGCGCAAGCGCCATCTAAGCGAGGAGGAGCGCGCGCTCTGGGACAGCGTCGCGCGCCAGGTCAAGCCGCTGCGGAAGAAACCACGCATCGGAAAGGCGGCGATGGCGGCTGCCGCGGAACCGCCGATAGCCAGAACGTCCACGTCGCCGCGGCCCATTGCATCGGTTCAGGCGCCCAAGCCGGGCAGGCCCGCGGTGCCGCCGCTGGCGCCGCTCGGCCGCCGCGAGCGATCGAAACTCTCGCGCGGCAAGAATGAGATCGACGCGCGGCTCGACCTGCATGGCATGACCCAGACCCGCGCGCATCGGGTGCTGTTCGGCTTCCTGCAGCAGGCCCATCATGACGGCCACACCTTCGTGCTCGTCATCACCGGCAAGGGCAAGGTCGGCGGCAACGAGGCCGAGCGCGGCGTGCTGCGCCGCCAGGTGCCGCAATGGCTGAGCCTGCCGGAATTCCGTCCGCTGGTGGTCGGCTTCGAGGAGGCGCATATCGGCCATGGCGGCGAAGGCGCGCTCTATGTCCGCATTCGAAGGGCGCGTTCCTAAAAAGGCCTGACAATTCCGACGCGCGGGATCAGCGTAACGATCGCGCCGAAGATCGTGGTCTTGCGATCATCCGCCGGGATCGGCGCCGTCCCGCGCGAGGCCGGCAGCATTTTCACCGCGTGCAGGATCAGGAACAGGCAGACCGCCCAGTTCGAGAGCCAGCGCGAATAGTCGAACACGATGGCGAACATGACGAGATAGCCGAGGCTGACGCCGACAAGCGCCGCGATGACGAGGCGCCAATGCAAATCCTCGCGCAGCGCGCGGATCGCATCGGCAAAATAGCGCCAGAGCGGCGTGTGCAGCCAGATCAGCAGTGCGAACACCGGGACGCCCAGGATGTTCGAGGGCATGCGGGCCCAGGTATCGGAAATCTCCTTCGAGAGCGGCTGGTACCAGATGTAGGAAAAGCTCAGGAGGTCGGTGCGTGAGGGATCGGCCATCCGGCTCTTCAGATAGCCGACAAATTCCGCTTCCGGGATCGGCATCGTGCCCCGGAACTGCGCGGCGACGAACAGCGCGCCGAGCGCAAGCGTTGCGATGATGCCGACTGTGACGTTCGCGCGGCTGGCGCCGACCGCCAGGTAATATCGCAGCACCACGATGACGGCGATGGTCGGCACATACATCAACAGATGGATGTGGTGGATCAGGACGAGGACAATCGAGAACAGCGCCGCGAGCCACACGAACCAGATGGAGCGTGCCGGCACGAGCAGCAGCACGATCGCCAGCAGGCAGCCATAGATGTCGAAATGGCCGAGCGTGTGCATGAAATTCTTGAAGAAGAACGGCGAGGCGGCCATGAACAGGAACAGCGGCAGGTTCTTCTCATCGAGGCCGAACGTTCGCTGAAACAGCTGCACGAACAGGCCGAGCGTGATGAGCCACACCGCGCCCGCCAACGCGAACACCAGCCACACCGGCACTTTCGCCGTGAACAGCGATACGATCGCGCCGATCAGCGCGCGCTTGATGAAGCCGAAATGGTAGTCGACCAGGAGATGAATGTAGGGGACGAACGGCGGCAGCAAAATCTTGTGCCAGAAAACCCCGGTCAGCACGGCGACGTTGACGACGAGCATCACGCGCCAGGGGTTTTGCCACGTGTTCATCTGTCGTCGCGGCCAAGCGAACGAAGTGAGCGCAGAGCCGGGACCCATAACCACCGATGTTGATATTGCGCCAAGGCTGGGCCGCTATCTTGTCCGATCAGGGAAGTCGGTGCTTATGGGTCCCCGCTTTCGCGGGGACGACAATCGGATAAATAGCGCGACGGCCAGAAATTACAAAATAAACCGGCTCAGGTCCGCATTCTTGGCAAGGTCGCCGACATGCTTCTCGACATAGGCAGCGTCGACCTGGACGGTCTCGCCGTTGCGGTCCGGCGCGGTGAAGGAGATGTCGTCCAGCACCCGCTCCATCACCGTCTGCAGCCGCCGCGCGCCGATGTTCTCGACCGTGGAATTAACGGCGACCGCGACGTCGGCGAGCGCATCGATGGCGCTGTCGGTGATATCGAGCGTCACGCCCTCGGTCTGCATCAGCGCGACATATTGCTTGATCAGGGACGCCTCGGGTTCGGTCAGGATGCGCCGCATGTCGTCGCGGGTCAAAGGCTGCAATTCGACCCGGATCGGCAGGCGGCCCTGCAACTCCGGCAACAGGTCGGAGGGTTTTGCGATATGGAACGCGCCCGAGGCAATGAACAGCACGTGATCGGTCTTGACCGCGCCGTGCTTGGTCGAGACCGTGGTGCCTTCGATCAGCGGCAGCAGATCGCGCTGCACGCCTTCGCGCGAGACGTCGCCGCCCTGACGGTTTTCCCGCACGCAGATCTTGTCGATCTCGTCGAGGAACACAATGCCGTTGTTCTCGACCGCGTGGATCGCTTCCTGCGTCAGCTGATCGCTGTCGAGCAGCTTGTCGGATTCTTCGTTGACGAGGATCTCGTGCGAGCTTTCGACCGTCAGCCGGCGGGTCTTCGGGCGTCCGCCGAGCTTGCCGAAGATGTCGCCGAGGGAAACCGCGCCCATCTGCGCGCCCGGCATGCCCGGGATTTCGAACATCGGGAAGCCGCTGCCGGAGGACTGCGTCTCGATCTCGATTTCCTTGTCGTTGAGCTCGCCGGCGCGGAGCTTTTTGCGGAATGAATCCCGCGTGGCTGCGCTGGAATTGGGCCCGACCAGCGCGTCGAGCACGCGGTCCTCGGCCGCAAGCTGCGCCCTCGCCTGCACGTCCTTGCGTTTTCTTTCCCGCACCTGGACGATCGCGACCTCGACGAGGTCGCGGATGATCTGCTCGACATCGCGGCCGACATAGCCGACCTCGGTGAACTTGGTCGCCTCGACCTTGATGAAGGGCGCGGCCGCGAGCTTGGCAAGACGCCGCGCGATCTCGGTCTTGCCGACGCCGGTCGGACCGATCATCAAAATGTTCTTCGGCAGCACTTCCTCGCGCAGGCCGCCATTGAGTTGCTGCCGCCGCCAGCGGTTGCGCAAGGCGATGGAAACCGCGCGCTTGGCATCGGCCTGGCCGACGATGAAGCGGTCGAGTTCGGAGACGATTTCGCGGGGGGAGAAGTCTGTCATGGCCCTTAGCTAAGACGGGAACGCGGTCTGGACAAGTAACATCAATGGCGCACCATCAACAGCGCAGTGCCATCGGGTGTTTCCACCAGGTGATCCCTGACGAACCCGGCTTTTTCGTAGGCGCGGATCGCGCGCGCATTCGCTGGATCAGGGGCAGATCGGCCGCC
>Ga0207707_10004559_pt1 | contig 12181 bp, 5 predicted proteins | sample KBSC83BmetaG_FD_184336 | JGI IMG/M metagenome (GOLD analysis project Ga0207707, IMG submission 184336) | Corn rhizosphere microbial communities from Kellogg Biological Station, Michigan, USA - KBS C8-3B metaG (SPAdes) (version 2) | ecosystem: Host-associated > Plants > Roots > Rhizosphere ... | reverse complement strand
CAAACGCTCTTTGCCGGATAAGTCCAGCGCGTAAATGGAACGCGCCGACCCGGCGGGCACTGCCGAAAACCAAACCTCTTTCCCGCTGGAAGCCCAGGCGAGACCTTCCACGCTGGAATAAAACGAGGAGCTTGCGCGGCGATTCCCGTGGGAGTCGAGGATCACCACCCGACCGTCGTCACCGCCGGGAACGTGATCACCGATGGCGAGCAGGTCTCCGCCAGGCGAAAACCGCACATGACTTACCCATCCCTTCGCCGAATAAATCACATTGTCTAATGGAAATTCCAGTTGCCCCCCTCCGCTAGGGCCTGGACGGATTACCGCGAGCGACTGCCCATCCGGAGTCCAGTCGGCCCACTGCACGTTGTCGAGCACCTCGCGAGGCGCTCCTCCCGCTAGCGGAACCCTGGCCAGGGTACCGGATTGCGCAAAAGGACCTGAGTTAACCGGGTGCAGCGACACCGCCATTTCTCCCTTTGAAGAAACGGACAGGATCTGAGAATTGGGCAGCCCGATCGCTCGCGAGTCTGTGCTATCGAATCGCGAGGAGAAGATCTCCTGCTGAGCGCCATCCCATGCGGCGCCATAAACAATGGTCTGGCCGTCCGGCGCAAACCGCGCGTCCCAGATGATGCCGTTGCGAAAAGTGACTTCATGAAATGCTGGATTCGAACGAGCGAGTCCCCGCCGGGCGAGGTAGAAGATTCCGCCCCAGGACGCAAGCACCAGCAGTCCGGCCACAATGGGGAGCAGCCAAGGCTTGCGGGCCTTCACTTCCTGCATCGCCGGAACACCACTCCGGCCAGAGATTGAGGAGATGTCGCTCAGGGCCTCAAGATTGAAGGCTACGTCACGCGCGGACTGAAACCGTTCGGCAGGGCTCTTTTCCAGACAATGCCGCACGATACGATCGAGCGCCGGAGACACAGTTCGATTCGTCTCCGTCAGCTCTGGCACATCCTCTTTGAGGATCGCGCTCATCGTGTCCGCGGCGGAATCGCCGTGAAACGCCCGCTTGCCCGAGAGCATCTCGTACAGAATTGCGCCAAAAGCGAAGATGTCCGACCGCGCATCGGCGTTCTTGCCCCGCACCTGCTCCGGAGACATATAGCCAACCGTCCCCATCACGGTTCCGGCTTCGGTGGCGACCTGCAGAGTGGGAGCGTCGTCGGAAAGATTGGTTTCCGGATGAGTGAACTTCGCCAAACCGAAATCCAGGATCTTGGCGCGGCCGTCGCTGGTGATGAACAGATTCTCGGGTTTCAGGTCGCGGTGAACGATTCCCTTCTCATGCGCCGCAGCCAGTCCTTTCGCAATCTGCTGGGCGTAGTCGATGGCCTTGCGCGACGAGAGTGCCCCCGCCCGCAAGCGTTCGCGCAACGACTCGCCTTCCAGCAGTTCGGAGACGACATAAGGGGCTCCGCGGTCCTCACCAATGTCATAGATAGAGAGAATGTTGGGGTGATTCAGGGCGGCGGCTGCTCGCGATTCTTGTGCGAAGCGCTGCAGTCGGTCGGCATCGGCAGAGAACGACGCCGGCAGAATCTTGATGGCTACATCACGGTTTAGCCGCGTGTCGCGTGCCCGATATACCTCGCCCATGCCGCCCGCGCCGATGGCCGACTGAATGACGTAAGGTCCCAGTTTCGTTCCCGAAGTGAGTGGCATTGTGCGCGCGATTATAACCCACAGCGTCCGCCGCACACGGTTTCAAAGGATTAGAATGTCTGGTTTCGTCTGCTCTCCGGGAGACTCGTTCATGCTAGGGCTTCGCTGCTTCTTCGTTTTCACCCTTGTTTTTCTGCTCTCTGCAATCACATTTGCCACGGACCCCAATCATGAATCGACTCTGCTTCTTCGCCAGAACTGGTTCATCCAGTCGTCGGACAACTTGCATACCGACGGCGCTGCCATATCAACTACCGGGTTTTCGTCCAAAGATTGGTATCCGGCGACGCTTCCTTCCACCGTCCTGAACGCGCTCGTCGAAGACAAGGTGTACCCCGACCCCTACGTCGGCATGAACCTGCGCTCCATTCCCGGTACGACGTACCCGATTTTCGAGGATTTTTCCAACCTCATGATGCCCCCTGCCAGTCCGTTCCGGCACTCCTGGTGGTATCGCACGGAATTCAACATCCCCTCGCAGTACAAAGGCAAAACTCTGTCGCTCGGCTTCGACGGCATTAATTACAAAGCGAACGTGTGGATGAACGGCGTTCGGATCGCCTCTTCCGATCAGCTGGCCGGCACGTGGCGGCTGTTCCAGTTCGATGTAACCGCTGCCGCCAAACCTGGTGAAATGAATTCCCTGGCGGTCGAAGTGTTTCCTCCCCAGCCGCGGGACTTGGCGATTACGCTGGTGGACTGGGCTCCGATGCCTCCAGACAAAGAAATGGGCATCTGGAGGGACGTTCACATCACCGCCACCGGCCCAATCACACTTCGCTACCCGGCAGTTCTGACCAAACTCAACTTGCCATCCACCGATGAAGCGCAGTTAACCGTACGTGCAGAGCTCAGCAATCCCACGGACCGCCCTGTGGAAGGAGTGCTCAAAGGCCACATTCAGAGCATCGCGTTCGATCAGCCGGTTCGCCTCGGCCCGAGGGAAACTCAGGTCATCCAGTTCACGCCGGACAAGTTTTCACAACTGAAGCTGGCCAATCCGCGCTTGTGGTGGCCGGCTCAGGTTGGCAAACAAGAGCTCTACCCGCTGGATTTATCGTTGGAAGTCGCGGGACAGGTTTCCGATTCGGCGCACATTGATTTTGGAATTCGTGAGGTCACATCGAAGCTCGACGAGAAAAACCACCGCCTGTTTCAGATAAACGGCAAGAACATCCTTATTCGCGGCGCCGGCTATAGCTTCGACCTCATGCTGCGCTCCTCACCGGAGCGGCAACAAGCCGAATTGAATTACGTTCGCGATTTGAATCTGAATGCAGTTCGTCTTGAGGGCAAAATTGAGAACGATCACTTCTTCGACCTGGCTGACCAGATGGGCATTCTTGTCCTGCCCGGATGGTGCTGCTGTGATCAGTGGGAGAATTGGCCCGCTTGGGATAAGGAAAACGAGCGCATTGCCGGCGATTCGCTACGCGACCAACTTCGACGCCTGGAGCGGCATCCTTCCGTCATCGCGTGGCTCTATGGCAGCGACTTCGCTCCGCCGCCCAGAATCGAGAATCTCTATCTGCAGATCATGAAGGAGGTGGATTGGCCGAACCCCTCCATCTCCTCGGCGGGGGCACGGAATACGACCGTTGGGCCCAGCGGTGTAAAGATGACCGGACCTTACGAATATGTCGCACCCATCTTCTGGTACATAGATACGCGCCATGGCGGGGCTTTCGGCTTCAACACGGAAACCAGTCCTGGGCCGGCGATTCCTCCCGTCGAGAGCTTGCGACGCATGCTTCCGGCGGATCACGTGTGGCCCATTGATTCCGTCTGGGAGTACCACGCGGGCGGCATGTCGCACACCCTCGATGTTTTCACCCAGGCGCTAGAGAAGCGCTATGGCGAATCGAAATCCGTGGAGGAGTTCTCCTCCAAATCGCAGGTGCAGGCCTACGAAGCTCATCGCGCCATGATGGAGGCCTACGGACGTAACAAGTACACCTCCACCGGCATCATCCAATGGATGCTGAACAACGCCTGGCCCAGCATGATCTGGCACATGTACGACTGGTATCTCCGCCCGGGCGGATCCTACTTCGGCGTAAAGCATGCCTGTGAACCGCTGCACGTGCAGTATTCCTATGATGATCGTTCCGTTGTTGTCGTGAATTCGTATTACCACGGATTCCAGAATTTGAAACTCACGGCCAAGGTTTACAACCTGGACATGACAGAGAAGTTCTCCAAAGATGTCGACCTGAGTGTCGACGCGGACAGCAGCACGAAAGTGTTCATATTGCCCCAGATCTCCGACCTGAGCACAACGTACTTCGTGAATTTCACACTGGAGTCATCCGGACAGGTTCTGAGCAGAAATTTCTATTGGCTCTCCACGCGCGCAGAAACACTCGACTGGGGACGCGAGGAGGAGGACACCAGTGGTCAGTACGACATTTCGACCTGGACCCCCACTAAAGATTTCGCCGACTATACAGCTTTGAACACGCTACCCCGGATTACTTTGGAAGCCACGGCTCACTCCACTAAACAGGGCAACCAGGGCACGACGACAGTCACCATCCACAACCCGAGTTCCACGCTCGCGTTTGCGGTACGTTTAAAAGTAGATCGGCCAGGGAATAATCGCGTGAGCCGCGAAGTCAAAGAAGACACCGAAATTCTCCCTGTACTCTGGGAAGATAATTATTTCGCCTTATTGCCGGGGGAGAGCCGCCAGGTCAAGGCCACATATGCTGCGGATTCCAAAAGCAACGCCCACCCGGTGGTTGAAATTGAAGGTTGGAACGTGAATCACACAATTGCAAAATTGCAGTAGCGAGTCATCACGAAAAATCAAAGCAATTCTTAAAAGGGCTTGATCTCATGAATCCTGCAGGAATGGAAGGCCACCGCCAAGACTTCGATAAAGTTCTGCGCGTATTACAGGACGCGCCCGCCATCGATCGTGAGTACCTCGCACCAATCGAAGAGTTTCAGGGACGCGTGCGCCGCACCAACGAGGCATTGCAAAAACAGGGCCACACCGTGGGACTCGTTTTTTCAGACGAGCACTATGCCGGCGACGTTCCCTACCTCGGCGGCAACACCAACATTTCGATCGAGCAAGTCGCGGGCGTGATCGGGCCCAACGGATTTCACGTGGTGGCGGGGCTTGAAGGAGGTTATGTCGCGGAACAGCTGGCAGAACGTGCCGGCGCGAAGGTCCACAAAGTAGAACTCCTGCAACTCGCGGACGAGAAATATCCGATCCGCGCCGAGCGGCTCGAAGATGTAATCCGCGCCGCTGCGGGAAAAGAGGTGGACCACATCGCGCTACTGACGCCTCGCCAAGTCATACCCGCCGGACTGGTCGAATACCTACACAATCTCTATGGCGCGAACGGGGTAGTGGACGCCCAGGAACTCTATTACCGCGTGAAATACGAAAAAAGCGCCCTCGAAATGCGACTGATCGCGGACGCTTGCGTCATTGCCGACGCCATGATGCGCGCCATGTTAGCCGTCCTCCGTCCCGGACGTCTCGAAACTGAGGTGGCTGCCTGGGGCGCATGGGTGGGACGCATGCTCGGCTCCGAGCGCGATGGCTTCCAGATCATGGTCGGGGCCAATACCGCCAACCGCACCCTGATCGGCCCCGCCCTCAATCGCCGCATCAACGAAGGCGACTGGGTGCACCTCGGCGTCGCCCCTAAGCGCGACGGCCTCACCGCATGCCTGCGCCGCTCGGTCATTGCCGTAGATTCCCCCAGGAAAGTGACCGCCGACCAGAAATACTGGTTCGACCTGGTCGAAGAAGGCTATGCCGTTGGCGAACGCTGGTATCGCGAGGTATCGGCCAAAATTCTTCCGGCCCGCATGCAGGAACAGGCTTTAGTGGATTTCTTCACCGCCCACTCGGAAGAAATCTCCCGTCGCCTCGGCAAGAAAGTCGATCTGGCGCAGCAGAAGCCCTACACGGGCACGCACAATTCCGGCTACACGGAGTGTCAGGAGTTTTTCGGCGCCATCACACTCGACAGTCACGAGCCACTGGGCAATCAGATTGTAACCATGCTCGACGTCGCCCTGCGCGGGATCGGCGACCGCTGGCACGATGTCGTGATTCCCGGGTTCGATTTCTGCGTGGTCGAAAACACGCTCGGGAAATACGGCACCCGCGTAGAGACATTAACCAAATTTCCCATCCACGCGCAGGAGTTGGTCGGGGCTTAGCTTCACTTGGATCACGACTCAGTTGCTGGACTTTTTGCTGATATCCACAGCCAGTTGTGACATCCGTCACTGCATTGCCGCACCGCCATGGAATAGGCTGGCACGTTTCCGGTAAATCCCTCCGAGCAGAAGTTCATTGTCCGAGATCTCCTATGTTGCGGAGAACTATTCTCTGTCTGCTCGCAGGTTTATCCATTGTCCTTGCCCCGCGATTCCTCACCGGACAGGACTCTGTAACTCCTAATTCTGTTTACCGCTCACGCTCGAATTACCTGCTGCCCCGAGCTTTCCCGCCCAAGCCGCCGGTACGCGAGCCCGCGCGGATAAATCCGCCTCTTTCCATTAATCCAGGAAACTCGTCCGGATTGTCGCGACTGGTTCGCGCGGCCGGCATCATTTTTTCCGGCACGGTGACTCGAATACAACTACGCAGCCCGGCGAATGCACAAGCCGTCTCGACGGTGGCCATCACGTTCCACGTCGAGGATGCGCTGCGGGGAAGCATATCCGGGCGAGAACTCACAATCTGCGAATGGGCTGGTGTGTGGTCCAGTGGCCAGCGGTACCGCGTCGGGGAACGCGTCTTCGTCTTTCTTTACCCGCGCAGCAAACTCGGCTTGACCAGTTCTGTCGCCGGTCTCATCGGCCGCTTCGCGGTGGATACGCGCGGAACGGTGTTGCTGTCACCCCAACACATTTCCGTCTTCCGACGACATCCCGTCCTCGGTGGGAAGTCGCGTGTAAGTCTCAGCGACTTCGCCCTGGCGGTGAAGCAGGCCCATGAGGAGGAATGAGACAGAGGTGACCATGCAAACCAAAATGGCATCTACGATGCGTCTCTTCCTCCTCAGGCTAGCTTTCGGCGCAACCATTCTCTTTCTCTGCGCACTGGCATCTCGCGCCGGGGGCCCTGCCCGGGTCGCCGGGTCGGCCTATTTCGATCCCTCCGTGGAAGGGCGCCCTCTCATGTGGCCGCAAGGCAGCATCACGTACTACGTCGATCAGGGCAACCTCAGTCCAGTGTTGCCGAATGCCGACGCCAATGCCGTGGTTGCGAGCGCCTTCTCTCAATGGACTTCCGTTGCTACCGCCGCGTTATCCGTCACTGCTCGGGGCAGCTTGGCCGAAGACGTGAGCGGGGCCAATGTCACCCGCAATTCGGATGGCACGATCTCCATGCCGCCGGACGTTCAACCGACCGCAACTGGCACCCCCGTAGGAATCGTCTACGATGCCGATGGAACCGTGACCAGCGCCCTTCTCGGCGCCGGAGCTGCCGATCGCACGCAATGTTTCTACAACGCAGTCTTCGGTGGAAATGATAGTTATGGCTCCCTTGCCACTTATGAGCACGCCCTCATCGTCATCAACGGACAGTGTGCGCAACAGGCCTCCCAAGTAAGCGAGATTCAATACCGCCTGGTTCGCGCCATTGGCAACGTGCTCGGGGTGGGCTGGTCACAATTGAATGTCAATGTGCAGACTGGCTCGCCGCCTCCAACCACGGATGATTATTCAGGCTTTCCAGTCATGCATTTTCTTGATCTGTGGAACTGCGTACCGATCACGCTGTGCTACCCGCATCCGACCCAGCTCTCGATGGATGACATCGCGGCGGTGTCGCGCCTCTATCCAGTCACGGCCCAAAATCAGTCGGCATTTCCCGGCAAGCAGCTATTCTCCGCGGGTACGGCGCGGATCCACGGATCGGTGTGGTTTACCGACACTCACGGCCAACGCACCCAGCCCATGCAGGGCGTCAACGTGGTCGCGCGGTGGATTGATCCTGCTACTGGACAGCCCTCCCGGCGTTACGCCGCCAGTTCAGTCTCCGGATATCTTTTCACCGGGAATCAAGGAAATCCAATCACCGGCACCCACGACGCTGTGGGAGAGCCGCTATCGCAATGGGGATCGGACGACCCGGAACTGGAGGGTGAGTTTGATCTCTCCGGTCTCCAACTCCCGAATGGCGGCAGCACACAATACCAACTTTCCGTGGAAGGTCTCGACCCTCAGTGGTCGTACGGTGTGGGGCCATATTCACCGGATTCAGTCTCCCCCTCGGGATCATTCCTGCCCGTCACCATAACGGTTTCACCCGGCAGCAATGTGCAGCAAGACATTCTCATGGCCGACACAGCGCAGCCTTTGCCCCAGAGTCCCTCCTCGTGGACCTCTCCGGCATCACTTCCAGTAGGGGGCGATTGGGTTTCGTCTCTTCGCCACGGCGGCGTCAACTATTTTCAGCTCCCGATCCAGGCGAACCGCACCTTGTCGATCACGGCGACCGCTCTCAATGAGTCCGGCCGCTCGAGCTTGCTCAAGGCCCGACCCGTGATTGGCATGTGGGCGGCGGCCGATCCGGAGGGCACGCCTTCCCCTGCTTTTACGCCATCCCCGTTCAACTCGCTGGTCTTGGCCACCAGCCGGCTGGACGCACAAGTGCTTCAAGCGGGGAACTTTCTGATTGGGATCTCGGATCTGCGCAGAGATGGGCGTCCCGATTTCCGTTACCATGGCCGCGTTCTTTATGCCGATACTTTGTCCCCGGCTCGCGTAGGCGTGAATGGCGGTACCATCACTGTGCGGGGTACTGGGTTTGCTCGCGGATTGTCGGCCACTATGGGAGGAACCACTCTCACTCAGCTTCGGGTCAGTGCGACAGAGATCATGGTTGCCGTGCCCGCCCGCTCCGACGGAACCCAAAGTATCACTCTGACCGACTCTACAACTGGCGCCTCGACCACTATGGCGAACGCGCTCACCTACGGAGCGGCGGCCAGCGACAATATCACGCTGCTCTACACAGGGAATTCGCAGACCCCGATGGGAACGCAAGCCGCCAAACCGGTGACGGTGCGCGTGCTGGCTGCAGACGGAGTTACCGCCGTCTCCGGAGTTACAGTAGGCTGGACGACGACAAACAGCCTGCAGCTTTCCGCATGCGGCGGAGCAACGTCCTGTTCCGTGACGACGGATCAGAGTGGCAGCGCGACAACCTGGCTCACCCCTGCGGCCCTGGGCGCTGCCACGCTCACCGCTACGCTTGCTCCAGGTGTGTACTCCCCGGCCAAATCTGTCACGGCAACCGTGAATGCCATTGGCTCTTCTTCTGATATCGGCGCCGTGACGCCCTATCTGCGAATTTCGCAAGGTGCCACCGTCACACTCCCCCTGCTGGTACGGGCGGTAAACAACGGCTCGCCCCGCACCGGTGTCCAGATCAACTACGCAATTATGACCGGCTCCGGAACGCTGGGCGCCGCGAGCGCGGCCACGAATTCGAGCGGGTATGCCAGTGTCAATTTAACGCTCACTCAGATTACCGCTGAGACGAAGGTTAGCGCTTGTGTTGCTCCCAGCAACGCGCCCTGTGCCATTTTCTATGCCGATCCAGTACCGCTCTCGCAACAACGGCTGCAGCCGGTCTCGGGAGCCGGCCAGGTATCCACTGGACAGGCGTTCCAACCGATCATTGTGCGCGTCACAGATTCCGCGACCACCCCTAATGCGGTCATTGCCGCCCCCGTGGTCTTTCAGACGACTGTCCTCAGACCCGGAGGCACTTCTCCCGGCGTTGGAGATGGCGAAACGAATCCGGTGAACCCCTCTCAGCCAGTGATCCTGCAAATCGCACAGAGCACTGGGATGAGCGATGTGAATGGCTTCGCCAACATCGTACCTTCGCGTAGCAGTTTCAGTCCGCCCGTGGAGGTAGACGTCTGGGTCGCCGCAGGCAGCACCGCCCTGCTCGATCTCCCGCTGCAAGTCCTGCCCGCTCTAAGCGGCGGCAGTTCTCCATCGGGCGCGAGCTCAGAGCCGGCGGTTGCACCCGTACGACACCCGAACTGGCGAGGAGTTGACCCTCGATAGGTCAGCAGGGGCCTGCAGGCCGTCCGTTTCACTTCCCTACCCACTGATCCACCCAATCGTTCACGGTCTTGTACCACAGGTGCGAATTTTGCGGCTTCAGCACCCAGTGGCCCTCGTCCGGGAAGTAGAGCATTTTCGAGGGCACGCCCTCCATCTGCAGCGTGGTGAATAGCTGGAACCCTTCGCTGACATCCAGCCGATAATCCTTTTGTCCATGCACCACGAGTGTCGGAGTCTTAAAGTTCTTCGCGTACTGATGCGGCGACCACTTCTGATAGAGCGCGCGGTTGTCATAAGGTGTTCCCTTGAACTCCCAGTTATTGAACCAGAGTTCTTCCGTCGATCCCCACGCCGACTCGGCGTTAAACATGCCATCATGCGACACCAGGCACTTGAAGCGGTTGGTGTGGCCGAGGATCCAGTTGATCATGTATCCCCCGTAACTCGCGCCCAGAGCGCACTCGCGGTTCTTATCGATAAACGGATAATGCTCTTCGGCGTAATCGAGCCCCTTCATCAGGTCTTCATACGGAGCTCCACCCCAGTCGCCATTGATGGCGTCCGTGAATTTCTGCCCGTTTCCGGTCGAACCGTGGAAGTTGATCATGATGACCGCATATCCATCCGCCGCGAACAGCTCCGCATTCCAGCGATACGACCAGTCATCGCCCCATGCACCCTGCGGCCCCCCGTGGATGAGGAATTTCACCGGATACTTTTTGCTGTCGTCGAAGTTCGGCGGTTTGACGAGAGTGCCTTCAACCCAGTCTCCGTGCGCGCCAGTGAACGAGAAAGCCTCGTCCTCTGACCAGCTGATTTGAGGCAGCAATGGATCGTTTATGTGGGTGAGCGCCTGATCTTTGCTCAACGAACAGTTTTCGTGGCCTTTATCGACGCTCCCGGTTCTCGCCGGGCAGCCTTCGGCAGTTGCATCCGCCGTGTAAATCTCATTGGGAGCTTTCAGCGACATGCGAGAAAAGATCAGCTTCTTGCCATCGGGTGCGACCGTTACGTCATCGTTATAGCCGCCAACAATCGTGCGTACTTGAGGGTGACCTCCAGAGATCGGGCCTACCGCATAGATCAGCGAGTGACGCAGATGCTCGGCGCTGAAGTAGATCGTTTCGGAATCTCCCGCCCACGTGTAGGTCCCGACCCAGTGATCAAAGTCCGGCATCAGATCCTTCTTCTCTCCCGTCTTGCGGTCATAGAGCATGAGCCGGAAGCGGTCGCTCTCGTATCCGGGACGCTGCTGTGCACGGTAGGCGATATAGCGTCCGTCGGGCGAATAGAGCGGGGTCGAGTCGCTGGCCGGATTGTCCCCGGTGATGTTCTTCGTTTTCGCCAGGACCTCCGCAGACGATGCGTCCGCCCCTACATCGACGGGCACGATCCACAGATCATTGTTCGTGGAAGCCGCGGGATTCTTATCGTGGTTCGACGCATAGCAAATCTCTTTCCCATCGGACGAAAACGCATAATTATCCTGCCCTCCCAAAGAGAACACAGGCGCATCGTAATCGCCCGGAGTGAGATCCATGTAGGGACAGCCGCCATCGGCTGTCCGGTCGAGCGCAGCTCGACTGCTTTTGCCCTCTCCCGCCACGCCTAGACATGCATCCACCGGAACGACAAAGATGTGCGTGCGCGTCCCTTCCTTAAAAGCATTCCAGTGCCGATAAAGCAGGTGCGTAAAGATCTGCGCCTTGACCTTGCCGTTCTTCCGCTCTTCGAGCGTCTTTGCGTTGCATGCCGATTCGGCTGCAGGCTCCCCATCGCATTCGGGATAAACATCCGACGTAAACAGAATGGTCTTGCCGTCCGGGGACCACAATTCCCCTCCCGCTTCAGTGGCTATCGATGTGAGCTTGTGAACTCCAGTCACAGTCCCAGCGCCGCTGTCGAAATTCGCAATCCAGATCTGGGATTCGCCCCCTTTCGTGGACAGAAAGGCAAACCTCTTCCCATCTGGCGCCCAGCGCGGACGGTCCCCATCCTGATCGGCAACGATCTCCCGCTCCTGACCTCCGATCGCAGGCACAATCCAGATATGCGGCGTCTTGGAGTTGGCTTCAAGATCGACATCGACCACGCTGAAGATGACCCACTTGCCATTCGGCGAAACCTCCGGCTCGCCCAGCCGTTTCAACTTCATCATGTCCTCAAAGGTGAAAGGATGCATGGCTTGTGTGAATGCGGGAATAGCGAAAAAGAAAAGAAGAAGAGCGACAAGAATAGGACGCATGGCAGGTACTCCTTGGCAAACGGATGAGTGTAGCAAAAAACGTGAGACTTAAAACCTCCGGAGTTCCAGAGCTTTCAAGCTCTACCTGACAGGCATCCTGCGCTATCGCGTGCACCAAAACTGGTGCACTCATCCTGAGTTCTCTCCGCCACATCGTGAGGGGAACGTTCTTTGCAACTGTGAATCACCGGGAAAAATTGA
>Ga0207707_10004555_pt1 | contig 12184 bp, 8 predicted proteins | sample KBSC83BmetaG_FD_184336 | JGI IMG/M metagenome (GOLD analysis project Ga0207707, IMG submission 184336) | Corn rhizosphere microbial communities from Kellogg Biological Station, Michigan, USA - KBS C8-3B metaG (SPAdes) (version 2) | ecosystem: Host-associated > Plants > Roots > Rhizosphere ... | reverse complement strand
CGAGCGGCTGAGGCACAAGGCGGGCGAGCTCACTCTCAAGCTCAGCGAGCGCACGCGCGCCTATGAGCAGATCCTGTGGGGCGCTGCCGGCCTGTTCGCTGCCAGCCAAGGCGTCAGCCGCGAGGAGTGGCATGCCTATGTGGAACGCATCGGCCTGCGCCAGCGCTACCCCGGCATTTTAACGATCGGCTATAGCGAGCGATTGCCGCAAACGCGCTTGGCGTCGCACCTACGTGCCATGTACGCGGCGGGATTTGCCGATTACCGGTTGCAGCCGGGCGGCGACCGTCCTGAATACGCGCCTGTCGTTTACGTTGAACCGTTCGGGGGCCGCAATGTGCGCGTGCCGGGCTACGACATGCTCTCAGAGCCGGTGCCGCGCGAGGCGCTCGATCGTGCCCGCGATTCCGGAGAGTCCGCGATTTCCGGACCGGTTGCCTCGTGGGACAATTCCGCAAAGCCAGGCGCCGGCTTGCAGTTCTATGTGCCGGTGTATCGTCACCGTGCTGCGGTGGAGACGGTGGCGCAGAGACGCGCGGCCCTGCAAGGTTATGTCTTCGTTGCTTTTCTCGCCGGTGATCTGCTGCGCGGGCTGATCGGCCCGGATATGCGCGGCGTCGATGTCCGGATCTTCGACGGCGATGGCAGCGACCATCGGGCGCTGCTGTTCGATGCGGACGGTGTCGAGACGATGAGCGCTGGTGCTGCCGGCGCGGCCAGCGTCGCCCAAGACGCCGGGTCGAACCGCCTGCACGTTACGGACATCGTGAACGTCGGCGGCCGCCACTGGCGGATGGAGTATCAGGCCAGGCCGGAATTCCTCGCCGCGATCGCCGGCAACGGTCCGTGGCTGCTGGTTGCACTCGGCACGCCGGCGAGTCTGCTCTTGTTCGGCATCTTGCTGGTGATCACTCGCACGAAAGATCATGCTGCAGCGCTGGCGCGGCGCATGACAGCCGAGCTGCAGGCCAAACAGCTCGAGCTGCAGGCGATCCACGACAGCTCCCCGCTCGGTGTGTTCAGCGCTTCGCTCGACGGCCGCACGGTCTACATCAATCCGCGCGGGCGGGAGATCACCGGACTCGATCCTGATCTGCTGGGGGATTTCGGCTGGACCGAGCGGCTGCACCCTGACGACAGAAAGCGGGTCGCCGAAGGATGGCGCGCGGCCCTCGAACGCAGAGATCTGTTCGACAGCGACCACCGTTTCGTGGGGCCGGGCGAGCGGCTGGTGTGGGTGCGTGTCAAGGCCAGTCCGATCTTCGAGAGCGGCGTCGCCACGGGCTTTTCCGGAACGATCGAAGACATCACGGCACGCCGCGCGGCCGAGTCTGCCCTCGAGGCCAGCAAGCGCTTTCTCGACGCGGTCGTCAATGCGATTCCGCAGCCTGTGTTCGTGAAGGACCGGCATCACCGCTGGGTGCTGATCAACGACGCCTTCAGCGCTTTGCATCGCAGGGCGCGGCACGAGCTGATCGGCAAGACCGACTTCGACGCGTTCGCGCCGGAGATCGCGTCGCTGCATTGGGCCGAGGACGACCAGGCGCTGTCCGAGCGGCGTGCGCTGGTCGTGGAGGAGGCGGTAGCCGCGCCGGACGGCGAGGTGCGCTGGATGCTCAAGACCATGCGCGGCGTGGTGTTGTCGGACGGCAGCGCTTACGTCGTCGGAGTCGCTGCCGACATTTCCATTCGCAAAGAGATGGAGGAAGCGCTGCGCGCCAGCCAGTCGCGGCTGCGGCTGGTCAACAACATCAGTGCGCAGATCACGGCCGGGATTTCGATCGAGGCCATCATCGAGGCGGGGGTGCTCGGACTTGCAGGCCTGCTGCCGGGCCTGCGTGCCTGCTACGGTATGGTCGACACCGAAGGCCGCATGCGCATGTTGTGCTCGGCGGGTGCTCCGGACATGCCGAGTCTCGCTGGGCTGGAGGCCGATCTCGGCCGGGCTCCCGAATATCTGCGCGCCGTGCGCGGCGATCTGCCGGTGGTGGTGCAGGACGCCGAAGCCGATCCGCGCGTAGAGACGCTGCTGCCATCGCTGCTCCCGGTCGGGGCACGGTCCTTCATCGACGTCCCGATCCATCACGGCGCGGACGTGACCGGCCTGCTGTGCGTGGACGCCGAATTGCCGCGCGAGTGGACGCACGTCGAGATCGACACCGTGCAGGAGATCGCCGAAGCCCTCGGTGCCGCATTGCGACAGGCGGGCACAGAAAGCCGTCGCCGGCAGGCCGAGCTGGCGGCGGAGCGTAGCCGGGCGTTCCTGCAGGCGGTAGTCGACGCCATGCCACAGGGTGTATTCGTGAAGGACGAGCAGAGCCGGTGGCTCATGGTCAACGATGCGACCTGCAACCTGCTCGGATTGACTCAAGCCGAGTTGATCGGGCGCCGCCCGGAAGATGCGCTGGATCCCGACTTTGCGGCGGTGGTTCTCGAGCAGGATCGCCAGACGCTGGCGGCCGGGCATCCGATGACGTTCGAGCAACGCCCGCACCTGGTCGCCGGCCGCGAAGTCTGGATTCTCAAGACCGAGTCCGCGGTGCAGCTGAGCGACGGGACCCGCTACCTGGTCGGCGTCAACACGGACGTGAGCGAGCTCAAGCAGGCCGCGCACGCGGCCGAGCGCAGCCGGCAGTTCCTGGAGAATCTGCTGAATGGGTTGCCGCAACCGATCTTCGTCAAGGACGCGCAGCATCGCTCGGTCCTTGTGAATGAAGCCTATTGCCGGCTCTTCAATGTCACGCGGGAGCAGATCCGTGGACGCGACGACGCGGACTTCCTGGACGCCGAGACCGCTGCGGAGCGCTTTCGCGAGGACGACGCGGTGCTGGCGAGCGCTGCGCCGTTGATCAGCGAGCAGAGTATGGTAGCGCCCGACGGGCGCATCACATGGTTGTACAAGAGCAAGAACCCGATCACGTTTCCGGACGGCAGCCGCGGGATCGTCGGCTTGTTGGCCGACATCACCGAGCAGAAGGAGGCACAACTCAAGATCATGCGCTCCAGGCAGTTCCTCGATGCGCTGGTGAGCGCCGTGCCGCTGCCGGTGTTCGTCAAGGACCGCGAGCACCGTTTCGTGCTCATGAACGACGCGGTCTGCACGTTCCTCGGCGTTGCGCGCGAGCAGTTGCTCGGCCGAACCGACCTCGACATCTTCGAGCGCCAGCAGGCCGAATGGTTCTGGCAGCAGGATGAACAAGCTTTTGCCGCCGACGCTCCGATCGAGTACGAGGAGAATTTCGGGACGCCTGACGGCCAGACGCACTGGGTGGTCAAGACCAAGCTCGGGGTGAGCTTCGGCGACGGCGAGCGCTGGCTGGTCGGCGTGATCATGGACATCACCGAGCGCCGCAAGGCGGAGCTCGAGCTGGCGCACGCGCGCGAGCTGCTCCAGGCCGTGCTGGATGCGGTTCCGGTGGTGGTATCGGTCAAGGACGAAGCGCTTCGCATCCTTCTCGTGAACCAGGCCAATCAGGACTTCCACAACCGGCCCGAGTCCGATTTCCTCGGGAATACCGACTATGATCTGTTCCCGCCGGAAGTGGCCGGACGCGTGCGTGCCCAGGATGAGCAAGTGCGCAAGTGCGATGGCCTGCTGACTTTCGAGGATACGGTCGAGACCGCGTCGGGCGCGCTGCGCTGGGTAGTGAAGCGCAAGCGCGGGTTGACGATGCCGGGCGGCAAGCGCGGAGTGGTTACCGCCATGTACGACATAACCGAGCGCGTGCAGGCTGAAGAGGAATTGCGGCGTCACCGCGACAACCTCCAGCAACTCGTCGAGGAGCGCACGCACGAGCTGGTGCTCGCGAAGGAAGCCGCCGAGCAGGCGAGCCGCGCCAAGTCGGAGTTTCTCGCCAACATGTCGCATGAGCTGCGCACGCCGATGCACGCGATCTTGTCCTATGCGCGCCTGGGCATCGAAAAGCTCGCGCGTGGAGACGCTCCGGTCAGCAAGCTGCAGCAGTACCTCACGCGCATCGACCAGGGCGGCGAGCGTCTGCTGAACCTCTTGAACGATCTGCTCGACCTGTCGCGCCTCGAAGCAGGCAAGATGACTTACGCTATGGCGCGGAGCAACCTGGCTGATGTGGCGCGAGCGGCGGTGACCCAGTTCGATGGCTTGGCGCGCGCGCGGGATATTGCGCTGCACCTGGAGGTCGTGTCGGAGAATGCGCATGCCTGGTGCGATCCGGATCGCATTGGCCAGGTGTTCGCGAACCTGCTCTCCAACGCCATCAAGTTCTCCAGCGGCGGCGCCGTTGTTCGCATACGCTTGGCGGCGGGCGTGCTGCCCGGGCGCGCAGCAGACGAGCCGGTACCTGCCGTGCAGATCGGCGTGAGCGACCACGGTGTTGGCATTCCCGCCGGCGAGCTCGAATCCGTATTCGACAAATTCGTCCAGAGCAGCAGCACGAAGAGCGGCTCGGGTGGGACCGGGCTGGGGCTGTCCATTTCCAGGGAGATCGTGCAAGGCCACGGCGGGCGCATGTGGGCGAGCACCAATCCGGGTGGCGGCACGCTGATCACATTCCTGCTGCCGCGCGCGGCCTTGGCTGAGGTCTCTGCTGCGAGCCCGACCGGCAGCGGGCTGTCGGAGGTGGCTTAGGGTGTGTGCGGCCCGCCTGCTGGTGGTCGACGACGAGGCGATCAACCGCGAGATCATCGCCGAGTATCTCGAGGACACGGACTATCAGATCACCATGGCCGCAGGCGGCGAGGAGGCTCTGGTCCGCCTGCACGCCGACGCTGGTTTCGACGCGGTCATTCTCGACCGGATGATGCCCGGCGTCGACGGCCTGCGGTTCTCAGGCAGATCCAGACCGACGCCGCGCTGCGCCGCGTTCCGGTGATAATGCAGACCGCCGCCGCCGGTCACGAGCAGGTCGCGGAAGGGCTGCGGCTGGGCGCCTACTATTACCTGACGAAGCCGTATCATCGCGACGCACTGCTGGCGGTCGTGCGCTCCGCTGTCGAGATGGTGCAGCGGCGCCGCGCACTGACGCTGGCGATCGACGAGGTCCGGGGCGTCATGGGCTTCATGTTCGACGGCCGCTTCCGCGTCAGCTCCCCGCAGGAAGCGCGCGCGCTGTCCGCGGCCATCAGCAGCCTCGGCGCGGATCCTGTGAGTGTCGCGCTGGGACTGTCCGAGCTGATGATCAACGGTATCGAGCACGGCAATCTCGGGATCGGCTTTCACGAGAAAGCGCAGCTGCTCGCGGCCGCTCGCTGGGAGGCCGAAATCGAAACGCGCCTCGGCTTGGCCGGCAACTCGCAAAAGTTCGTCGAAGTGCGCATCCAGCGCGAGCTCGGCGCTTTGCACGTCAGCATCCGCGATCAGGGCACGGGCTTCGACTGGCGTCCCTACCTCGATCTCAGCGAGTCGCGCGCATTGTATCCGAACGGGCGCGGCATCGCGATGGCGCGCCACATTGCGTTTCGCAATCTCCGATTCGTCGATCCGGGCAACGAAGTCGTCGCGACGCTGACTGTTGCCGACTGAAATGGGCGACTGGAAGTCCGCGCATTGCGGGCCAGTCGCATCTGCTGCGGGCGCACTGGGCGCCATCAACGCAACAAAAAATTCGCACGTCTGAAACTCGCGTGGCTTATGGGAGCGGCGCACTGACTGAAACTTCCGTTTTGCAGCGCGACGCGATGTTGTGCGACGCAATATCAGCGCTCTTTTCGGACACTGGCGATCCTCTGCAACGTGCCGAAAACTTGTTGACAATGCGAGGTCATTTCTTTATTTTGAACTCGCTGTATTCCATGTGCAGCGCGCTCTTTGGACCGGTCGTTTCACGGTTTCAAACAAGCAATAAATCAAACCCCGCAAAAGCATCCACGATGCAGGATGCAATGCGCATACTTTCGGGAGGTGTTTTCAATGGTGAAGCAACTGTCGCTCAAACAAGCGGCGTTGTCCCTCGCTGCGTTTGCGGCGCTGGGTACCTCGGGATATGTCTCCGCACAGGGTCTGGATTCGGCTGAGTCGAAGCTGTATCCGAACTATGTGACGGACGACATGCTTCTCAACGCTGACAAAGACGCCAGCAACTGGCTGCACTACGGGCGTGACTATCAGACCACGCGCTACAGCCCGCTCAAGCAGATCAATAAGGACAACGTCAAGAAGCTGCACCCGGTGTGGAATCTGTCCTTCGGCGTGCTCGAAGGTCAAGACAGTCAGGCCGTCGTCGTCAACGGCACGATCTATGTGACCACCTCGTTCAACAAGGTCATCTCGGTCGACGCGCGTACTGGCGTGGTGAACTGGAAGTACGAGCGCGAGCTGCCGGGCGACGTGTTCCCGAAGCTCTGCTGTGACGTTGTGAATCGCGGCGTGGCCGTCTACAAGAACAAGGTCTACCTGGCGACTCTCGACGCCCACATCGTTGCTCTCGACAACTCGAGCGGCAAGGTGGTCTGGGACAAGAAGATGGGTGACTACACCTACGCCGAGACCTTCACGATCATGCCGATGGCCCTGCGCGGCAAGATCATCTTCGGTACGGCCGGTGCAGAGTACGGTGTGCGCGGCTGGATCAAGGCCATCAACGCCGACACGGGCGAGCAAGTGTGGCAGACCTATACGATCCCCGGACCCGGCGAGCCCGGCAACGACACGTGGGCAGGTGACTCGTGGAAGTATGGCGGCGGGTCGGCATGGATTACCGGCGCCTACGACAAGGAAACCAACCGTCTGTTCTGGCCGGTCGGCAACCCTGGTCCGGACTTCGACCGTCACGTGCGCCTTGGGGACAACCTGTTCACTAACAGCAACCTGGTGCTCGACCCCGATACCGGCAAGATCCTCTCGTACTTCAACTACACGCCCAATGATCCGTACGATTACGACGGCGTGAACGAGATGATCCTGGTCGACGTCGGCGGCAAGAAGCTCTGGCTGCACGGCTCGCGCAACGGCCACGTCTACGGTATCGATCGCGAGAACACCACCTCGGGCAAGGCTGGCAAGGAGCACAAGTGCGTTTGGGTTACCGCTCTGCAGCGCGTGAACTGGACCAAGCCGATCACCCCGGCCAACAACTGCAAGCCGATCTACAACTATCCTGAGAAGGACGTTGTGTACGACAAGATCACCACCGATATCGCCCCCTCGCTGGACGGCGGTAAAGAGTGGCATCCGATGTCGTACAGCCATCGCACCAAGATGGTCTACGTTCCGGTGTACGACTTCGCCATGGACCTCCAGGCTAAGAAGATGGAGTGGAAGCGCGGCGAGTGGTACCTGGGCGCCAAGGTCATCAACTTCAACGCAGGCGCCGGCCATATCAAGGCGTTCGATGCAGCCACCGGCAAGCTGGTTTGGGACAAGTCGCAGTCCTATCCAGCGACCAGCGGTCTGCTGACCACCGGCGGCGGTCTGGCGTTCTACGGCGATCCGGAAGGCTACTTCAGCGCGCTGGACGACGAGACCGGCGAACAGCTCTGGACGTTCCAGACCGGTTCGGGCATCCACGGCAACCCGACCACCTTCACGGCGCACGGCAAGCAGTACGTGGCGATCGTGTACGGCGCGGGCGGCGGCGGCATTTGGCCGATCTACTACGCTGACTGGCTCAAGAAGAACCAGAAGGGCGGCGGTCTGATGGTATTCGCGCTCGACGACTAAGAAGTCGCTCCGGCTGCACGATACTAGGAAGTAGTAGAATCGCGGGGGAGGGCAGCAATGCCCTCCCTTGTTTTTGCCCGCGTTCCGCGGGCCGGCGGCTGTACTGCGTAGCGCGGGCGCACGTTTGAAGCAGACGCGGTTCCAAAAATCGCGCGCGATATCAGGGAGCGATCGGGTTCTCGCCTCGATTGGAGTGCTGTTCCGAGACCCAAGAGCTTACGAAGGAGCAAAAGTTGAAAAAGTTGACTGCCATTTTGGGCCTCGCGCTGCTGCTGACGCTGGCGATGTCGTTCGCCCGCGCCCAGGATCAAAATCAGGACGCTGCCCAGGATCCCGACGAGATCAAAGATACGCTGCAGCGGGCCAAGGCCAAAGGCGTGCTGACGGCATGCGCTGATCCGTACGACTGGCCCTATTCGCAACGTAACGGCGTACCGCCTGGCTTCGATGTCGAAATCTTCCAGCAGCTCGCGAGGATGGGCGGCATGCGAGCCGAGATCTACTGGGCCGATACCGGAACGCGCGGTGGACTCGGACGCGCCTTCCGCAATTCGATCTTCGCCAAGCGCTGCGACATCTTCCTCGGTCTTTCCGACAACGGCGACGACGATATGCTGCAGAACAAGCTCGTGTTCACGCAGCCGTACATCGGCCTCGGCTACGTGCTGGTGGTGCAAGGCAAGGCCGACAAGTTGACGTCTTTGCAGCAGATGAAGGACAACAACATCAAGGTGGGCGTGCCGATGTCGACGCCGATCGACGACTATCTGTTCACGAACAACATCCCGCGCGAGCTCTACCTCAACAACCGCCGCATCATGGAAGGGATGGCGAAGGGCGAGGTGGACGCGAGCATGGTGTGGGCAACCGCGGTTGCCGTGGCGAAGCAGGAATTTCCGGATGCGAAGTTCCACATGGTGAACGGCTACGTGCCGATTCCGGAGCATCGCTTCAACAGCCGCTTCGCGGTGCGCAAGGACGACAAGAGCCTGCTCGACTTCGTGAATCAGAGCATCGACAAGATGCTGAACGAAGGCAAGGTCAAGCAGATCGTCGAAAGCTACGGGGTGCCGTTCTACGCGCCCTTTTCTTCGTAAATAGCTTTAGGAGACCATAAGAAATGTTGCGGTATTTCCTGACTGGCATCTGTGCGCTCGTGACGCCGCTCGTGCTGGCCCTGACGCTGGGTGTTGGCTCGAGCCTGTTGCTGGTCCCGACAGCGTCCGCGCAGCACAAGTCGAATCCTGACGATATGGAGGTCCCGACCAACGACCCGAAGGTAGTCGAGCTCGGGCGGGAGAAGTTCGCTCAGCGCTGCGCCTTCTGCCACGGCGGCGGAGGCAAGGGTGGCAAGGGGCCTTGCCTTACGTGTGGCAAGTTCCACTACACGGGGAACACGAATTCCGCGATCTACGCGACCATTGCCGGCGGCATCAGCAACCGCTCGCTCGGTGGGACCATGGGCTCATTCGGGACGACCATGAGCTACGAGGAAATTCTCGCGGTGGTCACCTTCCTGCGCTCGGAGGAGAAGCGGCGCATCGAATCGGGCGAGATTCCCGATCCATACAAGGACCAGTAGCGCCGGCGCGTCATTTGTCCATGCGAAGGGCCGGATCTCCGGCCCTTCTGCTTTTCAGCCATCGAACATTCATTCAGTGCTTGCCGGTGCTGCCGAAGCCACCGGCGCCGCGGGTGCTCTGATCGAATTCGTCGACGCGGTTGAACTTCACCTGCAGCACTGGAACGATCACGAGTTGTGCGATGCGTTCCATCGGATTCAAAGTGAAGGTGCTGCCGCCGCGGTTCCACACGGACACGAAAATTTGTCCCTGATAGTCCGAGTCTATCAGCCCGACAAGATTACCGAGCACGATGCCGTGCTTGTGCCCGAGCCCGGAGCGCGGCAGCACCATCGCGGCAATGCCCGGGTCGGCGAGATGAATGGCGATTCCGCTCGGCACCAGCTCGGTCTGGCCCGGCTTCAGCTCGATGGGCCGATCGATGCAGGCGCGCAGGTCGAGGCCGGCCGATCCGGCAGTCGCGTACGCCGGCATGCTATCTGTCAGACGCGCGTCGAGAATCCTCACATCGATGGTTCGCATCGGTGTTTCCATTTCAATCGAGGAATGGCGGTGGCGGCCGCGTAATCAGGGCCGCACGGCTTTGAGCTTGAGCGGAGTGCTGGCTTTGTAGAGACGCGCGATGTGTTGGATCAGCAGCCGTGCTTGTGTGAGCTTCGGTGCTTTCGGCAGCGCGTGGCGTCCCTGCTCATCGAGCAGCACCAGCTCGCTTTCCTCGGCGCCGATCGTGTCTTGCGCGATGTTGGCGGCCAGCAGCGGCAGTTTCTTGCGCCGGCGTTTGTCCTCGGCGAACTTTTCGAGGTCGTGGCTCTCGGCCGCAAAGCCGACGCAGAACGGCGGATTGGGGCGACCGGCGACGCTCGCCAGAATATCGACAGTCGGCACCAGCTCGAGCGTCAGCGCTTGATCCGCTTTCTTCATCTTCTGCGCGCTCGGATGTGCTGCTCGATAGTCCGCGACGGCCGCTACACTGATGAAGATATCGCACTCGGGCGAGTGGGCGTTCACGGCTTCGAGCATGTCCTGCGCCGAAACGACCGGCACGAGATGAGCGCGCGCGGGCGCGCTGAGCGCTGTCGGTCCAGAGACCAGTGTGACTCGTGCACCGGCTTCGAGCGCGGCCTGCGCGACGGCGTAGCCCATGCGTCCGGAGCTGCGGTTGGTGATGCCACGGACAGCATCGATCGCCTCGAAAGTGGGTCCAGCAGTGACAAGGACACGCAGCCCGGAGAGGACGGCCGGTTGCAGCGCCGCCAGCACTGCCTGAAAAATCTCTTCTGCCTCCAGCATGCGACCCTGACCGACTTCGCCGCAGGCCTGGTCACCGCTCGTTGGGCCGACCATCTGCACTCCGTCGGCGATGAGCTGCTTGACGTTGCGTTGGGTCGCTGCGTTCTCCCACATCTGCCGATTCATCGCAGGTGCCACGAGTAACGGACACTCGCGCGCAAGGCAGAGTGTGGACAGGAGGTCATCGGCAAGGCCGGCCGCGAGCTTGGCCATGAAATCCGCGCTGGCCGGTGCGATCACGATCACATCGCGATCGCGTGACAGTTCGATATGACCCATGCCGTTCTCGGCGCCATCATCCCAAAGATCCGTGGCGACAGGCTTGCCGGACAACGCTTGCAGCGACGCCGGTGTGATGAAACCGCACGCCGCTTCGGTCATCACGACGCGCACGTCGGTGCCGTCCTTTACGAGCAGACGGCAAAGCTCGGCGGCCTTGTATGCGGCGATGCCGCCTGTGATTCCGAGCAATACGCGTCGGAATGAATTGGTTGACATGCGGTGAACCTTGGTAACGGGCGTCAACGTGTAATATACACCCAGACAATCCAGGCGGCGGGCAGGGGATCCCGTTTCACAAACGCCTGCATAACCATGCCGATAACCGACTGGCCGAAAGGCGAGCGCCCGCGCGAAAAGCTCCTGACCAAGGGCGCCAATGCTCTCAGCGAAGCGGAGCTGCTGGCGATCGTTCTACGCACGGGGACACGTGGCAAGAGTGCCGTCGACCTCGGACGCGACCTGCTCGAGCAGTACGGAACGCTGTCGGCATTGTTCGCATCCGACCTCGAGCGGCTCCTGAGCGTACGCGGATTGGGGCTGGCGAAGTCCGTTCAGCTGCAGGCGATCATCGAGCTGGCGCGCCGCGCGTTGGAGGAGCAGCTGAAGGCAGGGGCGAACCTCAACTCGCCGAGGGCGGTGCGCGATTTCCTGCGCCTCTCGCTGCGCTGGCAGGACAAGGAGATCTTTCTCGGCATTTTCCTCGATGCGCAGAATCGCGTGCTCGCGACGGAGGAGCTGTCCAAGGGAACGCTTACGCAGACGTCGGTATTTCCGCGCGAGATCGTCAAGCGCGCGCTGTACTTCAACGCTGCTGCGATGATCTTCGCTCACAACCACCCTTCCGGTCTGGCCGAGCCGAGCCGCGCCGACGAGGTCCTCACACAGGCGCTCAAGCAGGCGCTGGCGCTCGTCGACGTCAAAGTGCTGGATCATTTCATCGTCGGCGGCAACACGACGATGTCCTTCGCAGAACGTGGGCTGCTTTGACCACCGGAAGATATTTGATGCAAAGGTGGTTGGGAAGACTTTTTACAGGTCACCCCTTGCGTCGCTTGGCGGCGATGCGCTGATCAACACATGCCTTCACCTTGGCCGCTCCCTGATTCGCGATTTCCGCGCGACATGCGTCGATCGCCTGCGCGTGTTCCGGCGGATACTGCGCAAGCGCCGCTTCTGCTTCGATATCCTTGTCGACGCAGAGCTTTATCACCTCCCATCCGTTTCCGCGCAACTGTCCAGCACACCGAGATATGATCGGCCGGGCTGGCTTCGGATATGCCGAGAGGGCGCCCAGGGCGGCGTTGTCCGTCTCGATGCAGCTGCGCACCGCTTCCACCCCGAACTCGCCCATCTCGTAGTGGCAGCGCAGAACAATCTCTTCCTTGAGATCGGG
>Ga0207707_10004554_pt1 | contig 12184 bp, 13 predicted proteins | sample KBSC83BmetaG_FD_184336 | JGI IMG/M metagenome (GOLD analysis project Ga0207707, IMG submission 184336) | Corn rhizosphere microbial communities from Kellogg Biological Station, Michigan, USA - KBS C8-3B metaG (SPAdes) (version 2) | ecosystem: Host-associated > Plants > Roots > Rhizosphere ... | reverse complement strand
ACCAAGGTGTTTCTCTGCAACATCAAGACGAAGGATAGCGCATCAGTCTAGTCACAGACCAGGAAAATGGAACGGATCACTAACCACGGAGCGCACGGAGAACACGGAGAACACGGAGAACACGGAGAAAAGAGACAGAGAGATTGATGAAAAATTTTCGAACCGAGTCTTTATACCCTCTGTGACCTCCGTGTCCTCCGTGGTGAAAATTAATTGCGGAAAATTGCTTTAACTCGGCAAAGGAACCGTAAATGAGCACATCGACTGTGAAACCGAAGGCGATGATCCAGGACAATACCCGGTGCATCGGCTGCCGGGCGTGTATGGTGGCGTGCAAGGAGTGGAACGAGCGGCCTGAGGACCACACCGATTTTTTCGCCGGCGAAGGCTATCAAAATCCGCGCGATCTCGATGCCAACAATTATACGCTGATTACCTTCAACGAGGTCGTTACCGGCGAAAAGCCGGACTGGGTTTTCGGCCGGCAGCTCTGCATGCACTGCGAGCATCCGGCCTGCGCCTCGGCATGTCCGACCACAGCGATGTTCAAAACCGATCTCGGTCCCGTGGTGTTCGACGAATCGCGCTGCATCGGCTGCCGTGCATGCATGCAGGCATGTCCCTTCATCATTCCGAAATACGATTACAACAGCTTCGCGCCGAAGATCCACAAATGCACGTTCTGCGCGGATCGTCTCGAAGTGGGCATGGACCCCGCCTGCGCGACCGTGTGCCCGACCGGCGCCATCACCTTCGGCGACCGTGACGATATGGTTGCCGAAGCGAAGCGGCGGATCGCGGCGGCGCCGGGAACTTACATTCCGGAGATCTACGGGCTCGACGAGGTCGGTGGCACCAGCGTGCTGCACCTTTCATCCGTGCCCTTCGAGCAGATCGGCTACATTACCGGCCTGCCGAAAACACCAATGCCCGATCTCACGCATCGATGGCTGCGCGCGACGGCGCCGGTGTTTGCCGTTTTGTACGCCGTATTCGGCGCGCTCAATTGGATCGTGCGCAGGCGCATGCGCCGCCAGGGGCACGAAGGAGAGCACACATGAACTGGCGCATCCGTCTTAACTGGTGGGATAAATTGCTGTTCGTTGTTATGGCGATAGGCGCCGTCTTCGCGTTCGTACGCTTCGCCACCGGCATCGGCACCATTGCCAACATCAACAACGCTTATCCGTGGGGTTGGTGGGTCGGCTATGGCATCATGACCACGATTGCGGTCGGCGGCGTCGGGTTCACGATCACTGCGCTCGTCGAGATCTTCGGTGTGGAGCGCTACCACTCGTTTGTGCGCCCGGCGGTGCTCATGGCGTTCCTTTGCTATGCCAGCGCGATAACTATGCTGATGGTGGAGCTTGGCCGGCCATGGATGGTGTGGATGGTGCTGGTTTCCTGGGCGCCCACATCCGCATTGTACGAAGTCGGCTGGTGCGCGTTTCTTTATCTCACCGTGCTCGCTTTGGAATTTGCGCAGGTGCCGCTTGAGCAGGCTGGCTGGAGTCGCGCGTTCCGTGTTGTGCGCGCCATTTATATTCCCATTATGCTTCTCGGTGTCACGCTATCGAACCTGCACCAGTCTTCACTCGGGACTCTGATGACGCTCATTCCGCATAAGATCAACGTCCTCTGGTGGTCGGATAATTTGCCGTTGCTGTATCTGTTTTCCGCGATGATGGCCGGTCCAGCCATGGCGATCATCGAGCACTTGGCCGCGGCGCGCTGGCTCGGCTTCACTCCACGCATGGATCTGCTCGCCGGCCTCGCCCGCATCGAAGCCTGGCTCGTTAGCCTCTTTCTCGCATTTCAAATGGGCGATCTTTTTTATCGCGGCGCCGCTGACGCCATGTTCATAGCGTCGTGGTTTGCCGTTTCCTTCTGGGTAGAGATCGCTTTTGGGCTGATGCTTCCCTTTGTTCTACTGCTGATGCCGGAGGTACGCGAAAGCAATCGTGGACTTGCGACCGCATGTGCCTTGATCATCGGCGGCGTATTACTCCATCGGCTCAACGTAGCGGTGATCGGTCTGCGCGTGCGGCACTGGGAAACCTATTTCCCTTCGATCGGCGAAGTCGCGATCACCCTCGGCATTACTGCGGCAGCTATGTTTGCGTTCGGCTGGTTCGCGCGCATCCTTCCCATCCACGAAGAACTGCCGCCGCCGGAGACAAGGGCCCAACCTGCAGCTCAACCGGCGAGTGTATTACGTGGTGCCGAAGGAGTGTCGTGATATGGACACGAACCGACCGCAGCGGTTCCCCGCTTTTCGCATCATTGTAATGCTGGTGGTGCTTGTCAATCTTGTCCTCATCATCGCTCTCATCACACAAGTGCGAGAGGTGCGGCAGCGCGTCGCCAGCCTGCCTCCCGATCTGGCGAGCAAGCACGATGTCGCCATGCTCCGGCCGCTGCGCATTCGCGAGATCATCACGCAGAACTGCGTGGAGTGTCACACCACACGGCGTCTGGGGGTGACGATCTCGATGGAGCCGGCAGAGGTCCAGCGCACCGTCGAGCGCATGCAAAACCACCCGGGGGCCGATATTCCGCCGGCTGAGTTCGAGCGTATCACCGCTTCCCTGCTGGTGGCTCGCTGCGCGCGTTGTCACGGCGAAGAGACGCTCAACCTGATGGTCCTCAAAACCCAGCCTGAGCGCATTGCCACCATCCGGCGTATGGCGGCTCTCCCCGGCTCGGGCGTGCGGCCGGATCAGGTGCTCGCCATCGCGCAAGCGTTCGACAAGCTGATTGGCGAGGGCGACCGCGGCGGCCCGGCTAAATCTAACGACAGTTCAGCCGCGCCGATAGCGGAAAAGATACCGATTAACTCGGGAGTCTCAATTAAGTAACTAGAAGGGACGACCAAGATCCGCACCGCTCAGGAGATTTGAATGAGACCCGAAATTGTAAGAGCTGTCGGCTGGGGCGTTCTATTCACAGCGATTTTAGCTCTGCTGATTATCGTCGGATCGCGCAATCTCTCGCACTTCGATGCTGCCTTGGTAGCTTACACCTTTGCTGCGCTCTTCGCCGTGTTCGGGATTACCTACCGCTACGCGATGTGGCTGCAACGCCCGCCGACGGCGCTCTATTGGAAGCGCGGCTGGCAGGTTTTTTTCCGGCGCAGACACTTCGGCACGAACCTGCGCGCGTGGATCGAACGGGTGACGAACGACTTTGCCATGAATCGCTTCATCTGGACTCGTGATCCGCTGCGCGGCTTAGCGCATTCGCTCATCATGTGGGGCTGCGTGATCGCAGCGGCGATTACCTTCCCTTTGGTCTTCGGTTGGATGTCGTTCGAATCCCTGCCCGATCAACTGCAACGGTATCGCCTGGTCGCTTTCGGATTTCCGACGGTCTCCTTTTCCAGTGAATCATGGCTTGGTTTTGTTGTGTTTCATGGGCTGGTATGGGCCGCGTTGCTGGTCATTCCCGGCGTGATGCTGGCCATGCGCCGGCGCATGCGTGACCAAGGAGCTGCGGCTGTACAACTGTTTGCGGAAGATTTTCTTCCGCTCGTGCTCCTCTTTGCTGTGAGCCTTACAGGGCTATTGCTGACCGTGAGCTATACGTGGCTGCAAGGGCACGGCTACGAATTTCTCTCGCTCACCCATGCCGTTACCGTGATCGTGACTTTGCTATGGCTTCCCTTCGGAAAGTTCTTCCACATTTTCCAACGCCCGGCGCAGCTTGGCGTGGAATTCTACAAGGACGTGGCCGCGCGCGGCGAGCCGGCGCGCTGTCGCCGCTGCGGGCATGCTTTCGCCTCAGAGATGCACGTGCATGATCTCATTCAAGTGGAGCAGCAGTTGGGCTACCGCTATGAGGCCGAGCAGGGCGCGCTGGAGCATTACCAGTGGGTTTGCCCGCCATGCCGCCGCGCGCTGCTAGCCCTCGCGCAGGGAAGGTTGCGCGCCGGGGACGAGAGCCGCGCGAGAACGCTGCCCGCGCCGATGCCAGTCTATGTCAATCGCGAGATTGGCGAGGGACCGCTCGGCGAGGAAGACCGCAATAATTTTCATCCGTAGAGAGGTTGGACTATGGCAACGCTCCCAGTTTCACTCGATGAGATGCGCCAACACTTTGGCCCGCATCTATCGAGAGCCGCAGGGATGCGTCTCGATCCCGGCGTCACACCCGACAAGGCGGTCAAGACGCATTGCTGTTTCTGTGGCCAGCAGTGCGGCATTCAACTCCTTGTCAAAGACAATCAGGTCATCGGCTTCGAGCCCTGGATGGAGTTTCCCTTCAATCAGGGCAAGCTCTGCCCGAAGGGAGTCAAACGCTATCTCCAGGGCGCGCATCCGGATCGTCTATTACATGCCTATCACCAAGATCCCTCGGCGCCGGGCGGTTTCAAGCCCTTGCCTTACCACGATGCGATTGCGCGGGTGGCGTCGGAGATTGAGCGCATCCAGTCGCAACACGGACCCCAAGCCTTTGGGGTGCTGAGCGGCGCGAGTCTCACGATCGAGAAAGCCTACTTGATGGGCAAGTTCGCGCGCGTGTGTTTGAAGACGCCCTATATCGATTACAACGGGCGTCTTTGCATGGTGAGCGCGGCGGCGGCGAACAAAAAAGCCTTCGGCGTCGATCGCGGCGCCAATCCGTGGAGCGATATCCTGGGTGCCGAGGTCGTGTGGATTAGCGGCGCGAATGTTGCCGACTGTGCGCCGATCACGACCGACTACGTCTGGCAAGCGCGCGAACACGGCGCCAGGGTGATCGTCGTGGATCCCCGCCTGACGCCCATCGCCCGGACCTGCGACTTGTTCTTGCCCGTCAAACCGGGACGCGACACGGCGTTGTTCAACGGGATTTTGTACTTGATGATCGAGCACGGCTGGCTTGACCACGACTTCATTCGCCAGCATACGGTCGGCTTCGACGATCTCGCTGCTAGTGTGAGAGATTGGAGTCCGAGGCGAACCGCGGAGGTTACCGGAATTGCGGAGCGCGCGATTCGCCAGGCGGCAGAATGGTGGGGGACGGCCAAGACCAGCTTTCTCATGCATGCCCGCGGTATCGAGCACCATAGCCATGGCGTGGAGAATTGCCTGGGAGCGATCAATATCGTGCTCGCTTCCGGCAGAATCGGACGCGAATCCTGCGGCTACGCGACGATTACCGGCCAGGCGAACGGGCAAGGGGGACGCGAGCATGGGCAAAAGTGCGATCAGCTGCCCGGCGCGCGTGATATCGTCAATCCCGAGCACCGGGCGTATGTGGCCAAGGTATGGGGGATCGATCAGGACGATCTACCGGGGCCCGGCGTCGATGCCTATGAGATGTTCCGCAAGATCGATCGCGGCGAAATCACCGGGCTCTTGTCGATATGCTTCAACCCGGTTGTCTCCTTGCCGGACAATAATTTTGTCAGGCGCATGCTGGAGAAGCTGGAATTCTACGTCGCGATCGATTTCTTTCTCAACGACAGCGCGCATTATGCGGATGTGGTCTTGCCCGGTTCGCTACAGGAAGAAGACGAAGGTATTGTCACAACCGCCGAGGGCCGCGTCATCAAGATCAACAAGGCGGTACCGTGTCCCGGTGAAGCGCGGGAAGATTGGCGTATCATTCAGGACATTGCCCAGGCGTTGCACCGGCCGCATGGTTTTACCTTTTCGAGCCCGCGAGAGATTCTCGACGAGTTGCGCGTGGCCTCGCGCGCCGGCATCGCCGATTACTCCGGCATCAGTTATGAAAAGATCGAGCGCCAGGATGGGGTTTTTTGGCCCTGTCCGGCCGATGACCATCGCGGCACCGTGCGCCTCTTCGAGCCAGAGTCATGGAATCCCATAGCGCAAGGCAAGGGACCGTTTTACTTTCCCGATGGCAAAGCCCGTTTCAACGTAACGCCCTATAAGCCGCCGACCGAAGAAACCAGCCGAGAATACCCGCTCATGTTGACCACCGGGCGGGTTGTCAGCCATTTCTTGTCCGGGACCCAAACCCGCCGGATCGGTCCGCTGGTGGATCAGTGCCCCGAGCCGTTTATCGAAATCCATCCGCAGCTCGCGGCGCGCATCGGCTTGGTGGACGGCGATTGGGCGACGGCAGAGTCACGACGCGGCTCCTGTACCTTGCGCGTGCGCGTCGTGAAAACCATTCGGCCCGATACAATTTTTATTCCCTATCATTGGCCTGCGGAAAAGAGCGCCAACCAACTGACGATTGCGGCGCAGGACCCGATCTCGAAGATTCCCGAGTATAAGGTCTGCGCCGCCCGGCTGAAAAAAGCGGCTGCGCCGCTAACGACTTAGCGCGGGAAACCATCATGGCCGTTCCCGAAGCCAACGAATTTTTCATCGATCCGAGTCGCTGCATCGGCTGCAATGGCTGCGTGCAGGCATGCACCGAATGCAACACGCACAAGGGCTACTCGATGATCCAACTGGATTACATCGATCAGGCCAACTCACCGCAGACCGTGCCGGTGGTGTGCATGCACTGCGAATCTCCCACCTGCGCGGAGGTCTGCCCGGCCGATGCGATCAAACGTAGCGAAGACGGAGTCGTGCAAACCGCCCGCAAGCCGAGGTGCATCGCTTGCAACAACTGCGTGCTCGCCTGTCCCTTCGGCGTGCCGAAGATGAACACCGCCGTGCATCTAATGATGAAATGCGACATGTGTTACGACCGCACCTCGGTGGGCAAAAAGCCGATGTGCGCCTCGGTCTGTCCCAGCCAGGCGCTGTTTTTCGGAACGAGGGATGAGATCGAGCGGCTGCGGCCCCAATCGCGCCCGCTCAACAGCTTCAAGTTCGGCGCTCAGATCATCAAGACCAAAGTGAACATGATGGTGCCAGCGCGTTCGACGGTAGAGCATCTTGACGTGGTTGCCGCGCTCTACGAGCCCACCGTCGGCAACCAACTCGAAGACAGCCTGTCGCTGGACGAAATCGACATTGCGGGGATGGAGAGTGAAAGTGGCAAGCCCTGAAATCGTCGCGCCGGATAATCGAGCCGCTGAACAGCAGCCGCACTGGCGCCAGGAGTTCCCGATTGATTCGCCCCAGGACGATTATCGCTCCCGCCGCGATTTCACGAAACTCATGGTGACTACAAGTTTCGCCTTCTTCGTTGGCCAGGCGTGGATTGTGCTCTTGAGCAGACTGCGGCGGGCTCGCGGCGAAGCGCCGCTTCAAGACATCGCTGGCATAGATGAACTCCCGGTGGGAGGAGCCAAACTTTTTCATTATCCAGGTCCGGGCGATGCGTCCCTGCTCGTGCGCGTCAGCGAAGGGCAGTTCGTTGCGTACGGCCAAAAGTGCACCCATCTCTCCTGCCCGGTGATCCCGAAACCTCAAGCGCAACGGCTTCACTGCCCCTGCCATGAGGGCTCTTTCGATTTGCTTACCGGGCAGCCGCTTACCGGGCCGCCGCGGCGACCCTTGCCGCGTATTTCCCTGAGTGTCCGTGGCAATCGCATCTATGCGACCGGGGTGCAACAGGGAGTGGTATGAGGATCGCGAATTTCTCCCGCAGCCAGCGCACGGCTATTGTCCAGGGTATTCTGTGCATCGTCTCGATCATCGCGATCATGCAACTCTGGCTATTTACCACAACGATGGAAGCGTATCTGGGCGGCGACGAGTCTTTTGTTCTGACTGCGGCGGTGGCGAGTTTGATCTGTCTCGGCTTGAATCTCGGGCTGTTTCATTATTTGCGCGCGTTGGATCGGTGACGATGGCAACGGCAGTCAACGTTGCAGGTGCTGCACCGGCGGGCCAATCGCCCATCGCTACATTTTTCCCTGGCTACTTTGCGCTCGTGATGGCGACGGGCATTGTGTCGCTGGCGGCGCATTTCCTCGGCCATGAGTATCTCGCGCAGGCGCTCCTTTGGCTGAACGTGGTGGCTTATGCTGTGCTCTGGGGAATCACTCTCATTCGGTTCGTCTGCTTTCGGGAACAGTTGATTTTCGACCTTACGCATCATGCGCGCGGTGTGACATTCCTGACCAAAGTGGCTGGAACCTGCGTACTGGGAACTCAGTTCGCCGTGTTAACGCGATTCATGTCGGTCGCGATCGCGCTATGGTTCTTCGGACTCGGGCTCTGGGTTGTCTTGCTGTATACGTTTTTTACGGCGGTGACGTTTCGTGAGCCGAAACCTTCGCTCGAAGCCGGTATCAGCGGCGCCTGGTTGCTGGTGGTGGTCTCGACCGAATCGATTTGCGTGCTTGGCGCAATCATTGCGCCCGCTTTCGCTCTGGCTGAGCCTGTCTTGTTCATCTCCCTCTCGATGTATTTGATCGGCACGATGCTCTACATCGTGTTCATCTCGCTGATTCTTTACCGCTGGATGTTCCTGCGTATCACGGCTGAAACGCTGACACCGAGCTACTGGATCAACATGGGCGCGTTGGCGATCACCACACTCGGCGGGTCGCGATTGTTGCTGGTGGCCGACCGGTGGAGCTTTCTCCAGGAGCTTTCGACGTTTCTAAAAGGCTTTACCTTTCTTTTCTGGGCAGTAGGGACATGGTGGATTCCGCTGCTGGTGATCGGCGGTGTCTGGCGCCACGCGGTGCAGCGTCTACCACTGACCTACGACCCGCAATACTGGAGCCTGGTGTTCCCTCTGGGGATGTATACCGTTGCCACCTTTATCTTTGCCAAAGCCACAGGTCTCGCCTTTCTCATTTTCATTCCGGCGGGATTTCTCTACGTGGCGCTTGCGGCGTGGCTCATCACGTTTATCGGAATGATGCGCGCGCTGGCGAACCTCTTTGCGTCGCGACGGAAAGGCAATGGCGCGCGGGTTTCAGCAGCGTGCCATCGCGCAAGCCTTTGACAAGCTGATTGATTATCGGCAGGCCGGCGGTAGCACGGTACTGGCAAGTAATAGACGGTTGAGCTTAGTCTTAACGGTTGCGCAGAAAGGAGCAATGACATGCTTCGCATTCTTGGAAATTTCGCAGCAGTGATGACCGCGGCTCTGCTATTGCCCACAGGAATAGCGTTCTCCGCGGAAAGTGCACACTGGAGTTACTCTGGCCGCACGGGTCCGGCGCAATGGGGAAGCATGGAGGAAGAGTACAAGACCTGTGCGACTGGAAAGCTGCAGTCGCCGATCGATATCCGAGACGATGTGGCGAAGAGGGCGGGGCTTCCCCCGATTCGTTTTGACTACCAGCCCTCGGTGCTGAAGATCATCGATAACGGCCACACGGTCCAGATCGACTACGACCCCGGCAGCTTTATCACGGCCGGGGAAAAGCGCTATGAGCTGGTGCTGTTTCACTTTCATAAACCGAGCGAGGAGAAGCTGAACGGCAAGAGCTACCCAATGGTGGCGCACCTCGTCCATAAGGCGCCGGACGGTAAGCTCGGAGTCATTGCGGTGCTGCTTTCGACCGGTAACGCCAACCCGCTCATCGATACGCTTTGGAAGAAACTTCCGAAGAAAAAGGAGACCGAAAGCATCGTCAATGGAGTCAAGATCAACGTCGCCGATCTGCTTCCGAAAGACCGGGGCTACTATACGTTTGCCGGTTCGCTCACCACGCCTCCATGCAGTGAAAACGTCACATGGTTTGTTCTGAAGCATCCAACCTCGGTTTCAACGGATGAGGTCGCTCGCTTTTCCAGGCTCTACCCAATGAACGCGCGTCCCATACAGCCGCTGAATGGTCGAGAGGTGAAGGCCAGCAACTGATCTACAATTGCTGGCGGTGGCTGATAGGCGCTGGTCTTAGCCAAGCGGGCGAGGTGGTTTTTGCAATCGCCAACCTCAACATTCTTCATGACGGCACACGCAAGTGAGGGGTCTGTACAGGATCGACCGCGGCTGACACGAGGGCGATGGATCGTTCTTGCTGCTCTGCTGTTCACGGTCGCGTGCAACCAGTCGGATCGTCCCACGGGAAAGGTTTTTCACCTTGGTGAATGGTACGCGTTCGAGGGCACGTGGACAGCCGCAGGCACGCGCCGGACGTTGCGCCTGGGCGCGGATGATCGCGCTGCTATTTTTGAATTGACCGGGTCAGTGCTGCTCACCGGTGCGCGGCGGCCGGCGGTCGGTTTCAGAGCCCAGGCGATCGGCTTCTCGGACAGCCACGCCGGCATGCAGGGACGCTGCGTCTGGACCGACGAACGCGGTGACATGGTTTACAGCGAGTTGAGGGGTGAAGCGGTGGGCAGCGGGAACCACATCGTGGGCACCTTCATTGGCGGGACCGGGCGTTATGCCAACGTCACCGGCGACTACAGTTTCCAATGGCAGTACGTGATCGATGCAGAAGACGGTGCAGTCAGCGGCCGGGTTGTCGACTTCAAGGGCCGGGCACGGTTTGACCGGGCTGACGTTGCGCCGGCAAGAGGATCCGCCGGATGAATGGATCCCTCGCCGGCTATCGCGGTAAACAAGCCCTTGCGGTTGCCCTAGCGCTCGCCATTTGGTTTGCGCCGATCCCGCCCGGGTTGACGCGTGAGGCCTGGCATCTTTTCGCTGTTTTCGCAGCGGCAATCTTTTCGGTAGTCCTGAATGCCTTCCCGCTTCTCACTTCCTCACTGCTCGCCGTGGGCACGGTAGTGTTGACCGACACCGTGGACCCGGCCAAGGCCTTCGCCGGCTTCGCGAACTCGAGCGTTCTGCTCGTCGTGGTCGCCTTCCTGGTGGCGTATGCGGTGGTGAAGTCCGGACTCGGACGTCGCATCAGTCTGTTGGTGGTAAGCGCCTTCGGAAAGTCCACTCTCGGACTGGCTTATAGCATCTTCATCACCGATGCGTTGATCGCGCCGGCCTTTCCCAGCAATACGGCGCGCGCCGGCGTGATCTACCCGATCATTCTTTCCCTCGCGCAGAGCGCCGGTTCTAAACCGGAAGATGCAGAAACACGCCGCCTGGGCGGTTATCTCATGTTCTGCGGCATGGCGAGCCTGAGCGTCTCATCGGCGCTATGGCTCACTGCCACCTCCGCCAATCCGATCGGTGTATCGCTGGCAGCCCAATCGGGGGTGAAAATCGCCTTTGGCACATGGCTGCTGGCTTCATCGGTTCCGGCCCTGGCCACTATTCTGCTGCTGCCCTTGGTTCTTGTGCGCATGTTTCCACCAGGAGTGAACGAAACGCCCGATGCGCCCGCGATGGCGCGTAAGGAACTGCAGGGCATGGGGCCGCTCACGCGCAACGAGTGGATCGTCGCGGTAACTTTTGCGGTCATGGTGAGTGGATGGGTGATGGCGGACAGCTTGCGCCTGAGTCTCACCGCGGTGGCGTTCGCCGGCCTGGGCGTGCTGCTCGCGACCAACGTGCTGACGCTCGAGGACCTCAATCTGCAGGGTAGCACTCTCGTGACGTATCTCTGGCTCGCGGTGCTTTTCGCGTTGAGCGGCCAGTTGAATGAGCTTGGTTTCATGGGATACGTCGGCGCGAAGCTGACCGCGCTGCTCGAAGGCATCGCGTGGCCGGTCGCCTATGTCGTTTTGATGGTTCTCTACGTGCTGATGCACTACATGTTCGTGAGCCAGGCGGCGCAGGTTCTCGCGCTATTTGGTGTGTTCCTCGATGTCGCCGTGCGCGCCGGCGTCCCCGCATCCCTGATGTCCTTTGCGCTGCTGTTCGCAAGCAGCTACTTCTCGACCATCACTCCCCAGGGCGGCAGTCAGAACGTCATCTTCGTAGGCAGCAACTACCTGACTCAGGGTGAGCTCTACCGGCTTGGTCTGCTGACCACGGGGTTTTGCCTACTTGTGTTCTTGGGGCTGGGAACGCCCTGGTTGCTTCTCGTCGCAAGATGACAAGGGCCGTGTCGTTAGCATATCGCCCAAGCGTTCGAGAAGCCGATCGACGATAGCGATGCGATGCGCGTACCATCGATGACGATGGCGATGCAGTCACGCCGTTAGTTTAGTGCCGGACGACTGGAGTCCGACGCAAGCTTCCCACGACAAAGCTCAGCGCCCCTATTGGACCAAAGTCCAATATACCGAATCTCAAATTGCCGCTAGAAATTTTGAGGCGAAAGCTTGGAAAAGTTGATCGAAAATCAACTTGCGCGGATTGTCGTCGCGCGGGAGCACTGCCATGAGTAACGAAGCCGATGTCATCGCCGGGGTTGGGCTGGATCAAAGGACGCGAAAAAGTCACTGGCCCGCGAAGCTCGACTTCGTTCAAAGCGCCAGCGGATTGTTCCTCGGTCTTTTCATGTGGGGACACATGGCTT
>Ga0207707_10004553_pt1 | contig 12186 bp, 15 predicted proteins | sample KBSC83BmetaG_FD_184336 | JGI IMG/M metagenome (GOLD analysis project Ga0207707, IMG submission 184336) | Corn rhizosphere microbial communities from Kellogg Biological Station, Michigan, USA - KBS C8-3B metaG (SPAdes) (version 2) | ecosystem: Host-associated > Plants > Roots > Rhizosphere ... | reverse complement strand
ACTAGCCAGCTCACTGCCGACGGCGGCGAGGTGGCCAAGCGCCTGGGCATAAGACGCGAGCAGGCTGGTCTCCGTGTACGACACGTCCCGCTCGGCGCAGAACGCGGCCACCAGTGACTGTGCCCGGCGCAGGTTCGGCCGTGGCATGGACGGAAAGAGATGGTGCTCGATCTGGTAGTTCAGGCCGCCGAGGGCGAAGTCGGTGAGCCAGCCGCCGCGGACGTTGCGTGCCGTCAGGACCTGTCGTCGCAGGAAGTCGGTGTTGTCGGATGCCGGGAGGATCGGCATGCCCTTGTGGTTGGGGGCGAAGGAGCAGCCCAGGTAGAAGCCGAGCAGGCCCTGCTGCACGAGGATGAACGTCAGCGCCTTGACCGGCGGCAGGACTAGGAACACCGCGCCGAGATAGGCGGCGAAGTGCGCGCCGAGCAGCGTCGCCTCCCAGGCCCGGTGCCGGCAGCCGGGTCCTGTCACCGTGCGGATGCTTGACGCGTGCAGGCCGACCGCCTCGAGGAACAGCATCGGGACGAGCAGGTAGGCCTGGTAGCGGAAGATCAGCCGCTGAACGCCCCGCCCGGCCCGCGCCCTGACGCCGGAGAAGGCCAGCACGCTGATCATGATGTCGGGGTCGGCGCCCTCCGTGTTCGGGTGGGCATGGTGCCGGCTGTGCTTGCCGGCCCACCAGTCGTAGCTGATCCCGGTGCAGAGATTGCCGCACGCGATGCCGAGGACGGTGTTGGCCCGCCGGGATCGGAAGACCTGGCTGTGCCCGGCATCGTGGCCGAGGAAGCCGACCTGGGCGAAGACCACCGCGAGGAACAACGCGTCAGCCAACTGCCACCACGAGTTTCCGATGGCGGCGAACGCCGCCCAGCCGAGTGCGAGTGCCGCCACGGTGAGCGTGATCTTCCAGGCGTAGTACCGCGGTCGGCGGTCGAGCAGGCCCGACTGCCTCACCTGCCTGGACAGGGCGGCGTAGTCACTGCCACGAGGGCTGGCAGGCTCAGGCGTCACGGTGGCTCCTCGGTGTCGGGCAGGGCCGTTGCTGATCGGGAGCCACCAGGGACGGGGACGGCGCCAGGTGTGGCGCGGCACCGAAGTCACGCGAATCCGGAGGTCGGCTGCTTGCAGCAGTTGCGCGGGGATCGCCTTCCGTGGCTGGTGCTCGTTTCCCGGCTAGTGTAACCAGGCGCCGCGATAGTAAGTGGAACTATTCTGGAAAATCGTTGCTAGTTTTCTCCTGCCGGTATATGCTCATGGTGCTGAACGTCAGTCACTGGCGGCGGTCGCTTCCGGCTTCCGGCTGGTTCACGCACCCGGCGGCGTCAGCGGGACGCCGCCGGTCATGATGCGCACGATGGCACTTCACGGCCGACTGACCGGTCGGGCCCAGGACGCTGTTCGTCCGGGGTCGAGGAGAAGCCATTCACCTGATCGGAAGGCACTGTGACCCATCCCGTGGCCGAGGACATCGGCCCTGTGACCCTTACCGTGCTAACCGCCCCCGACGGCGCCGTCAGCGTCGCTATCGGGGGTGACCTTGACATCGCGTCAGCGCCCGCTGTGCGCGAACGGCTGTTGAGCCTGCTCCGTCCGGGTGCCTGCCGGCTCGTCATCGACATGTCCGCGGTTCGGTACGCGGACGCCAGCGGCCTCGCGGTCCTGGTGAGCACGCAGCGCCGCGCGGTCCTGCTCGGCGGTTGGCTGCGCCTGGCGGCGCCGCGGCCCGAGGTGGCCGGCATCTTGACCGTCACTGGGCTCAGTCGCCACCTCGCGGCATACCCAACGGTGCGGGCCGCGGTGGCCGGCCGGAAGCACGACCCGGCGATAATGGCCGCGCCCGCGCTGCCCGCCCAGGCGCAGGCCGAACCCGGTGCCGACAGCGGCGAGCTGCACGCGGCCGTCGCCGCCCTCCTCGCCAACGCCGACGCCTGGCGTGACGCGGACCCGCGCCGCCGGTTCTCCCCGGCCCTGCGCGCACTGGCGCAGGCCTACGCGGATAACAGCCACGCGGCTCTGGTCCAGGCCGCCCGGTCCCTGCTGTTCGTTCTCGGCCGGGAGCCGCTCACCTACTCGCCCATCGTCGCCGCGACCGCCAGCCGTCTTCGCCGGCTGTTCCCCGCCGGAAGGCGCCCGGCCATGGGCTAGCCAAACCCCTGAAGCGCCAGGTCACGTTGACGATGGTCCGGCGCGGCCAACCACACTCAGGCGCAGCCGTCCCGGCGCGCCGATCGGCGCCGCTGATGAGCGAGCTGGTTTCCACGGACGTGGCGGCCTGCGAAAACGCGGCACCCTACTTACTCCGGAGGTTTCTCTCTTTGTCTGCTCTGCCCACCGAACGCCTGTCGGCTCCGCGCGGAAGGCGCCGCCACGCCAAGCTCGCCGCCGCCCCGCACGCCGGCTCTTCCCTTGCCCCGCAGGCTGTCTCCTTTGCCGGGGCGGGCGTTCCGGCGCCGCTCGTGGCCGCGCTCGCGGCGGCGGGCATCACCGCGCCATTCCCCATCCAGGCGGCCACGCTGCCAGATGCCCTAGCCGGCCGGGACATCCTCGGCCGGGGGCAGACCGGATCGGGCAAGACGCTCGGCTTCGCCATCCCGCTGGCCGCGCGACTGGCCGACGGCTACTCAAGCGCCTGCCGTCCGCGCGGCCTGGTGCTGGCGCCGACCAGGGAGCTCGCCAGCCAGGTCCATGCTGTGCTCGCCCCGCTGGCCGAATCGGTGGGGCTGAGCGTGGCGACGATCTACGGCGGGGTGCCCCAGAAACCACAGGTGGCCAAGCTGCGTGACCGCGCCGATATCGTCGTCGCGTGCCCCGGCAGGCTGGCCGATCTCATCGAGCAGGGCCACTGCCACCTGGGCGACGTGGAGGTAAGCGTGCTCGACGAGGCGGACCACATGGCCGACCTCGGTTTCCTGCCCGTCGTGCGGCGGCTCCTTGACATGACCCCGCCCGACGGCCAGCGGATGCTGTTCTCAGCGACGCTCGACGCCGCCGTCGACGTCCTGGCGCGGCGCTTCATGAACCGCCCAGCGCACTACGACGTCGGCCTGGCCGAGGCGCCCGTCACGATGGTCCACCACCTGCTGACCATCGCGCCGGCCGACCGGGTCGGCGTGGTCACCGCCCTCGCGGGCGGCAGCGGCCGTTCGCTCGTCTTCACCCGGACCAGGCACGCCGCCCGTCGGCTGGCCCGCCAGTTGACCTCGGGCGGCATCCCGGCGGCCGAGTTGCACGGCGACCTGGCCCAGGGCGCGCGGGAGCGCAATCTCGCCTCATTCGCGGCCGGCCTGGTCCGGGTCATCGTCGCGACGGACATCGCAGCCCGCGGTATCCACGTGGACGGTATCGACCTTGTCATTCACGCTGATCCGCCGGCTGAGCACAAGGCGTACCTGCACCGGTCAGGGCGGACCGCCCGGGCCGGCGCGGCCGGGACGGTGATCACCCTCCAGGCTCAGGCCCAGGCGGCCGACGTTCGCGCGCTGATGCGGAAGGCGGGTGTCGTTCCGTTGACCGCCGCCGTCACTTCCGGGTCACCTTTGCTGCGCTCGATCGCCGGCGAGCCGACTGCCCCCGTCACGCTGCCCGCCGCCCGCCCGGCAGCCATCGTGGCCGCTCCGGCGACCGGTCGCGGCGCGGCAGCGATGTCCGCCGGCTTCCGCGGCCGGCGCGGTCGCTGATCCCGCGGTCCGTGTCGCGGGGAATCAAAGGTCCCGCACCTGGCGCCGGCCCGACACCGAACTTCGCGACAAGGAGCTGACGGCAGCGAGCCGGCACCCTGAAATGGCAGGTCCGAGACAAGAATCCGGGCGGACGGCAGCGGCTCGAAATCGCGCCTCGCAATGCGTAAGTGCAGGTCAGGAGTGGGGGGACTCGGGCAGGAGAACGGAGGTCTGACCAAGTTCCTGGATGTGGCCTGGCCCAAGCCAGTGACCGCTCACGGCTTGCGGGCGACCCCGCCGTAGGCGCTGACATCGGCCGCCGTGGGGCGCGGGCCGGGCTCGTCGTTCCGCCACTCCGAGGTGAGCACCACGCCCGGCGGCACCAGGTCGAGGTCGCTGAACGCCAGCCGCGCGAACACGTCGGAGTTCCGCCACTGAGCCTTCAGGCTCGCCTCCTGGAAGCGCTGCTCCGCGGCGGCCGCGCCCTCGTTGTGCTCCGCCGTGATGTGCGAGGCGACGACGTAGCTTCCCGGCGGCAGGGCGCTGAGCAGGGCCGCGACGATCTCGGCGGGCTTCTCCTCGTCCGGGATCATGTGCAGGATCGCGATCAGCATGAGCGCGACCGGCTGGGTGAAGTCCAGGACGTCGCGGGTCACCGGGTCGTTCAGGATGGCGACCGGGTCGCGCAGGTCGGCGTGGATATAGGCGGTGCGGCCCTCCGGTGAGGAGGTGAGCAGTGCACGGGCGTGCGCGAGCACCAGCGGGTCGTTGTCGACATAGACGACGCGGGACGACGGCGCGACCGCCTGGGCGACCTCGTGGGTGTTGTTCGCGGTAGGCAGCCCGGTCCCGATGTCGAGGAACTGGCGGACGCCGACCTCCCCGGCCAGGTATGTGACCACCCGCGCGAGAAACTTCCGGTTCTCGCGCACCCCGACACGAATGGCCGGCCAGCCCGCCAAAACCTTGTCCGCGACCTCCCGGTCAGCGGCGAAGTTGTTCTTACCGCCCAGGAAATAGTCGTAGGTCCGGGCCGGATGCGGCCGTGACGTATCGATTCCCGTCGGAAGTTCTGGCATGCGCGCACCTCCAGAGTCAACAGGAACCCTATTACTTGACGAACTTCGCTATCACCGCCGCACGCCCGCATTCCGCCTCTCCGGGACTGCGGAGCCGGCATCGATCGCCACCGCTTCATCCACCGCGGCCTCGTCCAGGGCACCAGGAACGGCCGCACCACCGTCTACGCCCTGTACGACGACCACGCCGCCCGGCTCCTGGACGAGGTCGTCTACCACAGCGACCGCCTGCGCCTCGGCCTGCGCGAACACGCCGCCCAGGACCACGTCGCCCCCGTCACCGCCTGACGCCAGTACGAGCCGCACTGGCGGGCCCGGCAGCAACATGGCCGGGCCGATAGCGTTGCCGCTCGTGGTTGCTCTGCTGCTGGTGGCCGCGAGGGCGCCGGGCACTGGGCGGGCCAGATGCGGTCCTGGCCCGCCCAGCGGGTCCGTCAGGATGATTCGGTGGGCAGGCCCGCCCCGACCCAGTCTTCGATGCCCTCACGGTACTTGCGCACGTTGGCGTAGCCCAGCGCGATGAGCCGGTCGGCGACCTGCCCGCTGTTTGGGCAGGAGGGGCCGGTGCAGTACGTGACGATCGCGGCGTCCCGGTCGGGCAGGACGCTGGACGCCATGGCGTCGACCTGTCCGGGGGTGAGCGCGACCGCGCCGGGCAGGTGCTGCTTGGCGTAGTAGTCTCCGCCGAGCGCGTCCACGACGGTGACGGTGCCCGCGTCGATGCCCGCCTTGAGCTCTTCGCGGGAGATGAGTGCGGTCATGTAGCAACCTTCCTAAGTTTCGGACTATAGTCCACTTATGGTTCCCACTCACCATAGCGGACTGCAGTCCGAATCTGCAATGCCCCTAGAACTGCTGCGATCCCCGCCCCCGCGGGAGCGGTCGGACGCGGCCCGCAACCGCGCGGCCGTGCTGATGGCTGCCGCCCAGCTGTTCGCCAAGCACGGCGTGGACGCAGTCTCGATGGATCAGGTGGCCGCGGCCGCTGGCGTTGGCAAGGGAACGATCTTCCGCCGGTTCGGCGACAAGTCTGGTCTCGCTGTCGCCCTACTAGATGCCAGGGAACGCGAACTGCAGGAAGCAATCCTGCACGGGCCGCCGCCACTAGGCCCGGGTGCGGATCCGCCACGAAGGCTCGCGGCTTTCGTCGAGGCTTACCTGGACTACCTGCTGGAGCACCTGGACCTGGTCCGGATGTCGGAGACTGCCGCGCCAGGTGCCCGCTACCGGATCGGGGCCTACCGGTTCTGGCACCGGCACGCCGCGATACTCCTGGCCGACACGCCAGACCCCGACTACGCCGCGCACGCGCTGCTCGCCCCGCTTGCCGCCGAGCACGTGGCGGCGATCCTGCCGGAGCTGGGAGGGGAGCGACTGCGCACCGGGATTGCCCGACTGGCCCGCTCGGCGTACCTCACAGGCTCCCGGGACGGCGATCTCGCCAGCTGAGCCCGCTCGGCGCGACCCGCGGGAACCCACGCCACGGTCGCGGTGCGGCCGGCCGCCTGCCGAACCGCAGTGCGACACCGATGCATTCGGGTGTCGGTCCCGGATGCTCAAGCAGGTCTTTCGCGAGCTCGGCGAAATGCTCTGATTACGGACCGTGTGCGGTGGTGATAATAAAAGGACCATGACCGAGCACCGGCTTCAACCGTCCGGTGCTTACGCCGCGAGCAGGCGCTGATGCGCCAGAACGCCTGGCTCCTTCGTTGTGGCATCACCGGCATCCAGCGAACCGGGGGGACACAGGATGCTTTCACCCAGGGCAATCTACGGCGAGATCTTCAGTAACGACGAGGCGTTCCGCCTGTTCTGCTCTATCGCGGCGAGCGGCGAGGCCCAGGGAGGCTGGGAGAACGGCAGGATCGCCGCGCTGGTGCCCGAGTCCTTTCGCTACCTCGCGCCTAAGATCGCCAGGCACGGGGCCGACGAGGACAAGCACGGGCGCATCTTCAACGCGCTGCTGCGCAAGCGGAGCCTTTCCCCCGTACCGGTGCCCGCCGATACCGACTACACCATGCGGCTTGAAGGTATGGGCGTCGGACTCGCGCACAGCAAACTGCGCGCCGATAGGCCGCTGACCGAGACGGACATCATCGCCTACCTGGCGCACAGCAGGGTGACCGAGCAGCGAGCGGCTGAGCAGATGCGGTCGTTGCGCCGGTACTCGACGGACAACGCCGACGTCAGGCGGGCGGTCACGGTGATCTCCGCCGACGAGGACAATCACCTGGCCTACTGCCATGAGGAGTTGCTCCGGCTCGTCGCGGCGGGCCACCGCCGCGACATCGAGTCCGTCCTGCGCACCACCGCCCGCGCCGAGATCGCGGTCTACCGCGATGTGAGCAAGGCGGTCATGGCCCACCTGGGACGAACACTGAACTGGTCGAGGGTCAAGTCCGTCATCCTGGCTAGGGGAATCGACGCGGTCTACCTCTACGAGCGGTTCGGCGGCTGGCGCCGCATGGTCACGCTGCGGATGCCTGCCCGCCGTGACCCACTCGGAACGCCCGCCTCGGCCCGCGCGCACCACGGTGCGTAACCGGGCCTGCCGCACGGGGCGACGGCACCACGCGGCGGACCTGACCAGGAACCTGACCGAGAAGGCCGCGCTCTCCTGGGTAATCAATCCTCCTGTCGGCGCGGTGACCTGCGCGAATGCGTCTATAAAAGGGTTTGAAGATGGGAAAGGCCGGTGACGGGGGGACAAAGACGCCGATTACCACGAGGGGGACCAGAACATGTCTTCAGTAGCCAGCGGCGGAACGATGGACCTGGACGCGCTGCGTCAGGGGATGGAAGGCCGCAACCTCGAGGCCTTGCTGAGCCTGTACGCCGACGATGCCGAGATTTCCATCGTCGATCAGCGGAACCCGCCCAGCCATCCGCAGATCCTGCGCGGTCGGGATCAGATCCGGGCGTTCCTGTCGGAGGTGTTCGGCAGGGATATCACCCACCACGTAGACCACATCGTGTCCGGAGACGGCACCGTCTCTTTCATGGAGCGTTGTGAATACCCGGACGGCTTGAGGGTACTCGCCTCGGCGGTCCTCGACATTGACGCGGGCCGCATCGTCAGGCAGGAAGAAGTTCAGGCATGGGACTCGAGCATGCCAGAACCCGGGTACCGAGACTTCATGCGGCCGGACGAGGTGCGCAACTTCGAGAAGGGGCGGCTGGAACTTGTCCACACGCCGACCGGGGACGTCGGGCGGATGGTGCTCTCGCCCGGCTGGCGATGGTCGCAGCATGTACGGCCGATCGCCGGCACCGAGTTGTGCCAGGAGGCACACACCGGGTACCAGATCTCCGGACGGCTGCGGATCCAGCTTGCCGACGGGACGACGTTCGACGCCGAACCAGGCCAGGTCGGAAGTGTGCCACCCGGTCATGACGCATGGGTGATCGGCGACGAGACGGTGGTGCTGCTCGACTGGGCAGGCGTTACCAACTACGCGCGGTTAGCCGCCTGTGGACGGGGCCGTCGCGCGAGTGCTGGCGCGTCTTCGGCTCTGGTCGCCACTTTTCCACGGAGGCTTGGGCCAAGGCGGACTCATCCGAGTCGGGCGAGCCCTTCGTGCGCTCTTCGTGATTGACTGTGTGCATGGCGCTGTCGCCGCGGGCCAAGGCGACGCTGGGCGCGTGCAGTGCGGTCCTGCTCGCCGGGATACTCGGGCTGGCGTGGTGGTTGTGGCGCCACCGGCCGGGGCACGATCCGCGAGTCGCGCGCTTGCGGCGGACTCGCGCGGTTCTCGTGGCCCTGGGACTGCTCGTCATCGCGACCGGGGCCAGCTGGCGGCTGGTCATCGCGGTAAAGCCGGTGCCGGAGTGCTCACCCCCGGGAGGCCCGCTGCCGGCCACGCCGGTCACCGCGCAGGTGGTGGCGGAAAAGGTGGCAACCTGGGCGGAGACGGGGATAGGAATCCTGTACTCGCAAGCCACCGGCGCGCACGTGTGCTTTTCACGGGCGCAGAATTACTACGTCGCGCTGAATGCTCACCACATCGCCGGAGCGCGCGCGGTGGCCCTGGGCGACGTCGTTCTCAAGCCGGATCTCGACATGCCCAGGGAGGACCTGAAGGGGCTGGTCGAGCACGAGGCGGTGCACCGGACGCAGTGGGCGGTCGGGACCGCTCTCGGAGGGCCCCTGGCATTCCCTATCGTGTACGGCATCACTGACTTCTTCTTCCCCGGCGCGCGCAACCCCTTCGAGCGCATGGCGGGCCTGGAAGCTGGCTTCTACACCCCTTCGGGCACCGGACCGGTGCTTGGCCCGGCTCAGCTTGCCGTGCTCAGCGCCCTAGGCGCGATCATCGTCGTGGTTCCGTTTGCCGTGCGGTACCGGCGCGCGGGACGGGCGGGAATTCGCTGGCGCCCAGGTAAACCCAGGCATAGGCTGCCGCCGTGACCTGGACCGCACCCGACGTCGAGCGGTCGGAGGACTATCCGGCGCGCCGCGATGAACCCGAACGGGAAATGCTCCGCGACTGGCTTGACTGGCATCGGGCCACCCTGCTGCGCAAATGCGCGGGGCTGGATGCCGCGCAGCTGGCCAGGCGCGCCGTGCCGCCGTCGCACCTGTCCCTGCTCGGCCTGGTCCGGCACATGAGCGACACCGAGCGCGGGTGGGTCAGGCAGCTCTTCCGCGGTGAGCAGGTACCCGACCTGTACTACCGCTCCGATGCCCCGGACGCGGACTTCGAAGAGGCTGACTCGGCCGGCGCCGAGGAGGACTACGGACGCTACCGGGCTGAGTGCCGCGCCGTCGATGCCGCGCTGGAGGGCGCGGAGCTGGACGACTCGGTCACGTTCCGGGAGAAGCCCACCTCGGTGCGGTGGATATGGCAGCACCTCGTGGAGGAGTACGCGCGCCACAACGGGCACGCTGACCTGCTCCGCGAGGCCATCGACGGCTCGGCCGGCCTCTAAGTGGAGTAGCCGGTTACGTCGTGGACGTAGCGGACGCTGCGGGCGGAGCTCAGGCGGACGGCCATCCTGAGATGGCAGGTCAGAGGCAATAAGCCTACGGTGGTTCTATTCCGCGGCGGTGTTACTCGCAGAACACGTGCACGTTGGTGTCGTGGTCGTCGACGTCGACGGTGACCTCGTCGAGCTGCTCGATGAGCTCCTCGAGTTGCTGCGGCTTGAGCTCAGTGAGGTCGATCGGTACCCCTGACTCGTTCAGCTTCGCGTTGACCCGGGTGAGCGCCTGCGGGGGGATAAGGCTCGTGAGCCGGACCCCGGCGCGCAGCAGTTGTAGCGGGACCCGGACGTTGACGAGGCCTGGCCCGTCGCCGCCGGAGTTGTCCACCACCACCACGCGCAGGTACTTGGGTCGGCGGTTCGGGCGGGGCGCGGCTCCCGTCGGCGACTCGGGTTGCTCTCGTTCGAGGGCATCGATCAGCCGCTCGGCCTCGTCCGCAGTGATCTTGCCTTCAGCCAGCATTTGCAGGACCTGGCGGCGCTGCTCGTTCATTGTTGCTCCTTCTCGCGCTGACTCATCTGACGCTTATCAGGAAGGCCGTTTGGCCATCCTCAACCTCGATCCGGGTGCCGGGCAGCGCCCGCAGCAGTTGTCCGGTGCCGCGCAGCGCGCCCACCGGGCTCACCCGGGTGACGCGGCACGCGATCAGTCCGCCCAGCACGGCGAGCAGCAGTAGCGGCGATAGCACCAGCAGTACCGGCAGGACAGGGACGTACAGCCGCAGCCAGCGGCCGTCGGGACGGCGATGGCGCACCGTCACCAGCTGCGGGATCATCGCGACCGCTCCAGCTCGGCCAGCGCCTCCTGGGCGCTGATCTCCCCCCGCCGCAGGCGGTCGATGACGTCAGCGCCAGTGGGCGCCGGGTCGGTGTCGACGAAGTCGAGGTGCTCGGCGATCCGGTTCAGCCGTGACTTGACCGTCGGGTAGCTCACCCCGAAGATCCGCTCCATCTCCTTGATCGAACCGTGCGACCGTACGAACGCGGCGACGAACACCTGGTCGTCGCCGCTGAGCTGAGCCAGTTGCGGCGGCTCGAACTGACCCTCGACCACGACGCCGCTGTCGGCGAGGCGGATCCGTTCGACCACGAACGGCCGTCCGCGCGTCAGGTCCGTCAGTTCCTGCCAGTCCACCCTCGGCTCCCTTCCCCTCGACGGTGTTGCTTATCTCATTTATATCTTGATTTTCTTAAGTGATCAACGCGAGAAGATTAATTTCTTTAAGAAGATCTTCAATATGCTGGATCGCTGACTCCAGTCGCCGCTGGCTACGACGACGGTCGTAGCCGCAACTGTCGCCTGCCGTACGATGACCGCTCGCTCGATCCGGGCCACGCTGAACGCATGCGAGAGCTAAGCGGCGTCACCGTGGTGAAGACAGAAACGATCCCCTGCACGCCGAGCGAGTTTCTCGAGTTCGTGCTGGACATCGAGGGCTACGCCAAGGTCGACGACAAGATCGCTCCTGTCCTGTGGTCGCGCCGCGACGGCGACGTGGTCCAGTTCGCGTGCCTGCCGAAAATCGCCGGGCTGCGGCTGCCTAAGGTAGTGCAGACCATGCGGCTGACTTCGGGCGAGCGCATTGACATCGGGTTGAACCCGCCGCCCGCGAATCGCCTCGCGCACGCCGTCGCCCGGTTCGAGGCAAGCGTCGCCTGCCGCGCGGTTCCCGGCGGCACGGAGGTCACCCGTTCGCTGGCGTTCCGGTTCGCGCCAGGCTTTCGCTGGCTGCTAGAGCCGCTGTTCCGGTGGCGCCTGCCGGAGGAGGTTCGCGTCGAGCTGGCGCGGGCGCGGCGGCACTTCGCGGCTGACGTCCGCCCCGACGCGGGCGAATGAGGGAGGCCGCTTTGCCGCACGTCGAGCTGTCGGCCGGGGTCATCGACTATGCCGACACCGGCGGGGCGGGTCCGGTCGTCGTCTTCACCCACGGGCTGCCGATGTCCGCGACCCAATGGCGGAAGGTCGTCCCGCTGCTTCCGGGGTACCGCCGCGTGCTGCCCACGCTGCCGCTCGGCGGTCACCGCGTACCAATGCGGCCGGACGCCGATCTCACCCAGTTCGGGGTGGCCCGCCCGCTCGGGGAGTTCCTCGCCCGGCTCGACCTGCGCGAGGTCACGCTCGTGGTCAACGACTGGGGCGGTGCCCAGTTCCTGCTCACCGAACGCTTCCCTGGGCACGAGCGGGCAGCCAGGCTCGCGCTGGTCGCGTGCGAGGCGTTCGACAACATGCCGCCCGGCCCCGCCAAGCCGATCAGCCGTATCGCCGCGGTGCCCGGTGGCGTGTGGCTGCTCTTGCAGCTCCTTCGGGTCCGCGCGGTTCGCCACCACCGCGATGCCTGCGGCGCCAGCCGGGTAGCGGGTCAGTCATCACGACTGCCGCTTCATTAGCGATGGGTGCGGGGAACTGCGCCGCCCCTGGTGCGCAGCGCGGCCCGCGATCAGCATCCCCGGCATGAAGCATGCGC
>Ga0207707_10004550_pt1 | contig 12194 bp, 10 predicted proteins | sample KBSC83BmetaG_FD_184336 | JGI IMG/M metagenome (GOLD analysis project Ga0207707, IMG submission 184336) | Corn rhizosphere microbial communities from Kellogg Biological Station, Michigan, USA - KBS C8-3B metaG (SPAdes) (version 2) | ecosystem: Host-associated > Plants > Roots > Rhizosphere ... | reverse complement strand
AGGGTCAGAGCAACTCGAATGATTCGCGAAGCGTGTTTCTTCATCCGGCGCGGAGAAGGTCGAAACGGTAGCCCTGGTCCAGCAAACGATTGACGATCAGGGGCACCGCTCGTGCCGTCTGCGTTCGATCGCCCGAGGGATCGTAACCGTCCCCATCATGCAACAGCAAGATGGACCCGGGCTTTGCGCCGTCGACCGTTCTGGACGCGATCGCCTCCACACCCGGCCGGTCGGAATCCCAAACACCGAGTGACCAACCGACAGTGCGCTGACCAAGCGATCGTGCGATAGCGGTCACCCACGGGCTGCGGAAGCCGTGCGGAGCCCGAAACAGCCTGGGATGTATTCCCGATGCTTGCTCGATCTCGCGCGTACCGCGCGTGAGATCGTCGCGAACATAGGCCGGCGACTTGAAGTGCAGCTTCCGATGGTAGTAGCCGTGATTCCCGATCGCGTGTCCTTCGTCCGCGACTCGCTTCACGATGTCGGGCCATCGCTCCGCATGACGGCCCAGCACGAAAAACGTGGCCTTCACTCCGCGCTCGCCGAGTGCGTCGAGGATGGCCGGCGTCGCATCGGGATTGGGGCCGTCGTCGAACGTCAGCGCGACGACGCGTTCGCCGGGCCTCGAGGGCACGTGAGTGATCGGGCGTCCGAACAGCGGGCTGTTTCGATGAAACGCGCCGTGCGCCGCGCCGGCGCCAAGAAGCACGGCGCCGACGCCAAGGCCGACGATCATACTCCGACTGCGACGTTTCCGAGAACGTTCTGATACACGTCCAGCACGCGAGACGTCACACTCGCCCATGAGTATTCGAGTGAGTTCTGACGACCCGTGGTTCCGAGCTGGATGGCCAGACCTTCATCGTCGAGCACGCGCACGAGCTGGTCGGCCAGCGCGTCGCGGTCGCCGCACGGATGCATGAGCGCCTCGCGGCCGTCGACGACGACGTCGCGGAAGCCGAGGATGTCGGAGCACACCACCGGCGTTTCACACGCCATCGACTCGAGCAGCGTGATGCCGAACGACGCCTTCGTGGTCGGGCACGCGTAGACCGTGCTGTGAGCGTAGTAGCTCGGTCGGCCCTCGAGCACCGCGCCGACGAACGTGATGTCCTTGTCGCCGTTCGCTTGCTTGTAGTAGTGCTCGCGGAGCGGACCGTCGCCGACGACGACGAGCTTCGCCTGGCGGCCGCGCGTGCCCTTCGACTTCACCTTCTGGAACGACTCGATCAACGTCGTGAGCCCGTTGCGCGGATCGAAGCGGCCGAGGAAGAGAATCGTCGGAACATCCTTGTTCATGCCCGGCGGCGGCGCGACGCTCGGATGGAACACGTCGGTGTCGATGCCGTTCGGGATGATCTGCCAGTCGGCCTCGAAGTACCGATTGAGCGCCACGGTCGTGCTGTTCGAGACGGCGATGGCCGTCGCCAGCATGTCGAGCCGCTTCTGGAAGAACTTCCGGCCGAGCCGGTAGCCGATCGAACGATCGAAGTATGTATGGAAAGTGCCGACGACCGGACAATCGGCTTCCTCGATCGCGAGGATCGGGAGCACGGGAGTCAGCGGCGAGTGGACGTGGACGATGTCGTAGCGGCCGCGCCGAAACACCTTTCGCAGCTCGCCGCGAACGTTCCAACCAATGGTGATGCGCGCCTGCGAGCCGTTGGCGTACACCGGCTGGCTGCGCCCGATCCGAATGACGTGCGGCTGTTCTTCGGCGCCCGGAATGTGCGACGTGATGACGTCGACGTGATGTCCGCGGCGGCGCGCTTCGCGCGCGAAGAAGTGTACGTGCTCGCAGACTCCGCCCAAATGCGGATAGTAATACTCGGTCACCAACGCGATGCGCAGCGGGCGCTCATCGCCTTTGATGAATTCGAGATCCGGAAGATTGGGCAGCGTCGGATGACTTCTACGACGCGAGCGTTTGAGGGTGGGAAGGGGTGGATTCAAGAGCGGCATGGGCTGCGGCTAGGCGTGCGATTGGAACGCGGTAGGGCGAACAGGAGACGTAATCGAGGCCGATCGAGTGGCAGAACTTCACGGAGCGCGGTTCACCGCCATGTTCTCCGCAGATGCCCACTTTGAGCTCTGGGCGGACGCTCCGACCGGCAGATACGGCAAATCCAATCAGCTTGCCAACGCCGTTCCTATCGAGCACTTGGAACGGATCGTCGGAAATTATACCACGTTCGACGTAATTGGGTAGGAATCGGCCAGCGTCGTCTCGACTCAGACCGAAGGTGGTTTGCGTCAAATCATTGGTTCCAAAAGAAAAGAACTCCGCCTGACGGGCTATCTCGTCAGCCGTCAGGGCCGCGCGGGGAAGCTCGATCATTGTTCCGATCGTGTACGACACTTCCTCGCCCATTCCGCCGAGGACTGTACGTGCCGCTTCCTCGAGAATGTTTCGCTGGTTCTCAAACTCTCCCAGCGCGGCAACCAATGGCACCATGATCTCAGGACGGACGTCGATACCTCGACGTTTCGCCCGGACCGCGGCCTCAAAAATCGCCCGACCCTGCATTTCCGTGATTTCTGGATAAGTAATACCCAATCGGCAGCCTCTATGTCCCAGCATGGGGTTGGTTTCGCGCAAAGATTCGATAATGCGGTTCAGTTCGGCGCGATCCAATCCCAGCGTTCGAGCCAACAGCTTCGATTCCTCCCCACCGTGCGGCAGGAATTCGTGCAGTGGCGGATCCAACAATCGAATTGTGACCGGCAACCCATTCATGGCTTCGAAGATTCCTTCGAAGTCCATGCGCTGCATCGGAAGCAGCTTCGCGAGCGCGCGACGACGTCCGCCTTCGTCGCGCGCGACGATCATCTCGCGCATCGGGTGAATGCGGTCGCCCTCGAAGAACATGTGCTCCGTGCGACACAGCCCGATGCCCTCGGCGCCGAATCCGCGCGCGACGCGCGCGTCGTGCGGCGTGTCCGCGTTCGCGCGCACTTTCAGCCGTCGCGTTTCGTCGGCCCAGCCCAGGAGACGCGCGAACGCCTGATAGTCGGGAGCCAATCGCTCGTCGCGCATTCCACGAATGACTTGCACGACTTCGCTCGGCGTCGTGGGCAAGTCGCCGCGATAGACGCGACCTGTCGCGCCGTCGAGTGTGATCCAGTCGCCTTCGGAGATCGTTGTGTCTCCAATGCGAAAGCGACGATGCTCGGAATCGACGTGAATGTCTTTGCAGCCGACGATCGCGCATTTGCCCATGCCTCGCGCGACGACGGCCGCGTGACTCGTCATGCCGCCGCGCGCCGTGAGCACCGCACGCGCCGCGACGATTCCGTGGAAGTCTTCCGGCGTCGTCTCGTCGCGAACGAGGATCACCTGTTGTCCCGCCGCCGCCCGATGTTCCGCGACATCCGGATCGAACACCGCCAGACCGCTCGCCGCGCCGGGGCTTGCCGGCAGACCGATGCACAGCGGAGTTGCACGCACGCCCGCGTCGATCACCGGATGCAGCAACTGATCGAGCTGCTCCGGTGCAACGCGCTGCACAGCCGTCGTGGAGTTGATCAGCCCTTCGTCCACCATCTGCGTCGCGATGCGGACCGCGGCGGCCGCGGTGCGCTTGCCGTTCCGCGTCTGTAAGAGATAGAGTCGCCCGCGTTCCACGGTGAACTCGATGTCCTGCATGTCGCGGAAATGCTGCTCGAGACGCGCCTCCGTCTTTCGTAGCTCGGCGTATGCTTCCGGCAGATGCACTGACATCTCGTCGATGCTGAGTGGCGTGCGAATGCCTGCAACGACATCTTCGCCCTGCGCGTTGATCAGGAACTCGCCATAGAAGCGTCGTTCGCCGGTCGACGGATCACGCGTGAAGGCGACGCCCGTGCCCGAATCGTTCCCGAGATTGCCGAACACCATCGAGACGATGTTGACGCCGGTGCCGAGCGTTTCAGAGATCGTGTGAACGCGCCGGTAGTCGACAGCCTTCTTGAGCGTCCACGATCGCCACACTGCTTCGATCGCGCCCCACAGCTGGACCGTCGGGTCCATCGGGAATTCCTGGCCTGTCTGGGCGCGCACGAGCGATTTGTACTCTTCCACGAGCGTTCTGAGCGTCGCTTCGGACAGCTCGGCGTCCGTCGTTGCGCCGCTCGTGAGGCGCTTCGCGGAAAGCAGATGCTCGAAGCGAGCGAAGGGCACACCGAGAACGACGTCGCTGTACATCTGAATGAAGCGGCGATACGAATCGTACGCGAAGCGCGCGTTGCCGCTCGCCCGCTCGAGACCGATCACGGTGCGATCGTTCAGCCCGAGATTGAGAATCGTCTCCATCATGCCGGGCATGGAGACCGCGGCGCCTGATCGGACGGAAACGAGCAACGGATTCGCTGAGTCGCCGAAGCCTTTGCCCGTGGCGCGCTCCAGCCGCTCGAGCGCGGCGCTGACCTCCGCGCGAAGCGAGGCGGAGACCTGTCGATCGCGCAAATAGTCGATACACAGCGAGCACGCGATCGTGAACCCCGGCGGCACCGGCACGCCGAGGTTCGTCATCTCGGCGAGGTTCGCGCCCTTGCCGCCGAGAATCGCTTTCATGTCTTTCGTGCCTTCGGCTTTTCCGTCGCCGAAGAAGAACACCATTTTCGCCGCTTCGGCGATCGTCCTTTCAGAGCTCAACGCGTCTCGATCGAGTTCAGTCGAAGAGGCCATGCGAGCGATGTGTGTTCAGCAACCGCACCCGAATCGCAGTTTGTCTGGATCCGTGGGCGGCGGCGTTGGATAGTCGCCGGAGAAACAGGCATGACAAAAGCCCTGAGGTCCAGAGGGCACCGACTCCAACATGCCGTCGAGCGACAGGTAGCCCAACGAGTCGACGCCAAGGTGTGCGGCGATCTCGTCCGTGGTGTAGTTCGCCGCGATGAGCTCTTCGCGCGACGGCGTGTCGATGCCGTAATAGCACGGACCGGTGACAGGTGCCGAGCTCACGCGCATGTGCACTTCGCGCGCGCCGGCGCCGCGGACGAGCGCGACCAGACCGCGAGTCGTCGTGCCGCGCACGATCGAGTCGTCCACCATCACGACGGATTTGCCCTCGAGCACTTCGCGCACGGCGTTGTACTTCACCTTCACTTTCGCGTCGCGTCCGGCCTGCGTCGGCTGGATGAACGTGCGACCGACGTAGTGATTGCGAATCAGCGCGAGCTCGTACGACAAGCCGCTCTCTTCGGCGAAACCGAGCGCGGCGGAATTCGACGAATCGGGAACGCTGAACACGAGGTCGGCAGTCGGGGCAGGATGCTCGCGCGCGAGGCGCCGACCAAGCGCTCGGCGTGCGCGGTCAACCGAACCTCCGAAAACCCGGCTGTCTGGGCGCGCGAAGTAGACGTACTCGAACACGCAGCGCCGCGATTCCTTCTTCGGCAGCGGATGCGTCGACTGCACGCCGTTGCCGTTGACCGACACGATCTCGCCCGGCGCAACGTCGCGCTCGTACGTGGCGCCGATGATGTCGAGCGCGCACGTCTCGGAGGCGAACACGACGGAGTTGCCCAAGCGACCCATGGCGAGCGGACGCCAACCGCGCGGATCGCGCGCGGCGAGCAGCACGTCGCCCATCGCGACGATCAGGCTGTACGCGCCCTCGACGCCGGACAACGCCTCCGTCAAGCGTGCCGCCGGAGTCGGCGCATTCGACCGCGCAAGTCGATGAACGATGACCTCGGAGTCATTCGTCGACGCGAAGATCGAACCTTGTTCTTCGAGCTCGAGGCGGAGCTCGCCGGCGTTGGTCAGGTTGCCGTTGTGCGCGAGGGTGATATAGCCGCCCTTCGAGCGAGCGACGACGGGCTGCGCATTTTCAATCGTCGATGAGCCAGAGGTGCTGTATCGCGTGTGTCCGACTGCCGACGAGCCGGGAACCTTGGTGAGCTCCTGCGAGAGCGAATCGGAGAGCGTGCCCATCTTCCGCACGGCGCGCGCGTGACCCGCGTCGTCGATCGATACGATGCCGACCGACTCCTGGCCGCGGTGTTGGAGCGAATACAAGCCGAGCTGCGCGATGTGCGGCGCGTCGGCGTGGCCGTGAACTCCGAAGATTCCACACATATGACAGCAGCGTGTGTCGAGGAAGTATTGAAAGCTAAAGGGGTTGTCATCCTGAGCGAAGCGAAGGATCTGCTGTTCGCGGCGTCAACAGCAGATCCTTCACTTCGCTCAGGATGACAACGGGCTCAGGACGACACCGGCGCGGCTTGCGACATGATCCGCGGAATGGTCTCGTGATACGAATCGTCGAGGCTCGACAGCGATGCGCTCAGCGATCCGTGCGCCGTCTTGATCTCGAGCGGCGATCCCAGCGCGCCGACCTTGCCGATCACTCTCGCCGGCACGCCGTACTTTTTTGCGGCGGCCAGCACGGCATCCGATGACGATGTCGTCACGACCACACGACCCTGCGCCTCTCCGAACAGCAGCGCGCGATCAGGAAGTGAGCTCCACGCACTGAGGTCGACCGTTGCACCGCGCTGCGCGCCGCGATCCATCACGCAACACTCCGCCAGCGCGACCGCCAACCCGCCGTCGCTGCAGTCGTGCGCCGAGACGACACTGCCTGAGCGAATGGCGTCCAGAAGCGCGTCGATCAAGCGGCGCTCACCCTCCAGATCGCACGCCGGCGGAGAGCCGGCGACGACGCCATGAATGCGAGAGAGGTATTCGCTCGCTCCCAGTTCGTGGGTCGGTTCGCCGAGCAACAGAATCGCGTCGCCTTCGTTCTGGAAGTGCGACCTGGTGATGTGCCGCGTCGAGTCGATCAAACCGATCATGCCGATCACCGGCGTCGGATACACCGCGCCGGACGGATTCTCGTTGTAGAGCGAAACGTTGCCGCCCGTGACTGGCGTCCCGAGTGCGTTGCACGCTTCACCCATGCCGCGAACGGCTTCGCGCAGTTGATAATAGACCTCGGGCCGTCGCGGATTGCCGAAGTTCAGATTGTTCGTGATCGCCATCGGCTTGGCGCCGGTGCACGCAACGTTTCGCGCAGCTTCGGCGACGGCGATCTGCGTGCCCAGGCGCGGTTCGAGATAGACGTACCGGCCGTTGCAGTCGGTCTTGCAGGCGAGCGCGCGATCGGTGCCGCGGATGCGAACGACCGCCGCATCCCCGCCTGGTCCGACGACCGTGTTCGTCCGAACGGTCGTGTCGTATTGGCGATGGACCCAGGTCTTGGCGGCAATCGTCGGCGAAGAAAGCAGACGATGCAGCGTCCACGCGGGATCACGTTCTTCCGGAAGCTCCGCAATCGTGCTGACGTCGCGACCGCGCAGCGCGATGACATCGGCACTCTCACGCGCTTCGGGCGTGTACATCGGACAGTCCGTGACGAGCCGCGTGCCTGGGAATTCGGCGACAACGCGATCACCCTCGGTGACGCGATACACCGGCTCGGCGATGACCTGACCGATCACCGCGGCCTGGAGATCCCACTTTTCGAGAATGCGCGCGACGTCGCGCTCGCGGCCGCGCTTCGCGACGACCAGCATGCGCTCCTGCGACTCGCTCAGAAGGATCTCATACGGCGTCATGCCCTCTTCGCGAACGGGCATTTTGAGCGCATCGATCGTGACCCCGACATCGCCGCGCGCCGCCATTTCAGCGGATGACGATGTGAGGCCGGCCGCGCCCATGTCCTGGATCGCGACGATGGCGCCGCTCCGAATGAGCTCGAGGCTCGCTTCGAGCAGGAGCTTCTCGGTGAACGGATCGCCGACCTGCACGCGTGGCCGCTTCGCGTCGCTCTGCTCGGAAAGATCCTCCGACGCGAACGAGGCGCCGTGAATGCCGTCGCGGCCCGTGCGCGCGCCGACGGCGATAATCGGATTGCCGACGCCCTGCGCGACCGCGCGAATGAGCTCGCGCTCGTGCATGAGCCCCACGCACATCGCGTTCACGAGCGGATTGCCTTCGTACGACGGATCGAACGCCACTTCGCCTGCAACGGTGGGAATGCCCACGCAATTGCCGTAATCGCCGATGCCTTTCACGACGCCGCCGAACAGATAGCGCACGCGCGCCGAATCGAGCGATCCAAAGCGGAGCGAATTGAGCATCGCGATGGGACGTGCGCCCATCGTGAAGACGTCGCGCAGAATGCCGCCCACGCCCGTTGCCGCGCCCTGATAGGGCTCGACAGCTGACGGGTGATTGTGGGATTCGATCTTGAACGCGACGGCGAGCCCGTCGCCGATCGAGATCACTCCGGCGTTTTCGCCGGGGCCCTGCAGCACATAGGGTGCGGTGGTCGGCAGCCCTCGAAGCAGGGGTCGGGAATGTTTATACGAGCAGTGCTCGCTCCACAGTGCGCTGACGATGCCGAGCTCCGTAAAGGTGGGCTCGCGGCCCAGCATCGTAACGAGACGGTCGTACTCCTCCGTGGTCAGCCCATGTTCGCTGATCAGCGCCGGCGTAATGCGCGGATCGCCGGGACGCGGCTCGACCGTGGACGCGTGAGGCATCAACCCTCGGGTGTTGGTGGCTTGGTGGTTGGTTCTGGCTTCTTCGGATCAGGCTTTTTCGCGGGAGCCGTCGTCGGTTTCGCCGCGGCAGGCGCAGCGTCCATCTTCTTCGCCGCAGGCGGTGCGGTCTTCACCGGAGCAGCGTCCTTCTTCGGTGCAGCCTCCGCAGGCTTCGCCTTCGGCGACGGCTTGCTCTTCGGCTCTCCGGCCGGTACCGCGAGCGGACCGGTCGCATTGCCATGCTGCGCCTCGTTCATCGAGATCATGCGCGGCGAGCTGCTCGTGCCGGAGTACTTCCGGATCGACGACCGAAACACCGCGTCCACGACCTTGCCGCTGTCGAGGATCACGAGGTCGTTCATGCCGCAGGTTTTCTCGCAGCCGTTCTTGTACATCAGGTACGTGTGCGTGTCGTACGCGTGCGCGGACAGAGGCTCGCCGAGCTTCGCGACGACCTGGTCGCGCGACATGCCGGGGTCGATCGTGGCGGTTGCCTGCGCGCCCAGTGAGGCCGCCCAACCGCCCAGCAACAACGCTGTGATGAGTGAACGCATAAGGTCTCCTTAGACAGCGACTCGAGCGAGCATGGATTCGAAGACGCCGAGCCCGTCGTTGGACCCGAGTAGCGCGTCGACGGCTCGCTCCGGATGAGGCATCAAGCCCAGCACGTTGCCGGCCTCATTGACGATTCCGGCGATGGCGCGCATCGAGCCGTTCGGGCTCCACCACTCGTCCGCGTCGCCAGGACCACCGGCATAGCGGAACACCACGCGCCCCTCGCCTTCCAGTTTATCGAGAGTGGCATCGTCGGCGGTGTAACGTCCGTCACCGTGCGCAATGGGCACGCGCACGATGGCTCCCGCCTCGTACCGATTCGTGAACATCGTGTCGTTCGTCTCGACACGCAGGCGAACCAACTCGCAAATGAACTTGAGGCTCGCGTTCCTGAGGAGCGCGCCCGGGAGCAGCCCGGCCTCGCAGGCGATCTGAAAACCATTGCAGATCGCGAGCACCGGCCCGCCGCGTTTCGCGAACGCGACGACGTCCTGCATCACGGGGCTGAATCGTGCGATCGCCCCCGCGCGCAGGTAATCACCGTAGCTGAACCCACCGGGCAGGATGATCACGTCGCTCTGCTTGAGGTCATGATCCTTGTGCCACAAGTACACGGCTTCTTCGCCTAACTGTTCGACGACTGCCTGGTATGCGTCGTAATCGCAATTGGACCCGGGAAAGGTCACGATGCCGAACTTCACGTTGCCTCCACAGCGGCGATCTCGAAGTCTTCGGTCACGGGGTTGGCAAGGAGCTTCGCGCACATCTCGCGGGTGGACTGCTCCGCCGCGGCCTTGTCTCCGGCCTCGAGCTCCACCACGATGTGCCGCCCGACGTGTACGTCGCGCACGCCGGCAAAGCCAAGCGTGTGGAGGGCGTCGGCGACCGTCTTGCCCTGGGGATCGAGAATGCCGCGGCGCGGCGTGATGTGGACGGCGATGCGATAGGAAGTCATTCAGCCGGACCTTGCGGCGATTCGGGTAAAGGAGGGCCAGGAGGATTGGAGCCATGCGAGCGTTGCCCGCCGCCGCGACCGCGGCGGCGGCGTTTTCGGCGTCCGCCGCCTGAGGACTGATCGTCGGGGCGGCGCTCTTCACGTCGGTCGGTGCGGCCGTCGTCGCGACGCTCTTCACGACGGTCTTCTCGACGAGGCTCGGCCGCGGGAATTGCGGGCACGCCGACTGGCGTTCCGCGAACGGCAGGCGTCCCGCGAGGCGTCGCGCGACGCTCCTCGCGGGGAACGTGCGATCGCTCGCGCGCGCCGAAGATCTCTTCCGGCGTCGCCGACTTTCCAAGGAAGCCATACGCGACCCACTTGATCGCGCCGTAGAGCACGTACGCGATCATCGCCGGGAAGATGAACTCCTCTTTTCGGAAGAGGAGCAGCGCGACACAGCCGACCAGCACGAGCGTGCCGAGGATCTTTCGCACCGACTTGAAGCCGATCGGCGGCACGGTGGGGTAGGGCACGTCGCTGATCATCAACGCGGCGAGCACCGCCATGAGGCCGCGCAACATCACGGGCCAGGGCAGGTCCGACAGCGTCTTGCTGTCGGTGAAGAGGATGATCGTTTGGTTGTAGAGCGGCGTTTCGCGGAACCAGTAATAGCTCGCGAGCGTGATCCCCGCGGCGGGACTGGGCAATCCGTGAAAGTGGGTCTTCGAGCGGCCCGCCTGTTCCACGTTGAAGCGAGCGAGCCGCATCACGGCGCACGACGTGAAGATGAAGACGAGCAACCACTCCCACGGGCCCGACGGCTGTGGCGACGCGAGATACATGATGAATGGCGGCGCGAAGCCGAACGTCATCACGTCGACCAGCGAATCCAGCTCTTCGCCGAATCGGCTGCCGGTGCCTGTCGCACGCGCCACGCGTCCGTCCAACGCGTCCGCGATGCCGCCGAGCACGATGAACGCGGGCGCCTCGGCGATTCGTTTCTGAGAGGCGAGCACGATGGCGTAGATGCCGCAAAACAGGTTGAACAGCGTCAACCCATTCGGCATCAGCACGACCGCGCGACGCACACCTTGCCGATCGCTCGAACGAGGCCGCTGTCTCGGAAATGGCCTCACCGCGGGAGCTCCCCGAGCACGGTGACGCCGGCGAACGTGATGTCGCCGACCTTCACCCGCAGCGTCGCGCCCTCTGGCACGAAGACATCGACGCGCGATCCGAATCGGATCAGCCCCATGCGATCGCCCTGATTGACGTGTTCGCCCTGCCGCGAATCGGTGACGATGCGTCGGGCAATGAGCCCCGCGATCTGCCGGACGAGAATCCGTCGCGGACCCGTCTCGAGGCCCACCGATGTCTGCTCGTTCGCGATGCTCGATTCTTCCGCCGCGGCGTTGAGAAACTTGCCCGGCGTGTGCGCGACGAGGCCGACGACGCCGCTCACCGGATACCGATTCACATGCACGTTGAAGACGTTCATGAAGATCGAGATGCGGCGCGCACGGGTATGCATGAACATCGGCTCTTCGACATCCGTGATCATGATGACCTTGCCGTCGGCTGGCGACACGACGAGACGTTCACCGCGCTCGCCGGTCCGTTGCGGATCGCGGAAGAAGTACGCGACCCAGAGCGCGATGAGCGTCAGCGCGAACGCCAACAGCCAGAGCGGCCACGACCGCCGTGAGAGCGCGACGCCGAATGCCGCCGCGGCAATGAGCGCGGCGACGAGAATGAAGCTCAGGCCTTCACGCGCAAAATTCACGATAGCTCCGTGCGATCGAGCTCGTTGCCAGTGATGCGGCGGAAGGCATCAAGGTAGCGGGCGCTGGTCGCATCGACGACCGGCGCCGGCAACGGTGGCGGCGGTGCGTCACCGTTCCAGCGGCCGGCGCGTCGCTCAGCATCCAGGTAGTCGCGCAGCGGCTGCTTGTCGAAGCTCGGCTGCCCGTGGCCCGGTTCATATTGATCCGCCGGCCAAAAGCGCGAGCTGTCTGGCGTAAGAACCTCGTCGATCAAAGTGATGCGTCCTGTTCGATCGCGGCCGAACTCGAACTTCGTGTCGGCGATGATGATTCCGCGCATGGCTGCGATGTCACGCCCACGCCCGTAGATCAAACGGCTCAGCCCCTGCAACTCGCGCGCGACATCCGAACCAACGGTTTCGATGACCTGACCAATCGTGATGTTCTCGTCGTGGCCAGACTCC
>Ga0207707_10004549_pt1 | contig 12195 bp, 7 predicted proteins | sample KBSC83BmetaG_FD_184336 | JGI IMG/M metagenome (GOLD analysis project Ga0207707, IMG submission 184336) | Corn rhizosphere microbial communities from Kellogg Biological Station, Michigan, USA - KBS C8-3B metaG (SPAdes) (version 2) | ecosystem: Host-associated > Plants > Roots > Rhizosphere ... | reverse complement strand
TGGAGTGCTTCTCGTTGTCGGGTTTTCGTTACGGTCTCCGTGGCTAGTTGCGGCTACCCCGAGACTTTTCCGTGTGTACACCATTTCTGAGATAATTTTCTCCTCGCTAGCTGCAGCTATTTTCGTTGGTACCATCCTTCTCGAATATCGCCCAACGCTAATTGTTATATTGAGCATCCTTGTCGCCGCGAGGCTCGGCCCGGTGATACTCGTAAGCGAACGTTTATCTCGATATGTATCCGCGGCAGCTGTGCTTCGTTTTGACCGGGATATTTTTCGCGAATCGCTCGCTTCCCTGGGCATAAAACTGATCCTGCTAGCCTCGCATAATTCCAATGGTTTCTTCCTCATCGTGTTGTTCACACAAAGCGAAGTTGGCCTGTACCTGCAGGCTGACAAGCTGTTCTATGCGGGTGTGGGATCATTTGCATTTATGTCTCAGGAAGTGGTGAGATTAGCAACCGCCGGTCATTTTCGACGAGTGCGCTGGGACGTTTTGGCAGCCAGTTGTTTTCTGGTATTTTCTGTTCTGGCGATTTGCTTTGCGATCTCAGCGCCTTTCTTTTTGACACTAGTTTTTTCAGAAACGTATGTAGCAGCGGCAGAGCCATTGCGATGGATGCTGATCGGATTTCCGCTGATGGCAACCAACATCATACTAGCAAATGCCTATTTGCATCACCGCCGTTACGACGGGCTTTGGATCAAGGCCGCTTCTTTTGCAGCGCTTGGCAACCTGCTAACTCTGGCTACCGTTTATTTTATGATGCGACCGAATGCTGCCGCGTTTGGCGTGATTGCAAGTGAGGGTGCAGCGTTTGTGTTTCTGATTTCTGCGTTCCGAAAGGGTGTCCAGATTGAGAGGGATAATGCCGCCAAGGCGAAGGAGCATGCAGCTCTGCTTCAACCCAGCAGCAATGCGAGCGCTGTATAGCAAGCAGCAGGGATAGCGGCGGTATGCTTGGGGCCGGGTGCTGGCAATGGACGCGGAAGCGGCAAATGCCTGCGGTTCGCCGATTACAAAATGAAAAAGACTGCCAACTGAGGCGGCACTTCACAGAAGATATCTGAGGAGGTGAGCATGTTCCGTCGGAGTTTGCGACAAAAGGCCAACAGCATCGCTGTTCGAATTCCAGGCTTTGGGAAGTTGGTTTCCCTGACTCTTCCGAGGGCTCAGGCTTTCCAGGTGGCTTACGCCATGGGGGCTTGGGGAAGCGCGGAAAGTGGTTCAGGCACTGGTTCGGAGCTAGGTGCCACGGAAAATGTGAGGGCCTATCTTCCCGAACTGTTTCAGCGACTCCAGGTGTCCAAGTTCCTGGATGCACCGTGCGGTGACTGGAACTGGATGAGGCGAGTTGATCCCTCCGGCGTCGACTATGTGGGTGCCGACGTCGTTGCCAACGTAGTCGCCAAGAACAACCAGGAATACGCCCGTCCCGGCGTGCGATTTATCCACGCGGATCTCACTAAAGATCTTCTACCCGCTGCCGACATGATCATGTGCCGCGATTGTTGGGTCCACTTGTCGTTCCAAGACATTGCAGCGATCTTGAAGAACTTTCGACGTACCGGAGCGACATGGTTATTGGTCTCCAACACACCTAGCCAAGAAAGGAATCAGAACAAGCGCACGGGTATTGACTGGCGACATCTGAACTTGCGTCTGCCGCCCTTTAACTTCCCGCCAGAGACCGAAAGCCGGAAAGACCACTATCCTGATGTCCCATTCGAGATCACCCTTTGGCGATTGGCAGACCTGCCCGAGGTCAATCTTTGAAGGCGACCGTCACAATCCAGGGCCGTCGCAAGCCTGGCGCGACCGGGCGGTAATGTGACCGGCTTCTCGTTCATTTTGCCACAACTTGGTACCAAGCGCCTCGCACTGTTGAAGGAGGCCGTTCCTGAAGCTCGGTTGGAGTGTTGGTCAATCCGGCGAGCGCGGCTACCGGTACTCAGCAACTAGCACCGATCAACGATGCTGCGACTGTTGTGCGGCCAAAGCGGATTGCCGTGAGCCAACACAACTAACTGTCTCACATAAGATAAATCCGGGCGGAATATTGAGTTCTAGTTCCGCTGCGCTGCATCCAACGCGGTGACTAGCGGGAGAGCAGCGATCAGCGCCTGGGGCTGGACGCCATGATGCGCCAAAGACGGCCAGTAACGCGCCGCGGGAATGACCTTCGCCGCCCAAAGCCTGCCGGATCGGGGCCAATGCGGCCGGTCGCACTGTCAAGTGCCGATATTGCATCGTGGTCCTGTCTCGTCAGCGCAAAGGTGAACACGTCAATGTTCTCTGCGATGTGAGCGGGTGCCACCGACCTAGGTATCGCAACAAAGCCGCTTTCGATGTGCCAGCGCAGGACGACCTGCGCCGGTGTTCGCCCGTGGCGGTCGGCGATCGCTCTGAGGGTGGGATGAATGAGGATTTTGCCCTGTCCGAGCGGACTCCAAGCCTCGGTGGCGATGTTGTATCGCTCATGTGTTTCCCGCAAGGCCCGCTGCTGGAAACCCGGATGCAGTTCAACCTGATTGAGGGCGGGTACGACGCCCGTATCGCCGATAATGCGCTTCAGATGGTCGGCGGTGAAGTTGGAGACGCCGATCGATCTCACGCGACCCTGCTTCCTCAGCTCGATGAAAGCACGCCATGTATCGACATAAAGTCCACGCTGCGGACAAGGCCAGTGAATGAGGTAGAGGTCAATCACGTTGAGCCTGAGCTCGCGGGCGCTCGCGTCGAAGGCGCGCAGCGTCTGATCATAGCCGTGACTGTCGTTCCAGAGCTTGGTCGTTACGAAGAGGTGATTCCGCGGCACCACGCTTCCCTCAAGGGCTCGGCCTACGCCGGCTTCGTTGCCGTAGTTTGTGGCGGTGTCGATCAGGCGGTAGCCGGCGCCAATCGCGGCTCCGACAATCTCCGGCGCCTTCCCGTCGCCAGTTTGCCACATGCCGAGCCCGAGCTGCGGGATGCTGTGGCCGTCGTTGAGGCCCAGGCGTGGAACTTCGGATCCGCTCGTCATATCTGGTTTTGCATTGCGTTCACCGAATCTGCCCAGTCCAAGGCGCTTCATCCGATCTTCCTCGCGTAGTCGGCCGCGGCGGCCGGCGAGTCCGACTTGAAGAGCCAAGGCATCGTGCCTTTCTCGACGAGGTCTTCGAGGATCTCCTTGTCCTTCTGCGTGTCCATCGGGCACCAGAAGCCTTCGTGCCGGAAGGCCATGAGCTTGTCGGCTCCGATCAAGCGATTACCTGCTGATGATGTTGCGTACTCTCAATTCGGACGAGAGTATTGATAGATATCAATAATGGTTGGAAACGCAGCCGGGCTCGACCCAGGGCCTGTGCACGATTCCAGCAAGCTCTTCGCGTCGTATGGTGCAACGCGGTTGCTCAACTTGAGGACGCCGCAGCCCATCAAATCGGGAGCATTCGAATCACCAAAAGTACGCCGCGTCCGCTAATCCTATTGAGTATGGACCTGGTGTACGAATGTCTGCTCCTTGCAGATTTCGGACTCCGAGCGATGTCCGACTTGAGTCCGCAATGCGCACCAACGCGGGCGTCCGCCAACGCCAAGGAATTATGAGTTCGCGCCCCAACATCATCACGCGCTACCCCCGACGTGGCAGATGTCCGCGCCGGCCGGCGACTGCCGCGCACATCAGGCCGGCGGCTTCACGCCGCGAGTATGATGACGTTGTAGCCGTTCGGTGCGATCCCTGGTCATTCCACCAGCAGCACATCCACCGCCACGCCGAGCTTTTGCTTGCGCGATCCCACGATGATGCCGTCGACCGGCGAGACATCGGAAAAATCCCGCCCCACCGCCAACACGATGTGGTCGTTCTCGACCAGCAGGTCATTGGTCGGATCAAGGCCGACCCAGCCGATCTCCTCGCCGCACCACAGCGAGACCCATGCGTGGGTCGCGTCGGCGCCTTGCAGGCGCGGTTTGCCCGGCGGCGGGATGGTGCGCAGATAGCCGCTGACATAGGCCGCCGGCAGTCCGAGGCCACGGAGCCCCGCGATCATCACATGGGCAAAGTCCTGGCACACGCCATGGCGTTTCTCGAACACTTCCTTGAGCGGCGTGGAGATGACGGTCGCCTTCGGGTCGTATTTAAAATCGCTGCGGATCCGGTGCATCAGCTCGACCGCGCCGGCAAGGATGCCGCGCCCCGGCGCAAAGCTTAGCGAGGCATAGTCGGTGACCGGCGGCTGGACCTGGACCAGCGGGCTCGCAAAGACGTAGCCGATCGGCGAAGTGGGGCCGAGACTGCTGGCTTCAAATGCCATGTCGCGGACGCTCTCCCATGCCGGACTTTGCGTGGCGCGGCCCGGGACGCGGCGGCAAACCGAAACCCGCGACCGGGAATCGATGCGAAGGGTGCGATGCGGGGCTTCGATCAGGACGCTCTCGGTATGCGTGCCGAAAAAGTCGTGCCGTATGGTGCGCTCCGCGGGGCGCGGCCTGATATCGACGGTGTGCGAGACCAATTGTTGTCCGTCGCCGCTCCTCGGCTCCAGCCGCAGCGAACATCGCGCGAAACCGACCGGACTTTCGTAACTGTAGGTGGTGACGTGACGGATGTCGTAGATCACGCGAGGCCCGTCAGCTTTTCCGGCCGGCTCGCATTGGGCCCGTGCGGAAAATAATGCGATCCGATGGCATCGGCGAGGTTGAGCAGATCCTGCTCCAGCGCGAACAGCGTCTTGGTATCGAGGCTTGCAGCCTCCGCCGTCGTCAACGTGGCTTGCAGCGCGACGGCGAGACGCTGCGGCCGCTCGATCAATCCTCCCTCTTTCAAGGTCGGCAGGCTCGCGATGTGATCGTTCAACGCGGACACCTGAAACGCCACCGACCTTGGATTGTAAGTGTCGAGAACCACAAGATCGCGCACCGGCGCCAGCAGCGGACCGACAAGGTAACGCGAGCGATAGGTGATCTGGCAATCCACCAGCGTCAGCAGGATGTCGAGGTCTTCGCCGCCGGCCTCGTCATAGGCGAACTGGCGCGCGAAACGCGCGGTGTTGATCGCACGCTCGGCGCGGCGGCCCATTTCGAGAAAGCGCCAGCCGGCGGCGCGGTTCATGTTTTCCTGCGCCAGGCCCGCGAAGCTCGCGAGCTCCTGCAGCGTCAATTCGGCGGCGCTGACGACGCCGTCGTCATCGTCGACCTCGTGCGCAAGGCGTTCCGCCATCTCGGTAATGACCTGCCAGGCATCCGGCGAAAGCCGTTCGCGTAGCGATGTCGCGGTTCGCTGGGCGGAGCGCACCAGCGACAGGGCCGAACCGAACTTGTCCTCGGCCTGCAACGCTTCCGCCGCGACCTTCGAGGGCTGCGCCCGCGAGGCCTGCGAGGTCGCGCCCCACGTGACGAGAAGCCGTTGAATACGCTCGACGGAATGAAGCACGGTCGACGACCCCTTGCCGGGATCGCGCTGGGTCCCGAGCGCCCGTACCAGCCGCAGTGTCGCCTCGGCGCGCTCGAGATAGCGGCCGAGCCAGAACAGATTGTCGGCGGCCCGGCTCGGCACCACGCCGGCGATGCGCCTGATCCGTACCGTATCGACCGCCGGCAGCAGCGTTGCGGGTGAAACCGCCCGGTCGGAAACCACCCAGACATCTGCCGCCCGCGCGCCGTCTCCCATCGACACCGCGCGGGCATCGGGTTGCTCGGCGATCCGGCAAAAGCCGCCGGGCATCAGGGTCCAGCCGTCGGGCGTTGCGGCCGCGAAAACCCGCAGCACGAACGGGCGCGGCGTGATCCGCCCCTGGTCCCATACCGGCGTTGTTGAAAGCCGCACCAGTTCCTGGCCGACATAGTCGATGCCGCGATCGTTGATCGCGCTTTTGAGCCGTTCGCGCTCGCCTGACGACAACTCGCTGGCGAGCACAGGCCCGTTGCCGGGGAAACCGGGAACACCTCTGCTGTAGGCGCCCTCGATCGCCACCTCGTCGAGCCGCGATAACACTTCCTCGCGCGCGGCTTTCTGGCCGCACCACCACGTCGCGATATGCGGCATCTTCAAATCTTCGCCGAAGAACCGGCGGCTCAGGCTGGGCAGAAAGCCCAGCAGCGCGCGGGCCTCCATCACGCCGGAGCCCGGCATGTTGGCGACCACGACGCCATTCTTTCGGAGCACATCGATCAGGCCGGGCACGCCGAGCTGCGAGGCGGCGTCGAGCTCCAGCGGATCAAGAAAATTGGAATCCACCCGGCGCAGCAACACGTCGAGCCGCTTCAGACCGGCGACGGTGCGGATATGAATGCGGTCGCCGCTGACGGCGAGATCGTCGCCCTCGACCAGCAAGAATCCGAGATAGCGCGCCAGGGTCGCGTGTTCGAAATAGGTTTCACTGAATGCGCCGGGCGTCAGCAGCCCGATCCGCGGCTCGTCGCGGTCGGCGCAGGCGCGAAGCGAGTCGCGGAACGCTTCGAAGAAAGGCGCCACCCGCTCCACATTCATCGATTTGTAGAGCGTGGTAAAAGCCCGCGACAATACCAGCCGGTTTTCCAGCGCGTAGCCTGCGCCCGACGGCGCCTGGGTGCGGTCGCCCAGCACCCACCAGCGCCCATCGGGGCCGCGGCCGACATCGGCGGCATACAGGTTCAGATATCGGCCACCTGGCGGCTTGATGCCGCAAACCGGGCGCAGGAATTCGGTGCTGCCGGCGATGGCCGCCGCGGGTATCGCGCCCTCGGCAACCAGCCGGCCCTCGCCATAGAGGTCGCTCAGCACCAGTTCCAGCAACTCTGCGCGCTGCACGATGCCGGCGGTCAGCTGCTGCCAATCGGCCTCGTCGATCAGGAGCGGCAGATGGCTCAACGGCCAAAGCCGGTCGGCGATCTCGCCGGGCGCGCGATAGGTCACGCCGGCTTCCCTCAAGTGCCGGTCGGCGGATCCGAAACGCCGCTCGATCTCACCCGGGCTCAGCGTGGCGAAGGTATCGAGGAACCGGGTCCAGACCGCGCGCGGCGCCGCGTCCGGCGCGATGAATTCATCGGGAATTCCCGGCAGCCGAACATAGTCGCGCGTCCACTGCGCCACCCGCCGATTGGCCGGACGGGTCTTGTTTCCCTGACTGCTTGTCCGACTGCTTTGCTGGCCGTCGTGTCCCGCCATTCCGACTCTCCTGCCCAAGGCCCATTTTAATGGAGCAGTGGCGTCCTCAAGTCGAGGGTCAATGGGAATTCAATGGTGCGCTCCTCGCGCGGCGGATCGATCTTGCCGGGCGTATGGCCATGATCCTGAAACCGGGCAAGCCGCCGCGCCTCGGCTTCGTAGGAATTGACCGGTTTGGTCTCGTAGCTGCGCCCGCCGGGGTGGGCGACATGATAGACGCAGCCGCCCAGCGACCGGCCGTTCCAGACATCAATTAGATCGAAGGTCAACGGCGCGTGCACCGGAATCGTCGGGTGCAGCCCGGAGGCCGGCTGCCATGCCTTGAAGCGGACGCCCGCGACCGCCTCGCCGGAGCGGCCGGTTTCCGTCATCGGCATCCGCCTGCCGTTGCAGGTGACGGCGTGGCGGCCTTCGACAAAGCCTGACGCCTTGACCTGCAGCCGCTCCACCGAGGAATCGACATAACGCACGGTACCCCCGGCCGAGCCCTCCTCGCCGAGCACGTGCCACGGCTCCAACGCCTGGCGCACCTCCAGCGCGACGCCGCCATGATGGACCCGCCCGAACACTGGAAATCGGAATTCGAGCTGTGCCGCGTACCATTCAGGCGAAAAATCGTAACCGGACTGTTTCAGCTCCGCGAGCACGTTCAAAAAGTCCTCCCACAGGAAATGCGGCAGCATGAAACGATCATGCAGCGTCGTGCCCCAGCGCACGAACCTGCCCTGCTGCGGCTCGCGCCAGAGCTTTGCGATCAGCGCGCGGATCAGCAATTGCTGCGCCAAGCTCATGCGCGGGTCCGGCGGCATTTCCAACGCGCGGAACTCGACCAGGCCGAGCCGGCCGGTGGCGCCGTCGGGCGAATAGAGCTTGTCGATGCAGATTTCGGCGCGGTGGGTGTTGCCGGTGATGTCAACCAGGATGTGCCGGAACAGTCGATCCACCAGCCACAGCGGGGCTTTGATTCCCGGCGGCGGCACATGGGCCAGCGCGATTTCCAGTTCATAAAGGCCGTCATGCCGGGCCTCGTCGATGCGCGGCGCCTGGCTGGTGGGACCGATGAACATGCCCGAGAACAAATAAGACAGCGACGGATGCCGCTGCCAGTACAGCACGAGGCTCTTCAGCAAATCCGGACGGCGCAGGAACGGCGAATCCGCCGGCGTGGCGCCGCCGACCACCACATGATTGCCGCCGCCGGTGCCGGTGTGCCGGCCGTCGACGAGATATTTGTTGGCGCCGAGCCCGACCTGGGCGGCGTCTTCGTACAGGCCAAAGGTGATATCGACGGCTTCGCGCCAGCTCGACGCCGGCTGGATGTTGATCTCGATCACGCCGGGATCGGGCGTTACCTTGATCGCCTCGACGCGCGGATCGAATGGCGGCGGATAACCCTCGACATGGACCTGCATCCGCATTTCTTCGGCGGTCGCCTCTACTGCGATGACCAGTTCGAGATAATCCTCCAGTCGCTCCACCGGCGGCATGAACGCGCACAGAATGCCGTCGCGGATCTCGATCGACATCGCGGTGCGCACGCCGCCCGATCTGAGCTGCTGTTCCTGTACCTCTTGGTGCGCCGCGCTTTCGGATGGCGCTGTCGCGTCGTACACCGGCAGCGCTTCGCGCGGCTCCAGCGGATCCTGCTCGACGATGTAGGGAAAATCTTCCGCAGGGATATGCGGCAACGAGGCGATCGGCAGCCGCAGCCCCAGCGGCGAATCGCCCGGCGTCAGGAACAAATTGCCGCGGCGCAATTTCCAGCGCTCGCTCTTCCAGCGTCCGGCATCGGCATTCCAGCGCTGGATCGGCAAAACGAAACCCTTGGGAACGTTGAGCCCCTGATCGAACACCCGCGCCATCCGCGAGCGCTCTTCCGGATCGGACAATTTGGAATCGCTGGGATCGACATTCGGCGGCAGGCCGGCTTCCTTCTGCAGCCAGTGGCTCGGGTCTTCGAACGCCGGCATGATGAATTCGGAATCGACGCCGAGTTTTTCCGCGGTGCCTTCCGCGAAGCGCGCGGCGTCCTCGATACCGCACTTGCGCGGGTTCTCGATGGTCGCAATCAAATCCGAATTCTTCCAGATCGGCATACCATCCTTGCGCCAATAGAGGCCGAACGCCCAGCGCGGCAGGCTCTCGCCCGGATACCATTTCCCCTGCCCGTAATGCAGCAGGCCGCCCGGCGCGAACCGCGTCCGCAACTTGCGAATGAGATCGTCGGCGAGGCCGCGCTTGGTCGGTCCGACCGCGGCGATATTCCATTCTGGCGATTCCAGATCGTCGACGGAAACGAAGGTCGGCTCGCCGCCCATGGTCAAGCGTACGTCGTCAGCTTGCAAATCGGCATCGACCTGCTCGCCGAGCTTGTCGAGGCGCGCCCAGGAATCGTCGGAGAACGGCCGGGTGATCCGCGGCGCCTCACGGATGCGCCTGACGTTCATCTCGAAGCCGAACTCGACCTCGGCGAATCCGACCGCGCCACTGATCGGCGCCGCCGAGCGATAATGCGGCGTGGCGGCGACGGGAATGTGCCCCTCGCCGGTCAGCATGCCCGAGGTAACGTCGAACCCGATCCAGCCCGCGCCGGGAAGATAGACCTCGGCCCAGGCGTGCAAATCCGTAAAATCGTTCTCGACCTCGCGCGGCCCTTCTACGGGATCGATGTCGGGGCGCAGCTGAATGAGATAGCCCGAGACGAAGCGCGCGGCGAGCCCGAGGTGCCGCAAGGTTTGAATCAACAGCCACGCCGAGTCGCGGCACGATCCGGCGCCCGAGGCCAGCGTCTGCTCCGGCGTCTGGATGCCCGGCTCCATGCGAATGATGTAACGAACCTTCCTTTGCAGTTGCGCGTTGAGCTCGACCAGGAAATTGACCGTACTCGGCGCCTCGCGCGGAATGCCGGCGAGGTAAGCTGAAAACAGCGGTCCGGGCTCAATGGTTGCGAGATAAGGCGCGAGTTCGGTCTTGAGATCGTTGGGATAGGCGAACGGAAAACTATCGGCGTAGGGCTCGACGAAGAAATCGAACGGATTGATCACGGTCATCTGCGCCGTGAAATCGACCTCGATCTTCAACTCGGTGGCCTTGTCGGGGAAGACAAAGCGCGCGAGCCAGTTGCCTTGCGGGTCCTGCTGCCAGTTCACGAAATGATTTGTCGGCGTGACCTTGAGCGAATAGCTCAGGATCGGCGTGCGCGTGTGCGGCGCCGGCCGCAGGCGAATGGTTTGAGGGCCGAGATCGATCGGACGGTCATATCTGTAGTGCGTGACGTGATGTAGTGCGACGAAGATCGACACAGCCAGTCCACTCCAGCAGCTTTTTTAAGCAGAACACTGGTTCCGGCTGACATCAAGCACTAACAACGGGCAGCGATTGCCTAAGCGGCGTGCGGATTGTGGTGTTCCCCGATATCCGTCGTCCCTGCTTTCGCACTAGGGCATGCACACATCTTTGAGGCTCCGTCCGACAGCGACAGCGTAGAAGTATTCGAGGCCGTGCTTCATGGTGATGGGGCCTGGCGGTTTGGAGGAGGGATAGCCGTCCCAGCCGCCGAGGCGGCCGATGATCCAGGCGGCCCAGGCGAGGCTGTCGGGCGGGTGCGGGTTCCTGAGCCGTTTACTTTGGGCTTCGAGATTTTGATTGAGGGCGGCGAGTGTTGCGACCTCGTTGGCATCGAAGGCAAGCCGGACGGGCTGGTGACTACGGCCGTCGCGCGCCTGCAAAAGCTGGATGGTGATGATTGCCGCCTTGGCAGCGATCGCGACCAGCTTGAGGAGCCGGTCGGCGGTGGCGATCTGGCTGTCTTCGAGCTTGAAGCCTTGCGTCTTGAGCACGCGGTGGAACTGCTCGATCAGCCAGCGCCGCTTGTACCATTCGACGATGCGCCATGCCTGTTCTGCATTCGCCACCGTGTGGTCGGTAAGAAGCCGCCAGTGCAGCGGCTCTGTGCCGGCCTGAGGATCGATCTCACGCACATCGACCAGGGTCAGCGGCAAGCTTTCAGGCAGATGGCGCAGGAATCTGGTTTGCGGGCGGGCCAAGTTCACCGCGCCGAAGCGCAGTTCGAGAACTGCGACACGTTCGGCCCGCTGTGCCCGCGCAGGCAGCACGATGGCGCGCCGGTCCACGACGGCCATGCTCTCGCTGGCCGCATACAAGCCGGTGCCGTTCGCGAGTTTGCGATCATGCATGCTGCGGGCGATCACATGGAAGTGCTGCTCCGCCACATTGGCATAAAGGGCAAAGATGTCGCTCTCGCGATCGCCGATCACGGTCACCATGGCGGCCTTGGCAAGCAGCGGTTTGGCCGCCAGCGCCGTGGTGATCCAGCGCTGCGATTCCTTGTCCGACAAGTCGCGCAGGTCGTGCGAGATGATGCGGCGCCCCTTGCGCGTCCACACCTCACCGCCCAACAGGCCAAGACAGCTGCCGTTCTCGGCGTCCACCGCCAGCATCGAGTGCAGCAACACCCCGTGGCCGTTGCCCTTGCCGATCTCCCCGAGCCCGCGCCGGCGTCTTGCCGTGGTTGCGAAGTTGATTTCGCTGGTGTCCTGGATCGCCAGGATATGGCGGCCTTCGGCCGCCGCCACCGTGTCTTCGCTCCAGCTTTCGATGATACGGGCCGTTGTCACCTTGGCATTGCCGAGAAAGCGGTTGAACCGCACTTCCCGGCCGCGGTTGCCTTTTGCCAGCCGCCGCAGGCAGACATCACTGCCCGCAACCATGCATTCGATGAGCGCCGCCCCCCTTTATCGAGACGACGATCCCCGAACCGACCCAGTGACCAGTGAATTTGCGCCAACATGTCGACACCTCTGCCAAAGCCGAAGTGCCGCAATAGAAATCACACAAATTCCCGATTCTGGAATCCCCCCGGCCAGACCCGAGTCAATACGTCGCACCAGATGTGTGCATGCCCTAGTGCGAACGCAGGGACCCATAACCGCGGGCGTCAATGGTTAAAAGGCAGTAGTCCAACACCGCGCTCGAATCGATAGGCCGCGGTGTATGGGTCCCTGCGTTCGCAGGGACGAAGCAAGAAAGAGGTCGTCCGCGATCG
>Ga0207707_10004546_pt1 | contig 12200 bp, 9 predicted proteins | sample KBSC83BmetaG_FD_184336 | JGI IMG/M metagenome (GOLD analysis project Ga0207707, IMG submission 184336) | Corn rhizosphere microbial communities from Kellogg Biological Station, Michigan, USA - KBS C8-3B metaG (SPAdes) (version 2) | ecosystem: Host-associated > Plants > Roots > Rhizosphere ... | reverse complement strand
CCTGCACTACCCGGTTATATTTTTTTTGAGCCGCCATCATCGCACGACACTCGCCAATCGAATTTCCAACAGGTTTTTCTACATAAACATCTTTCCCCGCTGCACAGGCTTCCATCATAATCAGGGCATGCCAGTGATCCGGCGTTCCGATGATCACGGCATCCACATCTTTATTATCCAGAACCTCACGGTAATGGTCATGTGTTTTTATTTTGGAAGTGTCGATATTCATTTTTGCGAGATCATGCATCCGCTTATCCAGTACGTTTTTATCGATATCACATAATGCCACCACGTTTACACCCGGTTGTTTCAGGGCGGCGCTGAGGTCGGCCCAGCCCATGCCGTTGATCCCGATGGCGCCGATGTTTATCTGATCGCTCGCTGCGAGTTTGCGGCGAACGGAACCGAATGCAGACTGCTGAACAGAAGAAGCGAGCACAGTGCCCCCGGCAAAAAGGCCGGCATGTTTAATAAAAGAACGACGTGAATTCATTTGGCAATAATTATTAGGATGAAAAATTATTTACTTTTATCTGGACGAAAGGTAGTAAGCGCCACACCATCCCGCACCGATCATTGGCGCCTTATCATTGAGCAGGAGTTTTACCGGAACTTTCTTTACCAGATCCTGCATGCGGTCGCAGTCGAGCAGATTCTCATAAAAATCCGGATGCTGTAGTAAAGGAAGAATTTTTGGAGGAATGCCGCCGGCAAGAAAAAGTCCGCCCGTTGCTTTCATCTTCAAAATCAGGTTGCAGCATTCCCGCCCGAGATAACGGACAAAATATTTCATCGTCTCCATACAGACGTGATCGGTTCCCGCAATGGCGGCTTCGCTGATCACTGCCGAAGGATCTTCACTTTTAAATGCCCGGCTGATCTGCTTGTTTTCCGGACGTTTTTTGACCTGTAGTAAAAAATTATAAATATCAAAAATCGCGGGACCGGCAATCACACTTTCCCAGCTCACCACTTTAAAATCTTTGAGCAGGTAATCATGTAATTCCATATCGTCGGATGAACGGCAGGAAAAGTCAGCATGGCCTCCTTCGGTAGCAAAGGGATGATGGACTTCCCCGTCCCAGAATAATCCGGCTTCGCCCAATCCGGTTCCCGGGGCCAGTACGGCCATATTTCCCTGAATGCCGGATTCTCCCGGATGAAGCACCAGAAAATCTTTTTCTTCCATGCCTGCGAGCCCGTAAGCGGTTGCTTCCAGGTCATTAATCAGCGAAATCTGCCGAATACCGGTGGCTGCCGTTATTTCTTTCTTGTCAATGATCCAGGGCAGGTTGGTAATCTCTGCATGCCCTTCAAAAACGGGCCCCGCCACACCGAGGGAAATGCGGTCGGGCTGATATCCCGGATTTTCCGCGAAGAACTGCTGAATAATTTTGATCACGGAAGGGTATTGTCCGGAATGATAGGAGGAAGACTTAACCAGGTTAATCTGTCCGGCCGTTGCTTCAAAAATAGCCAGGTTAGCCTTGGTGCCGCCAACGTCGCCAGCCAGCACGCAAATTTTTTTATCTCCTAACAAACGGCGTCCGGGAAAAGCAAGGGAAATCTTCGGTGAATCCGCCATGTGCAATCAGGTTGAAGACCGAATGTAAAGGATTGCAGTGAAAAAACCGCGGGAACGGAGAAGCTGGTTTCAAAATTTTCCCAAAACGGGAAAGGTAATTTTACCGGATCCTATTGCGGAGAGTTACGATAATAATATAAAAAAAGCCAGTGTAGACACACCGGCCGTGAGAAAACTTCAGTTATGATAATCACTGTCGTAATAACGGAGGATTTGTTAAAATTATTATACAGCTTGGCGGAATTAGAGAAAGAATCCTCCGATCAGGTTTTAAGATCCTTATGAAAACTTTAGGTGTACGAATTTGAGCGGCTCTTAAAACAGGGTTAGTTTTAAGTGCCCGCAAATCCGGTTGAATTACCGGCCGGACAGCCTTCCACTAAACCAAACCGCCTTTATGAGAATTTTTATCCTGGTCTTATGCTGCTTTGCCATTACGGCAGCCTGCGCCTCTTCATCCTTAAAGGCAAACGATTCATTACCGGCAACAGAATATAAACTCAGTAAACCCGAATTTATTCAGCGGTATGGAAAGGATGATTCTTCGAAAGCGCTTATCCGGTTTTATTTCCATAAAAGAGAAAGGGCACAGAAAATGATTTTTATTCCGGTGATTGCCGGTTCCGTGACTGCTGGTTTTATTGCGGTTGCCGCTTCTAATTCATCCAACAACTCCGGCTATGAAGAATTTTTCTTTTACGAATTCATGAGCCTGATCGTTACTGCTGCATTGGTTTTAACCCTGACCGGCGTCGTTCGCTGCCTGCTGTTTACGAGGAGAAAATTGCTGCTCCGGCTAAGGCAATACGAAGCAGAAAGATACATTCCGGAAAATATTACCGCCAGCAAATTATTTAAAATGTCTTTAAAGGGCGAACCGGCACCCTGGCGGCGCCCGCGCCGGAATCCCGTTCCGCATAAGAAACTAAAATATTATCAGGATCAATAAATCAGCATCCGTTCCTGTTAAGCCATGCCAGTGAATATTCGGCAACTTCCCTCCATCCATGATCCAGGGTAAGCGAGTGGCCGCGGTTCTGAAATAATTTGAAATCCGTGACAACGGAATCATTATATTTTTTAGACGACGCTTTGCCGAGCACAGGAGGTGCAATATGATCTTTCTCACCACCGGTTATAAGCAAGGGCCCCCTTGTGTTGTTTGCCGTATTTACTTTTGTTTCAGATCCCGCAAAGCTCGCAGTTGCCGCCTGGAAAAGGGGCCGGGCGGGCGCCGGTATCGTCCACTTATCGTAGAGTTCCCTGGCTTCCTCTTCGGGCACGGCATTGGCAAAACCGTATCGGAACTGACTAAAGCTGAGCGATACCGCTTTTTTCAGATTGAATGGATTACCCAACACGGGAAACGAAGCTTTCAACGCTGAAAAGGGCAACTGCCAGACTCCCTTTATAGGAGCGGGATCCAGGGCTATTGCCGCTGCGGCAATACCGCGTCCCAGTATTATCTGCGCGATCACGCCTCCAAAAGAATGACCGATAACAATGGGCGGCTCAGCAAGCGAAGAAATTATTTTACCGTAGTTATCGGCAACTTCTGTAACGCCCCGGTTGGCGATAAGCTGCGGGTTGGCGCGGCTTTCCGCAACAGTTGCGGAGTCTCCCGGCCAGCCGGGATTTAACGTTTCATAACCGCGTTGACTGAAGAATTCAATCCAGGGTTTCCACGAGCTGCTGTGTATCCACAATCCATGGATAAATACAATTGATTTCTTTGACATGTGTAGTTGGTTTAAGGGAGAATAAATATCAGGATGCTATCGGGGGATGGAGATTAAAGACACGACTGTGTGGACTGCACTGGGTTCGAACCAGTGACCTCTGCTCTGTCAAAGCAGCGCTCTGAACCAACTGAGCTAGCAGTCCGGATTGACTTAACTCAAACCCCGGCGTATACAATCCAGGGTCATCTTCTGTCCTTCTCCAACTCCACTATAGCAATTTCCGAGTTCACCAGAAGTCGTATACATTCCTTGATTTCCGGCTTCATAAATTCCCACAATGTTTTATTGTCGCAATTTCCGATTAGCAAACTAATGAGTTTAGGAGGAGCCCCCAACCTGCTAATCAACTCTCCAAAATCAGTATCTTTTGATATCAGGATCACATTTCCACGGTCCTTTGCCTTCTGGAAAATAGCAATATCTTCCAGATTATTATGTAACAGAATATATGAAGATTTAACAACGAATCCCGTATAGTCAGCCATCCATTTAGCAATAGCCGGTGAAATATGTGTGTCAAGCCATATTTCCCATTCAGGCTGCATGAATTATTGTCGTGTTTTTCATTTTTAATGATGCGTACAATAAGGCAGCCCGGATATCCTCTTTTTGAAGAATGGGGTGTTGCTCAAGAATATCTTTTTCAGACATATCGCCGGCTAGCATTTCCAAAATATCCCCGACCGGGAAACGCAGGCCCCGGATCGTAGGTTTACCACTCATAAGGCCTGGCTTAATAGTGATACGTTCGAGTAATATTTGCTGTTCGGAAGTCATCGCAATTTACCAAATATACGAAACGGTTAACAACCCTGAAAGTGGAATTACGGCAGCCGGTTCGCCAGTCGCCGCAGCTGGATCTCCGATACCTTGGCCGCATAGCTCACATTGATCATTAAAAAACCGGCATCTTCGAAACTCTGCTGTGCATTTTTTACTTCTACGATTGTGGCCTGTTTATACTGAAAGCGTTTGAGGACAAGATCCAGCAACTTTTGCGAAAGGTCATAATTCTTTTTTGCCGTTTCCAGCTGCTGCAGGTTGTTCCGGTAAGCCTGCCAGCCTTTCACCGCGCTGGAATGAATGCCCAGTAAGAGGGTATCTCTTTCCAGGCTGGCCGTTTTAACATTGATGCCGGCCACCTGTTGCTGTTTTTTGTAAATATTGCCGTTGAAGATCGGAACGGTGAGGCCAAGCCCGATATAAGGGCCGTGGGACTGATTAAACAGGGAAAATCCGGCCGCATTCTGGGTGTGGCTGAAATTATATCCGGCATTCAGCAGCAGGGAAGGATAACGCTGCGCGCCCACTTCCTTTTCAATAAACCGGCTAATGCTGATCTGCTGGTAAGCAGCCTGCACGTCGGGGTTTTGCGAAATCGCGGCAAGAATGGAATCCAGCCGCAAATTCGTATTGACCAGTATGGTGTCACGGATAAGCACAACCGAATCCGGTCTCAGGCTGAGCAGGGTAAGCAAATCTGTTTTCCCCTGCTCCACCACCAGCTGCTGCGCCTGCAGGTTCTGGATCTGCGTGTTCAGGTCAACCTGGCTCTGGAAAAGATCCGCGTCGTTGGCCACGCCTACCGCCTGCTGTTTTTTAACGATGTCCAGTCTTTGTTGCGACGCAGAAATCGACGTTTCGAGCGTTCGTGCGTAACTCTGTTGCCGTACAATATCAAAATATTTCAGCATCACGTTATACATCAGGTTTTGTACGCGGGAATCCAGCAGGAGCCGGCTTTGCGATTCAGTTTCTTCCAGCCTGTTTTTCGCATTGGCCACCCGGCCGCCGTTATACAGGAGGACGTCGGCACTTAAACCGGCAGATAAATTCGATGACCGGGTGTAGCTGCTGCTTTTATTGTTGGCAGGATTGGAATATTTCTGGTCGATACTGGTGAGTTGCTGGTTTTCCGATGCCGTTCCCAGTACCAGCGGTAGTCCGCCGGCAATGCCATAACTATTATTGATCTCCGCAATCTGAACTTCATTGCGGGCAATCCGGATACCGATATTATTTTTCAGCGCGGTGGACAGTGCTTCATCGAGTGACAGCACCTGGGCGGCTGCCTGGTTTATCCATAACCCTAAAGACGCTATCAATACAATCCGGATCATTCATTCTTATTTTGAATCATTGCTGCCAAACACTGTTTTATAAAGATATTCAAAGCTGGATGCTTTCCATTATGCCGTTACATGCGTCAGCCGGGTTTTGTGCTTGCCGGACAAATAAGTATAAACGGCAGGAATCACAAACAGGGTCAGGATCAGAGAAAACAAAATTCCGCCAACAACAACAATTCCCAGCGGAATCCGGCTGGTGGATGCAGCGCCCAGGCTCAGGGCAATGGGCAATGCGCCGAGGGAAGTAGCGAGACTGGTCATCAGGATAGGCCTCAAACGCAGCGTTGCCGCTTCCAGCACTGCAGGCATTTTCTCCATACCGTGCGCTCTTTTCTGATTGGCAAACTCCACAATCAATATCCCGTTTTTGGTCACCAGCCCGATCAGCATGATCATGCCGATCTCCGAAAATATATTCAGGGTCTGATTAAACACCCACAAACTCAGCAGGGCCCCGGCTAAGGCAAGGGGAACTGTTAACATAATAGCGAAGGGGTCAATAAAACTTTCGAACTGGGCTGCCAGTACGAGATAAATCAATATCAGCGCCAGACCGAATGCAAATAGTATATTGGAGGAACTTTCAGCGTAATCCCTCGACGCTCCGCTTAATGCCGTTTGAAAACTAGGGTCCAGTACTTTGTCGGCAATACCCTGCATCGCTTTAATGCCATCTCCGACCGTCTGCCCTTCCGCCAGCGATGCAGAAATGGTCGCCGCCTTATACCGGTTAAAATGGTACAGCGTTGCGGGACTGCTATTGTGTTCCATATGAATCACGGAACTGAGCGGAATATTAACTCCATTATTATTGCGGACGTACAGGTTGGTAATGTCCGTCGGATCATTGCGGTCGGAACGTTCCACCTGGGCAACCACCTGGTACTGATACCCGTTCTGAATATAATAGGCCAGCCTGCCGCCGCTAAAGGCAGATTGCATTGCGGAAATCACATCGTTGGTAGACAGTCCCAGATCCTTGATCTTGATCCGGTCCAGCGTGATATCCAGTTGCGGTTTATTGAATTTCAGGTTCACATCCGCATTGGAAAAAGTTTTGTCGCGGTGGATCGCTTCCAGAAATTTAGGAATCGCTTCCTTTAATTTATTCAGGTCCTGATTTTGCAAAACAAACTGGACCGGCAAACTGGACCGGGAACCGGATCCTACAGCTATCGTTTGTTCCTGAACAGCAAAAATGCGTGCTTCATTAAATTTGGAAAGTTTTTTTTGCAGGTCGTTGGCAATCTGATCCTGCGTCCTGGTTCTCTGGTCAGGAGGCACCAGCCCGATTCGCGGGGAGGATCCGTTGAAACTGTTTCCCGTAGGGGTTCTGACAAAAACGAAATCCCGCTCCGGTACCGAATCATACAGATAATCCGCAATACTGTCGGAAATATTGGCCATGTAGCTGTAACTCGTCCCTTCCGGCGCAGTTGCTGTAAAACGCACTGTGCTTCTGTCCTCCAGCGGAGCCAGTTCACTTTTTAAGGAATTCAGGAAAATAACCACCATACCCACGCAGATGGCGATGATGACCCAGGCGGCCCATCTGATCCGCAGGAACCCCTGCAACAATCGCCGGTATCCGGCTTCGATTCCTTTAAAGAACGGCTCCGTTCTTTCATAAAATTTTCCGTGGGAAGCTCCTTTACGTGTCAGTAGTACATTTAATACCGGCGTAATGGTCAGGGATACAAAAGCGGAGATCAGCACTGCCGTTGCGAGCACAACGCCAAATTCCCGGAACAGGCGGCCGACAAATCCCTGTAAAAAAACAACGGGCAAAAAAACCACGGCCAGTGTAATGGATGTAGAGATGACAGCAAAAAATATTTCTTTGCTTCCCTCCACCGCAGCCTTGCGTAATGGCAGTCCCTCTTCCAGTTTCCTGAATATATTTTCCGTGACCACAATTCCGTCATCCACTACCAGTCCTGTAGCCAGTACAATACCCAGCAGCGTAAGGATATTAATGGTGAACCCGGAAACATACATGATGAAAAAAGTGGCAATCAGGGATATGGGAATATCGATCAGCGGACGCAATGCAATCAGCCAGTTGCGAAAAAAGAAGAAAATCACCAGCACGACCAGGCTAAAAGCAATCAACAAGGTATCTTTTACTTCACTCAGTGACTGCCGGATGGTTTTTGTATTATCGATCAGCACATTGAACTGGATGTCGCCCCGGTTGGATTGTTTTATAGCATCCAGTTTTTTATTGAACTCGTCCGCAATTTCAATATTGTTTGCGCCGGGTTGGGGAATAATGGCCAGGCCCACCGCATTCACTCCGTTATATTTCCAGCTTTGTTCCGGATTTTGCGGACCAAGTTCGATCCGGGATACATCACCCAGGCGGACGATACCCGAACTGTCTTCCCGGATAATCACGTTCCGGAAATCATCCACACTTGTCAGGCGGCCCTGCGTCATAATCGTGAGCTCCGTATTGTTGCCATATATCTTGCCGGGAGGCAGTTCGACATTTTCCGAAGCCATTGCCGCACTGATATCATTGTAGGCGACATTATAGGCACTCATTTTGTCCGGGTTGAGCCAGACGCGCATGGCAAAACCTTTATCGCCAAAAACGTTCACCGAACTTACCCCGTCAATGGTTTGCAGTTGTTGTTGTAATACATTGTCAGCATAATCGCTGAGCTGCATGAGACTTTTCGTAGGACTTTGAACCACCAGAAGTAAAATGAAATCGCTATTGGCATCTGCCTTGGTCACCACGGGTGGTGCATCAATATCGAGGGGAAGATTACGCGCGGCCTGTCCTACTTTATCCCGCACATCACTCGCCGCACTTTCCAGGTCATAACCCAGATTGAATTCCACAACGATGGAGCTTTGTCCGAGGGAACTGGTAGAAGAAATGGTACGGATGCCGGGAATACCATTCACCTGCTTTTCCAAAGGTTCAGTGATCTGGCTTTCAATAATATCCGGGTTGGCCCCTGTATAATTGGTTCTGACGGTAATGACGGGCGGATCAATGGCAGGATAATCGCGGACAGCCAGAAAATTATACCCGACGATCCCGAATAAAATAATCATCAGGTTCATTACGGTGGCCAGTACAGGCCTTCTCAGCGATAATTCCGAAATGTTCATGATTATTTCGCGTTACCCCCATTGTTATTTAAAGCGGCAAACTCTTCCAGTGTTCTGATATTCCGCACATCCAGTTCTGCCTTCGGTCTGGCGAACAGCACGCCGGTTACCACAACCGTATCTCCCGGGCTGATCCCTTTCGTTATTACCACATTATTTGCCAATACCAATCCGGTAGTAACATTTACAAAACTGGCTTTCCCATTCTTCACCAGAATCACCTGGTTGTTCTTATCATCCGGGATCAGGGAATTGGAAGGAATAAGGATCGCATTTTTATCTACTCCCGCATTTACATACACTTTTACAAAAGCACCGGGATTCGGATTGCTGTTTTCCAGGATGGCCCGCACCGTGAGATTGCGGGTCGACTGATTCACCTGGGGTTCTATTGCGATGATCCGCGCTTTCTTTCGTGCAAGGCTGGAAGCGTCCATTTCCACTTCCACGGTGCCTCCTACCTTCAGTATATTTCCATAACCTTCCGGTAATGTAAAATCTATTTTGAGCCGGTCCAGCTGCAAAAGGGTGGCAATGGAAGTTGCGGGAGAAACATAAGCGCCCAGGCTTACCTGTCTTAACCCGATGGTGCCGGAAAACGGAGCTTTTAAAATGGTCTTGTCCACCAGAGCCTGGTTGTAAGCAATATCGGCCCTGAAACCGTTAACCGCATTTAATGAAGCATCGTAATCACTTTGGTTGATGCCATTTACCGCAAGTAACTGCTTATTCCTTTCTTCGGTTTTTTGCGCAAGCTCCAGTTGCACTTTACTCTTTTCCACCTGGGCCTGAAGATCGGCGTCATTGATCCGGGCAATGATTGTACCGGCTTTAACGCGTTTGCCTTCCGGTACATTCAGATAAGTAATCCTTCCGCTGGCTTCCGGATGCAATTCAACAAATTCATTGGCTACCACGGTTCCGTTTACTTCAACGGTATTCGTAATGGGTTGAACCGATGCGACCAATGCGTCAACGATCGTCGGTCCGGTTGCTTTTTTCTGCGTAACTGCCGGTTTGCCTTTACAGGCAGAAAAGGAAGAAAGAAAGATAAATATGCCGAAAATTAAACTTATCTGCTTACTCATCCAGCGTGGCTGTTTTAGTGTGAATCACGTAAGATTCAAATATAAACAGAAATCAATTCCGGGCTGGTAAACGGTCTATAAATTATATGAATGGGCGGGCAAAAAAGGGAATTAACAAATAAAGGGCAGGAAAATTATCCTTCCTGCTCTCTGCGTTGCAATTCTTTCCGGATCAGGGTCAGTTCCCGGTCTGTCTGGCCGCTGAGGGAACTGTTTTCCTCTGCCCGCCGCATGAGATAAGGGATTACCTCTTCAATAGGTCCGAATGGAAGATATTTACTTACCGAACAACCCGCGACCGCGAGGTTGAAAGTAATATTGTCGCTCATCCCGTATAATTGCGAAAAATGGATGTGCGAATGATTAAAGGGCAATCCCCTTTCCTGCAACAGTTGTGTTGCATACAAATTACTATACTCATTATGACTGGCAACAATGCTGGAAATATTTTCAATATGGTCGATGCAAAATGCCACTGCCGCATTGTAATCTGCGTCTGTGGCTTCCTTATTCTCCTGAATGGGTGAAGGGTAATGATGGGTTGCAGCCCTGGCGCGTTCCTTCTCCATGTAAGCCCCCCGGACCAGCTTAACGCCCAGTATGAAATTTTTAAAACGGGCAGCTTCCAGCATATCTTTTAAAAATCCGGAGCGATCATGCCTGTATAACTGCACGGTATTGTACACGATTCCCTTCTCTTTGTTGAATTGTTCCATCATCTGAATACTGAGTACGTCTACCGGGTCCTGTATCCAGGTTTCTTCAGCATCCACCAGGATGCCAACCTGTTTGGAGAAAGCGGTTTCACAGATCTGCTGCATCCGCTGCCGGATCCTTTCCCATTCTGCGAATTCCGCAGCGGTAAAACCAGCCAGCGCGGCAGCATACCGTTTCATCAGCGATCCGGAGGTTGATTCCAGTGAACTGTCCAGTTTCTCCAGTAATTCAAAACGGGCAAATCCGGTAATCTTAATACTGACAAAGGGAACATTCGGTTGCGAAGCAGCGTAGTTTATAACCCGGATAAATTCTGCACAAGCATGATCGAAGCCGGATTCGCCGTTGTTCCCTCCTTCCACTCCGTAGTCCAGGATTGCCTGCACATGGAAAGCTCCGAGTTTGCGGGCAACAGCGGCTGTCTGTTCCAGGGTTTCGCCGCCAACGAACTGCGAAAAAATTGTATCCCGGATAATTCCTTTAACCGGCAGTTTATTCCGGATCGCCCAGGGAGTGAACCGCATTCCGCATTTTACCAGGAATGCATTCCGCATGCTGCGGAAAAGAATACGCGCTTTTTTAAGTTCTTTATCGGATTTATAGGCAAAGGCAATTTGGGTATTGTTGAAGGAGATGGGGATGGAAGGCATACTTGATTGTTGAGCGTTGACGGTTGACAGTTGACGGTTGACGGACTTTTGTGAAACATTTCGGTTAAAATAAGTCAGGCCGTTGCGCAGATGTCCGTCAACCGTCAACTGTCAACCGTCAACCAAAAGTAATAGAAAACTGCTTCTAAGACTCCCAATTATTGCTTATTTTCGGCTTCTTTTCAATGAAAATTATTAAAACAGGAATTTACAAACTCAGCATTCCGATGCATCCGTTCAGCATCGCAACGGGAACGATGTATTATGCGCAGAATCTTTTCATCCGCATTCATACGGACAATGGTGATACGGGTGTAGGTGAATGTTCCGCATTCCCCATGATTGTTGGCGAAACGCAGGCTACCTGTTTTGAGATGGCAAAGGATTTTGCCTTACTGTGGAAAGGTAAGGATCCGCTGGATATTCCGGCGCGGATGACTGAACTCCATGCCTTCACGGCATTCAATACCACGGCGAAAAGCGCATTCGACATGGCCCTGTATGACCTCGCAGCCAAAGAAGCGAAGCGGCCGCTTTATCAATATCTGCAGGGCAAAAAAAAAGCGCTGGAAACGGATCTCACCATTGGGATCGGAGAACCGGAGTCCATGGCCGCAACGGCCCTGGAATATAAAAGTAAAGGCGTCCGGATCATAAAGATCAAACTTGGAAAAGACGGAGTGCAGGATCTGGAACGGGTGAAGCTCATACGCAATGCGGTGGGCGATTCCATGGTATTACGGATTGATGCCAACCAGGGATGGGATTATGAGACAGCCCGTGTCGCACTCAAATCCATGGGGAAATATAATATCCAGTTTTGCGAACAACCGCTGCGGCAATGGAATGATCACATGCTGCCGGAACTGAAATCCCATTCGCCCGTTCAGATCATGGCGGATGAAAGCGTTTTCAATCACCGCGACGCGCAGCGGCTGATCGATGCCGGCGCCTGCGACTTTGTCAATATAAAGTTTTCGAAATCAGGCGGGATTCTGGAAGCGCTCAGGATAAACCAGGTCTGTGCAGTTAATGGAATTCCGTGCATGATGGGCGGAATGCTGGAAAGCCGGCTGGCGCTGACAGCCTTTGCCCATTTTGCGAGCTCGCAGGATAATATTCTTTTCTATGATATGGATACCTGCCTGCTCGGGCATAAA
>Ga0207707_10004545_pt1 | contig 12200 bp, 10 predicted proteins | sample KBSC83BmetaG_FD_184336 | JGI IMG/M metagenome (GOLD analysis project Ga0207707, IMG submission 184336) | Corn rhizosphere microbial communities from Kellogg Biological Station, Michigan, USA - KBS C8-3B metaG (SPAdes) (version 2) | ecosystem: Host-associated > Plants > Roots > Rhizosphere ... | reverse complement strand
TGGGCCAGGCTCCGCGCGGACAAGCGCGCGATGATCGGGCTCGCCGCGATCGTGATCCTCATGTTCCTCGCGATCGCCGCGCCGCTCGTCGCGCGCGCGAGTCCCACGCAGATCGCGCTCGCGAACCAGCTGCAGCCGCCGTCGCTCGCGCACTGGCTCGGAACGGACCTGCAGGGGAGGGACGTGTGGGCGCGGCTCGTGTACGGCGCGCGCATCTCGCTGTCGGTCGGTTTTCTCTCGCAGGGGATCGCGCTCGCGATCGGGCTCACGCTGGGACTGATCTCCGGATTCTACGGCCGCTGGGTGGACGAGACGGTGATGCGGCTCGCCGACGTCACGCTCGCCTTTCCCTCGCTGCTCCTGCTCATCGCGCTCGCCGCTGCGTTCGAGCCGTCGCTCACCACGGTGCTCGTGACCATCGGCGTGGTGGGCTGGGCCGGCATGGCGCGCATCGTGCGCGGACAGGTGCTGGTGGTGCGGCAGCTCGAGTACGTCCAGGCCGCGCGAGCGCTCGGCGAGCGCGACTATCGGATCATCACGCGGCACCTCCTCCCGAACTGCATCGCGCCGGTGGTGATCGCGGCGACGCTCGGTGTGGCCGGCGCGATCATGGCCGAGGCGGCGCTGTCGTTCCTCGGACTCGGCGTGCAGCCGCCCACGCCGAGCTGGGGATCGATGATCGCGGACGGCCGCGATCTCGAGCAGCTGCGACACGCGCCGTGGACGTCGCTCAGCCCGGGTCTGGCGATCGGAGCCGCGGTGCTCGGCTTCAACCTGCTCGGCGACGCGCTGCGGGACGCGCTCGATCCGCGCGCACTCGAGGGAACCAAAACGTGAGCTACGACGTCGACGCGCTGCGCGCGCGTGAGTTTCCGTGGACGCTGAGCGGGGAGCACATCTATCTCGACAACGCGAAGACGGGCGCGCTCCCGGCGCGCGCGGTGGCGGCGGCGCGGGAGTGGGCAGAGCTGCGCGCGGAGCCGTACCGGTTGTCGACCTATCAGGACCTGGACGTGTTTCGAAAATCGCGCGAGCTCGTGGCGAAGCTGATCCGCGCGAAGACGAGCGAGATCGCGTGCATGGTGAACACGTCCTACGGCATCAACGTCGCGATGCTGGGGCTGCCTCTTCAGTCGGGCGACGTGGTGCTCACGTACGAGGGCGAGTATCCGGCGGACGTGTACCCGTGGATGTCGCTCGCGAAGAAGGGTGTGAAGCTCGAGCTCATCCCGAAGCGCGATGGGGTGCAGGACGAGGCGCGGCTACTGGAGCAGCTGAAGCGTCCGGAGGTTCGCGTGGTCACGATGTCGTGGATCTCGTTCTCCACCGGCTATCGCGCCGATCTGGCGACGATCGGCCGCGCGTGCCGCGAGCGCGGCATCTACTTCGTGGTCGACGCCATCCAGGGCGTGGGTGCGTGCGCGCTCGACATGTCGGCGCTCGAGATCGACGTGCTGGCGTGCGGCGGTCAGAAATGGCTGCTCGCGCCGTGGGGCTCGGGGTTCGTGTACGTGCGCGAGGGGCTGTGGCGCGAGATCGAGCCCGCGGTGGTGGGGTGGCTCGCGATGAAGTCGAGCGAGGACTTCACGCGCATGGTCGACTACGATTTTTCGTTCTACGACGATGCGCGCCGCTATCAGATCAACACGCTGCCCGCGCAGGATTTCGCTGGGATGAACGCGAGCCTCGAGATGTTCCTCGAGCTCGGGACCGAGGCGGTGGAGCGGCACATCGAGGGGATCGTGTCGGAGGCTGTCGAGTGGACGGCAGCGCACGGCGACGTCGCGCGGCTGGTGACGCCGGCGGATCCGAAGAAGCGGGGCGGAGTGCTGGCGATCGCGCCGAGGGAACCGGTGGCGGCGTCGACGGCGCTGGCCAAGGCGGGGGTGTCGCACTCGCTCAGGGAGGGTGCGATCCGGTTGTCACCGCATGGTTACAACACGAGGGGGGAGATGGCGAAGGCGTTGGAGGTGTTGGGCGACTGCGGTAGCTGAGCGACGCTTTTCCGTTCTGCTGGCAGCTCGTCAGCTCGAGTCGGCCGAGTCGGTGCCTTCGACGAAGGTGAGACGCCTGTCGAGCGCCGTTCGCCGGAGCCGAAGCGCGGGCGCGTAGCTGGCCGACGCGTACCACTCGCGCGCGCGCTGCATCGACGGAAATTCGACGATGACCAGGTGCCGCTCGGTCGCCGGTCCTTCCACCACGTCAGCTGGCGCACCTCGCACGATGTATCGGCCGCCGTACTGCGCGATGGAGTTGGCGGCGAGCTCGCGATACTCCGTTCCGAGTGTTTCGTCCAGGATCTCGACTTCCGAAATCACGTAGGCTTTCGGCATTCCTCGCCTCACCCCACCCGCACCAGCGCGTAGTCCCGCGCTCCCTTTCGCAGCAGCAGGTGCCCGCCCGCGAGCAGCGAGTCGCCCCGCACCACCCGCTCCTCCGCGCTCAGCTTCTTCCCGTTCACCGACATCCCGCCCTGCTCGAGCAGCCGCTTCGCCGCGCCCTTGCTCGCCGCGAGCTTCGCCGACACGAACAGATCAACCGCGTCGATCCCCTCGCTCGCGATCGCCGGGATCGTGACGAACGGCACCTCCTCCCGCAGCGCTTCGAGCGCTTCGAGCGAGAGCGACCCAGCCTCGCCCTTCCCGAACAACACCGCCGACGCCTCCGCCGCAGCACTGGCAGCCGCCTCGCCGTGCACTCGCGTCGTCACGTCCCGCGCCAGCGCCTGCTGCGCCGCGCGTCGCTCCGGATGCGCCGCGAGCTCGAGCTCCAGCGCCTCGATGGCCGAACGCTCCAGCAAGGTGAAGTACCGCAGGTAGCGCGCGGCATCGCGGTCGTCCACGTTCATCCAGAACTGGTAGAACCTGTACGGACTCGTCATCGCCGGATCGAGCCACACCGCGCCCGCCTCCGTCTTTCCGAACTTGGTCCCCGCCGCGGTCGTCACGAGCGGCATCGTGAGCGCGTGCGCTTCCGCGCTCTCCACGCGCCGAATCAGCTCGATCCCCGCCGTGATGTTCCCCCACTGGTCGCTTCCGCCCAACTGCAGCGTGCACCCCGTGCGCCGATACAGCTCGAGAAAATCCTTCGCCTGCAGCAACATGTAGCTGAATTCCGTGTACGAGATCCCCTCTTCCATGCGGGTGCGCACCGATTCCTTCTGCTGCATGTAGTTCACGGTGAAATGCTTCCCGACGTCGCGCATGAACTCCACCGCGCCCATCGTCATCAGCCATTCGGCGTTGTCGCGCATGATCGCGCCGCTCGCGCCCGTGAAATCCAGAAAGCGCTCGAGCTGCGAGTGAATTGCGCGCGAATTCGCCGCCACGGTCTCCGGCGTGTTGAGCTGGCGCTCGCTCGTCCTCCCGCTCGGGTCGCCGATCATCCCCGTTCCGCCACCGATCAGCGCGATCGGGCGGTGTCCCGCGCGCTGCAGATGCACGAGCCCCATCACCGGCACGAGATGTCCCAGGTGCAGGCTGGCAGCCGTGGGATCGAAGCCGCAATAGCCGGTGACGACGCCCGACCCGAGCGCCGCATCGAGCGGCTCCGTGTGTTGATACAGAAGTCCGCGCCACGTGAGCTCGGCGAGCAGCGGGTGCATGTTCGGCATCGCACAAACATAGATGACACACGCGGTTGTGTCACCACGATCGCGTTGCAGCCCTCTTCACCCCGCGTTAGCTTTTCGCCTTCCTATGGTTGACTTGCCGCTCGGCAGGCGCTTCTGGCGCGCGCGCCCTCGACTGACGCGCGCGACGCTGCTCTTCAGCTGCTTCGCCATCGCGTTCGCCATCGGCATCGCCTACTCCTCGTGGAGTCTCGTCTGCCGCGAAGGCGCGTGCCCCGATCCAACGCAGCTCGACGCATTCCAGCCGCGCCAGACAAGTAAGCTCTACGCCGCCGACGGCCGCTTCATCGCCGAGCTCGGCCTCGAACGACGCACGCTCGTCAAGCTCTCCGAGATTCCCAAACCCGTGCAGCAGGCGTTCGTCATCACCGAGGACAAGCGCTTTTACGAGCACGCGGGCATCGACTGGACGCGCGTCTTCGGCGCGTTCGCCGCCGACGTCATCCACCGGAACTTCGCGCAGGGCTTCTCCACGCTCACCATGCAGCTCGCGCGCAACATCTTCACCGAGAAGATCTCGCGCGAGAAGACGCTCACGCGAAAGCTCAAGGAAGCGAAGGTCGCCCGCGAGATCGAGGCACGGTACCCGAAGTCGAAAATCCTCGAGCTCTACCTCAATCAGATCTACCTCGGCAACGGCGCCTACGGCGTCGAGACCGCGTCGCAGCGCTACTTCGGAAAATCCGTTCGCGACCTCAACCTCGCCGAGGCGGCAACGCTGGCCGCGCTGCCCAAGGGTCCCGAGCGATACAATCCGCGCCGCTTCCCCGATCGCGCCATCCAGCGCCGCAACACGATCATCGGGTTGATGCGCAATCAGGGTGTCGTCAACGACGCCGACGCGCGGCTCGCGCAGGCGTACCCGCTTCGCCTCGCGCGCAAGGCGGAATCGGGCGAGCTCGCGCCGTACTTCGTCGAGTACGTGCGCCGCCAGCTCGAGCAGCAGTTCGGCGACAAGATCTACACCGACGGCCTCAAGGTCTACACGACGCTCGACATCGACATGCAGCAGGCGGCCGAGCGCAATCTCGAGCGGCAGATCAAGGCCATCGAGGCCGGCAAGTACGGCTCGTTCAAGCACACCACGATGGAGGAGTACGAGGCGCGCAACGCCAACGGAGAGCTCGAGGGCGCAACCGTTCCGAACTCACCGTACCTCCAGGGCGCCGTCATCTCGATGGATCCGCGCACCGGCGCCATCCGCGCGCTCATCGGCGGACGCGACTACGACGATTCCAAGTTCGATCGCGCGACGCAGGCGCTTCGCCAGCCGGGCTCCACCTTCAAGCCCATCGTCTACGCCGACGCGATCCATAACGGGCGCTCGGCGTCCTACATGCTTAACGACTCGGCGCTCACCGTGCCGCAGATCAACGGCGGCGAGTGGACGCCTCAGAACTACGATCTGAAGTTCATGGGCAACATCCCGTTGCGCGAGGCGCTCTACCTCTCGCGCAACCTCGCCGCGATCCGGCTCGGCATGGAGCTCGGCGAACAGAGCGTGATCGACATGGCGCGCAAGTTCGGCATCACCACCCCCATCCCGCCGTATCCGTCCATCCACATTGGATCCGCCGACGTCTATCCGATCGAGATGGTGGCCGCCTACACCGCCTTCGCCACGCTCGGCGTGCGCGCGATGCCCACGGCGGTGCTCAAGGTGGAGAGCGCGAAGGGCGAGACGCTCTGGGAGTCGACCCCCGAGCGCTACGAGACGCTCACGCGCGACGAAGCGTGGCTCATGGTGGACATGATGAAGGACGTCGTACGCCGCGGCAGCGCCGCGAGCGTGTGGGCGTCGGGCTTCCACGTTCCCGCCGGCGGCAAAACCGGCACGACGAACGACGGCACCGACGTCTGGTTCATCGGCTACACCCCCGATCTGGTCACCGGCATCTGGATGGGCTTCGACCGCCCGCAGAAGATCCAGTCGAACGCGCAGGGCGGACGGCTCGTCGCGCCGGCGTGGACGGCCTTCATGTCCGAGATCTACCAACGCCGGCAGACGCCGCCCGACTGGCCGCGCCCCGAGGATCTCGTCACGCGCGAGATCGATCGGACGGACGGCATGCTGCGGAATCCGTTCTGCCCCGATTCCGTGGTGATCAACGAGTACTACATCGAGGGAACCGAGCCCGTCGCGGAGTGCAACCAGCACGGTCCCTTCGGCATCATCACGGATACCGCGCATCCCGGCGCCGTTGCGCCGCCGCCGTTGCAGCCGGATCCGTTCCGCGTAACGCCGCGCGCCGCACCCGTGCCCGCGCCATCGCGACCGCAAAAGGACACCGCCGCGGCAAAGACCTTCGATCCGTTCCATCCCGGCAAGCCGTGACGGGCTGGACGCCGATCGACTGCCACGCCCACACCACGATGTCCGACGGTGAGCTCACGATTCCCGAGCTCATCGACGAGGTCCGCGCACGCGGCGTGCGGCCGAGCGTGTCCGATCATCTGTCCACCGACGTCACGCTCTCGGTGAAATCGGTGGACGCCGTGCGCGAGTATCTCGACGCGCTCGCGCTCTACGACGACGTCGCGCACGGCGGCGAATTCTGCTGGCACGACTCGCTCTGGCGCGAGCTTCCGGACGATCTCGCGGCGCGCTTCACCCACCGCATCGGCTCGCTCCACGCCGTGCGCGTGGCCGATGGGATTCGCGTGAGCATGTTTCAACGCGCGCTGCCCGACGACCTCACACCGGTCGCGTACATGGAGCTCCACCTCGACGATCTCGAGCGGCTCGCCGCCGAGATGCCGGTGGACATTCTCGCGCATCCGACGCTCGTCCCCATGCCGCTCCGCCGGCTGCCGGTTGACGAGATCTGGACCGACGCGCTCGAGGATCGAATGGTGAATGCGCTCTTCGGCGCGGGCATCGCGTTCGAGATCTCCGCGCGCTACCGCCCGCACGAGCGGCTCGTGCGCCGCGCGCACGATCGCGGCGTCCGGCTCTCGCTCGGCTCCGACGGGCATACGCGCGCGCAGGTGGGCGATCTCGCCTTCCCGCTCGAGATGGCACGCCGCGTCGGCGCGGAGGAGCGCGAGCTCTTCGATCCATTCGTGCACGGGACGCGCGCCGCCCGGTGATCTGCTACCACGCCCGCTGGGTGCTTCCCATCACCGCGCCTCCGATCGTCGACGGCACGGTGGCGGAGCTCGGCGGCCGCATCGTGTACGTCGGTCCGCGCGCCGACGCGCCGGGCGGCACCGACCACGACCTCGGCGACTGCGCGCTGCTTCCGGGGCTCGTGAATGCGCACACGCATCTCGAGCTCACGGTCTTTCGGGGCCTCCTCGAGGATCTCGACTTCCGCGATTGGATCGTGCGGCTGCAGGGTGCGAAGGTCGGCGTGATGACGCCCGAGCGCTTTCTCGATTCGGCGCGGTGGGGGCTCGCGGAAGGGGTGAGGGCGGGGATCACGACCTACGCGGATACGTGCGATTCGGGCGTCGCGCTCTCGGCGATGCGCGAGCGCGGCGTGCGGGGCATCATGTACCAGGAGGTCTTCTCGCCGTCGCCGGAGCCGGACGCGGTGCGCGCCGCCGCCTCGGCGCTCGCGGAGAAGCTGGCGCGCCACGACGCGCTCGAGACGGAGCTCCAGCGGGTGGGCGTCTCGCCGCACGCGCCGTACACCGTGTCCGATCCGCTCTTTGCGCTTGTCGCGCGTTCAGGTCGGCCCATCGCGGTGCACATCGCCGAGAGCGACGCTGAGGAGCGCTACGTGGTGAGCGCGGAGGGCCCGTTCGCCGACGCGCACAGCGCGCGCGGAATTCCCGTCGCGCCCCGCGCGGCGTCTCCCATCGCGCTGCTCGCCAAGCTCGGCGTGCTCGAGGCGCGTCCGCTGCTCATCCACTGCGTGCGCGTGAGCGAGTCGGACATCGCGTCGATCGCGGCAAGCGGGAGCAGCGTGGCGCACTGTCCAATCTCGAATGCCAAGCTCGCCCACGGCATCGCGCCGCTCACGGCGCTGCTCGACGCCGGCATTCCGGTTGGACTCGGCTCGGACTCGATGGCGTCGAACAACCGCATGCACCTGCTGGAGGAGTCGCGCGCCGCCGTGCTCGCGCAACGCGCGCGCACGCTTCGTCCCGATGCGCTGACGGCGGCTCGGGCGCTCGAGCTCGCGACGATCGATGGAGCGCGAGCGCTCGGGCTCGGCGACCGGGTGGGCTCGCTCGAAGTGGGGAAGGAGGCGGACCTGGCGGCCTTCGACCTCTCGGCGCTCGCCGGCGCGGCCGATGCCGATCCGGCGGCGGCGCTCGTGTTCGCGCTGGGCGCGGAGCCGGCGAGGTTCGTATCGGTTGCCGGAACGGTGAAAGTGTGGAACTGGGAGCTGCTCAACGAGGACCCCGAGCTGTACGGACGCGTGTCGCACACCGCGTCGGCGCTCCGCGAGTGGATCGGCGCGCTGCAGCGCGGCTAGCCTCGCGCTCTGGCGCGCCCTCTGTTCCTCCGGTTATTTTGCGGGGTACACCTCTTCGAACGATGCTCCAGGGAATCCATGGCTGAATTTCCGTCCGGACGCACCTCCAGGATCTGGCGCGACGGTCAATTCGTCGCTTGGGAAGACGCGACCATCCACGTGATGAGTCACGCCGTCCACTACGCGTCGAGCGTCTTCGAGGGCATTCGCTGCTACGAGACACCGGGTGGACCGGCAATCTTCCGTGCGGCGGACCACATGCGGCGGCTCCAGGACTCGTGCCGCATCTACCGCATGCCGCTGGCATACGACCTCGAAACGCTGGTCCAGGCGGCGGCCGACACGGTGATCGCCAACGAGCTGCGTCACTGTTACCTCCGACCGATCGTCGTACGTACGGGGGAGCAGATGGGGGTCTACGGCCTGGACGCGCCGCTCGAGACGTTCATCATGGCCTGGAACTGGGGGACCTACCTCGGGAGCGACGCGCTCGAGCACGGCGTCGATGTGTGCGTGTCGAGCTGGCGGCGGGCTGCTCCGGATACCTTCCCCGCGCTCGCGAAGGCGAGCGGCAACTATCTGAGCTCGCAGCTCTCGAAGATGGAAGCACGCGCCAACCGGTACTCCGAAGGGATCATGCTCGACAACTTCGGCCACGTCGCGGAAGGGAGCGGCGAAAACCTGTTCGTCGTGAAAGACGGCGTGCTCTTCACCGCGTCGCTGGGTGCGAGCATCCTGAAGGGAATCACGCGCGACTCCGTGATGGTCATCGCGCGCGACCTGGGCTACGAGGTGCGCGAGGCGACCATCCCGCGCGAGATGTTGTACATCGCCGATGAGCTGTTCTTCTGCGGCACGGCGGCGGAGCTCACGCCCATCCGGTCCGTCGATCGCATTCAGATTGGCGAAGGGAAACCGGGTGCGATCACGCGAGCGATCCAGGAGCGGTACCTCGGCATCTGCAAAGGCCAGGTGGAGGATCGCTACGGCTGGCTGACCATGGTGCCCGACACAGTCACGATTGCATGAGCATGTGCTCCCGCGCTGACTGAACAGGCGGGAGTTTTTGTATCGGCCGCGGAGGGAATTGTGGTCGTCGGATGTCTGGCGTTGAATGCGTCGTTCGAGCCACTGACCATGGTCCCCATGCGTCGGGCGCTCCGGCTCGTGCTCGACGGCAAGGCGGAGATCGTCGAGAGCGATCCGGGACGCCTCGTGCGCTCCGAGCGCCTCACGCTGCCGCGCCCCGCCGTCATCCGGCTCATGAAGTTCATCCACGTGCCGCGCCGCTTCCGCCGCCAGGTGACGAACACCTTTTTGTTCGCGCGCGACCGCTACCGCTGCCAGTACTGCGGCCGCACGCAGGTGGAGCTCAAGCCGCGCGAGTCGCTCACGCGCGACCATCTCATTCCGATATCGCGCGGCGGCACCAACGAGTGGACGAACGTGGTGACCGCGTGCTCGCCGTGCAACACGCGAAAGGGGAACCGCATGCCCGAGGAGATCGGCATGCACCCGCTGTCGCACCCGGTGGAGCCGCACTTCGTGCATCTGAGCTGGGCCGTTCGCCGTCTCACGCCGGCGCAGTCGAACTACATTCGGCTGTTCTACGGCGAGGAGACGCTGCACCAGCTCGAGCACATCGAGCGCGCCGGTCATCGTCCCCTCGCGCTGGGGCTTCGCGAGCGCGAGTAGGCCGCGCTCCCGCGTCACCTGGGCCGGAACACCTTCGAGCGCGCCTCGTAGTGCTTCTCCTGCCCGCCCAGAAGCTTCGTGATCAGCGTCTTCGCCCCCTGGCCGATCGCGGTGCCCGGATTCTTCTCGCCGTGCACCGCCGGTCCCAGATCGCCCTTGAGCCAGCGCTCCACTTCGTCGAGATCGCTCACTGAGAGCATCTGCACGTCCAGCACCAGGTTGTAGTAGTACTTGTCGTGCCCGTCCGGCAGCACGAACGTCGGCTGCGTGGGGTGCGACAGCAGCTCCTGGATCGCATCCAGCTTGTCGAAGCTGCCGAGCGCCGTGATCTTGTCCCCCTCGATGCGCGTGGCCGTGTACCGGCGCTTGAGCGGATTGTAGCGCACGATCACGTCCCACTGCGTCTGGCGCTTGAGATCGTCGAAGAATCCGCTCGCTCCCCACAGCTCGAGCCGGTAGTGCAGGCGCGCCGGGAAGCCGCTGTGCAGCATCTCGCGGAGGTCGCCGTCGGTGAGGAGATTCACGCTGCGCACCATCGGCGCGCCCTGCAGGCCGTTCACCGACCTGGCGAGAGCGACCTCCACGCGCGCGGGCCCCTGCGCCGCGAGCGCGCGCGAGTGCGCGAGCAGGGCGAAGGCGACGATCGGAAACAGCCGGTGAAGTGTGCGCACGCGGCTAGAAGCGGTGTCTCAGGCGCACGATCAGATTCGCCGGATTGCTCCAGTCCGTGAGCGACTTGGCGACGTACACACCCAGCCAGTGCAGGTCCACGCCCGCGCCGGCGTCGTACTTGAACGTGTCGAGCGACGGGAACGAGGAGGTCGGATATCGGATGTCGCCGAGCCGGGGGCCGCTCACCCACCCGCGCCCGCCGTCGGCGAAGATCACCAGCGCCAGCGTTCTGTCCACGCGGTAGCGCTGCGCGCCATCCGCATCCCGGCGGCCGAACAGGCGCACCCGCATGTCGTGGCGGAACTCCGCCTGCGCGAGCAGCATGCGGTCGCACTGCGCCGGCCGGCCATCCACGTGCACCGCCGCATCATTGCAGGCGAGTACATCGTCCCCGCTGTACGACCGGCGGAAGTCGTAACCCGGGAGCGTCCCCACACCGCCCAGCGCGAAGCGTCGCTCGAGCGGCAACGGATCACCGCCGAGCGATGCGCCGGCAACCAGCCGCAAATTGAGCTGCGTTTGGGGCGAGATCCGGTTGTAGCGGCGCACGTCGGCGAAGAGTCGCGTGTACCGCACGCGCTGCGGTTCCGACGCGCTGTCGCGCGCGATCGGCGACGTGGGGCCGAGCACGAGCGAGTTCGTGCCGCCACCCTCGAACGACGCGTCGATCAGCCAGCCCGTCCACGGATCGGCCGCATCGTTGCGCGTGTCGAGCCGGAAATCGAGCTCGCCGATCCAGAGCCGCCCATCGTCGAGCTCGGGATTGTGCCGCCAGTGCGCACCGTCGCGGAACACGGTGAACGGATCGCGCGCGTCGCGCGGCTCCCAGCGCTCGTTGCGCACGCCCAGCTCGAGCGAAGCCTTCTTTCCGTCGGCCACGCCGATCCACGCGTGCACGCCCTTGGTGTTGAAGTAGTCGCGATAGTCGCGATGCAGGAAGAAGCTCGCGAGCGACACCTCGACGTCACGCATCTCCCACGACTCGGTGGGCCGAACGAGATCGTAGCCCGCGATGCCCACGCGCACGTTCCGCGCGTGCCCCGTGGTGAGCTCCGCGCTCGCGTTCCACCCGAGGTTGTCGCCCTTCCACGCGAAGCCGTCCGCCGAGCGATAGGTGCCGAGCGCGGAGACGGCCAGCCGGCCGATCCCCGTGTTCTGGCGGATCGACGGCCCGAGGATCACCGGCAGCCCCTCGACCCGATTGTACGGGCCGCCGCGTACGATGAATCCGTGCCGCTGCCGCACGTGGCGCCTGAGCCAGTGCTTGAACCAGCTCGCGTCAGCGATCTCAGCGCCCTCGGGCGACTCGGCGATGATGAGCTCGCCCGCCTGCCGAAAGCGAAGCGACTGCGGATGCACCGTCACCTGCCCGCCCACGGTCGTGCTGTCCGCGCCCGTCACCGTCCCTCCGGTGACGATGATGTCATCGTCGACGTGCGCGGCCGGCTCGATCTGTACCGACCCGTTGACGACGATCACGCTCCCGTGCACAGTGCCGGCGATCGTGAGCGGCCCCCAGAGCACGGCGACGTTCCCCACCACGGAGTCGCCGGCGAGGATGGTCGTGGCACCGGTGTTTCGCAGTCCCGCGACGCCGTTGAAGAGGTACGCGACCTCGGATGCGTCGTCGTACGAAAGCTCGTTCTGCACGGTGTCGGCGGCCTGCGCGCGCGCGAGCGACGCGATGCACGCGACGCCGAGCGCCACCGCGGCGCACGAACGAATCAGCCGGCACACGATCATACGCCGTTCCATTCGATGTCGAGCCGCCGCAT
>Ga0207707_10004541_pt1 | contig 12209 bp, 10 predicted proteins | sample KBSC83BmetaG_FD_184336 | JGI IMG/M metagenome (GOLD analysis project Ga0207707, IMG submission 184336) | Corn rhizosphere microbial communities from Kellogg Biological Station, Michigan, USA - KBS C8-3B metaG (SPAdes) (version 2) | ecosystem: Host-associated > Plants > Roots > Rhizosphere ... | reverse complement strand
TCGAGCGGCTCGGCTTCCACTACAAGCCGGCCACGCTCGACACGACCTATCGCCACCCCTCGCAGATCAGGGGCAAGTGATGACGCGGGCGCTCCTGCTCGCGCTGACCGGCCTCGCGCTCATGCCCGCGGCCGCGGCCGCCGAGCCGATCACGCTGACCGTGAGCACGCCCGCCGTTGTGGCGTCGAACGTGCCCTTCGCCGTGGGCGTGACCGTGGCGGCCGATCAGGGCGCCCTGGGAAGCGCGCCCCTACGCGTGCGCGTGCGCGCGGCTGACGAGTGCGGCGCCACCTTCGACTCCACGCCGGGCGTTGTCCTGCTCGACAAGCAGCTCGCCGCGAGTGGCAAGGTGTCGGCCAGGGCGCGGACCCACACCTTCGGCAGCTTCACCGCCTGCGCGTTCCTGGAGCAACAGGGCGACGACCGGCTGTACGCCTTCGACGACTCGACCACCTTCGCCGTCACGCACCCGTGCACGACCTACTCGCGCCGCGTGATCGCCACCCGGCGAGCGCTGAAGACGCTCCGCAGGCAGCTCCGCCACGCCCACGGCGCCCACCGCGCGGCCCTCACGCGCCGCTCAGCCAAGCTTCATCGCAAGCTGGCTCGGGCGAATAAGGGCCGGAAGCGCGCCTGCAAGGCGTAAATACCCTAAATATGTGGGCAGGGGTGCCGATAACACGGTGGTGGCGACCGTTTTCGCACGCTTGCGGCTTGGCTTTTTGGGTCTGGGCTGCGCGTTCGCGCTCGTTTCGGCTGCTCCCGCCGCCGCGGCCACGAAGACGGTCAAGCCACAGTGCTCCGACGTGCTGGCCGGCTTCGCGCACTGCGACTCGTTCGTGCATACGGTGTCGCCGCACACGGCCAGGGCCGCGAGCGCGGGGCCGCCCTACACGCCGGCGGACATCCAGGACGCGTATGAGCTGACCGCCGCGGCGGCGCTGGCGTCGGATCAGACGGTGGCGATCGTGGACGCTTACGACGACCCCAACGCCGAGTCGGACCTGGCCGCCTACCGCTCCCACTACGGCCTGCCGGCGTGCACCACCGCAGGCGGCTGCTTCCGCAAGGTCAACCAGACCGGCGGCACGGTCATGCCGGCGCCCGACACCGGTTGGGCGGGCGAGATCGCGCTCGACCTCGACATGGTCTCGGCCGTGTGCCCGAACTGCAAGATCCTGCTCGTCGAGACCAGCGACAACAGCACGTCGAACCTGATCGCCGGCATCCTCGAGGCGAGCGCGCTCGGCGCCACCCAGATCTCCAACAGCTGGGGCGGCAACGAGTACTCGGCCGAGAGCTACTACGACACGCTGCTCGACCCACTGTCCGTGCCGATCACCGTCAGCAGCGGCGACGACGGTTACGGCGTGGAGTACCCCGCCTCGTCACAGCACGTCACGGCGGTGGGAGGCAGTTCGCTCACGCCCGCCTCGAACAGCCGCGGCTGGAGCGAGACCGCCTGGGACGGCGCCGGCAGTGGCTGCTCCAGGTACATAGCCAAGCCGTCGTGGCAGCACGACACCGGCTGCTCGAAGCGCATGGTGGCCGACGTGTCCGCGGTGGCCGATCCGAACACGGGCGTGATCGTCTACAACACCTACGGCGGCGGCGGGCCGTGGTGGCAGGTGGGCGGGACGAGCGCGGCCGCGCCGATCGTGGCCGCGAGCTACGCGCTGATCGGTGCCACCGTGACCAGCCCCTCCTACGCCTACGACAACCCGAGCTCGTTCAACGACGTGCAGACCGGGTCGAACGGAAGCTGCACCTACCTCTACCTCTGCACCAGCTACGTGGGGCTCGACGGCCCGACGGGGATCGGCACTCCCAACCTCGCCGGCACCGGCAACGGGTCCACCGCGGTCACGAACGAGCCGCCCCCTCCGCCCACCACCACGCCCACCCCGGCCCCGGCCCCGGCGCCCCCGGTCCAGCCGCCGCCGGTCGCTCCGCTGCGCTCATCGGTGTCCGTGTCGAGCTCGTCGAGGAAGGCCTCCACCGGCGGCACGCTCAAGGTCAGGCTCACCTGCGGCAGCGGCCCCTCATGCTCGGGCACCCTCACTCTCCAGACCCGCCTCCGCGGCGCCGGGCTGCGCACGCTCGCCAAGAAGCACTTCAGCATCCGCTCGGGCAGGAGCGCCTGGGTCACGATCAGGTTCCACGGCTCCAACTGGCGCTTCGTCAAGCACAAGCGCACCCTCACGGTCTTCGGCACCGCGCTCGACCGCGACGGCACCACCGCCCAGTCGAGCTTCCGCCTCCGTGCGCCCAAGCCGAAGAAGCACCGCAGGCACCACCGCTAGGCACAGGTGCTGAAGGCGAACGCCTGCTTCCGGCGGAACGTCTTCTTCGTGCCGGGCACCCGCAGCGTGATCGCGGCCGACAGCACGTGCCTGCCGTCCCGAAGCTTCGAGCTGTTGATGCTCGCCACGAACGGGCGCTTGCGGTCGCTGCCGTCGGGCTTGCCGTCGATCTTGAAGCGCACGACCGTCACGCGGGAGCGCCGGTTGACCTTCCTGCCGCCCTGGAGCTTCTTCAGCGGCACCTTGAAGCGGTAGTTGAATGGCCCGGTCTTGAGACAGCGCTTGAGGCTCTTCACCGCCACGCTCTTGAGCGGCGCGACGGTGTAGGGGCAGGAGACCGTGGCCGTATTGCCGGCGAGATCCGAGCCGGTGACCCTCACGGTCTTCTTGCCCGCGCTCGAGGTGTCGGCGGGCGCGCTCACCGTCGTAGCCGCCGGGCCGGAGAGCGCGTCGCTCACCTTGGCGCTGACGGTCTTGCGACCGGCGCCGATCGCAAACGCCGGGCTCGAGGGGGAGCAGGTGACCGTCGGCGGCGTGGCGTCGCGCCTGACCGTGACCGAGCCCGAGCCGCTGCCGCCCGCCGTGGTCGCCTGGCAGTTGAAGCTCGCGCCGGCGGTGTCGCTCGCGACCGGCTGCGGGTCACAGCCGCTGCTCGAGCGGACGATGGAGTGCGTGCCGATCGTCCAGCCGACCGTCGTGTTGCCCACATACCAGCCGTTCTTGCCGACCGGCCCGGTCACGGCGGGGGAGACCACCGGCGGCGTTACGTCCGGATAGTCCGCGCTGGTGGAGAGCCTCACGTCATCGATCAACCCGGTGAACTCGTTCTCGGGATCCGAGGTCCCACCGGTGATGTTGGTGCCGATCGTGAGGGGGTCCGCTTCGGAGTCCTGGTTCGCGAGCGCGCCGGCCGCGCCCGGCTCGAGGTCCTCCTCGTCCACCTCGGTGCCGTCGAGGTAGAGCGCAAGCTTGTTCGCCTGGACGTCGCGTATGAACACAAGGTGGTGGAACGCGCCGTCGTTGATCGCCGGGCCGCCCTGCACGTCCTGGCCGCCGTCGATCGTGCCCAATCCGGAGGTGTCGCGCACGAATCCGTACGCCTGGTTCTGGTACAGCTGGAGGAACGCGGCGGAGTTGGCCTGGTTCGTCGGACAGAACATGCCGCACTCGTAGATCGCGGCGATCACCTGTTGTTCGTTCGTGCCGCTCGTCTTCTCCCAGGCGTCCACGGTGAACGAGCCGCTGAAGTAGTGACTCGGGTCGTCGGGAACAGTCACGTAGTCGCCATTGCCGTCGAAGCTGAAGGCCTTGCCGCTCTCGCCGTCCACGAAGGTCGTGTCGCCGACCAGAGAGCCGTTGTTGGTGCCCACAGAGTCGTTTGCGTTGCCGTCCCCCTTCCACCAATGGATGACGGCGCCCTGCGCGGGGGAGACGAGGGTGAGGACAGCGATGACCAGTGAAAGCGCGAATCGTTTCATGCGGCCGAACGTAAGGCACACTGCTCACGCCGCGCTCACACACGGGCTTTCGCCGCGATCCGAACCATCGGAGCCCAATCGTGTGCCAAGCGTCACGTGAATGGGCCGAGTTTGTTTTGTTTCCGTACAAAACAATCGCTTAACACGGCATAATTTCGTCAGGCCTTGACAGAACCTCCCCCGGTCGGGGAGAGTGCCCGCGTCGTGGGTGCGACTCGCTCTGGATCGCTCACGTCCCTACGTGAGCTCAATCGTCTGAGGGTCCTCGAAACCGTGCGCGAGCGTGGTTCCGTGAGCCGCGCTGAGATCGCGCGGCAGACCGGGCTGGCGCGTTCGACGGTGTCGAGCCTCGTGACCGATCTCCAGGGCGCCGGCCTGGTTGTGGAGAGCACGAACGGCGGCGGGCACAGCAACAGCACCGGCTCGAAGGGCGGTCGCCCGCCGGTGCTGCTCACCCTCAACCCTTCGGCCGGCGCCGTCCTGGGCCTCCACTTCGACCACCGCTTCGTGCGCGTGGCCGTGGCCGCGCTCGACCACCGCATCCTCGCCGAGGAGGCGCGCGAGCTGGACGTCGACCACGACGCCGCTCAGACCTTCGACGTGGCCGCCGAGCTGGCGGAGCTCGTGGTCGCGCGCGCCGGCGTGAAGACCGAGAGCCTGCTGGGCGCGGGCGTAGCGGTGCCGGGCCCGATCGAGCACGAGACCGGCGCGGTCGGCTCGACCACGATCATGCCCGGCTGGGTCGGCCTCGACGTGGCGGCCGAGCTCGAGCGTCGCCTGAACCTTCCCGTCCACATCGACAACGACGCCAACCTCGGTGCGCTGGCTGAATCCGTTCTCGGCGCCGGGCGCGACGTGAGCGAGATGGTCTACGTGATGCTGTCTTCCGGCATCGGCGCGGGCCTCGTGCTCGGCGGGCGCCTTCATCGCGGCGCGAGCGGCACCGCCGGCGAGATCGGTCACGTGCTCGTGAACGAGCAGGGCCCGATCTGCCGCTGCGGCAACCGCGGCTGCCTCGAGACCTACGCGGGGGCGGGCGCACTCCTCGAGCTGCTGCGCCCGTCGCACGGGGCGCTGACTCCCGAGGGCATGCTCGCCCTGGCGCAGGAGGGCGATCCGGCCTGCCGCCGCGTGATCGGCGACGCCGCCCGCATCGTCGGCAGCGTGGTGGCAGCGCTCTGCAACCAACTTAACCCCGAGCGAGTGGTCGTCGGCGGCACGGTGTCGCCGGCGGGCGAGCTCGTGCTCGAGCCCATGCGCGACATGGTTCGCCGCTACGCGATCCCCGCGGCAGCGGAGGACGCCCAGGTCGTGCAGGGCGCTCTCGGAGAAAGGGCCGAGCTGCTCGGGGCCCTGATCCTCGTCGTCGGCCAATCCGACCGCGCGTTCTCAGGACGCGTGCGTGCGGCAGTGGGGAGGTGAGGCGCTCGCGGAATCGGAGGTGCAGTGACGCAGCTTGTTCAGAAGAAGGGTCCGAAAGAAACGGTCAGCACACAGAGGAGGAGGTAGAAGTGCCTAAGAAGACATGGTGGGGCCTAGCGCTCCTCGCCGTGACTGTCGCTCTCGTGGCGGCAGGATGCGGCTCGTCTGGCGGAGGGAGCTCGAGCTCCACGCCGGCTGCCAGCAGTACACCCAAGGCCAGTGGCGCCGGCAAGGTTGCCGTGCTGCTGCCCGACACCCAGTCGTCGGTTCGCTGGGAGCAGTTCGACCGCAAGTACCTGGATCAGGCCTTCAAGGCCGCCGGCGTCCAGGCGACGATCACCAACGCCCAGGGCGACCCGGGCACGCAGCGTACGCAGGCCGAGCAGGCGCTCACCAACGGAGCGAAGGTCATCCTGCTCGTCGACCTCGACCCAGGCAGCGGTAAGTCGATCATCTCGCTCGCGCACTCGCGCGGCGCGAAGGTCATCGACTACGACCGTCTGACCCTCGGCGGTGGCGCCGACTACTACGTGTCGTTCGACAACGTGGCCGTCGGCAAGCTGCAGGGCCAGGGCCTCGTGAAGTGCATCCAGCAGCAGGGCATCAAGAACCCGGTCGTCGCCGAGCTGAACGGCTCCCCGACGGACAACAACGCGACGCTGTTCGCGCAGGGTTACGACTCGGTCCTGAAGCCGATGTACGCGAACGGGACCTTCAAGAAGGGCCCGAATCAGTCCGTGCCTGACTGGGACAACCAGAAGGCGCTGACGATTTTCGAGCAGATGCTCCAGCAGACCAACAACAACATCCAGGCCGTGCTGGCAGCGAACGATGGACTGGCGAACTCGGTGATCTCCGCCGAGACCGCCCGCAAGCTCAAGTACGTCCCGGTCACCGGCCAGGACGCGACGGCTGAGGGCATCCAGCACATCCTCGCCGGCCAGCAGTGCATGACGGTCTACAAGGCCGTCAAGAAGGAGGCCGACGCGGCGTCCACCGTGGCGATCGCGCTTGCGAAGGGCCAGACGCCCAACGCGCCGGCTCAGACCAAGAACGGGAGCGTGCAGACGCCGTCGGTGCTGCTCACTCCGGTCGCGGTCACGAAGGACAACATCAACGACACGGTCATCAAGGATGGCTTCCTGAAGAAGAGCGACATTTGCGTCGGGAAGTTCGCCAAGTACTGCTCATCGGCAGGCCTTTGACGAACTGAGGACAATTCGGGGAGGGGCGCGCTCGCGCCTCTCCCCGAACCCTCTAACAGGGGAGGAGACAAGACTTTGAGCGAGCGACATCTTCTTGAGCTGAAGGGGGTGGACAAGCGCTTCGGTGCCGTCCAGGCCCTCAATGGCGTTGACTTCCACGCGGACGCCGGACAGGTGATGGCCCTCGTGGGCGATAACGGCGCCGGCAAGTCCACGCTGATCAAGTGCGTGGCCGGCATCCATCCAGTCGACGGCGGCGAGATCCTTTGGGACGGCAAGCCGGTGACGATCGCGGGGCCGAAGGATGCGGCCGCGCTTGGCATCGAGGTCGTGTACCAGGACCTCGCGCTGTGCGACAACCTCGACGTGGTCCAGAACATGTTCCTCGGGCGCGAGACGCGCTCGACCTTCCGTCGCCTCGACGAGGCGAAGATGGAGAAGCAGACCGCGGACGTCCTGAAGGACCTCTCCGTGACCACGATCGGCTCGGTACGCCAAACGGTGGCGGGCCTCTCGGGCGGCCAGCGCCAGTCGGTGGCGGTTGCCAAGGCAGTGCTGTGGAACTCCAAGCTCGTCATCCTCGACGAGCCGACCGCGGCGCTCGGCGTCGCGCAGACGCGGCAGGTGCTCGACCTCGTCAAGCGCCTCGGCGAGCAGGGCCTGGCCGTCGTGATCGTGTCGCACAACATGAGCGACGTGTTCGAGGTGGCGGACTACATCACGGTCCTGCGCCTCGGGCGGAACGTCGCTGAGTTCAAGCGCACCGAGACCACGCAGCGCGAGGTGGTCGAGGCGATCACCGCCGGCGAGCTGCACGAGGTTCCCGGGATGCAGGAGGAGGTTCTGCAATGAGCACGCAAGCCGTAGAGCCTTCACCCAGCGCGCCGGCAACGGACGCGCCCGTCGCACAGGGTGGCCTCGCGGGGTACGCCCGGCAGTGGCTGGACAACGTCCGCGGCGGCGACCTCGGCGTCCTGCCGATCCTGATCGGGATCGTCGCCATCGGGATCTACTTCCAGACCCGCAACTCGAACTTCCTCACCGCGGGCAACTTCGTCAACTTGATCGCGCAGATGTCGCCGTTCGCGATCATCGGCATGGGGACGGTGTTCATCCTCCTGCTGGGCGAGATCGACCTGTCCATCGGTTATGTGAGCGGCATGGGCGGGGTGGTGGCAGCCGTGCTGCTCGAGCCGGGCCCGGGTCAGTGGCCCACGTGGCTGGGCCTCACCGCCGCGATCGCGACCGGCGTGGCGATCGGCCTGTTCCAGGGCCTCTTCGTCTCGCGACTAGGGGTGCCTTCATTCGTCGTGACCCTGGCGGGCCTGCTCGCCTGGAACGGCGTGGTACTGCAGGTGGTCGGGAACAAGGGCACGATCGTCATCCAGGACAAGATCGTGATCGGCCTGGCCAACGACAACATGAGCCACGGACTCGCATGGATCGTTCTGATCGGATCGGTGGCGCTGTACCTCGGGGTGCAGCTCGCCACCGTCTACAGGCGAAGGCAGGCTGGGCTGGCGAATGTGCCCCTGGCGCTGGTCGCGATAAAGACCGTGCTCCTCGCGGCCGTCGGCGTCTTCGTGGTCGAGTGGGCCGACCAGAGTCGCGGCATTCCGTACGTGGGTCTCTTGATGCTCGTGCTCTACGTGTTCTGGACGTTCATCGCAACGCGCGTGCGCTTCGGGCGGCACGTGTACGCGGTCGGCGGCAACGCCGAGGCGTCGCGGCGCGCCGGCATCAGCGTGAAGAACGTGCGGCTCGTGGTGTTCGGCATCTCGGGCGGCATGGCCGCGCTCGGCGGCATCGTGCTCGCCTCGCGGCTCAGCTCGGTCGACACAAGCACCGGGGGCGGCTCCGTGCTGCTGTACTCGATCGCGGCCTGCGTGATCGGCGGCACCAGCCTGTTCGGTGGCCGCGGCAAGGTGCGCAGCGCGATCCTCGGCGCGGTGGTGATCGCGATGATCGACAACGGCCTGGGCCTGGTGAACGTGAGCGCGGGCACCAAGTTCGTGGTCACGGGCATCGTGCTGCTGGCGGCGGTCACCCTCGACTCGCTGTCGCGGCGCAGGAGCGAAGCCTCGGGTCTGGCGTGAGCGAGGCTGTGCGGTGGGGCATCGTCTCCACCGCGGACATCAACAACAAGGTGCTGGCGGGCGTATCCGGCTCGCCAGCCGTGGAGGTGCTGGCGGTCGGCAGCCGGTCTGCCGACAGCGCGGAGCGGTTCGCCTCCGAGCACGGGATCCCGCGCGCGTACGGCTCGTACGAGGAGCTGCTCGCGGACGGCGACGTGGAGGCGGTCTACATCCCGCTGCCCAACGGGCTGCACGTGGAGTGGACGCTGGCCGCGCTGGCGGCGGGCAAGCACGTGCTGTGTGAGAAGCCGATGTCGCTGAGGGCCGCGGAGGTGGAGCGCTGCTTCGACGCCGCGGATCAGGCCGGGCTGCTCCTGTCGGAAGGCTTCATGTGGCGCCACCATCCGCAGGCCGAGCGGCTCGTATCGCTCGTGCGCGAGGGAGCCATCGGCGAGCTGCGGCTGATCCGCGCGGCGTTCTCGTTCCCGCTCGACCGCTTTCCGGACGTGCGCTGGGACGCGGATCTCGAGGGCGGATCGCTCGCGGACGTGGGCTGCTACTGCGTGAGCGGGTCGCGCCTGCTGGCGGGCACCGAGCCCGAGCGGGTGACCGGTGAGGCGGTGATGGCGGAGTCCGGCGTGGACGCGCGCTTTGCCGGCACGCTGCGCTTCCCCGGCGACGTGCTGGCGGTGTTCGACTGCGGCTTCGACATCGCGCCGCGCGACGAGCTGGAGGCGATCGGGTCGAACGGGTCGCTCTTCCTCGACGACCCCTGGCACTGCACCCAGCCGCGGATAGAGCTGCGCGGCGGAGACGGATCGGTCGAGCTGATCGAGGCGGAGCGGGCAAACCCGTACCGGCTCGAGCTCGAGGATGTGTCTGCCGCCGTTCGGGGGGAACGCGAGCCGCGCCTCGGGCGCGCCGACGCCTTGGGGCAGGCGCGTGCGCTCGAGGCGCTCTTGCGATCAGCCTCCGAGGGCCGTCCGGTAGCAGTGGCGTGAGCGCGCTTCGCGCCGGAATCGCGGGCTTCGGCCTCGCCGGCGAGGTCTTTCACGCACCCCTGATCGACTCGGTCGAGGGGATCGACGTCGCCGGCGTCGTCACGCGCAATCCCGAGCGCCAGGCCAAGGCGCGCGCGGCCTACCCGGACGCGCGTGTGGTCCCGGAGGTGGACGACCTGTGGGACGACATCGACGTGCTCGTGATCGCCACGCCCAACCGCTCGCACGTGCCGCTCGGTCTCGCCGCGGTGGAGCGTGGCCTGCCGGTGGTTGTGGACAAGCCGCTTGCTCCGTCGCTCACGGAGGCAGAGCTGCTGCTGAGCACGGGCGGGCGCATCACCGTGTTCCAGAACCGGCGCTTCGACGGCGACTTCCTCACACTGCAGGGCAAGATCGAGCGCGGCGAGCTCGGAACGGTCACCCGGTTCGAGTCGCGCTTCGAGCGCTTCCGGCCCGAGCTGGACGCCTCGGGCTGGCGCGAACACGGTGACCCGGCCGAGGGCGGCGGCCTGCTGCTTGACCTGGGCGCGCACCTCGTGGACCAGGCGCGCGTGCTGTTCGGCCATCCGCTGCGCGTGTACGCGGAGCTCCACAGGCGCCGCCCCGGCGCGGAGGTGGAGGACGACGTGTTCGTGGCGCTCGAGCACGGCGGCGGCGTGCGCTCGCACCTGTGGATGAGCGCCGTGGCGCCGCTGCACGGCCCGCGCTTTCGCGTGAGCGGCCTCAAGGCCGGCTTCTCGTCCGACGGGCTCGACCCGCAGGAGCCGCAGCTGGCCGAGGGCATGCGGCCCGGCGACCCCGGCTTCGGCGAGGCGGAAGGGCTCGAGCCGGGTGTGTACCAGCGCTTCTACGAGGGCGTGCGCGACTGGCTGCGCGAGGACGCGCCCGTGCCGGTCGATCCCGCCGACAGCCTCGCCTGCATGCGCGTGCTCGACGCCGCGCGCCGCAGCGCCGAAACAGACTCCGTTATCGAGCTGGAAGGAAAGACATGAAGACGAGCCTGGGAATCTGGGCGCTGGGACCGATGGTCACGCGCTTCGTGCCGGTGGGCTATCAGCCCGACCACAACTACAACGACGAGCCGACCGCCGAGAAGGTGGCGCGCGCCGTCGCGGGACTCGGAGACCTGATGGACGGCTACGAGTTCCACTACCCGCAGGAGCTGAGCGATGACAACCTCGACGAGGTGCGCCAGGCGCTCGGCGAGCACGACATCTACTGCATGGCCACCGGGCTTCACCTCGAGCCACGCTTCGGCAAGGGCGGCATGTCCTCGCCCGACGACGGCATCCGGCGCGAGGCGATCGAGATCACGCTGCGCGCGGTGGACTTCGCCGCGTCGGTGGGCGCGAACCTGATCTGCTGGCCCGGAATCGAGGGCTACAACTACCCGTTCCAGACGCCGTACGGTGAGTCGTGGAGCCGCTTCATCGATGGCATGGCACAGACCGCCGAGCGCTGCCGCGAGAAGGGCGTCAAGTTCTTCCTCGAGCACAAGAACTCGGAGCCCGCGATGAAGATCTTCATGCGCAACATCGGCATGTGCCTGCACGTGATCCACACGCTGCGGCGCCAGGGGCTCGACAACGTGCAGGTGAACATGGACTGGCAGCACCTGCTGATGAACGACGAGAACCTGGGCGAGTACGCGGCGCTCCTGCAGAGCGAGGGACTGCTCGGGCACCAGCACGCCAACTCGGGCTGGGGCACGTTCGACGACGACAACATGGTGGGCGCCACGGCGTTCATGGAGACGCTCGAGCTTGCGCTCGAGCTGCGGCGCGCGGGCTACGGCCAGGACGGCGACGAGCGCCGGCTCGGCTTCGACCTCTACCCGTACACCGAGGACCAGGTTGCGGCGGTCAAGCGCTCGGTGATGCAGTGGCGCTTCATCGACGAGACCGCGGCGCGCATCGACCAGGCCGCCCTGCGCGAGGCGCAGCAGCGCAAGGACGCGGTTCGCGCGTACGAGCTCGTGTATGACGCGCTCGGCGCCGCGCGGTGATCGTCGCCGGGCTCGACGTCGGCACCACGTCGGTCAAGGGGCTCGCGCTCGACACCGACGACGGCAGCGTGGTGGCGAGCGCCAGCGAGGGTTATCCGTTCGACACGCCGCGGCCCGGCTGGGCGGAGCAGGATCCGGAGCTGTGGTGGCGGGCGGCTGAAAGCGTGCTCGCCCAGCTCGGCGCCGTGCAGGGCATCGGGCTGAGCGGGCAGATGCACGGGCTCGTGCCGCTCGACTCCTCGGACAGGGTGCTGCGCCCGGCCCTGTTGTGGAACGACCAGCGCACCGCCGCGGAGACCGCCGAGATCGAGGAACGGCTGGGGGGCCTCGAGGGCGTCGTGCGGGCCACGGGCAACCGGGCGGTGACGGGATTCACCGCGCCCAAGCTCCTGTGGATGGCAAACCACGAGCCGGACCTGTATAACCGCATCGCGCACGTGCTTCTTCCCAAGGACTACGTGCGGCTGAGACTGTCCGGTGAGAGAGCCACGGATGTGACGGACGCGTCCGGAACATTGTGGTTCGACCCGCAGGAGAGACGCTGGAGCATGGGGGTGCTCGGTGCTCTCGACGTTGACCCGGCCTGGCTGCCACGGGCAGAAGAGTCGGCGGTCGTCACGGGGGCGACTGCCGGAGGAGTGCCCGTGGCGGCCGGCGCCGGGGATCAGGGCGCCGGCGCGCTCGGCGTGGGGGTGGACCGCGCGGGCGGCCCGGTGTCGG
>Ga0207707_10004540_pt1 | contig 12209 bp, 11 predicted proteins | sample KBSC83BmetaG_FD_184336 | JGI IMG/M metagenome (GOLD analysis project Ga0207707, IMG submission 184336) | Corn rhizosphere microbial communities from Kellogg Biological Station, Michigan, USA - KBS C8-3B metaG (SPAdes) (version 2) | ecosystem: Host-associated > Plants > Roots > Rhizosphere ... | reverse complement strand
GTCCAGGAAGCACACGAACAGGGCATCATCCATCGCGATCTCAAGCCCGATAACATCTGGCTCGAGCCAAATCAGCGCGGAGGCCACACCGTTAAGGTGCTCGATTTCGGCATCGCTAAGCTCGAAGAGGTCGCCGCGCACGACCTGTCCGCGGCGTTCGAGAACGGAGAAGGCTACTTTGCGAGGCCGACCATCGCATCGCCTGACGGCACGATGGCCTTTGAGCGGCAGATAACGCTGGGCGGCGATGCGATGACGATCGCTCACGGGCATGACGGCAACACCGCCGTGGCCGAGGCAGCGACGATCGCCGACTCAGATCCGGCGTTCTCAGAGTCACGGACGGCGATCATCTCACCTGTCGATCAGGAAGCGACCGGGACAAAACTTATTTCACAAGCAGAAACGGGGCGCTCAAACGAACATCCGATCTCGACCGATCTTACATCTGCGGACGCCGACGCGACGACGGAGCTAACTCGGGTTGGCGCAGTCTTGGGCACGCCGCTCTATATGTCGCCTGAGCAGTGTCGCGGCGAAAAGCTCGACGCGCGGTCAGACGTTTACAGCCTGGGCGTGATCGCATATCAGATGCTCTCGGGTTCGATGCCGTTCAGCGGTGATTTTACAGAAGTGATGCGGGCGCATCGGGAATTGCCGCCGCCGCCGATCCTAAAAAAGGGCATCAGAAACAAGCTCAAGCGGACGATTTACAAGGCGCTCGAGAAAGAGCCCGCTAACCGTCCGCAATCGGCCGAGTCGCTGGCCGGCGTGCTTCGGTCACAGTCTGAAGGCCTGTTCGTCTTGCTGCGACGCACGCTGGTGATCTATAGCGAGCATTTACAAAAGTTTCTTGGCTTGTCCACCGCGCTTCTCGCACCTGTGATACTACTCACGGCAATCCTGGTTGTCATAAATTTCTTGCAAGTCAGTGGCTCGATATCGCCCGTTTTGGCCGGAATTCTGCTGGGCGTCACCGGGATCTTGCAGTTTCTTGTAGGCTCGCTTTGCGCCTTTTTGCTCTTTGGGACGGTCTCCTGGATCGTGGCGCAATATCTGGCCGTGCCACTCAGGCCAATTCGCTTAAAGCCCGCAACAAATGAGGCGCGCAAGAAATGGAAATCTTTTGCATGGACGGGAATCTTGGGCACGTTCGCCGCGGCCTTAGGTGGCGCAGCCGGCGCTGCCGTCGGTTTGGCGTTTTCGGCACTGCTTTGGTTCACTGCGACACGGATGTGGGGGATAAACTCGCTTTCGCTGATCATTACGGCCATCGTTATTTGCGCGGTTACGGCCCTGGTTGGGTTCTTGGGAGTGCATGCATTCTTCTCGCTGGTTTCGTCTGTGGTCATGATGGAGGGCCGCTCTGGCATCGCCGCAATGAGACGTTCTGTCGAGCTGACGAAGCGATCTTGGAGGACCGCCTTTGGAGCCGTCTTCATCACGTTGATGATTCCGATGGTTGCTGCTTTAGGCATCAACTATATCATTAAGGTGAGCGCTAAGGCGTATTTCCCGAAGACTGAAACTGCAGCGACGAAAAGAGCCGGCACCGACGGCGATGATTCGGTGGAAAATGCGGATTCTCGTGAAGTGGGTGGCGTAAAGGTTTCGGTCGGCAAGAGCGATGTGGATATCGATACCGGACCGCACGATATGGGCTCGCGCGTTCGGGATACGGTGCAGGAACTGCTTGCACAGATACTGTGGCTCCCGATGCAGATTTTCGTTTCTTCATTTTCGGCCATCCTGATCGCGCTACTTTACCTCAAAACAAGACAGGCGGGCGGCGAGGTAACGCATGAGTTTCTCGCCAAATTTGAAGAGGCCGAACCGAGCCGCAAGAAATGGCAGGAAAGGGTCCGCCAGCGTCTGATACAATCAGGAAGGATCACAAGCAAGCCGACATAGCAATGCAGCGTTTTTCGTTCTATAGTCTCCTACTCGCGTTTCTCACCATCGCTGTCCCCGTTTCGGCACAGGAATACCGCATCACAAAGTCGATAGCGAAAGGCTCCTCGATCCAGATCAAAAATCTATCGGGCCGCGTGAGTGTCAACACCGCGGCAGTGGCCGAAGATGCAAAGCCGGCCGCCGACACGACCGCCGGCACATCCGAAGATGACCTCGTGGTCGTGGCCGCATCTGACAAGGCCGTGATCGAGGACGAGGTCAAGGTTGTCGAAGGCGTCAGGACAACTATCGATGTGTCGCCGAACGGCGCTGCGAAGCAGATCGATCTGACGGTGACGGTTCCGCCGAGATCTCGCGTGACGGTCGAGACCGACGCCGGCGCCGTCGATGTCGCGGGCAATCTCGAATCGATAAACGTGACGACCGGCACCGGCACGGTCAGCACCGACGTTCCGGACGATGAGCTGACGTATGATATGACGTGGACCGAGGCCCGGCCGCGATATCTCGCCGATTTTGAACTGGCAAAAATAAAGGAAGGCTCAGCGGGGAAGTTTTCTATCAAAGGCCGCTACCCGGACGACACAAAGGATAAAAAAGCGGACAAGTCTGACCGCCGCGCCAAGCAGAAAAAGCCGGCCGCAGCCGAGGCCTTGACCGGAACGGACGACCCGCCGAACGACGCTAAGCCGAAAAAGAAACACGCCCGTGATAAAAAAGACGACTCGGGTCGACGAGATGTGGCTCTTCGCGTGACGACCGGACGCGGTATCGTTTTGCTGAATGTCGACGAGAACGAGGTCGGCAGCGACCTACGCGAGCGCCCGCTGACAGCCGCCGCCAAAGCGATCATTCAGAGCGGTGATACATATCTGATGGAGGCCATTCGCCGCGCGACCCCGAAGTATTTTGGCGAGTATGCGAGGACGCTGCCGCCGGCGATCCGCACACCGTACCTGACGGAAAAAACGAGCCTGACCGCGAGCCCGAATTCCGGCTATCGGACGATGCTCGTAAACGTGACGGACCTTAACAACAGATCGATCCCGGACCTTAAAGCTGAAGACTTTGAGGTCGTCGAGAATGGCGAGACGCGTGAGGTTTACTCGGTACGTCCCGTGACGGCTCCATTCAATCTCGTGCTGCTGCTCGACGTGTCGGGCAGCGTCGATACCTATGTGAATTTTATCCGCAAGGCGGCGCGTCAGTTTGTTGAGACGATGGGGCCGCAGGACAAGATCGCTATAGTTACGTTTAACGATGACGTGCATGTGATCTCGAAATTCACTACCGACAAGGCCGAACTGTCAAAGAGTCTCGACACCTTTGACGCCGGCGGCGGTACTGCATATTACGATGCCCTTGCGTATGTGCTAGCTGACACCCTCAGGCCGCTCAGAGGCGACCGGACCGCGATAGTCGTGCTGACCGACGGCGACGACAACCGCTCGTTCTTGCCGTTTGACGCTATGAAGGGAACGATCCAGGAAAGCGGCGCGCTGATCTATCCGCTGTATGTCCCGTCGCAGCTTATCGCGGCTTCGGAAACGGCCGGACCGGATAAATCGCTCGACTGGATGCGGCAAAAATATATGGGCCTAACCGCAAAAGCGTCCGGCGAAGGCGAAAAGCTCGCTCACGCCTCCGGCGGCGTCTATTACCCGATAACACAGCTTTCCCAGATCCAGGCCGCCTATGACGATATTGCGAAACAACTCCGTACGGCTTACTCGGTGACATTCAAAACCGAGCCCGGAACTTCAGGCAAGACCGCGCGATTCAGGATAAAAGTGAAACGGGATAACGCGTTTGTGAAGTTTGCGGATCAGTAGGTAAAGATTGATGCTTCGCTGCGAATTCAGAACGATACTGCTGCTGGTAGCTTTCCTGCCCTTTCCAGCTTGGGTAAGTAGAGCTCAAGTCACAACAGCCCGAATTGAGTACCCGATCACAATTACTGGAAGTGTTCAAAAGATCGAAAGGGAAACTTCATATCCAAACACGTCCTCAGAGACAGAACGGCTAATCTTTTACCTTCGACTTCAGCTTGAAAACGTAAGTGAAACGCCTGTGATCCTGATCAAGTCACATATCCAAGGATATGATCCAATATTTGCGTCGGACAGTCGATTTGAGAACCTGGTCGCAAAGATCAAGAGCGCCAGGACCTCTTATTTTCTGAAAAGACTGATTGGTTAAAGAAGAAAAAGGAGCTTGATCGCTCGGAACCTCCGGAGGCACTAACGTACATTTTGAAACCAGGAGAGGTTCGAACGCTCGACACGGCAGTGCTTCTCGAGATCCCTCGAGATCCTGCACATTTTTTCACACCGGGGGCCCTTGTTCCGGATTATTCGCGGTTTATCAGAATGCATGAAGTCTGGCTGAAAGAGACTTTCGAGACTTGGGATTTATTGTCCATCGTAATTAATGGCAAGGTAAACCATTCTCTTCGGCGTGAATTCGTAGCAAAGTTGCGTTCGAGGTGGAAAAAGTTTGGACAGCTCGTTACAACAGATATCGTCTCGGAGACGATAAGGATTGACGTTGGAATGATTCCCTCGAATTGATTCGTGACCGAATACGAACCGTCCATTCTCACAATCTGTTCGATAAACAGGAACGCAGAATAGATTGATAGCCGCGAGTCCGCGTAGAAGACGATTACATGTGTCAGAATGTAATTTAGCGACAAGATCGTGACCCAACCATCACTCTTACAATCTCTCTTCGATGAACAGGAACGCCGGCCCTTGACGGTGGCGGAGTTGAATGCGCAGGTAAAGCGCGAGCTGGAGAAAGGCTTCTCAAACGTCTGGGTCGAGGGCGAAATTACGAATTTTACGGGTGCGAAATCGGGGCACTGGTATTTTTCGCTCAGCGGCGAAGGCTCGCAGATAAAGGCGTGTTGTTTTAAGAGCGCGAATTGGCGGATCAGGTTCAAGCCTTCAAACGGGCTGAGCGTCCGCGTCCGGGGCAAGCTGACCGTGTACGAGCCGCGGGGCGAGTACCAACTAATGGTCGAGTCGCTCGAGCCGGTCGGTGAAGGCGCCTTGCTCGTCGCCTATGAGCAGGTCAAGGCTAAGCTCGACGGCGAAGGTCTGTTTGCCGCTGAGCTAAAACGCGGGTTGCCGTTGCTGCCAAAGCGGATCGGCGTCGTCACCAGCCCGACCGGTGCGGCCTATCACGACATTCTGACGGTGCTGACGCGGCGAACGCGTTCGGTCAGCATTGTCCTGATACCGACACGGGTTCAAGGCGATGGCGCCGGAGAAGAGATCCGCGAGGCCGTCCTTTTTGCCAACCGCTTTAATGAAAAGGCGTCCGCAAGCGAGCGGATCGATGTCCTCATCGTTGGTCGCGGCGGCGGCTCCAGCGAGGACCTGTGGGCGTTTAACGAAGAGCGGCTCGCACGAGCAATTCGGCAATCGAAAATCCCGATCATCTCGGCGGTCGGTCACGAGGTCGATTACACGATCTGCGACTTTGTCGCTGATCTGCGTGCGGCAACACCGTCTGCGGCGGCGGAGATCGTGGCGGCGTGCGAAGAGCATCTTGTTGAGTTCATTCGCTCAAAAACGCAGGATATGGAGCAGGCCGTGTCACACAAGCTGCTCGCCCTTTCACTGCATTACCAGGCGATGGAGCTGTCGCCCGTTTTTCGCGATTTTCCGAATGAGATCGAGCGGCTAAAATGCGAAGCAGATGATCTTCGGACGCGGCTGAAAGATAGCTTTAAGGCATTCCTCGACCGGGCCGGCGACCGGCTTGACCGCATTGACACCCAACTCACACCCATCTCTCTGACATCAAAGGTTGGGACGGCCCGAACGTCACTCGCGCTGCTAATGGAAAGGAACCGGACGGCCGCGCAGAACGTAGTAAATCGTTCGAGCGAGCGGCTGGGGATCGGGATGGCGTCTCTCGACGCTTTATCGCCGCTGTCGGTCCTGAAACGCGGTTACTCTATCACGCAGAAATCGTCGGGCGAGGTCGTTAGCGATGCCGGGCAAGTCTCCGTTGGTGACAAACTCGATATCAGGCTCGCAAAAGGCAAGATCGAGGCCGAGGTCCGCTCAATAGAAGAGTAAATGGGAAGTCTCGTCCGCAAAATTTTTATTGCTATCCTTGCGGTCGTCGTTATGGTGACCGCTGCGGGCTGTCTCTATTGGCGGAGTCTTCGCGCGACACCGCAATATTCGCTCGCGCTCTTGATCGACGCCGCACGTCGCGACGACAAACAGCAGGTTGGCAGTCTCGTCGACACCGATAAGGTCGTCGACGGCTTTGTGCCTGAGATAATCGACAGCGCTGTCGATCTCTATGGCCGCGGTATGCCGCCGCAGACGATCGCAAATCTTACGGTCGTTGCGCAGCCGATAATGCCGGCGTTAAAAGACCGTGCACGGATAGAGATTCCAAAGCTTATCCGCGACCGGACATCTAAATTTGAGCATGTGCCATTTGCGGCGATCGTCATGGGCGCCGACCGTTATCTCGACATCAAGATCGACGGCAATAATGCGGCTGTGACCAGCAAAATCCCGGACAAGCCGCTGCAGCTAAAAATGACGAGGGTCGAAGACCATTGGCAGGTCGTCGGCGTCGAGGACAAAGACCTCGCCGACCGCATCGCCCAGACCGTCGGCCAGCAGATAATCGCCGTCGCATCCGGTGCCAGGATCGGCGACGCAAGCAAAAATCTCGGCGTCAAAAACCTTGCCGACGTTTTGAAACAGGCCGAAGAACTCTTAAGATAAGCGCGCGTTGTACCGCCGGCTTCTAGCCGGCTGTCCGGAGGGCATCCTGCCCTCCGAAGTTGCGGCAAGATGCCGCCACGACAGCCGCCAAGATGGCGGCGGTACTCCTTTGGCGGTACACCGGTATGGAAAAAACGTTTGAAGCATCTCTCAGCCAGCTCGAGACCATCGTCAAAAAGCTCGAAGATGGCGATCTGCCTCTTGAGGAAAGTCTGAAACTTTTTGAAAAAGGGGTCGCGCTGTCTCGTGAGTGTCGCGAGCGGCTGACCGAGGCTGAGCGGCGGATCGAGATATTGATCAAAGATTCTGAGGGTAAGCCTTCCGTATCGGAACTCGATCCGACGACCTTAAGAGAAGGGAAATCGGGCAACGGTTCGAAGCGGATCGTTTTCAGTGACGCTGATGATAACCCACCCTTTTAAATACACGCAGTCAGAAATGTGATCCAAAAAATAGTTGAGGCCGCTTTTCTGAGCGGCCTCTTTGTTGATCGGAGTTTGTACGGTGGAAGACCACTATGGCTTATCGCTCGGCGGCTTTACCACAAGCTTCTTTTCAAGCAGCGAGCAGGCCTCGAATGCTCCGGTCGGGTCAACTGCTACGTTATCGACCTCGATATTCGTTATCTTGCCGTCCTTATCCACGACGAATGTCGCCCTGCGGCCATAGCCGCTCTTCTCACTGAACAGACCGTAGTCTTTTGTCGCGGTCCGGCCCCAGTCGCTCAACATCGGAACGGTCGGAACGTTTATCTCCTTGCCAAAAGCCTTAAGCGACGGAATGGCGTCCATGCTTATGCCGAAAACTTTTGTGTTTGCTGCGTCGAATTTGGCGATATCAGCCTGATACGCCTGCATTTCCTTCGTTCAGCCACCGGTAAAGGCAAGCACGAAAAACGCCAGCACGACGTTGTTCTTGCCTCGAAAATCGCTTAGCTTTACGCGGCCTCCGGCGGTGCTAGGAAGATTAAAATCGGGCGCCATGTCGCCGACCTTTAACGCCAGCGGCGGCGGCGTCGGCGGCGAGGCCTGTGAAAAAGCAGAGACCGCAAACGCGGATATTATGCCAAAAAGAACGATCAGTGTTTTCATTCATCTTCTCCCGAAGTAATGACGATTATCGTCTCGATGTAAAGATCCTCAAAATGTACCAGAACAAAAGAGCCACGCTGGCAAATAAGACCATCGCTGCAGCGACATGCTGGTCGGTCCGAAAGCGGTGCAGAATATTCGATGTCTGATAGAGTATCGCGGTCCCGGCAAATGCGACCATTAAGAATGCAAATACACTGCCGAGCGTAAAGCCGAATAGTATGCTCGCTACGATGAATCCGAGTGCCGCAAAACCGCCGATCGAAAGTATCGGCCCCAGAAACGAAAAGTCCGACCGCGTTAGAAAGACCGTCGCGGTGATCCCGAGAAATAGGCCGAGCGTCACGATGCCCGCCTTTAAGATGACGGCCGACTCGCTCGCATAGTACATCGCGAAAAACAAGAGCGGCACAAAAATAATGGCTTCGGCGATGACATAGATGCCGAGGCCGAGATATTGAAGCGCGGTTGAGGTGTCCGAGACAGCCCATTTGTTAGCGATGAACGAAATGAGCATGAACAGGCCAAGCACCAGCAGCCATCCCATGCCGCCGCCCGCAAATATGACACTCGCGATCGCATACGCGCCGCCGCTCGCAAACAAAAACGCCTCGACGAGAATAAAGGCGCCGATCGCGGCTGCAAGCAGCATGTAGGTGCGTCGAATGAATTGAGCGCGATCCGCCGGCATAGCATTCGCAGCCGAATTTCCAAATGTAGAAGTAAAGTTTTCCATACTCTGGTATATACGAAATCTGTGTCCCGCCGGTTCTATATTGGCTTTGCGCCCGCACCTCTCAAGCTGTCGATGCTCCAAACACCCGAACCGCGGGCGGCAATGTACAGAAATATGAAGCAGAACAGCACCGTGGCAGTACCGCCGTTCGTCGGCGGCCAAGTTCCGTGCTGTTGATTAACCAAAAAGTACGCGACGGCCATTTCGCCGCTGGCTATGAAAGCTGCCAAGCCGGCAAAAAGACCGAACATTATCAATAATCCAGCAACCAGCTCAATCGCGCCGGCAAACGTCAGCAGCGTGCTAAGCGGTCCGGCGGGCATGCTTGGCGGATTGGGTGGATACCCGAAAAACTTTTGCGTTCCGTAAAGCACAAACACAAATCCGACAACGATACGCAAGATCGCATATATATACGTTGAATATCGGCCAAGATACCGGTCCATTTGAGTCGCCTCCCTGAAATTGAATTCGGGAGATTATAACCTATACGGCCGTAAAAAAGCAGTTTGACTAATTACAAACCGAGTCGACCCATTCATCGCCGATAAAAAGTCAGCCAACTCAGACAACCCCTGGTTCACTCTGCCCTGCCGGCGGCCGCCATTGGCTCGGGAGTCCGAGCCGGAGGCGTAGCCTCGGACGAGCGCCGGAGACTTGCCGTCAGGAACTCGCGGATCAAGGCGATCTCTTTTGGAAGGCGGTCTCCAAGCTTATCGAGAAACTCACCCTGCATCTCGATCTCCTTTAGCCACAGTTCGCGGTCGATGCTCATAACAGCGTCAAACTGCTCGCGGCTGAGATCGAGCCCTCGCCAATCGAGATCAATAAATGACGGCATCAGACCCAACGGCGTCTGGCGTGCACGAGCCCGGCCGCGTGCACGTTCGACGATCCACTTCAGGACGCGCATATTCTCGCCGTAGCCGGGCCAGATAAACTTGCCATTTTCGTCTTTGCGAAACCAGTTTACGGAAAATATCGGCGGCGGGTCCTGCAGGCTCGATCCAAAATCAAGCCAGTGCGAAAAATAATCGCCCATGTTGTAACCGCAAAAGGGAAGCATCGCAAACGGGTCGCGCCGGACCTCACCGATCTTGCCAAAGGCGGCCGCGGTCCTTTCCGATCCCATTGTGGCGGCGGCATAAACGCCGAACGCCCAGTTGAATGACTGTTGGATCAGCGGCACGACCGAGTTTCGCCTCCCGCCAAAAACAAAAGCCGAGACGGGCACGCCCTTCGGGTCGTCAAAATTTTCGTCAACGACCGGGCACTGTGTGATCGGCGCCGTAAACCGCGCATTCGGATGGGCGGCCGGGTGATCGGCATTCGGCGTCCAGTCGTTCCCCTGCCAGTCGATGGCGTGTGCGGGCGGCTCGCCATCCATACCTTCCCACCAGACGTCGCCGTCATCTTTTAACGCGACGTTTGTGAAGACTGCGTTCGCGCGGACCGACTCCATTGCGTTCGGATTCGTCTTGTAGTTGGTTCCCGGAGCGACGCCGAAAAATCCGAACTCAGGATTGATCGCTCGCAGATCACCGTTGTCATCCGGCTTGATCCATGCAATATCATCGCCGACCGTCGTAATTTCCCAACCTTCTTCCTGAAATGCCGTCGGGGGGATAAGCATTGCGAAATTCGTTTTGCCGCATGCGGACGGAAACGCCGCGCAGACATAATCTTTCTGACCGTCGGGCGACTTTACGCCGACGATCAGCATATGTTCGGCCAGCCAGCCCTCTTTCCGTCCAAGCGTCGAAGCGATGCGGAGCGCGAGACATTTCTTCCCGAGAAGGGCATTGCCGCCATAACCCGAGCCATAGCTCCAGACCAATTTCTCCTCAGGAAAATGGACGATATATTTGTCCTTCGGATCAGGTGAGCATGGCCAGGCGACATCCTGCTGGCCGTCGGCGAGCGGCATTCCGACGGAATGAAGACAGTGAACAAATTCGCCGTCGCCGAGAGCCTTGATCGCCCGTCCGCCCATTCGCGTCATCAGCTTCATATTGACTGCGACATAGGGCGAGTCTGTTACCTGAACACCAAACTGCGAGATCGGCGAGCCGATCGGGCCCATGCAGAATGGAACAACGTACATCGTACGTCCGCGCATCGAGCCTTCAAATTTTGGCCGAAGCGTCTCTTTCATCTCAGCCGGCTCCATCCAATTGTTCGTCGGCCCGGCGTCAACTTTCTCCTTCGAGCAGATGTAGGTGCGATCCTCAACGCGCGCAACGTCCGAGGGATGGGAACGCGCGAGATAAGAGTTAGGGCGCATTTGCTCGTTGAGCTTAATGAATGTGCCGCGTGCGACCATCTCGCTCGAGAGTCGGTCAAACTCTTCGTCCGATCCGTCGCACCAGTAAACCGCATCTGGTTTACATAGAGCGGACATCTCGGCGACCCAGCGTTTGAGTTCCTTATTAGTGAGATTCGACGGAGTACTAATATCAGTCATAATTTATCTTCGGCTATAACTGCAAATTGGCATTCTGCGGTAAGACGACTAACAACTTCGCTTATCGACTATATTTAATTAGCTTATCACATCATAACTAATTGTTGTGTGGTATCGGGGGCCTCGGAATCCTTATGAAAGACATTAGTGCTACTCATCAATAGAAGACGAAATCATCAGTTATGCTCACTCTTCCTGGGCCTAGGTGAGACCGCCCGGGGCGGCCGGCGGCTCGGTCACGGGATAGGCGCCTTCGGATAGCCGCGCGCGATATTGCACCAACGTGTGACAGAGGACGGTTGCGACGATCACCAGGCCGCCGACCATTCCCCAGCCGGAGGGCTGCTCGCCGTAAAACAAGAAGACCCAGACCGGATTGAGTATCGGTTCAAAGAAACCGATGATGCTCGCATCCAGCGGCCGGGTGCCGGATGTTACGCCCTTTATGAAAAGAATGTATGACAGGCCGATCTGAAATATTCCGAGAACGCTGACGAGTGCCAGGTCACGTAGAGAGATCGTTGTAAATACACCGATCCCCGACGGAAGCGTAACAAGCGCGAGCAAAAAGTTGCCGTAGATAACGGCGATGACCGCGTTCGTTCCGGCGGCGCGCGGATGCCGCAGGAGCATTATATAAAGTCCAAGAAAAATTCCCGACGCGAGCGCCGCGATATTTCCCCAATAGTCGCTGACCTCGAGCTTACCGACGAAAAACATCGCCATGCCGGTTATGCAGAAAACAATTGTGATCAGATCACGCCAGTGAACTCGCTCGCCGATGACAAATGGCCCGAGGATAAGAATGTAGATCGGAGCGGTATACTGAAGGAAGATCGCGTTCGCCGCCGTCGTGTGTTTTGTGGCCCAAACGAATAAGATCAGCAAGGTTGCGTAAATGAGCGATGTAACGATCCCATACAGATCGAGCCGCAGGCCCGACCTTCGCGTGAGGATCAGCACGGTGACGGCGGCGAGGAAAGAGCGAAAAAAAGTCAACTGAAAAGCATCGAGCGACGTAAGCTTGATCAACACACCACCGGTGCTCCACATCAGAACCGCAATGAACACAAGCATTTGCGGCGGAAGTTTAGTTGTTCTCTCGGTAGACGGCATCGTTCAAAGAAGTATTGCTAATGGGAGCAATAAAAATTTTTGCAACGTCGATATTGTTAATATCCTCTAACTGCTGGTCCCGGAAAACACTCGCTCAGCCTTGCTCCGGTGCTAAAAAAATCGTCGCT
>Ga0207707_10004538_pt1 | contig 12209 bp, 10 predicted proteins | sample KBSC83BmetaG_FD_184336 | JGI IMG/M metagenome (GOLD analysis project Ga0207707, IMG submission 184336) | Corn rhizosphere microbial communities from Kellogg Biological Station, Michigan, USA - KBS C8-3B metaG (SPAdes) (version 2) | ecosystem: Host-associated > Plants > Roots > Rhizosphere ... | reverse complement strand
CGGCATGTACTGGTGCTTCAATGCCGTCACCCGCGCCGAAGGGCTGCCGAGCGCGGTGCTCGTGCGGGCGCTCGAGCCCCTCGAAGGCATCGACCTCATGCGCGAACGCCGGCGCCTTCGCTCTCCGCGAGACACGGACCTCACTAACGGCCCGGGAAAGTTGTGCTTGGCGTTAGGCATCACGGGCAACCATAACCGCCTTTCGCTGGACGAGCCGCCGCTTCTCATCCGGCGCGGCGTGGACGTCCCTCGTGAGGCGGTGACCGTCACGCCGCGCATCGGCATCTCGCGCTCCGCGGACTGGCCCCTTCGCTGGTTCGTCACGGACAGTCCTTTCGTCTCCAAGACGCCGTCGGACTTTCCTCGGCGCCGTGCCGACCGCTGACGATCCCGCCTAACGAAAAGGGCCCGCGTCGATCGACGCGGGCCCTTCGATGCAGACTGTCGGTGCGCTCAGTCCTTCGTGATCGAGCTCCCGACGTTGTAGCGGATGCCCGCCTCGTATGTGAGGTGGAAGCCCTTGTTGTTATAGAGGAACATGTTCTGCTGCGCCGGACTCGCCGTGCCCTGGAAGAATATCGAGAAGCCGATGAGGCGCAGTTGCGTTCCCAGGATGTAATAGGGAGACGCGCCGGTGCGCAGCTCCTTGATGTACGCCTGCGTTATCGCGTACTGATCGCTCGACGTGAAGTTCAGATCCGCGGGATCCGCGCTGCTGATCTGCTTGATCGAGAAACCGACGCCGGCGTACGGGTGCACCCAGAGGTTCGAACCTGGAAAGACCATCGCGGCGATGTCGAGCCGGCGCATGTTCTTCAAGTTGATAATGCGCGGCAGCGTGTCCGACGGATCCGTATTCGTGAGAATCGCCGCCTGATCGGTGAAGAACGCCTCGGAGTACGACACGTACAGGCCGCCGTGACTCCGGGTAATCAGCCACTCGAGACCACCGAGAGGCGCCTGGCGGTGCATCGTCGTCGCTGAGTTGTAGTCCATTCCGCCGGCCTTCACGCCCCAGAACCATGCATCCTTGAAGGAGCTTCCGATCTGGGCCGTCCCGACTCGCGGCGCAACGACGGCAAGCACCGCTGCGGCAGTCAGGGCACGGGTGAGTCGCATACGAATCCTCTAAGCTGAGGTCTTATTGGTGAATGGTGATTGGTGGCTGGTGATTGGTGGATCTTTGGGCGCACCAGACACTGCGCCGCAGCGATACCACCAGTCACAAACCACCAGCCACGAGTCACCAGATGGCGTTCCCTGCTGTTCGGACGCGTGGAAGCGGCCCCGAGTCACGGTTTGCCCTTTCCCGCGCTCGTCGCGTACTATGGAATGGTGGGATGGGCTCCGGCCTGCACCGGGGGTCGAGAGGTCCGAAATTGCCATTGCGGTAGTCGCCACGGAGGCCATATGTCTTCGATTCTCCCGGGAGCGCGGGAGTTTCTCACCCCGGTCTACGGCACGATCTTCGGTCAGCGCAGCCAGGTCGTTCACCGTCTCAAGGAGGGCGACCCGCTCATCCTCGTGCCCGACCCGCCGGAAATCGATCAGCCGAACGTCTGGGTACACGCACGCGGTGGCGACGTCATCGGCCACCTCTCGCCTGACGTCAACTCCTGGCTTGTGCCAAGCATGTTCGGCGGTGAGCGCTACACCGCCCAAGTCAGTCGCATCGCTGGTGATGACGTTGCCAGCTGGAAGCGGCTCGTCATCACCGTACGTTCAGCGCGCTGACGCCGCGATTCGCCGCTATATGATCTTCAATCGCTGGCCGGCTTTCTTGAACGCGCGCACCGCCGTGTCGAGATCCTCGCGGCTATGGGCGGCGGAGATCTGGCAGCGCACGCGCGCCTGCCCCTGCGGCACCACGGGATAACCGAACCCGGTCACGAACACGCCTTCGTTGAGCAGCGCATCACTCATCTGAATCGCTGCCGCCGTCTCGCCCACGATGATCGGGATGATCGGCGTCTCGCCAGGCAGTGGCTTGAATCCCGCCTCGATGATCTGCTCGCGAAAGTAGCGCGAGTTGTCTCGTAGCCGTTGTACACGCTCCGGCTGACCCTCGATCAACCTAACGGCGGCGAGCGCGCTCGCCGCCACCGTCGGCGGCAGCGCGTTCGAGAAGAGCTGCGGCCGCGACCGCTGCGTCAGATAGTCGGTGAGGGCCGCCGATCCCGCGACGAATCCACCAGCCGCGCCGCCGAGCGCCTTGCCGAGCGTCGACGTGATGACGTCGACCTCGCCGAGCACGCCGAAGTGCTCTGCGGTTCCACGACCGTTCTTGCCTAACACTCCCGTCGCGTGGGAATCGTCGACGAGCACGATCGCGTCGTGCGCGCGCGCGATCTCGAGAATGTCCGGCAGCTTCGCGATCGCCCCTTCCATCGAGAACACACCGTCCGTCCAGATCAGCCGCCGCCGCGCGCTCGCCGCGCCGCGCAGCTTCTCGCGCAGATCGTCCAGGTCGCCGTGCTTGTACACCGCCGTCGTGCACTTCGTGATCGCCTTCGCCAACCGCATCGAGTCGATGATCGATGCGTGGTTCAGCGCGTCCGATACAACGAAGTCGCCGTCCTCCACGACCGTCGCCGTCAGGCCTTCATTCGCGTTCCAGGCCGAGACGAAGCTCAGCGACGACTCCGTGCCGACGAATCGACCCAGCGCTTCTTCCAGCTCACGGTGAATCGTGAACGTCCCGCAGATGAACCGGACGCTGCCCGTTCCCGCGCCGAACCGGCGCAGCCCCTCGATCCCCGCCTCGATCACCGCGGGCTCGTCGCACAACCCGAGATAATTGTTCGACGACAGAATGAGCACGTCGCCCCGTCCCTCCATCTTCACCCACGCCGACTGGGGCGAGTCGAGGTAATTCAGTCGCTTGTAGACGCGATCGCGCTTGAACTGCTCGATCTGCTGCTCGAGCGCGTCTCCGAATGTGGTATTGGTAGCCGTCACATGCCCTCACCGTTCACCGTTCACCGTCAACCGTCAACCGAAGTTAGGCAATCTCGAAGATCACCTTTCCCGCTTCGCCGCTCTTGATCGCGTGAATTGCCTCGTCCGCCTCGTCGAGCGGAAACCGATGCGTGATGACCGGCGTCGGATCGAAGTTGCACGAGCGGAGAAATCGCGTCATCTGGTGCCAGGTCTGGTACATGCGACGCCCCACGACACCGTAGACCGTGATCCCCTTGAAGATCACTTCCGTCGCGAAGTCGACTTCGATCGGCTTGGACGGAATCCCCAGCATCTGCACGTGCCCACCAACGCGGACGAGTGCGAACGCCTGGTGAATCGCCGACGGCACGCCGGACATCTCGAGCACGACATCGACACCCAGCCCGTCCGTATGTCGCTTCACCACGCGCTCCGCTTCATTCGGATGGACGACGTCGTGTGCGCCCATGCGTGACGCGAGCGCGAGACGCGTCTCGTTGATGTCCGAGGCGATGATCCGCGATGCGCCGGCAGCTTTGCAGATCCCGATCGCGAACAACCCGATGGGCCCGCAGCCGGTCACGAGCACTGTCGCGCCGGGAATCTCGGCGCTCAATGCCGTGTGAAAGGCGTTGCCCATCGGATCGTGGATGCCACCCACGTCGAAGGAGATGTTGTCGTCGAGATGCCAGACGTTGGTCGACGGCATCGCGATGTACTCGGCGAAGCAACCGTCCCGATCCACGCCGATGATCTTCGTGTACGGGCAGACGTGCGCGTTGCCTGTTCGACAGAGCAGGCATCGCCCGTCGACGATGTGTCCTTCCGCGGTCACGCGATCGCCTTCGCGGACATCCGTCACCAGCGCGCCGACCTGCACGACCTCGCCCGCGAACTCGTGACCGACGATGAAGGGCGGCGCGCAACGGCCGCGCGCCCAGGCGTCCCACTCGTAGATGTGGACGTCCGTGCCGCAGACCCCGGCACGGCGCACATGGATCAGCACTTCGTTCTCGCGAATCTTCGGCTCGGCGACGTCCTTCAGTACGAATCCGGGTCCGGCGGATTCCTTCACGAGCGCTTTCACGCGCGATTGCTCCTCTCGTTGTCATGCACCAGTGCGGCGACGACGTGGCGCTGCGTCGCTCGCGAATCGAAACCTCGCACCTCTCCGAGTGTGACGGAAGTCTCACGAGCGCGCTCGACGTTCGCACGTCATCGTGCTGTGCGCGGCGTTCGAAGAGCGCTTGGCGAAATCGCGCGAGAGCATGCGCGCGAACGTCGCGCGTGCACACCTATTGCGTGTGATATGTGTGCTTCCTATATTCGCGTTTAGCGAGTCTTCTCACTGAACGAGGGTACTGCGTGGATCTACCGCAACGAAGGTGCTCGTTCCCGGCGTCGACTTCAGCGACGAACGCATCGACCGTCGCCGGGATTTTTGCCCCCCGTTGTCAGGCTCGCTCCGCGTCGCTCGTCTCAGCAATTGCCGCCTCTCCTCGCCAACGCGGCAATCGCAACTCCGCAAAAAATTCACTGCATCGTCGACTGCGCGCCGCATCCACGGCGCGCGTCTCATTTAATGGCGTGACTCTCGAGAGTCATGATCGTTATTCGCCGCAGATGACGCTGCCGCGCGCGCGGCATGCGTCGATGCGGCAACGCATCGCGAAGAGGAGAAGTCTGACGTAGCTGTCTCCAGACGTCGCGCATCTCCGCGGAGATGCGCTTCGCGGCGGCCGAAGCGCTCCGGCGCCACGTCGCCGTCTCGCCGATCCACCGGGGGATCGGTCGAGAGCACTACACTCCATTATGGAGAGGTTACCATGGCTGCAAAGAAGCGCGGTGGTAGAAAGGGTGGCGCCAAGAAGCGTGGCGGTGCCAAGAAGCGTGGTGGCGCCAAGAAGCGCGGTGGTGCACGGAAGCGCCGCTAGTCAACGCGCTCGAAGAGAAAAGGAGCCGGCGATTTCGCCGGCTCCTTTTTTTCATTCAAGCCGGCCAGCGAGGAGCGGGAGCGCGCGCGAACAGCGCGCGCGACTCCACATAGACTCGCACTGAGCGCGCAGCGCTTAGTGCGAGTATCGCGCGTTTGCTAGCTCCAGGATGCGCGCGATGAGCGCATCGTACGCCAGTCCGCCTTCCGCCGCCGCACGCGCGAACTCGCTCTCGCGCTCCAGATAGCAGTTCGGATTCACTTCGATCACGAAGATCTGCTCGTCGTTCGTCACCCGCAGATCGATGCGCGCGTAATCGCGGAGTCGCAGTGCGTGAAACGCCTCGAGTGCCGCTTGCTGCATCCGCTCCGTCAGCGCCGCTGGGACATCCGTGGGAAAGATCGAGCGCGTCCCGGCGAACTGCGCGCCGCTGCCGGCGCCATCGTCGCCCCATTTGGCTTCCCAGCTCGCAATACGCGGAACGCCTGCCGGGAATCCGGAGAAATCCAGCTCCATCACTGGAAGCGGCCGCGCGTTCGCGTTGCCGAGCACGCCGACGTAGAACTCGCGCCCTTCGACGAACTGCTCGACGAGCACCGGCTGCTGAAATGCGGATTGCAGCTCGTCGATGCGCGTGAACAGCTCGCGCAGATCGGACACGACCGACTTGCTCGTGATGCCGAGCGACGCGTCTTCCTGCGGCGGCTTCACGATCACGGGGAATTCGATGTCTCCCGCCCAGTCGAGCGCGCCACGGAAGACGGTCGCGAATTCCGGCGTTCGAATGCCGTGAAAGCTCAGCACTTTCTTCGTCAAAGACTTGTCGCCGGCCAACAGCAAACCCGCGGGACTCGATCCCGTGTAGCGCAATCCGAGGAGATTCAGGAGCGCCGCGACGTTGGACTCCAGCGCGCTCTTGCCGCCAAACGATTCGGCGAGGTTGAAGACGAGATCGGGCGCGGTGTCGTGCAACGTCGTCACCAGCGGCGACACGCTGTCGCTCACTGCTAATTGCTCGACGGTATGATTGCACGCTTCGATCGCACCACGCAGCTGCTCGAGCACGGGATCGACCGGCGGTTCCAGTGCGTCGGCGGAATGCATCACGACGATCTTCACGCGCCGGCCTCGTCGCTCTGGTTCGCGGCGCTCGCGCGCGACGTCCGGCCCAGCGACTGCGTGTGCCGGTAATTCATCACGACCGCCGTGCCGAACGCGGAGAGCTCGACCAGCGTCGCCGCCTCGAGCCCGCTCACGCGTAGCGCGAGCACACGTGCGCGCACGATGAGGTGGTCGAGCAGCGACCGCACGACCGCCGGTGGCTCACCCGTCCAGTACGACAGCCGCACGAGTACCTCGCGATAGTGCCGCTGAATGAATTCGTCGGCGAGCATCCCACTCGGCGCATCGGAAGCCGACGCGAAGATCCGCTTCAGATCGGCATCGAACTGCCGCGCGTCGCCTATCGGAATCGTCTCCGAGCCGCTGTCGTAGTGCTCCGCGATCGTGTAATTCATCGACTCCACCGGCAGATCATCCGCGGTGGGCGCAGGCACTTCCGGCGCGAGCTCCTTGATCTCAGCCATCACCTGATCGACGTACTCGAGCTTCTCGAGCGCCGGCCAGTCGGCATACTCACTGCGCCAATCGAGAGCAGGCGTCAGCCACACGGCGAACGTCTCCGCGAAGTCTTCGTCGGGATGCTTCTGCGCATACCAGGCGAGAATGTGCCGGACGTGAGCACGTGAGAACGGATCGGCGCGATAACGCTCCCGATACGGGCGATCGAACGAGCCGAAGATGCGCCGCCAGTCCGCGCGCTCGTAGAGATGGAAGGCGTAATTGATCGCGTGGCCGCACTCGTGTCTCATGTAGCGCATCGCTTCCGCGTCGTCTTCGACGGCGCCGGACATCTCTTCCTCCAGCTTTTCCAAACGCTCATCGACCAAGTAAAAAGGCACGCCGATGATTGGCGTGCCGTCGGGACAACCCCATTGATCGCTGAGATACACGGGCGGACGAAACGAAATCGACCGCGCGGCGAGCTCCTTATACAGCTCGTCGACTAAACGCTCAACTCGCGAGCCGCGGATCTGGAGTCCGAGCTCCGAGATCCGCCTCCCGAGAAGTGCCTGGCGCTCCTCGTCCCACGTCGTCGTACGATTCACGACAACGACGGGGGCAATCCCCGTACCGAAGCGAGCGAAACAGAAAAGGCACCACCGGAAGGTGGTGCCTTTGAGCTTGAGCCGGGGCTTGTTAGGCGGCCTTCGTGTCCTGCGGAACAGGCGCCAACTCGGGCGCGGCTCCCCACACGAATGCGCAGAAGATCGGCGCCGGCTCGGCGCGCGAGCCACGCGAAATCACGATGCCCACGGGCTCGCTCGGGTGCTGTTGGTCTGTCGTTGCCTTCATATATAGTAGATGCGATCGAGTCGGATGAGTCGGAGAGGGGGACGAGCCAGGCCGGGGCCAGCGACGAGAACGGTTCGCCGCTATGCGCCCGGCCGCTCAGTCATGATGCGCCGCCTACTTAAGCACCCTCGATGCCAAGAATCGCTCGGCAGATAAGTCCATACATAGCAACGATCTTCAAAATAAAAGACCGGCGCGTAGCGCCGGCCTGTATTGCTTCGACACGATCGTTTTCACAAAGCTGTGTCATTCCGAAATACTCACGTAATCTCCTTCCGGGCCAGAAGCATCTCGCTGCTGCCATCCTTTTCGAGCGACAACGACCACCCTTCGTAGCGGCTCTCGAGCTCTCGCAGGCTGGGTACGCGCAACTGGGTATCCGCTGCCTCCACGAGATGAATGCCGCCGTCCGCAGTGGCGCTTTGTAGCAGTTTGATCACCCGCGTTCGCTGCGCCGCCGTCAATCCGCGAAGTGCATTCGATGTGACGATCACGGCGTCCAGCACCGCCTCCGGTGCCCATGCCAACCAGTCCGCTCGCTGCGCGTGAACGCGCTCCCCCAGCCCAGCAGCCGTAGCGGCCGCGAGCACGCGTTCCACGACGTCATCCTCGTTCGCGACTGCCGTGACCTCGCATCCGTTCGCCGCGAGATAGAGTGCGGGTGCCTCGGCGCCGAGTCCGGCCACGAGCACGCGAGCCTCACCCGTCGGCCGAACCGCGCGTACCACGAGGTCGTCCGCCTGCAGCCCCCAGTGCTCAGGTCGCCGCATCTCGCGCAGCAACTTCAACCGACGGCGCCGCCAGGTTTGATAAGTCGGTAATCGCAGTCGACGAAAGATGATCCGGTCGACTTCCTGAGCGAGGAGGAGCTCGGTGAGTGCGAACTGCGCCTGGTCGCCGAGGGAGGCGACGGCCTCGTCCCCGATGCCGAGTAAGGCGCCGCGAGGTATCGACTCTTTGTAGTTCTCGATCTCCTCTTCGACGAACAGCTCGTATTCGTATTTGAGGGAGCGTGCTGGTCGATTCGCCATGCGCTCGAGGTAGGTGCTTCGCATGCAGAAGGTAGAGGTGCCTGGGAGTTACGCAAGTGCGAAACGCTGCGTTCGCTACTTTCAGGCCGGTTCGACATGCACGGTGATCTCGGCTGTCCCGTATTTCCTGCCGACAGCCTCCTCCACGCGGTCGGCAAGGGCATGCGCGACGTCGACGGGCGTCCCTCCCGGGACCGCGATCGTGAGCTCGGCGAAGAGCACACCGGACGCCGAATACCGCGAGCGTATTCCACGCACCTCACTGATTCCCGGAATGTCGGCAATGATGCGTCGCAGCTCGGTTGCTTCCACCGCGCGTTGATCGACAAGGATTGGAATCGAGCGCTGCAGAATTCGCCAGCCGCTCCACGCGATGATCAGCGCGACGGCGATCGCGAGACTCGCGTCGATCCGCTTGCCGCCGTGACGTCCGAGGAAAAGCGACACGAGAGCCAGGACCGTGACGAGAATATCACCGCGAGTGTGCTCCGCGTCGGCCAACAGAAAGGCACTGCCGATCTCGCGCCCCCGTCTGCGCTCATACCAGACGACGAACGCATTGATCGCGAGCGTTGTCGTGATGATGCCGACATCGGCCGGCGAGGCTCGCGTGCCGGCTCCGCCGCCCGCGAGAACGGTGATTCCTTCGCGCATCAACTCGAAGCACGAGATCGAAAGGAATCCCACGATGCCGAGCGCGCCGAGCGTCTCGAACTTGTCGTGACCGTACGGATGGTCCTCGTCGGGCGCGCGCGCCGCGATGCTGACGAGGAGCATCCCGATCACATTGTTGAGTGCATCCAGCCCCGATTCGAGCGCCGCGCCCAGCACAGTCAGCGACGCCGTACGAATGCCCACGACGAGCTTGATCACGACGACGAGCGCGTTGAGCAGCAGGACGTGCAGCAACACCCGTCGTACGGCGGGCGATCCGACATCTCGAGCCGGCCGACTCGACTCGAGTTGAGGGTTGGCGGACATCATGGCAACTTCACCTCGTCCGCCGAGTCCAGTCAACAACATCACTCATCGAGAGAGCTCGTGCCGGAGCTTCCCGAAGTCGAAAGCGCCGCGCGACTCCTCCGCTCGGCGATCGAAGGGAGAACGCTGCTGAGCGCCCGCGTGCTGCATCCGTCTCTGCGACGACGCCTGCCCCGCGGGGCGCTCGGCGCGCTGACCGGCGCGCGAGTCCGCTCGGTCGAGCGACGCGGCAAGCATCAGCTCATTCACCTCGAGGACGGCCGTGTCCTTCACGTTCATTTCCGCATGAACGGGGATTGGGTCATCGGAGCGACGTCGGAGCCGATGCCGCGCTTCGCGCGTGCCGTCTTCCAGTTTGACTCGGACATTCGGGTGGTGCTGGATGACTCTCGCGCGCTGTCGACTGTCGATGTCCATGCGGCCGGCGTCGATCTGCCTCTCGATCTCGGGCCGGAGCCGTTCGATCCGCGGCTCACGCCCGCTGCGCTTCGCGATGTACTGTCACGTCGTCGCATTCCAATCAAAGTTGCTCTTCTCGACCAGCGCGTCATCGCGGGACTCGGCAACATCTATGCGTCCGAATCGCTCTGGCGTGCCAAAATCGATCCCCGTGCACTGGCGTCGTCGCTGGACCTCGCGACAACTCGCCGGTTGTTGTCCGCCATCCGCGCGGTGATCAGGCGGGCGACCGGCGGGCGGTATACCCAACTCGCTGGAGCCCGCCTCGACGTGTACGATCGCGAAGGCAAGCCATGTCGCCGCTGTCGCACGCCCATCGAGCGCATCGTTCAGGCCGGACGATCGACCTATTACTGTCCACGCTGTCAGGCGGCGCAGGGTTTAGTATCCGCTAATCGAGCGCCTCGAGGACGGCGCTCTTCAGGTACGCGGTCTCGGGCACGGTGATGATGCCCGGATGATCGAGTGGCTGGCCGCGGAGCTCGCGCAATGCGAGTCGGCGCCCGGAATCGGCGGCCGCCGTGCGCAGCATCTCGAGGAAGAGCGGAATGGTGAGGTGAAAGCTGCAGCTCGCCGTGAACAGCGTGCCGCCCGGGCTCAGGAGGCGCATCGCGCGGAGATTGATCTCCTTGTAGCCGCGGATGGCGGACGGCACCGACGCGCGGGTCTTGGCGAATGCCGGCGGGTCGAGCACCACGGTGTCATAGTGGTGGCGCGCGCGCTGCTGCGCCTTCAGAAACTCGAAGGCGTTGGCCTCGACAAAATCGATGTTGTTGAACCCGTTGAGCGCGCCGTTGCGCGCGGCGCGGCTCAATGCCTCCGCCGAAACGTCGAGCGCGGTGACCTGATGAGCGCGTGCCGCGAGATGGATGGCGAAGGATCCGTGATAGCTGAAGCAGTCGAGGGCGCGGCCGCGAGCGCGCGCGGCTGCCGCGACGCGATTCTCGCGCTGATCGAGAAACGCGCCCGTCTTCTGTCCGTCCCAGGGCGCCGCGAGGTAGCGCGCGCCGTGCTCGGTAACCTCGATCTCTCTCGGCACATCGCCGGCAAGGAGCTCGACCGCGGTCGCGAGCCCCTCCTTTGCCCGCAACGGAACGTCATTGCGCGCGAGGATGCCTAACGGTTCGGTCAGCTCGCCCAGGGCGGTGACGATCTCATGTCGGAACTGTTCGAGGCCCGCACTCATGAGCTGCACCACGAGCCACCGGTCGTATCGGTCGCAGACGAGCGATGGGCACATGTCGGCCTCGCCGTGCACGAGCCGGTACGCGTTGGCATCGTCGCCGATGGGAGCTCGTCTCGCGATCGCCTTCGCGAGTCGTTCGCGCCACCATGCGAGGTCAAGCGCGGCATCGGGATCCGTGTCGAGCAGTCTCAGCGCGATCTCCGACATCGGACTCCAGAGCGCGACACCGAGTGGACGGCCGCGCTCGTTATGCACGACGACGGCGCCCGGCGGCGAGTCGGGTCGCCGTACGACATCACTGCGGTAGATCCATGGATGACCCTGCTCCCAGCGGCGCGCGCCTTTGGTGGAAACTGTGGCTGAATCGGTCGCGATCAGTTGCGTTCTCATCCTGTGTGGCGATGCGCTGCGGAGGGGTTGAATTGCGCTTTGGAAGCGGGTACTATTCGGACCCTTTCGCGTTTCCTCTGGACGATGTGCGTTACGACGTCATCGCACTTGAGGGAATCGACGGGGATCGATAGGATTCAAGGCTCGGCGCGAGCGAGAAAAACGCGCCAACGCTGTTTGAAAAGTGAAGTCAAGGTAGATCGTGGGATGTGAATCCAACACCGACGGACTGGCAACGTGTTTCACGTTGTTTGTTCACGTCGATGCGAAAGATTGCAACTCACTTGTAGCGCGTGCTCTGCTTTACTAAGGGTGTTTTGTAGTCAAGCAGACGAAGGCATGTGGGGGATGCCTGGGCACACGGAGGCGAAGAAGGCCGCGGTAAGCTGCGAAAAGCTCGGGGGAGCGGCACACACGCATTGATCCCGAGGTGGCCGAATGGGGCAACCCGGCTGGTCGTGAGGCCAGTCATCTGGCGCAAGCCAGAGGCGAACCCAGGGAACTGAAACATCTCAGTACCTGGAGGAAGAGAAATCAATTGAGATGCCCCAAGTAGCGGCGAGCGAACGGGGTAGTGGCCTAAACCGTTTCTCTTTGAGAAGCGGGGTTGTAGGACCCACAGATGGGAGACAGTCGAGTCAGTGGAAGTCCCCTGGAACGGGGCGCCAGAGACGGTGAGAGCCCGGTAGACGACGACCGTGGCTGTCTTCTAGTGGAGTTCCTGAGTAACGCCCGACTCGAGTAATCGGGCGTGAAGCTGGGGGGACCACCCTCCAAGGCTAAAGACTCCCGTGTGACCGATAGTGGACGAGTACCGTGAGGGACAGGTGAAAAGCACCCCTGTGCGGGGAGTGAAAGAGAGCCTGAAACCAC
>Ga0207707_10004535_pt1 | contig 12212 bp, 9 predicted proteins | sample KBSC83BmetaG_FD_184336 | JGI IMG/M metagenome (GOLD analysis project Ga0207707, IMG submission 184336) | Corn rhizosphere microbial communities from Kellogg Biological Station, Michigan, USA - KBS C8-3B metaG (SPAdes) (version 2) | ecosystem: Host-associated > Plants > Roots > Rhizosphere ... | reverse complement strand
GTTGCGGTCGATTGCTTCCATGTACGGATTCGCCCCGCCGTAGAGGTTCGCGAAGTGCCGGTAGGCGCCGCGGAACTCACCGTCGAGCCGCTTCGTCCTGACCTCCGAGATGAATTCCGGTGTCTGTCGCAGCAGGTCCAGGCCGGAGGCGTACTTGACCTGAAGGCCGCCGTTCTTGGCCAGGGGCAACGCCACGCCTCCGAGCACGAACTCCGCGTAGAGCCGGTCGCGACATTTCTCCAGATAACAGCGGTCGGCCATCTGCCCGACCATATCGGCAGTGCCTATGAGGTGCCCGAGCGCGATGTCGCGCGGATCCGGAACTCGGGCCTCGATCTCCGCGAAGGGGACCTCGTAGCCCGTGAAGTGAATGATCTCGCGGGCGATCGGTACCCAGGCTCCCAGTCCGATGACGGGCAGAAACTCTTCGAGGAAACGCGATCCGCGCGTGACGTGTGTGCGCGTGAACTCGGCGCCGTTGCGCGACTCGGGCTCATCGACACGGCGCAGATAGCCGACGTCGTGGAACAAACCGATGACCAGTCCGACCAGCGCGCGCTCGCCTCCGAGGCGCGTGGTCTCATTCGTCTGCCGCTCGTAGCCGACGATCAAACGCGCCAGGGCGAGTGTCACGTCCAGCGTGTGTTGGCGATCGTGGTAGACGGTGTCGACGCCGAAGTAGCCGGGGCTCTCGCCCGCGAACAGTTTCTGGAAATGTTCGAAGGCAAGACGCAGCGGATCGAGAGATTGCTGCGGCCACGTCGCGCCGTACAGCGATTCGACGGCCGCAAGGACGGCTTCAGGTGAGCTGACCTGTACGGTGTCGGTGACGTCGAAATCGCTTCGCCGGGTGTTGGTCATTATCGTGGTAGTTATCGGCTCGCGGGCCCCTTCGACCCGGTCAGTCTAGGGACGGCGCGCTCCGCATACCAGCGACGCGGCGCACACTTTTGGAGTGTTTTGCGACGATTCGGGCAGCGGGGGAGTGACGGAGGATTTTACGGTCCCGAGGGACCCCGGGTACGTACTAGCCGCAACGCGGCCCGGTCAGTAGATTTTCAGCCCGCCGTATTTCCGCCGGATACGGCGGTCGAGCACGCGCCACCCGGCTACGAATCCCAGCGCCAGCGCTCCCGCGGAACAGGAGAGGATCCAGACCCAAGGGGGCTGACCGCTCTGGTCCGGGGAGCCCATGAAGGAGGAGGGGTCGCGCACCGCGGTTTGTGCGTTTTCCGGCGCAGTTGCGGCCGTCCCGGACGGGGCCGGTGCCGCGGCCTGAGTGGGCACATCCACAGGGCGCGCGGGGGTTGCCGGCGGTGGAGGGGGCGCCGCAGTCGCCGCTGTCGGTAGGGGCCGGGCTGCCAGCTGCGATTGCAGGCGACTCACATCCTGTTTGAGCTTCTCCACCTCGGCGGTCCGGTCCTGAAGCCGCCGCTGCAAGGGCAGCTCCGACGACAGGTACGAGGCTTTCACCCACCCCGAGGTGCCATTCGCGAGCTGGACCTGGGCCTCATCGTCCTGGCGCTCCAGGAGCTCGACCCGGTCGCCGCTCTTGAGGGTCGCCACGGGGTCGCCGGTTCCGTCGGGGGTGCTGCTGACCGCCACGACCAACTGCTCGATGACGTACAGCGGTTCACCCGCTCGTACGCCCGGAGCCGACACGCCGAGGGTCAGGACAAACAGAAGGACTGACAGGGGAAGCGATCCCCCGGACCCACGCGCGGGTACACCCGCGGAGATCATGCAGCGAGTTCGCCCGTGGCCAGGATGCCGTGCTGCCGTAAGAGTGCCCGCACGTCAGGCCGGCGACCTCGAAACTCCATGAATGCCTCCAGCGCGTCCCGGCTTCCGCCGCGGCTGAGAATGGAATCCAGGAAGCGCTGGGCCGTCTTGCGGTCGAACACGCCACTCTCCTCGAACGCTCCGAACGCATCCGCCGCGAGCACCTCGGCCCACTTGTAACTGTAATAGCCGGCCGCGTATCCGCCCGCGAAGATGTGACCGAAGCTGTTGGGAAAGCGATTCCACTCCGGAACCGGCACAACCGCAACTTCCTTCCGCACGCCCTCGAGCACCTCGAGCACGCGTCCGCCGCGTGCCGGGTCGTATTCGGCGTGCAGACGGAAATCGAACAGAGCGAATTCCAGCTGGCGCATCATCTGGAGTCCCGCGTGGAAGCTGCGGGTGGCGATCAGCTTTGTCTGGGTGTCGGCGGGAAGCGGGGATCCGGTCTGGATGTGACTCGAGATCCTGCGCAGCACGTCCGGATGCCACGCATAGTTCTCGAGGAACTGGCTGGGGAGCTCGACGGCGTCCCACGCGACTCCGTTGATACCCGCAATGCTCGGATAGTCGACGCGCGTCAACAGATGGTGCAGCCCATGACCGAACTCGTGGAACAGCGTGAGAACGTCGTCGTGCGTGAGCAGGGCAGGACGATTCTCACTGGGTGACAGGAAGTTGCAGACGAGATAGGCGACCGGCTGAGCGAGCCCTGAGCCCAGGCGCTTTCTCCCGATGCACTCGTCCATCCAGGCGCCGCTGCGCTTGTTGGGGCGCGCGTACGCGTCCAGGTAGAAGTGGCCTACCAACTGCCCCTCGGCGCTTTCGATTTCGAAGAAGCGCACGTCCGAATGCCACACCGGAACACCCTGGCGCTCGCGGATCTTCACACCGAACAGTCGCTCTGCCACCTCGAACAGACCCGAGAGCACGCGCGGCAGCGGAAAATAGGGGCGCAGCTCTTCCTGCGAGACGGAATAGCGGCTGCGCTGCAGTCGCTCGGCGTGGAACCCCACATCCCAGGCTGCCAGCTTGCGTCCCGCGAAGGTCTCCAGCTCTGCAAACTCTTGTTGAGCTGCGTCGCGCGCAGATTGGGCCAGCTCTCGCAGGAATTGCAGCACTTCATCTACCGTCTTCGCCATGCGCGTCGAGAGTGCGTAGTCCGCATAGCTCCGGAAGTCCAGCAGACGCGCTGCCTCGTGACGCTTCCGCAGGATGTCCTCCATCACCGTGGAGTTGTCCCATCGACCGGCGTTGGGCCCTTGATCGGACGCGCGAGTCGTCCAGGCTTGATAGAAAGCGCGTCGCAGGTTTTCGGACTCTGCGTCCGTAACGACCGCCACGTACGTGGGCTGATCGAGAGTCAGGATCCAGCCTTCCTGACGCCCGTCGTGCGCTCGCTTGCGTGCTTGGTCGACGAGCATCTCATTGAGGCCGCGCAGCTCCGTGGCCTCGGTGACGTGGTAGCTCCAGCCATTCGTGGCGTCGAGCACGTTCTCCTCGAACTTTGCCTGCAGCTGCGTGAGCTCGAGCATCACGTTCTTGAAGCTCTGCTTGCGGGCGGACTCGAGGCCGACGCCGGCGAGTCGGAAATCGCGCAGCGTGTGTTCGAGAACTCGCCGCTGAACCGGTCCCAGAGACGGTCCCTGCTGCTCCGCGATAGTCCGGTACGCGCGGTAGAGCGGCTCGCTCTGTGAGAGATCCGTCTGATAGGCCGACAACAGCGGCAGACAGGCGTTGTAACCGACTCTGAGCGCCTCCGAATTCAGGACGGCGTTGAGATGGCTCACCGGCGACCATGCTCGGGATACGCGGTGCTGTAGCTCCTCGAGCGGCTCGACGACGGTGGCAAACGTGGGATTCGCGAGCGCTGCGATCTCGCCGATCCGGGTTCGCCCGCGCTCCAGCAACTGGCGCACGCCAGGCTCGACGTGCTCGGGGCGGATCTGCGCGAACGGGGGCAGGGAGTCCTGGCCCAGCAGGGGGTTTTCCATGTCTATCTCGTCCTCGGAGGAACTCTCATTGTACCCGTCTGCGCCTCGCTCTGAGGGGATAGCGCGGCGGCCCGCCGGACCCATGTAACATGGGGCCGCAAAAGAGCTTTCGGAAGGGCGGTATGGCCGACGAATTCGATCTGATCGTCATCGGCGGCGGCAGTGGCGGCGTAGCTTGCGCGCGGCGCGCGGCTGAGTACGGCGCACGCGTCGCGATCATCGAGGCGGGCCGTCTGGGGGGCACGTGCGTCAACGTCGGCTGTGTTCCCAAGAAGCTTATGTGGAATGCCGCCGATCTGGCGGACGGCGCCCACGATGCCGTCGAGTACGGCTTTTCTATCGACTCGGTCGCCTTCGACTGGCCTGTCCTGAAGCAGAAGCGCGATGCGTACATCGCCAAGCTCAACGGCATCTACCAGAGCTTGCTGGAAAAGAGCCGCGTCGAGATCGTCCGCGGCTGGGCGAAATTCCGCGATCGTCGCACGGTCGTCGTGGGCGACCGGATGCTGGTGGGCAAGCACATCGTCGTGGCTACCGGGGGGCGCCCGGTGCTGCCGGACTTGCCCGGGATGGAGCTCGGCATCACCTCCGATGGCTTCTTCGAGCTGGAAGCACAGCCCGGGAGAGTGGCGGTGGTGGGCAGCGGCTACATCGCCGTCGAGCTGAGCGGCATCTTTGCGGAGCTCGGCTCGAAGACCACGCTCGTGTGCCGGGGCAACGGCGTACTGAGAAGCTTCGATGCGATGATCGGTGAATCGACGGTGCGCTTGCTGCAGGAGGCCGGAGTTACTATCGCCACCGGCGCGTGGCCGCAGGCCGTCGAGCGAGCAGCCGACGGATCCCTGGAAGTCATCGCACGCGACGGGAGCCGCAAAGGTCCAGTCGACTGCATCGTGTGGGCCGTTGGGCGCGCGCCTGCTGTGGAAGACATCGGGCTGAAGGAAGCCGGCGTAGCTCTGGACGCTTACGGGTACATAGTCACCGACAAGTACCAGATGACCAATGTCGAAGGCATCTACGCGATCGGTGACGTCACCGGCCGCGCGCAGCTGACGCCGGTTGCCATTGCCGCGGGCAGGCGCCTGAGCGACCGCGTGTTTGGCGGACATCAAGGGCGCTATCTCGATTACAAGAACATCCCGACCGTGATTTTCGGTCATCCTACGATCGGTACGGTGGGGCTTTCGGAGGAAGCGGCACGCGCGGATTTCGGGAGCGACGCCGTCAAGGTGTTCAAGGCGAGCTTCGTGCCGATGTACTACGCGCCGTTGACCCGCAAGCCGCGCTGCGACATGAAGCTGGTGACCGCAGGTCCGGAGCAGCGCGTGGTCGGCGTGCACGTCGTCGGTCCGGGCGCGGATGAGATGATGCAGGGATTTGCTGTGGCTGTGCGCATGGGTGCCACGAAGAAGGACTTCGACGACACGGTCGCGATCCACCCGACTGTGGCGGAAGAGCTGGTCACCATGCGATGAGCCTGCTCCTGGATGTGCGTCGCGCGCTCGCTCGTGCGGCTGATCCAGCGCTCGCGCCTGCAATGCAGGCGTACATGAAATCTACGATGCCGTATCACGGCGTCCCAACGCCTATTATGCGCCGCGTCTGCAAGACAGTGTTTGTAGACGTGCAGTTCGCTACATCATCTCAGTGGCAGAAGCAGGTGTTGGGCTTGTGGCGCAACGCGCGTTTTCGCGAGGAGCGCTACGCCGCGATTCATCTCACCGGCGAGAAGAGCGCCTCGGCGTTCCAGACGCCTGGGGCGATGAAGGTTTACGAGGAGCTGATCGTCACCGGAGCGTGGTGGGACTACGTCGACGACATCGCTTCGCACCGTGTTGGCCCGATCCTGAGGGACCATCCGGCGGCGATGAAACGGAAAATGCTCGCCTGGAGCCGGTCGAAGGATCTCTGGAAGCGGCGCACGTCGATTCTGTGTCAGCTCGGCTTCAAGGCAGAGACGGATCTTGGATTGCTCTACGAGTGCATCGCGCCTTCTCTGGGCTCGCGCGAGTTCTTCTTGCAGAAGGCAATTGGCTGGGCTCTGCGGCAGTATGCGTGGACCGACGGCGCGGAAGTGAGAAGATACGTGCGACTCAACAGAGATCGACTGAGTGCGCTCAGTAGCCGCGAGGCTTTGAAGAATATTGTCCGATGAAACGGGCGTCGCCTCGGACGTAGAATGCCGCATGCAACCGAAACCCGCCCCGCTGAGCCCCGCGCAGTATCTCGCTTGGGAGGAACAGAGTCCCGTCAAGTACGAGTATGTCAGCGGCGAGATGTATGCGCAGTCGGGCGCGAGGCGCGCACATAACCTGATCGCCGGGAACCTGTACTCTCGAGCCTGGACCGCCGCGAAGGCGCGACCGGGCTGTCAGGTATTCGGCTCGGACATGAAGGTTTATGTCGCGGCGCGCGACAGCTTCTACTATCCCGACCTCAGTGTGTGCTGCGATCCTGCCGATCGCCATGATCTCTACCTGACGCATCCCTGTTTCATTGTCGAGGTGACCTCGGCGTCCACCGTGTTGATCGATCGTCGGGAGAAGCGAGCGAGTTACCTCACGCTCGACTCCTTACGGGAGTACGTCATCGTCGATCAGAGTCGGATGCGCGTCGATGTCTGCCGACGCGAAAGCGTCGGGTGGCGCGGATACGTGCTGGCCTATCCGGATGAGATCGTGGAGTGCTCGTGTCTGGCGTTGCGTATCGAGCTGGCGCAGATCTACGAGGGCGTGGATTTGCGGGCGCCGGGGATCGCAGAGCCGGTGCCGGAGTACGCCGCGGCCGGATAGTCTGAGGCGTCGGGCCCGAGCGCGCATTTCTGGGCAAACGTAGACTCTACTGCGTGTCACGTTCCTTCGGCCGGCGGCGCAGACTGGCTGTCGTTTCGGAGCCGAAATGGAGTGCGAATGTGTTTGAGTCGACCGACAGAATCACGGCGACCTCGATGTCTGAATTGCTCGAAAGGGAGGAGCTGCTGGAAAGCTCGGGGTATCTGTACTATCTGAAGCGAATGCTGTACGTCAACGGAGCGGGACGACGAGCCTTCAACATCGAGTTCGTTGAGAGCCACTCGCGGGAAGAGATTCAGGAGCCTCAACTCCAGCGCAAGGCCGATCTGGAGGCGCACTAAGTCGCTGGGGCGCGGCTAGGCAACCCTGTCGCGCGCTCCTTGAGCGCAGCGAGCACGGGCGCAGTGGGCGGGCGAATGCCGCGCCAGACACGGAATGATTCCGCCGCCTGCTCGACGAGCATGCCCCATCCCTGAATGGCTCGGGCACAGCCCAGGCTTTGTGCCCAGCGAATGAAGGCGGTGTCGGACTTCCCGTACGCCATGTCGTAGCAGACCGTCTCCGCGCTGACGGCGGCGGGAGGAACGTCCGGAACGTCGCCGCTGAGACTGGCGGAGGTCGCGTTCACGACGACGTCGAACGCACCGGGAGAGATATTGCGGAATCCGACGCCGGATACCGCGCCGAGATCTTTGAAATCCGCAGCCAGCGCTTGCGCGCGATCCTCCGTGCGATTCGCTATGAGGAGCTCCGCTGGCTCCAGTGTCAGAAGCGGAGCGATGACGCCGCGCGCGGCGCCTCCCGCTCCGATCATGAGAATGCGGCGATGCGTGATGACGACGCCCAGGTTGTCGCAGAGGTCGTGAACCAGGCCCGGTCCGTCGGTGTTGTCTCCGAGCAGGCGGCCGTCGCCTCGCACGGCGAGCGTGTTGACTGCGCCTGCTCTGGCGGCGCGCGGAGTGAGCTCGTCTGCCAGCTGCGCCGCCGCCATCTTGTGCGGCAGGGTCACGTTGAGGCCCTTTCCGCCGCCGGCGAAAAATTCGCGGACCCGTTCCCGGAATGCCTCAGGCGTGAAATCGAAGAGACGATACGTGAGGGACTGGTGAGTGTCGCGGGCGAACAGACCGTGGATGAACGGCGACCAGCTATGGGACACCGGATGGCCGACGACGCCGTACTGATCTGGTTCAGCGGTCATGTCGTACCGGCTTATACAGCAAGGGATGTGGCGGAGGCTACTGGCGCACGGCGCGTCCGTGCCGCGGCGGCGGAATGCGGGCGGCGCGTGCGTGCGTGTCGCGACGGCGGAATGACGCACGCCTCAAACGCGGCTGGGCGGATGCAGCGTCCTGACGTTGGTGCCTCCCGTGTTCGCGACAGCGAGGCTCGCCTGCAGCTCGGGAAGCCACGCAGCCATCCGATCGGCCAACAGGTAGGGCGGGTTGACGATGAGCATGCCCGATCCGTTGAGAGCCACGCGCGAGTCGCGAGGATAGAGCCACAGCTCGCTCAACAATGTCTCGCGCTGGACTGCGCGCGCGAACGAGGCAGTCCATGCGGCCGTCTCGCGCTCGTCCTTGATCGGGTACCACACGGCGATGATGCCTGTCTCGAAACGCCGGAGAGCGTCGGTCACCGCTGCGAGGACTCTCTCGTAGTCTTGTCGCGTCTCTTCATATGGAGGGTCAATCAGGATGAGTCCACGGCGCTCCGACGGCGGAAGCCACGCACGGAGTCTCTCGAACCCGTCGCCCTCTTCTACGCGAAACTGCGCCGCACCCTGCAACACTTTATCGAGAGTGCGTGCCTCAGTAGGCACCAACTCACAGAACATGGCGCGATCTTGCGCGCGCAGCTCGTGAGCTGCGATCAACGGTGAGCCTGGATAGGCGTGGGAGCGCTCTCGCTGCTTGCTTCGAAAGTCGGCGATGAGCTGGGCAAAGTCCCGCAGCTCCGGAGCCTCATGGCGTGCTGCCGTGAACTTTCCTACGCCCGCGGCGGTGGCCTCCGTCGGGCTCGAGACATCGTATAGACCGCGGCCGGAGTGTGTTTCGAGGTAGGCGAAGCCCTTCTCTTTGCGGCGCAAGGCGGCAAGGAGCGCAAGCAGCGTGACGTGCTTGTGGATGTCGGCGAAGTTTCCCGCGTGATAGCTGTGTCGATATTTCATCGGTAGGCGGCGGCCTGAATACCGAAGAGGCTGGCGTACTGTCCGCCCTTCGCCATCAGCTCGGCATGCGTGCCCACTTCGACGAGCCGGGCGCCGTCCAGAACTACGATCAGGTCTGCCATCCTGACGGTGGAGAAGCGATGTGACACGAGAATCGTGATCCGTCCGTCTCTGTGGCGCCCGCGGGCGGCGGCGGCATAGCGCTCGAACAGCGCGTGCTCGGTCTCGGCATCCAGGGCCGCTGTGGGCTCATCGAGTACGAGCAGTAACGGGCTGTCACGCATGAAGCCCCGTGCGAGGGCCAGCTTCTGCCATTGACCGAACGAGACATCGCTCCCCCCTGGCCAGGTCGGCCCGAGTTGAGTCTCCAGTCCGGACATGAGACGGGCAACGACATCCTCCGCCCCCGCGCGCTCGACAGCCGTGACGACGGCGGGCTCGTTTTCCAGTCGCGGCACGTCGCCCAGGCCGACGGTGTGTCGGGCTCGAAACTCGAACCGATAGAAGTCCTGGAATGCGCCGGCGAGCCGCCCGCGCCAGTCATCGGCGGGCATCCGGCTCAGGGGCGCATCGTCGACCCAAATCGCGCCTTTCGTGGGCTCGTACATCTTGGCGAGCAGCTTGATCAGAGTGCTCTTACCGGCGCCGTTCTCCCCCACGACAGCGACCACGGATCCGGCCGGCAATGACAGGGAGACGTCGCTGAGAACGAGGCGGGTCGTTCCGGGATAAGCAAACGAGACGTGCTCGAAGCGGATGCCGCGCTGAAGTGACTCGGGGACACTCGCATCGGCCGCAGCGTTGAACGACTCGGCGTAGTCTTCGAGCCACGCCAGACGACGCGAGCCGTCCATCCAGAAGCCACGCAGGAACCCGATCTCTCCCACGGTGGCACCGATGTAGGCGGATAGTCGCGCGCCCGCGGCGAGCAGCAACAGGACCTGGCTGGGCGATCGATGCAGACCGTAGGCAACCAAAACGACGGCGGCGACATAGGCCGCGCCGAATAGCGCCCACGCGAGCGAATGCCAGATTGCAGAAGCCCATCGTGCGCTTGCGATGGGTTGGTAGCCGCGGTTCCAGGACTCGCGACGTTGCGCGACCAGACGTTCACCGATGCCCGTTACGCGAACCTCTTTGCCGGGCGGGGCAGTCGTGGCTGTCGTGAACAGGTGTCGAGCACGTCGATTGTGTTGAGCGGCGCGTTCCTGGGCTCCGCGCTCGACTGCGGGTCGCCATGTCGAGGTCAGCACGGTCGGGATCGCAAACACGGCGAGTAACGCGAGCAAAGGGTGGATGGAGACGAGCAGTGCGACCGTCACTCCGAGTCTCAGTATCCACCCGCAGGTCGTGAAGACGGACATGTACAGATGGTCGAGGACGAACACTTGATCGCGCAGCATCGCCAGGCGATCCAGATAGTCGGGGCGCTCGTGATGCGCGATCGTCGCGACGGAGGCCTGAAGGCGAGCGACGTGCGCTTCCAGAGCGATCTTGATCTTGTCGCGAAACCGTCGCTGCACACGAACGCTCACCGTGCGCAGGAACCATGTTGCCGTGGCCGACACACCCAATCCGATGGCCGATACGACGATCAGGCTCCTGCTTCCGTCGAGCACCCCCTTGCCGAGCAGCATCAGCCACAACGCGATGAGTGCATCGGGCAGCGCCGCGAGTTGCGACAGAACAAACGCCGTGAGCATGAGTCGAGGCTCGTGGCGGTAACCGAGCTTGCACAATCGCCACATTGAGGAGAGAGCCGGCGGCAGCGAGTCCGGCACGTCGCCCGCGACGGCTTCAGCTGAGGACGTCATAGGGCGCTCCTTCTTCGTCCTCCACCGCGTTGAATCGCTGGGCCTGAAGATCGAACATCGTGCGATACCGGCCGTTCTGTGCCATCAGCTCGGCATGGGTGCCGAGCTCCACGACGCGCCCGTGCTCCAGTACGCAGATTCGATCCGCGTGCCGCACGGTCGAGAAACGGTGCGAGATGAGAATCGTGGTGCACCGGCGCGTCGCAGTGAGGATCCGATCGAAGATTTCCGCTTCGCCGCGGACATCGAGCTGCGCAGTAGGTTCATCGAGAAGCACGACGCTGGCGCCGCCTTTAACCGCACAGAGTGCGCGGGCGAGGGCAACACGTTGCCATTGGCCTCCCGACAGCTCCGTGCCGTCGGCGTACCCCCGTGCGAGAACCGTGTCCAGCGTGGCCAGCCCGGCCGCGCCCGCAGACTCGAGCGACTGACGGATGTTGTCCTCATCGGCGCCGGCGGGGGCGACGTTGTCCCGCAACGGCAGCTCGAATCGGATGAAGTCCTGGAAGACCGCAGTGAGACGGCGACGCCATGACTTGACGCTGAAGCTGCGGACGTCGACGCCGTCAATCTCGATCGCGCCGGACTGTGGGTCGTAGAGGCGGCACAAGAGCTTTGCCAGGGTCGTCTTGCCGGCGCCGTTCTGGCCGACGATGGCGAGCGATGAGCCCGCAGGAATCGTGAGGTCGAAATGCTCGAGGATCGGCTTGCCGCCGGGATAGGCAAAGGTGATGTCGCGGAAGCGAATCTCACGCTGCGGGAGGCTGTCTGCGTCGGCAGTTCCTGCGCTCAGGGCCCCGGCGGGAGCCATCGCGGGTTCGAGGCGCAACACGGCTGCGACCGGCGCCGCGGAACCGTCGAGTGCCCAGTTGAGACCTCCGAAGGCAACCATGGAGACGCCTACGGCGCTTTGTGCGTAGATCACGACGTGAGTCAGGTCGATCTGATGGCCGGCGACGGCAAGCGCGAGCGACCAGAAGACTACGATGTTGGCGGCAGTGACCAGCAACGAGGCCCACAGCATCGGCTTCTCGCGCAGCCGCGTTGCTTCGTACTGGAGGGAGTGCAGCTTCGTGCTGCGCCTGACGAAGCGTTCGATCGTCCAGCTCGCGAGTCCGAACAAGCGCAGTTCCTTGGCCGGCGCCGGGTCTACCGCAAGGCGGTAGGCGTAGTCGGCGTCGCGTTGCGCCGCACGCACCTCCTCTGTATTCCGGTTACGCCAGATCGCGCTCTCGCGGAGTAACCAGTGGGTCGCCAGCCAGGCTGCCACGAGCAGGATCGCCGCCCACCAGGCATAAGCGGCCAGTACCACGGCGCAGGCGAGGCCGCTGAGCAACTCGACCAGCCCGCCGGCGATGAAGTCCATCGAGACCGACAGCGGCGGCCCCGTCATGCCGAGATCGAAGTCGCGAGCGACGGTGAGATCGCCGGTGAGCTTCGGATCCTCGAGATGACCCATGCCGGGCGGCCGGACGCAGGCTTCCGTCAGCCGGTCATACAGCCAGGCCGCCGTCCGGTCGCCGAGATTCGAGCTGATGGCTTGATGGATCGGAGTCAGGATCTGCAGCAGCACGAACACGATGCCGACAAACGTGAGCGCGCCCACCAGGTTGTCGCCGCGCTGCACAGCGCCGATCAGCACGCCCATCGAAACTGCGAACAG